>QFCS01001998.1_pt1 | contig 75416 bp, 71 predicted proteins | sample 3576561 | NCBI WGS metagenome assembly QFCS01 | reverse complement strand
ATAAAGATTGCAAATTTTACAATTAGTTGCCTATCTTTCTTCATACGATGCTTGCGTTCGCCCGAAGCCAATGGAGCGCCCGATGATCCGTCGACGAGCCTTGTGTGCGGCAGCGATGTGCTGGCCGATGGCCGCAGGCGCGCAAAGCAGTGATCCGAAGTTTGCCGCCTGGCTGCGTGGGGTGCGTGCCGAGGCTCTGAAGGCGGGGGTCGATGCGGGAACGCTCGACGCGACCCTGTCGGAGGTCGAGGAGATTCCGAGGGTGATGGAACTCGCGCGCAACCAGCCCGAGTTCAAGATGACGTTCGACCGCTATCTCGAGATCGTCGTGTCGAACGAACGCGTGACGCGCGGCCGCGCGCTGATGGCCGAGAACCGTGCGCTGATCGATCGCTTTGCGGTGCCGGCCGGCATTCCGACCTCGACCGTCACCGCGTTGTGGGGCATCGAAAGCAACTACGGGACACGGCTGGGCGATTTCGAGGTCGTGCCGGCGCTGGCGACGCTGGCCTACAACGGCTTTCGAGCCAAGTTTTTCCGCCAACAGCTCATCGCTGCTCTGAAGATCATCAGCCAGGGCCATGTCGGGCTTCATGCGATGAAAGGGTCGTGGGCAGGGGCCATGGGGCAATGCCAGTTCATCCCGACAAGCTTCATCGCTTATGCCGCCGATGGCGATGGCGACGGGCGCAAGGACATCTGGACCAGCAAGGCCGACGTCTTCGCGTCCGTGGTGAACTACTTGCGCCGGGTCGGCTGGAAGCCCGGACTGCCATGGGGGCAGGAAGTCCCGGCGGGGACGCCAGCAGGCAAGGGGCAACGCATCGTGCGGCCGGCCGGGGCCAACGGCCCGACCTTCCTGGTAACGGACAATTTCCGGGCGATCCTGCGCTGGAACCAGTCCGATTTCTTCGCCCTCGCTGTCGGCCTGCTGTCCGACAAGATCGCGGCCTGATCGCGGCACCTGCGGTTTGCGCCTAGATGATGTATGATTAAACTACCATGTCCCTACCAGTAGCTCGTTCAGGATCCGACCGGAAAGCGCTTCTGCGAGCTTCCGGGATGGTGCTGCTGATGGCGTCCCTGGGTGCCTGCGGCGGCTCCCCGTCGTCGGGCGGCTCCAGCGGTTCGACTGCCACCCAGCAGCGCGGCATGTACAAGGTGGGAAATCCGTACAAGATCGACGGCGTCACCTACGTTCCCAAGGAGAGTTTCAATCACGTCGAGACGGGCGTCGCCTCGTGGTACGGGCCGGGTTTCCACGGCAAGTCGACTGCCAACGGCGAGCGCTACGACCAGCGTGATCGGACAGCCGCCCATCGCACGCTGCAGATGCCCGCCATCGTGCGTGTCACCAACGTCGACAACGGCATGTCCACGGTCGTGCGCATCAACGACCGCGGTCCTTTCTCGCGCAACCGCGTCATAGACCTGTCGCGTACGGCCGCCGAGGAGCTGGACATCGTCCGCAACGGCACCGGACGCGTGCGTATCGAGCAACTCACCGCCGAAAGCCTGGCCGTAAAGGACGTCGCCCTGGCCGGCGGCGGGCCTGCCGAACAGCAGGCTGCCGTCGCCCAGCTGGGGGCCGGCCAGCGCCAGGCACCGCCCCAGCAACAGGTCGTTCAGGTGGCATCGAGTGCACCGGCCAGTTCAGCGGCCAGCGCCCCTGCCTACGCGCCGGCGAGTGCGCCGGCCGCGGCTCCACCGCAGCCGGCCGTACAGGCGGTATGGCCGACCAATCCCCGCGGCGCGGCGATCGCGCCCACACGCGTCGCGGCGTCAGGGGGCGGCCCGACCATAGCCTCGGTGGCCGCGAACGCAGCGGTCGTGTCCTCCCTTGCATCGGGCGGTTTCTATGTGCAGACAGGCGCCTTCAGTACGGCTCAGAATGCCGAGCGCCAGCGCGAGCTGGTCCGCAGCTATGGAAGCTCGGAGGTCTCGCATGCCTCGACCGGAGGGCGCGAGGTGTACCGGGTCCGGCTGGGACCGTACACAACCTCGGATGCCGCCGGCATCGTCGCCGACCGGCTGAAGCGATCTGGCTATGGGGATGCCCGTGTTGTGTCTGACTGATCGCCTGGTGCGCCGGACGACGGTGCTCATCGCGGCGGCTGTTGTGGCGGCGGCGCCGGCGTTCGTGCTGGCGCAACAGCAGCTGGCCCAGCAGGACCCCACGCAGCGACGAGGTCAGCAGCAGAAGCCGCCGGTCAAGCCGCGCGCGACCCCGCCCGCAAGGGGCGGGGCGGCGGCACCGGCCACGCCGAAGGTCGAGTCGCTGCCGCCGTCCCAGATCGGCATCGGCACTCTGGCCCGGCAAGCCTTCATGGTCGATCCGCAGACTTCGACGGTGCTGCTGTTCAAGGACGCGGACAAGCCGATGCCGCCATCCTCGATGGCCAAGGAGATGACGATCTACATCGTCTTCGAGGAGCTGGCGGCCGGCCGGATCAAGCTCGACACCCGCTTCCGGGTGAGCGAACGCGCCCGCAGCATGGGCGGCTCGCGCATGTTCGTCGAACTCGGCAGTGAGGTCACCGTCGAGGACCTGCTGAAGGGCATGATCGTTCTGTCGGGCAACGATGCCTGCGTCGTCGTGGCCGAAGGCCTGGCGGGCAGCGAGGAAGCTTTCGCCGAGCGCATGACGACGAAGGCACGCGAGCTCGGCATGACGGGCACGGTGTACAAGAACGCGTCGGGCTGGCCGGCGGAGGGACAGCACACCACGGCCCGAGACCTCGCCGTTCTGTCGTGGCGGACGATCGAGGATTTTCCGAAGTACTACCGGTACTATTCGGAGACGAGCTGGACCTACAACAACATCCGCCAGGAAAACCGCAATCGTCTGCTCCGGACGGTACCGGGTACCGACGGCCTCAAGACCGGCCATACGGAGGACGGAGGCTACGGCCAGACGGCATCGACCGTCCGCGATGGCCGGCGGCTCATCCTGGTCGTGAATGGCCTGAACTCCATGGCGGACCGCGCGCAGGAAGCGGCCCGTCTGATGGAGTGGGGATTCCGTGAATCGCGGAACACCACGCTGTTCCGCGCCGGCGACGTGGTGGTCGAGGCGCCGGTCTGGCTGGGGGCGCAGGAGAAGGTGCCGCTGGTCGTCGCACGTCCGGTCCAGCTGACCGCACCCACGGGACAGACGGTGGCGCCGCAGGTGGTCGCCCGCTTCGACGGCCCGCTGCCCGCGCCGATCGCCAAGGGCACAAGGCTTGGCGCTGCCGCGGTCACGCTGCCGGACGGACGGGTCATCGAATATCCCCTCGAGGCCGGTACCGATGTGCCACGCCTCGGCGTATTCGGGCGCGTCACGGCAATGATCCAGCACTACCTGTTCGGCTGGCTCTCGTGACGCCGGGTGCCGGTGGCCGCTTCATCACCCTGGAAGGCGGAGAAGGTGCAGGCAAATCCACCCAGATCGCGCGCCTGAAGCAATGGCTGGAAAGTCGGGGCAGGGTGGTGGTGGCCACGCGCGAGCCCGGCGGCTCGGCCGGAGCCGAGATGATCCGCAAGCTGCTGGTTGAAGGGCCCGCGGAGCGCTGGGATGGTGTTACCGAGGCGCTGCTGCACTTCGCGGCACGCCGCGAGCACCTCCGCTCCACCGTGTGGCCGGCCCTGGCGCGCGGCGACTGGGTGGTCAGCGATCGCTTCGCGGATTCGACGATGGCTTACCAGTGCTATGGCCATGGCGTGGACCGCGGGACGTTCGACCGGCTCTACGCCATCGCGGTCGGCGATTTCCAACCGGATCTCACGATCGTGCTCGACCTGCCCGTCGAGGCCGGCCTGGCGCGCGCCGCAAGCCGGCGAGGGGCCGAGACGCGCTACGAAAGCCTGCCGACCGACTTCCATGAGCGGGTACGGCGGGGATTCCGCGAGATCGCCGCGCATGCGCCCGAACGCTGTCAGCTGATCGACGCCTCGGCTGGGATCGAGGCGATCGCCGCTGCGATCGCCGGAGCCGCCGCCGAACGGCTGGGAGCCTGAGCGGATGGCGCGCGGCAAATCGAGCATCGACCCCGCCGAGCTCGAGAAGCTCGAATGGCCCCACGGCTGGCCACCGCCCTGGCGAAGCGCGCGCCTGCTCGGTCACGAGACAGCGGAACGCACGCTGCTGGCGGCACAGCAGAGCGGACGCCTCCATCATGCCTGGTTGCTGGCCGGCCCTCGGGGGATCGGCAAGGCGACGCTGGCCTGGCGCTTTGCGCGCTTCCTGCTGTGCGGGCAACAGCAGGGAGGGCTCTTCGGCGAGGCGGCTCATCAGGGTCTCGACGTGGCGGCCGATGCGCCCGGACGTTCCCTGGTCGAAGCCCGGTCGCATCCGGACCTGTTCCATCTGCGGCGCACGCTCAATGCGGACAGCGGCCGAATTCGCGCCGAGATCTCGGTCGACGATGTGCGCGGCCTGTCGGAGTTCATGCACATGACGCCGGCGATGGGCCAGTGGCGCGTCGCCATCGTCGATTCCGCCGACGAGATGAATCGCAACAGCGCCAACGCCGTTCTGAAAATCCTGGAGGAGCCGCCGCCCAACGCGGTGCTGATGATCGTGGCGCATGCCCCCGGCCGCCTGCTGCCGACGATACGGTCGCGCTGCCGTCGCCTCGCATTGCAGCCGCTGTCGGACGACATCGTCGAAAGCCTGCTCGGGGAATACATGCCGGACACCCGCCCGGAAGAACGTCGCGTGCTGGCACGGCTGGGCGAGGGCAGTATCGGCCGTGCCCTCGAGCTGTCCGGCGCCGGAAGCCTCGACCTCTATGGCGAAATGGTGGGATTGCTCGCGACCCTGCCTGACCTGGACATGGTGCGCCTGCACGGCTTCGCCGAACGCTTTGCACGTCGTGGCGAGGAGGCCAATGCCGCCTGGCGCTCGCTGAACTACCTGTTCGACGGCTGGCTCAAGGGGCTGGTGCGCAGCACCGCGGTTCGCACGGATGCTGCGGCCATCGTGCCGGCTGAACAGGGGCTGCATGAGCGTTTGCTCGCGGCAGCAAGCCTTGATCGCTGGATGGAGGCATGGGAAAAGGTCGCCCACCTGTTGTCCCGTGCCGATGCCGTCAATCTCGACCGCAAGCAGACGGTGCTCGGCAGCTTCCTGGTTCTCCAATCGGCGATGCGCTGAAGCGCTGGAATCGGCGCTCCGGGAGGGGCGACGGTACGGAGTCAGTCATGTCGGGCCACAATACCTTCTACGTCACCACACCAATCTACTACGTCAACGACGTCCCTCACATCGGGCACGCCTACACGACGCTTGCCTGTGACGTGCTGGCTCGTTTCATGCGGCTCGACGGACGCGACGTCCACTTCCTGACCGGCACGGACGAGCATGGCCAGAAGGTCGAGAAGGCCGCCGCCGCCGCCGGGCTCGCGCCGCAGGCGTTCACGGACAAGGTGAGCCAGTCGTTCCGCGACCTCGTCAAGACGATGAACTACAGCCCGGACAACTTCATCCGGACGACCGAGAAGCGCCACTACGTCGCCGTGCAGGCGCTCTGGGAGAAGCTCGTCGCGGCGGGAGATATCTATCTCGGCAAGTATGCCGGCTGGTATTCGGTGCGCGACGAGGCCTACTTCGTCGAAGGCGAGACCGAAGTCGGTCCTGACAATAAGCGCCGTGCCGTTTCGAGCGGTGCCGAAGTCGAATGGGTCGAGGAACCGTCGTACTTCTTCAGGTTGTCGGCATGGGGCGAGCGGCTGTTGAAGCTCTATGAGGAGAATCCGCGCTTCATCGCACCCGAAAGCCGTCGCAACGAGGTCATCAGCTTCGTGAAGGGTGGCCTGCAGGACCTCTCGGTGTCGCGCACCAGCTTCTCCTGGGGCATCCCTGTGCCGGGCGACGACAAGCATGTGATGTACGTCTGGCTGGACGCCCTCACCAACTACATCACCGAGTGTGGTTATCCGGATACCACCGGCCCGCTGTGGAAGTACTGGCCCGCCGACCTGCACATGGTGGGCAAGGACATCATCCGCTTTCATTGCGTATTCTGGCCGGCCTTCCTGATGGCCGCCGGCATCGCGCCGCCCCGGCGCGTCTTCGCCCATGGCTGGTGGACCAACGAAGGCCAGAAGATCTCGAAGTCGTTGGGCAACGTGATCGACCCCGTCGAGCTGGTCCAGAGCTACGGCGTCGATCCAGTGCGGTATTTCCTGCTGCGTGAAGTGCCGTTCGGCAATGACGGCGATCTTCAGCGGCGGGCGCTGATCGGCCGGCTGAACGGCGACCTAGCCAATGCCTACGGCAATCTCTGCCAGCGCGTGCTGTCGATCGTCGCGAAGAACTGCGGCGGCCAGGTGCCGGCCAAGGGCACGATCGTCGAGGCCGATGCGGCGCTGCTCGACCGGGCGAGGGCGCTGCTCGGCGTCGTGCGTGGCGAGATCGACGAGCAGGCTTTCCATCGCGCCCTGACCTCGATCTGGGAGGTGATCGGCGACGCCAACCGCTATGTCGACGCGCAGGCGCCGTGGGCGCTCGCCAAGACCGACCCGGTGCGGCGCGACACCGTGCTCTGGGTGCTGGCGGAAACCATCCGCCGCGTGACACTGCTGGTGCAGCCCTTCATGCCGGACTCGGCGGCCCGGATCCTGGACCAGCTCGCCGTGGCGGCCGACCAGCGGTCGTTCGCCGCGTTCGACCGCGAGCTCGCCCCGGGCACGACGCTGCCAACGCCGCAGGGCGTCTTCCCGCGTTTCGTCGAGGCTGCGAAGGCGGCGAGCTGATGCTGATCGACAGCCACTGCCATCTCGACTTTCCCGAGCTTGCCGGCGACGAGACCGGCGTCCTGGCCCGCGCGCGCACTGCCGGCGTGGCGGGCATGCTGACGATCGGCACGCGGCTCGATCAGTTCGAACGGGTGCGCGCCATCGCCGAGCGGCACGACAATGTCTGGTGCTCCGTCGGCGTCCATCCGCACGAGGCGAAGGAGGAGGGGCAGCGTGTGCCCGACCGGCTGCTCGAGGCGACGCGCCATCCCAAGGTCGTGGGCATCGGCGAGACCGGGCTCGACTTCTATTATGAGCACAGCCCGCGCGCCGAGCAGGAGGAGAGTTTCCGCACCCACATCGCCGCGGCGCGGCAGAGCGGCCTGCCGCTGGTCGTGCATACGCGCGACGCCGACCAGGAAATCGGCGACATCCTCGAGCAGGAATACGGCCAGGGCGCCTTCACCGGCCTGATCCATTGCTTCAGTTCGGGACCGGACGTTGCGCGACGCGCCCTGGCGCTCGGCTTCTACATCTCGATCTCGGGCATCGTGACGTTCAAGGCGGCCGAGAGCCTGCGCGCCACCGTGCGCGACATCCCGCTGGACCGTTTGCTGGTCGAGACCGATGCGCCCTACCTCGCGCCGGTTCCCAAGCGCGGCAAGACGAACGAGCCGGCCTTCGTGACACACACCGCGGCCAAGGTCGCCGAACTCAAGGGCGTGGATGTCGAGCAGCTTGCCGCAGCCACGACTGACAACTTCTTCAGGCTCTTCACCAAGGCGGAGCGCTCCAAGTGCGGGTGACGATCCTGGGCTGCGGCACATCGGGCGGCGTTCCGAGGGTGGGGGGCAAGGACGGTAGCGGAGAGTGGGGGGCAGCCAACCCCACGGACCCGCGCAACCGACGGCGACGCTGCTCGATCCTGGTCCAGAGCCGCGGCCGGACGCTCCTCGTCGACACGTCGCCCGACCTGCGCAGCCAGCTCCTCGATGCGCGGGTCGACAGGCTCGACGCCGTTCTCTGGACGCATGAGCATGCCGACCAGGTGCACGGGATCGACGATATCCGTCCCTACGCCCTGCGGCAGGGGCCGATCGAGGCCTGGGCGGACCGCCGCACGCACGACATCCTTCTGCGGCGGTTCCGCTACTGCTTCGAAGCGGAGGATCACGGCTTCTACAATCCGATCTATCGCCACAACGAGATCAGCGGCCCCTTCGAAGCCGCTGGCATGCTCGTCCATCCGTTCGACCAGGACCACGGGACGACCAGGTCTCTGGGATTCCGGTTCGGCCGGATAGCCTACGCGAACGACGTGGTTGCCCTCTCCGATGCGGCTTTCGAGGTGCTTGCCGGCGTCGAGATCCTGATCGTGGACGCCATGCGCTACAGGCCCCATGGCACGCATGCGCATCTCGACCGTGCGCTGGAATGGATCGAGCGGCTGCAGCCGCGGCTGGCTTTTTTGACCAATCTCCATGTCGACATGGACTATGCTGAGGTCGACCGGTTGACGCCGCCGCACGTGAAGCCTTGCTACGACGGTTTGGCCATCGATATCGATGGAGATTAATCCATTATTATCAACGGACTGAATGATTATTCTCGCCTGACGCGAGAGGCGAGACAAAAGAAGTCCGGACGCCGCCTGTTCCTGGCGGCGCTGGCCGCGGCCGCCGTGGTGCCCGCGACGGCCGTCCGGGCGCAGGAACTCGACGCCGGCGGACTGACATTCCGCGACTTCTCGATCAACGACAACGGGGCCAGCTTTAATCGCGGCGATCCGATGATCGCGGGCGGCCCGAACCAGGTGTCTTCCAAGATCGTCGCCGTCGACAATGCCGGCGGCTTCGCGCGTGTTCAGTTCGGATCGATCCGCGTCGAACTGGCCATACCGCTGGGCTGGCAAGCCACCGAGGACTGGGAGCGCGGGGTCGCCTATAGCGGCGACAAGCGGTTCCGCCTGATCCTCTGGCGGGTCGATTTCGCCTTCGAGGGCGTCCGCGACGTCGAACATTATGCAGCGACCAAGAGCGGCTCCATCCAGGCCCGGCGACCCACCGTCAAGGCCCAGGCCCGCAAGCTCGGCGGTGGGGCGTACCTGATCGTCTACGAGAACGTGCCGAAGGCCCAGGGGGACGGCGAATCGCGTGTCGTGTTCGACCTCATCCGGGCGAACCCGGGAAATCCCAAGGAGGGCATCCTGCTGACGCTCGGCGTGCCCACGAGCGATGCCGCAAAGGGCATGAAGCTCCTGGCACTCTTAAATAGGAGCATGAAAATTACCTGGTAAACATCTGTATATATTATCTAATCTATATTTGTCATAATATATATTATACGATAATCGGAGATGAGGTAGGCTGTCATGGCGATGCCTGAACGTCCCACGCCGGAGTCGCTGCCCCGCGAACCGATGGCGCGTCTGCTCGCCGTCATGGCGTGGCTGCGCGACCGCCAGCACGGCTGCCCCTGGGACCTCGAGCAGACCTTCCGGACCATCGTCCCGTACACCATCGAGGAAGCCTATGAGGTGGCCGACGCCATCGAGCGCGACGATCTCGCGGCGTTGAAGGAGGAGCTGGGCGATCTGCTGCTGCAGGTCGTCTATCACTCCCAGATGGCCAGCGAGGCCGGCGCCTTCGATTTTGCCGCCGTCGCCGCCACGGTCGCCGACAAGATGGTCGGCCGCCATCCCCACGTCTTCGGCGATGCGACCATCGACACCGCCGAGGAACAGACTGCCTCCTGGGAAACCCGCAAGGCCGCCGAGCGTGCCGCCAAGGGCAGGGCTGAAGGCCCGACAGGGGCACTGGACGGGGTTGCCCGCGCCCTTCCCGCCCTGCTCCGCGCCGAAAAGATCCAGAAACGCGCGGCTCGAGTCGGCTTCGATTGGAAGGAAACCGCCCCGGTCATCGACAAGATCGAGGAGGAGCTGGGCGAGCTGCGACGCGAACTGACTGCCGATGGGATCGATCAAGCCCGGGTCGCCGACGAGCTGGGCGATGTCCTGTTCGCGGTCGCCAACCTGGCGCGGCACTGCAAAGTCGATCCCGAAGCCGCCCTGCGCGCGACCAACGACAAGTTCGAACGCCGTTTCCGGCACATCGAACGGCGCCTCGGCGAGACCGGGCGCAAGCCTGCCGACGCAACGCTCGAGGAGATGGAAGCGCTGTGGCAGGAAGCCAAGACGGCCGCTGCCCAGTAGTTCAGTTGAGGTCAGCCCTTTGGCAGGCCAGCCAGCAATGGCAGGTCGATGGCGTCCAGAAGACCACGGATTTCCGCCATGACCTCGGGGTCGACCGCCGCGATCAGCCCATCTCCCAGGGGCTGACTGGGCGCATAGGGACGTCCGTCGAATCGCTCGGCTATCCCGCCCGCCTCCGCCACCATCAGCGTGCCGGCCGCGTGATCCCAGGCCTTGGTCATGCGGTACAGGTTGAAGTCGGCCCGGCCGGCCAAAATCTCCAGATATTCGGCGCCAGCGCAGCTCAGCGTCGAGACCCGGCCGAGCATCCGACGCCTCTCAGGCGAGAGCTGGCGCTCGAACGCCTTGCGGATTCTGAAGCCGGCGAATCCGCGCGGCGGCTCGGAAAGATGTCGACGCCTGACAGGCGTGCCGTCGAGAGCCACCCCTCCACCCTTGAATGCGACCGCCATGTGACCGCGGGGCACGTCGAGAATCCAGCCGGCGACCGTCGCGGTGTCGCGCACAAGGCAGACGATCATGGCAAAGCGGTCGCGACCGGCTGCGAAGTTGTTGGTGCCGTCGAGCGGGTCGACAATCCAGCACGCCTCGCCGCGACGTGCGATCAGATCCACCAGGGTGGGATCACTCTCGACGGCCTCCTCGCCCACCACGGGCACGCCAGGCAGTATCTTGGCCAGTCCAGCCGCCAGCCGATGCTCCGCGGCGACATCGGCAACCGTGACGACATCACCCGGCCTCTTCTGCCGGACATCCTCCTTGGCGAGGGCACGAAACCGCGGCAGCAGCTCGGCGGCCGCGGTTTCGCGCATCAGCTCGGCGACCCGTTCTGAATCGGCCGAGCTCAGCATGGCATCAGCCAAGGACGCCGAAGAGATCCTCTTCCTTGAGGATGACGTGATCGACACCGCTCAGCTTCACCTCGGTGCCCGACCACTTGCCGTACAGGACCTTGTCGCCAACCTTGACGTCGAGCGTCTGCAGACGTCCATCCTCCAGCCGCTTGCCCTTGCCCACGGCGACCACCTCCCCCTGCACCGGCTTCTCCTGAGCCGTGTCGGGGATGATGATGCCGGCCTTGGTCTTGGTCTCGGCGGGCAGTGGCTTGACCAGCAAACGGTCTTGCAAGGGCTTGAATTTCATAATTTTTCCTTCGATGAGATCGCCGCTTATAGGTAGCGCGGCCGTGGAGTGTCAACGCGACGCCTGTCAGCGGGACAGCCGCCTTTCGAACTGCGCCGAAGCGGCCGCGTCGAGGGCCACCGTCAGGTGCGCGGTCTCCCCGTCATCATGCCGGCTGCGGACGTCGCCATGCCGATACAGCCAGGCGAGAGTTGCACCATCGCTGAGCGGCACCGTCACTTCCCTCGCCTCCTCCGCGCGCCCGAGGAGCGCGGCAATCGCCTCGAGGAGTTGGTCGACACCTTCGCCCGTCGCAGCCGAAACAGGGTATTGTCGTGCTCGATCAGAACCGGTGGCGGCGCGTGCCTCGAGGCGGAGCCGCGCGTCGGCGGGCAACAGGTCGACCTTGTTCAGCGCCTCGATGATCGGTCGGAAACCATCTTCCTCGACCACGCCCAGCTCGTGCAGAACCGCTTCGACGTCGGCGCGCTGCCGTTCAGTATCGGGATGGGAGATATCGCGGACATGAACGATGAGGTCGGCTTCCAGCACTTCCTCGAGGGTGGCGCGGAAGGCCTCGACCAGATGCGTCGGCAGGTCGGACACGAAACCGACGGTGTCGGAGATCACGCACTCCTTGCCATTGGGCAGCTTGATCGACCGCATGGTCGGGTCGAGCGTCGCGAACAGGAGATCCTTGGCCATGACGCCGGCGCCGGACAGCCGGTTGAACAGAGTCGACTTGCCGGCATTGGTGTATCCGACCAAGGCGACCGTCGGCAGCCGTGCCTTTCGGCGGCCGGCGCGGTTGACGCCACGGGTGCGTCGCACAGCCTCAAGGTCGCGCTTGATACGCACCATGCGCTCCCCGATCAGCCGGCGGTCGATCTCGATCTGTGATTCGCCAGGCCCCCCGAGGAAACCGAAGCCGCCTCGTTGGCGCTCAAGATGGGTCCACGACCGCACCAGGCGTCCGCGCTGGTAGTCGAGCGCCGCCAGTTCGACCTGCAGACGCCCTTCGTGCGTGCGCGCACGCGCGCCGAAAATCTCCAAGATGAGGCCGGTACGGTCGATGACCTTGGCCTCCCATGCCTTCTCGAGGTTGCGCTGCTGCACCGGCGTCAACCTGTCGTCGACGATCACGAGGCCGATGTCCTGGGCCTTGACGGCGTCCTTGATGCGCTCAACGACGCCCTTGCCAATCAATGTCGCGGGCGTGACACGGCGCAACGGCACGGCCTCCGCCAGTCTGACATCGAGATCGATGGCGGACGCAAGCCCCACCGCCTCCTCGACCTTGGCATCGCGGTCGCGTTCCTTGCGATGAGCCCCCGGTTCATACGGACACAGCACTGCCGCCACGGTCCGCGGGCGAGCCGTATCAAGCGCCTTGCGCTTGCGACGGTCCCGTGCAGCTGGCTCCAGATCTTCGTTCAAATCAACCCGCGTCGGCTTTGTCCCCATCGAACAACTGCACCGGCGTGACCGGCATGATCGTCGAGATCGCATGCTTGTAGACAAGCTGCGAATGGCCATCCCGGCGCAGCAGCACCGAGAAATTGTCGAACCAGGTGACGATCCCCTGCAGTTTCACGCCGTTCACGAGGAATATCGTGACGGGTGTCTTGTTCTTGCGCAGGTGGTTCAGGAAGACGTCCTGAACGTTCTGTGCCTTTTCGCTCATGTTCTTGGCCTCTTGCTGGGCGACTTGACTACCGGAAGGCAGCCGTAAGGGGGGCGCGGGTCTCTACCCGCTACCGAGTTGAAGCAAATATAGGTGACGATCAGGTCAAAGCAATGCCGCCAGATCATTACAATTACGGGCTCTCAAGCGTGGCGGATGATCGAGCAACGCACCGGACAGAGTCTCTGCACCCCCCATCAGAACGGGCAGGCAGCCCGCCGCATGAGCGCATTTCAGATCCGCCAGCGTGTCTCCGACCATCCATACAGTTTCGTCCGGGGCAATTCCCGTGCCGTCGAGCGCCCTGAAGATGGGGTCGGGCGCCGGTTTGTCGCGTGCACAGTCGCGAGCCCCGACTGCTCGGGCAACCCATTGTCCCCAGCCGAGATGAGCGAGCTCGGTACGCAAGTTGTCGCCGACCTTGTTGCTGACCACCGCGACATAGCAGCCGCGACTGCGGCACTGTGCCAGCAGTTCCGCCGCTCCCGGCAGCGGTGACAGCCGCTCGAGGTGGATGCGCCGGAAGGTCTCGTAGAATACCTGCTCGGCCTTTCCGGCACGTTCTCCGAACAGCATGGGGAAGAAGTCCCTCAGCGAGCCGTGCGCCCGCTCCCGGACCTCCTCGGCCGTCCACGCCGGCAGATCCATCGCCGCGAACGTGTCACTGTAGCACTCGACGATGGTCGGCCAAGTGTCGACCAGCGTGTTGTCCCAGTCGAACAGAATGGCGCGCGGCGGCTTCAGGCCGTACGCTTGATTCACGTCACGGCCTCGCCGGTAGCAGCGAAACGCACATATTCCTCGCGCAACCGCTGCGCCACCGGCCCCACCTTGCCGCTTCCGACGGCGTCACCATCGATCTTCACGACCGGCGTCACGAAGGAGGTGGCACTGGTGATGAAGGCCTCCTGAGCCTCCTTGGCCTCCGCCAGGCTGAACGGCCGCTCGACGAGCTTGAGCTGGAGGTCGCTGGCCAGGGACTTCAGCGTATGCCGCGTAATGCCCGCCAGGATGCCGTTGTCCGTCGCTCTCGTCACCAGTTCGCCTCCTTTGGTGACGATCCATGCATTGGTCGATGCGCCCTCGGTGACATTGCCCTGGCGGTCGATCAGCCATGCCTCGTAGGCACCGCTCTCACGGGCTGTCTGCTTGGCCAAGACGTTGGCCAGCAGTCCTACCGTCTTGATGTCGCAACGCTGCCAGCGGATGTCAGGCTGGCTCTTTACGGCGATGCCCGGCCCCGCGTCTGCTTCGGCGCGCTTGCTGTTCTTGGTCGTCATCACGAGCGCTGGCTTGACCGGGATATTCGGGAAGGCGTGATCGCGGCGGGCGACGCCGCGGGTCACCTGCATATAAATCAGCCCGTCGCGCAGCCGGTTGCGACGCATCAGTTCGCGGATGATGAACTTCAGGGTCGCCCGCGGTACCGGCTGCGCGATGCGAAGCTCAGACAGTGAGCGATCCAGCCGGTCCAGATGCAATGCTTCGTCGATCAGACGACCGTCACGGACGCCGACCACTTCGTAGACGCCGTCGGCCAGCTGGTAGCCACGGTCCTCGACGTGGACCATCGCCTCGCGATGATCGACATAGCGTCCATTGACGTAAGCATAACGCGCCATTTTTACGCTCCTCCAATCAATCCGCGACGTCACCGACGCCGCGCTCGTCCCCGGCACCGCCATGCAGGCCGAGAGACTTGAGCTTGCGATGGAGGGCCGAGCGCTCCATACCGACGAAGGTCGCCGTGCGGGAAATGTTGCCGCCGAACCGTGTCACCTGTGCCAGCAGATATTCACGCTCGAAGACCTCCCGCGCCTCGCGCAGGGGAAGCTGCATGATCTCTCCGCCCTTCTCCCAGCGAAGCACCGAAGGAGCGTCCTCGCTGACGTCGTTCGGCAGCACGTCGGCGCGGATCGGTCCGCCGCCTGGCGGTGCCAGAATCAGCAGCCGTTCGATGACATTGCGCAGCTGGCGGATGTTGCCCGGCCAGTCGTGGCCCTGAAGGGCGGCCAAGGTATCTTCACCAATCGGACGCGGCGAGAGCCCGGTCGCGGCGGCGACCCGCAGCATCAGATCGTTCGCCACCTCGCGGATGTCCTCCCGCCGCTCGTTGAGCGGCGGGACCCGCAACGCCACGACGTTGAGCCTGTGGAAGAGTTCCTCGCGGAATTTTCCTGCCACGATCTCGTCCTGCAGCGAACGCACCGTGGAGGCGAGCACGCGGACATCGACCTCGACGCGGGTCGTGCCGCCGTCACGCGTGAAGGACTGCTCCTGCAGCACCCGCGCCAGACGGCTCTGCAGAGCAACCGGCAGGTCGGCCACTTCCTTCAGCACCAAGGTGCCGCCGTGCGCCATTTCAAAGGCGCCCGAGACGCGAAGCGAGTCCGCCGTCGCCTCGCCGTCGGTCCCAAACAGCTCGATTTCCAGGCGCTCGGCTGGCAAGGCCGAGCAGTTGACCACGACGAACGGTCCCTCGGAACGCTTGGAGTCCTGGTGGATCAGACGTGCGACGGTCTCCTTCCCCGAACCGGACGGTCCGGTGATCAGAACCCTGCTGCCGGTCGGCGCGACGCGCTCGATCTGCGCCCGCACGGCGGCGGCGGCGCCTGACGAGCCGACGAACGCCACCTCGCCGCCGGCGCGCCGGCGCAACGTTGCATTCTCGCGCCGCAGGCGGTCGGCCTCGATGGCGCGATCGACGACCAGAAGCAAGCGGTCGGCCTTGAAGGGCTTCTCGATGAAATCATAGGCGCCGCTCTTGATCGCCGACACGGCGGTGTCGATCGTGCCGTGACCACTGATCATGACCACCGGTACCGGAGGGTCCTCGCGCCGGATGATCTCCAGGAGCTGCAGTCCGTCGAGCTCACTGCCCTGCAGCCAGACGTCGAGAATCACCAGCGCCGGCCGTCGCTGGCGAACAGCATCGATCGCCTCGGTGCTGTTGTGGGCACGGCGCGCCGTATGCCCCTCGTCCTCAAGGATGCCCGCGATCAGCGTGCAGATGTCGCGTTCGTCGTCGACGATGAGAATATCGTGGCCCATGACTCTTCGGACTGTCCGCGATGTCGGCTGCGGATCACTGTGCGGCCGATATGTGCGATCGGGCCGACGCGACTTCCTTCGCGTCCCGCCGGAATACCAGACTGATGCGCGCGCCGCCACCCTCGCGGTCATCGAGCGCGAGGAGGCCGCCATGATCCTCCATGATCTTCTTCACGATGGCCAGGCCCAGGCCGGTGCCCTTGCTGCGCGTGGTCATGTACGGCTCGGTGAGCCGCTCACGGCCTTCCTTGGGCAGGCCACGGCCATTGTCCTCGACAATGATGCGCACCGTACTGCCATCGTCCCTGAGGGAGAGCGCGATCTCGCCGGGCGGGAGATTCGTGCCCGGAATATTGTCCCGCCCTTCGATCGCCTCGGCAGAGTTCTTGAGGATGTTGGTCAGCACCTGCGACACCTGACGGCGGTCGCATAACAGCGGCACCGGCCGGTCCGGCAGGGTGGCGACGTAGCGGATCTCGGGATTGCCGTTGCGTTGGAGGAACAGCGCCTGCTGGCAGAGCTCCTTGGCGTCTTCGGGATTGACGGTCGGCCGCGGCATGCGGGCGAAGGACGAGAATTCGTCGACCATGCGCCCGATATCCCCGACCTGCCGGATGATAGTGTCGGTGCAGATCGAGAAAGTCTCTGGGTCTTCCTTGATCTGCTTCAGATAACGGCGCTTCAGCCGCTCCGCCGACAGCTGGATCGGGGTCAGCGGGTTCTTGATCTCATGGGCGATGCGCCGTGCGACATCGCCCCAAGCCGCCATGCGCTGGGCCGACATGAGATCGGTTACGTCGTCGAAAGTGACGACCGCGCCGGCATCCGAGGCCGCGCCGATGCGTACCAGCAGGATACGACGTGTCCCGCGCTGCAGAATCTCGACTTCGCCCTGGGTCATGCGCTCCGGCCGCTCGGCCGCCTGGGCGACCAGCGGCTTGAGCTCGGGCATCACATCGGTCAGCAGGCGCTCCACCACGCCGTCCTCCGGCAGCCCCAGAAGCTCCAGAGCCGATCGGTTGCTGCGCGTGATCACGCCGGCGGCGTCGACGCTCAGAACGCCGGCCGATACGCCGGCCAGGACGGCATCGGTCAGGCGCCTTCGCGTGTCGAGCTCCTTGTTGGCATCGACCAGGTCACGCCGTTGCTGCTCGATCTGGCTGGCCATGCGGTTGAACGACCGGGCGAGCTGGCCGAGTTCGTCGTTGGGCGGCCCCTCCTCGACCCGCGTCGTCAGGTCGCCGCTGCGCATGCGTTCGGCGGCTGTCATCAGGCCGCCGATCGGCTCGGTGATGCGCGACGCGAAGAGGATGGCCAGCCAGACGGCAGCGAGCAGCATGAGGAGCGCGATGGCGCCGCAGGTGACGAAGATCAGGAGCTGGCTGCGCCGCATGGCCTGCTCGATCTGCGCGTAGAAGGAGCCGGCGAACTCGATGCTCTTGATATAGTCGACGACCCGCAGGTCGACGGCATGGCCGGTTACCAGGAACAGCGGTTCGCCCACGAACAGCTGCATGACGAAGTAGGCGCCATTGGCAGCTTCGATCTCCACCGGACCGTTCTGGTTGACTGCCCGCCACAACGCCTGCGCCGAGGGCATGGGATTGCGTGCGCTCTCTGCGCCGGCCGTGATGGCGCTGGCCAGCACGCCCTTGTCGGCATCGATGATCAGCGCCTCGATGATCGGCCTGCCCTCGATCAGCCGCTCCAGCATGCCGCTGGTGACGCTCTTGTCCCTGGCGCCGTCGACGCCCAGTGCCTGGATGGGGGCCGCAATTGCCCCGATGTCGCGCAGGATCTCTTCTTCGCGGGCCCGCCGTACCGGCTCGCCGATCGTGCGCGCAGCATCGAACGAGGCCTGCGCCGGTTTCACCACGAAGTCGGTAAGGTTCACGACCAGCAACGACAGGATGATCGCGACGGTCAAGGTCGGCACGATGGTGAAGACGCTGCACACCAGCACCAGCCTCATGTGCAGGCGCGAGCCCGCGGCACCGCGGCGTCGGTCGAGCCAGAGCTGGGTCAGGCGGACCGCGAGCAGCGAGACCAGCGTCACCGCGATCACCAGATCGGCAACCAGCAGACCGCTGATCCAGCCGCTCGTATTGAAGGAGGCCGGCGCGAAGCCGGCAAGCCAGGCGTAGGTCGCGGCTCCGGCGAGGATGGCCAGGACCGCCAGCGACACTGCGGCTGCGCGGCCGCTCAGGCCCCGCATCACCGCTGCTGCTATCCCGCCCAAGCGTGAAACGCCCAGCGCAGCTGTCAAACCATCACCCGCCTCGGCGGACCTGCGGCGTTCGTACCACGGGGACGTCGAGGTCCTTAATCTTCTTGCGCAAAGTATTGCGATTCAGCCCCAACAGACGGGCGGCGCGCAACTGATTCCCACGCGTCGCCCCGAGTGCCAGCGACAGAAGCGGCCGCTCGACCTCTGAAATGACACGATCGTACATGCCATCCGGCGGCAGCCGGTCGCCATGGGCGGCAAAGAGCGCCTGCAAATGGCGGTCCACGGCGTCTCCCAGAGACATGTCGGCCATTGCCGCACTGCTGCCCGCCTCGGGCGTCTCGATGGCCGACATGGCGTCGGCCAGTTCGGCTTCGATGATTTCGACGCCGATAACCTCCTCCGAGTACAACGCCGACAGCCGCCGCACGAGATTCACCAGCTCGCGCACGTTGCCCGGCCAGCGGTGCTGCTTCAGCCGCGCCATCGCCTCCGGCGACAGCACCTTGGCAGGCAGGCCATCGGCCGTCGCCTGCCGCAGATAGTGGTTGGCCAGTTCGGGAATGTCGTCCAGCCGCTCGCGCAGCGGCGGCAGGCGGATCGGCACGACATTGAGGCGGTAGAACAGGTCCTCGCGGAACAGGCCCTGCTGGATCAGGCGCCGCAGGTCGCGATGGGTCGCGGCCACGATGCGGACGTTGGCCTTGATCGGGGTCCGGCCGCCGACCGTCGTGTATTCACCCTCCTGCAGGACGCGCAGCAGCCGCGTCTGCGCCTCCGGCGGCATGTCGCCGATCTCATCCAGAAAGAGCGTCCCGCCGGCGGCCTGCTCGAATTTGCCGGCCGAACGCTGGACGGCACCGGTGAAGGCACCACGCTCGTGGCCAAACAGCTCGCTTTCGATCAGCTCACGCGGAATGGCCGCCATGTTGAGCGCGACGAAGGGTCCTTTGCGGCGCTTGCCATAGTCGTGCAGGGCGCGCGCCACGAGCTCCTTGCCGGCGCCCGACTCACCCGTGACCATCACTGTGAGATCGGTCGACATCAGGCGCGCCAGGGCGCGATAGATCTCCTGCATCGCCGGCGAGCGGCCGATCAGCGGCAGGCGCTCTCCTTCTTCGGGCGGCGGCACGATGCGGGCGGAGGTCGGAGCTGGCGCCGACAGGGCGCGGTTCACGACCGAGATCAGTTCGTTGAGGTCGAACGGCTTGGGCAGGTATTCGAAGGCGCCGCGCTCTGTTGCCCGCACGGCGGTGAGCAGCGTCGATTGCGCGCTCATCACGATGATGCGCAGATCGGGACGCAGCTTGCGGATGCGCGGCACGAGATCCAGACCGTTCTCGTCCGGCATCACGACGTCGGTGATGACGAGCTGTCCCTCTCCTTCTTGAACCCACTGCCACAGGGTGGATGCCGCGCCGGTGCTGCGCACGGTATGGCCTTGCCGACCGAGGGCCTGGTGCAGGACGGTGCGGATCGCGCGGTCATCATCGGCGACCAGAATGGTGGTGGAGCTGCTCATGGAGCGGCCTTGAGGGACTGGAGCGGCAACATAACCCTAAAAACAGTGCGGCCGGGCTCACTGTCGAACTCGATAGCCCCGCCATGGTCATTGATGATCTTGGCGACCAAAGCAAGACCCAGGCCGGTCCCGGTGGGCTTGTTTGTCACAAAGGCGTCAAAGAGGTTGGCGCGGATTTCTTCGGATACGCCCTGCCCATTATCGCGGACCGAAACGACCAGAGGCAGGTTCACCTTGGCCTGCTGGCCCGGCACTGCCAGGCGTAGTCCGTGGCGATATGCCGTCGACAATTCGATCTCCCGCTCGCCAATGCCCGGCGCTTCGCAGGCGTTCTTCACGAGATTCAGGAAGACCTGAATGAGCTGGTCCCGGTCACCGTGGACATCCGGCAGCGAGGGGTCATAGGTCTCGACGAAGCGAACGTTCTTGCCGAAGCCGTTCTGCGAGATACGCAGCACATGATTCAGCACCTGGTGGATGTTGATCGGACTGCGGTCGATCGGCCTGCCGTCGGCGAAGGCCTCCATGCGATCGACGAGCGCGACGATGCGATCCGTTTCCTCGCAGATCAGACCCGTAAGCTCGCGTTCGGAGTCGGGCACCGACTGCTCGAGCAGCTGCGCAGCACCGCGAATACCGGACAGTGGATTCTTGACCTCGTGCGCCAGCATCGCAGCCAGCGCGCTCACGGAACGCGCAGCGCTGCGATGCGACATCTGCCGGTCGATATTGCGCGCGATCGTCTGCTCGGCGAGCGATACGACGACGAGCCCCTCGCTGTCGACGATCGGCGACAGGCGCAGCGCGCAGAATCGATTGCCGATGCGCGGGGAAGCCAGTGTCACACCGTTCTCGGCCACCGCGCCGCCGGTCGTCACGACCTGCTCCAGCAGCGAGAACAGCGGCGAATCCTCCGGCACGAACTCGTCCAGTGGATGGGAGACCAGGCGTGTCCGACCAACGCCGAAGAACTGCTCGGCAGACAGGTTGGCGTAGTGGATCAGCCCACGCGCATCCACCACCACGATCGCCTCGGAAAGCGAGTCGAGGATCGCTGTCGGAAACTGGTCGCTCGGCGCGCTCGGCCGCTTGAAGGTCTGGACCGCCATGTCAGGCAGCCTGCCGGTCGAGAACGGGCAGGAAGAACGCCCCGAGCAAGGCGCGCACCTTCTCGGCCTCGGTCTCGCGATTTACGGCGGCACGGAACTCCGCGGAGGCCGGCAGTCCTTTGGAATACCAACCCAGATGCTTACGCGACATGCGCACTCCCGTTTCCTCGCCGTAGTGCGACAGCATCGCCTCGAAGTGGGCGCGCACGATGGCATATTGCTCGACAAGCGGCGGCTCCGGCAGCCGTTCGCCCGTCCGCAGATAGTGCATCGCCTGCCTGAGAAACCATGGCCGCCCATAGGCGCCGCGCCCGATCATTACGCCGTCGGCGCCGGATTGATCGAGGGCCGCATCGACGTCGTCCAGCGTATTGATGTCGCCATTAACGACGACCGGCAGCCGCGTCGCTGCCTTGACGTCGGCGACGAAGGCCCAGTCGGCATGACCGTCGTAGAACTGGCAGCGTGTACGACCATGCACCGTCAGCATCCTGATGCCGCACTCCTCGGCGATACGCGCGAGGATGGGCGCATTGCGGTTGGTCGAATCCCAGCCCGTGCGCATCTTCAGCGTCACCGGCAGTTTCACCGCGTTTACCGTCGCTTCAAGGATTTTCGCGGCATGGACCTCGTCGCGCATCAGTGACGAGCCGGCGTGACCGTTTACGACCTTCTTGACCGGACAGCCGAAATTGATGTCGATGATGGCCGCACCGCGGTCCTCGTTGAGCTTCGCGGCATCGGCCATGACCTCCGGTTCGCAGCCCGCAAGCTGGACCGACATGGGAAACTCTTCCGGCGAGCTCTTGGCCATCAGCAACGTCTTGCGGTTCTCGCGCACCATCGCGGCAGAGGCGATCATCTCCGAGACGACGAGCCCCGCTCCGCCGCGCTTCACCATTTGGCGGAAAGGCATGTCAGTTACGCCCGACATCGGGGCCAGGATGACTGGATCGTCGATCCGGACGGGACCGAGTGCGAGAGGTTTGAGGCGGCCGGGCGAATCCATGTCCACTGATCAGTTTATAGGCATCTTGTGCAGTGCACAATTATTGAGCGAGCCATAGCGGGTCCCGGCGGGCGGCGCAAGGGTTGCAGTGCCCAGCACGCAGACTCGGTGCTATCAAGCGCTCGTGCCTACCTGCGTTGCCCTTATCGTAGCCGCCGGCCGGGGCAGCCGGTTCGGCGGTCCTTTGCCCAAGCAATATGCCCTTTTTGAGGGCCGACCGGTCCTGCGCCGCACTTTGGAGGTATTCCGGTCTACCCCCGGCATCGACCGGATCAGGGTGGTCATCGCGCCTGGCGACACGAAGCGCTATCAGGACGTCGTTGAAGGTCTCGACTTCGACCCGCCCTTGGCGCCTCCCGTCCTGGGCGGGGCCAGCCGGCAGCAATCCGTCCTCAACGGCCTCGAAGCCCTGGCGACTGAGGCCCCGCATCTGGTGGCCATCCATGATGCCGCCCGCCCCTTCGTCCGGGTGTCGGACATCATGGCTTGTCTCGAGGCCCTCGATACGCCAGGCATCGACGGCGCTGTCCTGGGAGTGCCGCTTTCCGACACGCTCAAGCGGATCGAAGGCGCAGGCACCATCGTCGCCACCGTTCCCCGCTCCGGCCTGTGGCGTGCCCAGACACCACAGCTGTTCCGTTTCGGCAAGCTGCTAGCGGCGCATCGCGATGCTGCAAGGCTTGCCGCGGCCGAGGCCACCGCGCTCACCGACGACGCGGCCGTCGCCGAACGGGCGGGCTTGCGCGTCGTCATGATCGAAGGACATGACGACAACCTGAAGATTACCACCCCCCACGATCTCGCACAGGCTTCGAGCATGGAAACACGTACCGGCCTCGGTTTCGATGTGCACGGCTTCGCCGAAGGCGACGCCGTCATGCTGGGTGGCGTCGCCATCCCGCACGAACGGAAGCTCGCCGGCCATTCCGATGCCGACGTTGCCTTGCATGCGCTGACGGACGCCGTGCTCGGCGCGATTGGTGCCGGTGACATCGGCCAGCACTTCCCGCCGTCCGACTCACAGTGGCGCGGCGCTTCCTCCGACCGCTTCCTGAGGCATGCGGTGGGCCTCGTGACCGCCGCAGGCGGGCGGATCGTGCATCTCGATCTCACGGTGGTCTGCGAGGCGCCGCGCATCGGCCCGCACCGCCAGACCATGGCGGAGGCGATCTCGAGGATTGCCGGCGTGGCGTCGCACCGTGTGAGCGTGAAAGCCACGACCACCGAGGGGCTGGGCTTCACCGGCCGGCGGGAAGGCATAGCCGCGCAGGCGGTTGCAACGGTAGAAATCCCGCGCAAGCAGGAGGCATGATGTTCGATCACGAGATGAGGGATGCGGCGGAGCGTGTGCTGCTTGGCTGCCGCAAGCGCGGCCTCAAAATCGCCACTGCCGAATCCTGCACGGGCGGCCTGGTCGCCGCGACGCTGACGGCCATCGCGGGTTCGTCCGACGTCGTCGACCGTGGCTTCGTCACTTATTCTAACGAGGCCAAGCGAGACATGCTGGGCGTGCCGTGGGACGCTATCATGAGCCAGGGCGCCGTCAGCGAACCGGTTGCGCGGGCTATGGCAGCCGGCGCGCTGGCGCATTCCGACGCTCAGCTCGCTGTATCGGTGACCGGCGTGGCCGGACCAGGCGGCGGCACCGCAACGAAGCCGGTGGGACTGGTGCATTTCGGCGTCGCTCGAAGCGGCCAGGCCGTCGTGGCCGAGCATCACATCTTTCCCGGCGATCGCGACTCGATCCGCCGGGTGTCCGTGCTCACGGCATTGACGTTGCTGGCGTCCCTGGCCGAGCGATAGGAGCGCCGTAGAGCTGGCGGGCGCGCCCTTCGAAGGCGCCAACCATGCGCCTGACGGCCTCGGCGAAAAGCACCTGAACGGTCTTCTGGAAGAGCACGGAGCGGAAGTCGAACTCCAACTCGAAGTCGATCAGGCAGCCATCCGGATGCGGCTGAAAGTGCCAGCGGCTGACCAGCCGGCGGAACGGTCCTTCCGTTCCGGTCGTGTCGATCCGCGGACCGCCCGGCGCATCGGCCGCTCGCACCACCCGTGAGGTGAATTTCTCCCGGAATGGTCCGAAGCCGATCGCCAGCTCGGCGATGTCGACATTGTCGCCTTCGCGTCGGCGGATGCGCGCCGCCTGGCACCAAGGCAGGAATTCCGGGTAGCGCGCCACGTCGGCCACCAGATCGAACAGCTGCGCCGGCGTGTACGGGACGACGCGGCGTTCGGAGTGACGGGTGCTCAAACCGACTGGGACGCGCGCGCCGCGCGCAGCCGGGCGAAGTCGTCGCCTGCGTGGTAGCTCGAGCGCGTCAGCGGCGAAGCGGACACCATGAGGAAGCCCTTGGCCCTCGCCATGGCCGCCAGCTCGTCGAACTCCGCCGGCGTCCAGAAACGATCGAGCGGGGCATGCTTGGGGGTAGGCTGCAGATACTGGCCGATCGTCAGGAAATCGACGTCGGCGGCGCGTAGATCGTCCATGACCTGGAGAATCTCCTCGCGCGTCTCTCCCAGCCCGACCATCAGGCCGGACTTGGTGAACATCGAGCGATCGATTTCCTTCACTCTGGACAGCAGACGCAGCGACGTGAAATAGCGCGCACCTGGCCGGATGCTGGGATAGAGGCGCGGCACTGTCTCGAGATTGTGGTTGAAGACGTCGGGCCGCGCAGCGACGACAGCCTCGATGGCGCCCTCCTTGCGCAGAAAGTCTGGCGTCAGTACCTCGACCGTCGTGCCAGGGGCCTGCCCGTGAAGTGCCTCGATCACCGCCGCGAAGTGCCCTGCTCCGCCGTCAGGCAGGTCGTCACGATCGACTGATGTCACCACCACATGGCCCAGGCCCAGCTTGCCGACGGCTTCGGCAATATTGCCCGGCTCGTGCGGATTGAGCGCGCCAGGCTTGCCGGTCGCGACATTGCAGAAGGCACAGGCCCGCGTGCAAGTCTCGCCCATGATCATGAAGGTGGCGTGCTTCTGCTTCCAGCATTCGCCGATATTGGGGCAGGCCGCTTCCTCGCAGACGGTAGCCAAGCCGTACTGGCGCATCAGGCGCCTGGTTTCGGCATATTCCGGCGAGTTGGGCGCGCGCACGCGGATCCACTCCGGCTTGCGCCGGATCGGATGGTCCGGCCGATGCGCCTTCTCGGGATGGCGCTCGGAGCGGCTCAAGGGGAGCTTGTCGATAGACCCGTCCATGGCCGCCTAGATATGGAGCGTGCGCCCGTAGGCCGCCAGTACCGACTCGTGCATCATTTCCGACAGCGTCGGATGCGGGAACACCGTGGCCATGAGCTCGGCCTCGGTCGTCTCCAGCGTCTTGGCGATGCTGTAGCCCTGGATCAGCTCGGTGACCTCCGCCCCGATCATGTGGGCGCCCAGCAATTCGCCGGTCCTGGCATCGAAGATCGTCTTGATGAAACCCTCCGGCTCACCCAGCGCGATCGCCTTGCCGTTGCCGACGAAGGGAAATTTGCCGACCTTGATCTGGAGGCCCTTGGCTTTGGCCGCGGCCTCGGTGAGGCCGATGCTGGCGACCTGCGGCTGGCAGTAGGTGCAGCCCGGGATGTTCGCCGTCTTCATCGGATGCACACCCTTCACCCCGGCGATCTTTTCGACGACCAGGACACCTTCATGCATCGCCTTGTGGGCGAGCCAGGGCGGGCCTGCGACGTCGCCGATGGCGTAGATTCCTGGCTCTCCGGTGAAGCCCCACTCGTCGATCACGATGTGGGTCTTCTCCACTTTCACCTTCGTGCCCTCAAGACCAAGATCCTCGACGTTGCCGACGATGCCCACGGCGCTGATGACGCGATCGACCATAATCTCCTGGCTCTTGCCGCCGACCGTGATCGTCGCGGTGACCTCGCCGTCGCCCTTCTTCAGGTTCGCGACGGTGGCACCGGTCAGGATCTTCATGCCCTGCTTCTCGAAAGCGCGCTTGGCGAAGGCCGAGACCTCCTCGTCCTCCACCGGCAGGATGCGATCGACGACCTCGCAGACCGTCACCTCCGCGCCCATGGTGCGATAGAAGCTCGCGAACTCGATGCCGATCGCGCCCGAGCCGATCACCAGCAGGGATTTCGGGAATTCGGGCGGAACCATCGCTTCACGGTAGGTCCACACGAGCTTGCCGTCCGCTTCGATGCCAGGAAGCTGGCGGGCTCGAGCGCCGGTCGCCAGGATGATGTTCTTGGCCGAGAGCGTCACGTCGCTCTTGTCGTTCAGCACCACGGACAGCTTGCGCCGGCCGCCCTCGCCGCCGGCGAGCTTCGCGGTGCCGTCGAACACCGTGATCTTGTTCTTGCGCATCAGCATCTTGACGCCGTTGCTCAACTGGGCCGCAACCTTGCGGGAACGCTCGACCACCTTCCTGGCGTCGAAGGTGACGTCCTTGACCGACAGGCCAAAGGCATCGGCATGCTTGATGAGCCCGTAGACTTCCGACGTTCGAAGCAGCGCCTTGGTCGGGATGCAGCCCCAGTTGAGGCAGATACCGCCCAGGTTTTCGCGCTCGACGACGGCGGTCTTCATGCCGAGCTGCGCCGCCCGGATCGCGGCAACGTAGCCGCCCGGTCCACCGCCGACCACGATGATGTCGAAGTTCGTCTCGGCCATCGTGAATACCTCTTACAGCGACAGCTTGTGCACGATCAAATCAGCATCGAGGCCGGCTGCTCGACGTAGGCGCGCAACGTCTGCAGGAACTGCGCGCCCATCGCGCCATCTACGACGCGATGGTCCACCGCGAGGGTGCAACTCATCATGTTACGCACCACGACCTGCCCCTTGCGAACCACCGCCCGTTCCTCGCCCACGCCGACGGCGAGGATCATCGCCTGCGGCGGGTTGATGATGGCGGCGAAGCTGTTGATGCCGAACATGCCGAGGTTGGAGATCGTGAAGCCACCGCCCTGGAATTCCTCGAGCTTGAGCTTGCCGGTCTTGGCACGCGCTGCGAGGTCCTTCATCTCAGTGGCGATCTGTCCAAGGCCCTTCATGTCGGCGTTGCGCACGATCGGGGTGATCAGTCCCCGGTCGGTGGCAACGGCCACCGAGATGTCGACCGCGCCGTACTGGACCATCTCCTCCTCGGTCCACGAGGCGTTGCACTCAGGATGGTCGCGCAGGGCCTTGGCGCAGGCCTTGATGATCATGTCGTTGACCGAAACCTTGGTGCCCTTCTTCTCGGCCACGGCATTGATCGCCTGGCGGGCAGCGAGCAGCGCATCGATCTCCAGATCCACCGTCAGGTAGAAATGCGGCACCGTCTGCTTCGATTCGAGCATGCGACGTGCGATCACCTTGCGGACCGATGTGTGCGGCACGCGTGTGTCGCCCGGTGCGACGAACACCGGCTGCATGCCCGGCGCTGGTGCCGGCCGGGGCGACGGAGCAGCTGCCGGTGCGGGGGTGGCCACTGCGGGAAGTGGCTTCGCCGCCTCGACGTCGGCCTTGACGATGCGACCGTGTGGACCGCTTCCCTTGATGCGCGAAAGGTCCAGGCCCTTCTCTGCGGCGATGCGCTTGGCAAGGGGCGAGGCGAAGATGCGGCCACCCGCGCCCTCGCTGACAGCGGGTGGCTGGGCCGCCGATGGGGCGGGCGGCCGGGATTGGGCAACGGCGGCTGGAGCGGCCGGCTTGGCGGCCTGTTCAGATGCGGCGGCCTTAGGTGCCGCCGGAGGCTGGACAGCGGCGTCCTTCGGGACGTCCTTCTCCCCCTCCTCCAGGAGGATGGCGATGACGTCGTTGACCTTGACGCCTTCCGTCCCCTCGGACACGACGATGCGACCGACCTTGCCTTCGTCGACCGCCTCCACCTCCATCGTGGCCTTGTCGGTCTCGATCTCGCAGATGACCTGTCCGGCCGTTACCGCGTCGCCTTCCTTGACGTGCCACTTGGCGAGCTTGCCTTCCGTCATGGTGGGCGACAGCGCGGGCATCAAGATGTTGATCGACATGCTCCTGCCCCGCTTCAGCGATTGCAGACTTCGCGGGCTGCCGCGACGATGTTCTCGACCTGCGGCAAGGCCAGCTTCTCGAGGTTGGCGGCATAGGGAAGCGGTACGTCCGCGCCATGGACGCGCTTCACCGGCGCGTCCAGCCAGTCGAAGGCCAGCTCCATCATCTGGGCAGCCAGCTCGGAGCCGATGCCGGCGAAGGACCAGCCTTCCTCGACCGAGACGAGGCGGTTGGTCTTCTTCACCGATTCGACGATCGTCTCGCTGTCGAACGGACGCAGGCTACGCAGGTTGATCACCTCGGCATCGATTCCCTGCTTGGCGAGCTCGTCGGCCGCCGCCAGCGCCTTCCCGACCATGATGGAGAAGGCAGTGATCGTGACATCCTTGCCAGGACGCTCGATCTTGGCCTTGCCGATCGGCAGCACGAAATCCGGATCGTCCGGCACATCGAACGACTGGCCGTAGAGGATTTCGTTCTCCAGGAAGATCACCGGGTTGGGATCGCGGATCGCCGCCTTCAGGAGCCCCTTGGCGTCGGTCGCGCTCCACGGCGCCACCACTCGCAGACCCGGCACATGGGCATACCAACTGGCATAGCACTGCGAATGTTGGGCGCCGACACGTGCCGCCGCGCCGTTGGGGCCGCGGAATACGATCGGACAGGTCATCTGACCGCCGGACATGTAGTGCGTCTTGGCGGCGGAGTTGATGATCTGGTCGATCGCCTGCATGGCGAAGTTGAAGGTCATGAATTCGACGATCGGCTTCAGACCAGCGAAGGCGGCGCCGACGCCGAGCCCGGCGAAACCGTGCTCCGTGATCGGTGTGTCGATGACCCGCTTGGCGCCGAATTCATCGAGCAGGCCTTGGCTCACCTTGTAGGCCCCCTGGTACTGGGCCACTTCTTCGCCCATCAGGAAGACGCTCTCGTCCTTGCGCATCTCCTCGGCCATGGCGTCACGCAGAGCCTCGCGCACGGTCATGTGCACGGTCTTGCCCGACCACTCGGGCTCGGCCGCCGGCGGCGGCGTCACGGGCGGCGCGGCGGGCTTCACCGGTAGCTCCGCCTTCTGCTCGCCGGCTGTGTTGGGAACATCCGCCTTGGCCGCGCTCGCCTGCGGCGGGTGCTGCGCCGCCGCAGCGGCGACGCTTTCGCCCTCGGCGGCAAGGATGCAGATCGGCGTGTTGACCGCGACGCCTTCCGTGCCCTCCTGGACGAGAATCTCGGCGACGGTTCCCTCGTCCACGGCCTCGACTTCCATCGTCGCCTTGTCGGTCTCGATCTCGCAGATGACCTGGCCGGCCCTGACTGCATCCCCGACCTTGACGTGCCACTTCGCCAGCTTGCCCTCGGTCATCGTCGGCGAGAGGGCTGGCATCAGAACCGGAATGGACATGGATCAGGCTCCGACCAGGACGTCGGCCCACAGCTCGGACGGGTCGGGCTCGGGACTGTGTTGGGCGAACTCGGCGGAGTCGTTCACGATCTTGCGAATCTCGGCATCGACCGTCTTGAGCGCGGCTTCATCGGTCATCTTGTCTTCCAGCAGCAGCTTGCGCACGTGGTCGATGGGATCCCGCTCGTTGCGGTACTTGTCGACCTCTTCCTTGGTCCGGTACTTGGCCGGATCGCTCATCGAATGGCCGCGGTAGCGGTAGGTCTGCATCTCGAGGATATAGGGCCCGGCACCGCTGCGGGCGTGCTCCACGGCCTTCTCGCCGGCAGCCCGGACCGCCAGCACGTCCATGCCGTCCACCTGCTCGCCGGGGATGCCGAAGGCCTCGCCGTGCCGATATAGCTCGGTGATCGCCGACGCGCGTTCAACCGAAGTGCCCATGCCGTAGCGGTTGTTCTCGATGATGTAGACGACCGGCAGCTTCCACAGCGCCGCCATGTTCATCGCCTCGTAGACCTGTCCCTGGTTGGCGCTGCCGTCCCCGAAATAGGTCAGCGACACGTTCTTGTCCCCGCGATACTTGTGGGCGAAGGCAAGGCCCGTGCCGATCGGCACCTGCGCTCCCACGATGCCGTGGCCGCCATAGAAATTCTTCTCGCGGCTGAACATGTGCATCGAGCCGCCCTTGCCCTTGGAATAGCCGCTGCTGCGCCCGGTCAGCTCCGCCATGACCCCTTTGGGATCCATGCCGGCAGCCAGCATGTGACCGTGGTCGCGATAGGAGGTGATGATCGCGTCCTTGTCACCGATCGTCGACTGCATGCCGACGACCACCGCTTCCTGGCCGATATAGAGATGGCAGAATCCGCCGATCAGTCCCATGCCGTAGAGCTGCCCGGCCCGCTCCTCGAAGCGACGGATCAGCAGCATGTCGCGATAGAAGGATTTCAGCTGGTCAGCGCTCACGCTGTTGTCGCCGGAACCCGGCAGCTTGGCTGCAGCCTTCGGCTTGTCGGGAAGAGCATCTACCTTCGGCTTCGTCGCCGGCTTCGCCATAGGATCCCCCCTCCACTCGGACCACACTCGCCTTATAACATCGCCCAAGGCGATGTGGTTGATCTAGCAGGAAAAAACAGCTTCTCCGGCGCGTGCGACGCAGCAATTGAGCGATTGTTCTCGGCAGAGCGTGGCAACTCGACAGTTTGTTTCCGATGACTTGCCCAGCGAACGTGACGCCGCTGTCAGCGGGTCGGCGTGAAGACGATGATGTCGTCCTTGCGCGAGAAGTTCAGCAGAATTCTCGCGCGCTCGTCGAGCATGTCAGGATCGAGGCTCTGATTGCGCAGAGCCGAGACGCGCCGTTCCCAGATCTTCCGGGTCGCTTCGGCTTCGGCGAGATTGTGCTCGGCGATCTGCACCTCGCGCTCGAGGTGAGCCATGGCCAACAGGCCGCGATCACCATTGACGAGGTGATAGCCAAAATAGCCGAACACCGTTGCAAAGATGATCGGCGCCAGAATTTGTCGCGGCCTCAACAACATATACGGACTTCCTCAACCCATAAGGCAACATATGGTGTTGAGGAGTCAAGGTCTTTCGGCAAGCGCGAGGCGAATGCGGCGATTGTGACGTCCCTTGTTGTCGATCTTCAGAATGCGGATCGGCGGCGACGCGCCAGTAGACGCGAGATGCGTGCCGCCGCAGGCCTGCCGGTCGATACCGACGATCTCGACGACCCTGATCTTCCCATCCGGTGTCGGCGGCGGCGCCACGGAACGGCTTCGGATCAACCCGCGTTCGGCTTGCGCGACGGCAACCGGCACGTAGTCCAGCCGGACCTCCACATCCTGTGCGATGACGTCGTTGATCGGGCCGTCGAGACCGCGCAGGCGCTCGTTGTCGGCCCCCTGCAGGTCAAAATCCATGCGCGCCGTGCCGTCCTCGTACATCTGTACGCCCGTCACCAAGGCACCGTCGAAGTGCTGGAACACCAGCGCGTTCAGGATATGCGTTCCGGTATGGAGTTGTCGCATGGTCTGCCGGAAGGCCGCATCGACCACGGCCTCGACCTTGCCCGAGAGCTCGACCTGCTGCTCGAGCAGATGCCAGATCCTGCCCGCGCTGATCTCGAAGCCGACGACCTTGGCCTCGCCGCCGGACCAGCGCAGCAGCCCCTTGTCGGCGAGCTGGCCGCCGCCTCCCGGATAGAAGGGCGTATCCGCCAATGCGACCTTGCCCGGCCAGGCGCCGACCGCCTCGGTCGAGACTTCCAACGTCTCGGGATGCTCATGACAATAGAGATGCATGTCTCCTGCCTAGCGCCGGGGACAAGGTCGGGTATTGGTGAAAATTGTGCCGGTCAGCCGGCCGCTGCCCGCGCGAACTGCAGCGGCGTGATGCCGTAAACACGCTTGAAATGCCGATTCAGCGCGCTCTGATCGTAGAAGCCCACTTCGGCAGCGACATGTGCGATCGGGCGGGCCTGGCGCAGTTGCCGGCAGGCTTCGTTGAGGCGGATCTGGGTGAGGTAGGCGTGTGGCGTCAGGCCGATCGTGCGCTTGAACAGCCCGATCAACTGGAAGGTCGACAGACCCGTTCCCTCCGCCAGTTCCTCGAGGCGCAGGTCGCACGCGAAGTCCGCGTACATGCGTTCACGGACCCGCTGAAACAGGCTCTGGTCCCGTGGCGCCGGCGGAATCGGATCGCCGCCGCTGCCATGCCGCCTGAACAACCGGCCGAAGGAGGCCGCCAGCAGCTCGCGCTCCCGGAATGCGTCGCGTCCCTCCTCGATTGCCCGATGCATGGCGAGGAAGCCGTCGACCAGATCGACATCGTCGAACATGTTGCGCACGAAATACGGGATGCGTTCGACGCCGAGGGTGTCGGCCAGACGATCGAGCGCCTGCTGCGTCAGATAGAACGAGCGATAGCACCACCGGTCACTCCATCCCATCCACCCGGCGTGCGGTTCGGCCGGATTGAAGACGAACAGGGTCGAAGCGTGCGCTTCCTCCACGCGGCCGCGGCTCTCGACCACGGATCCACCCCGCTCCGTGACGGCCACCACCATCGCCTCGTGGGTGTGCCGCGGATATTCGTGCGTGGTGAAATCGGCGCACATCAGGCTGAGACCAGTGAAATGCCGGTCCCACCAATATTGCGTCGAGTTCCTCGGGTCGCGGCGCGCCATGCGCAGTTTCTACCAATAGCCACCTAGGCAGCGCCACTATACTCCAACGCATGATTGCACGTATCTGGAGAGGCCGGGCGACCGCCGGCCATGCCGAAGCCTATGCCTTGCATGCAACCCGAAGCGTGTTTCCAGCCCTCGGAAGGCTCGCCGGTCATCGCGGCGCGTGGCTGCTGCGGCGCGACCTCGATGACGGCGTCGAGTTCGTGGCGGTGACGTTCTGGGAATCGCGCCGGTCAATCGAGGCCTTCACCGGTCCCGACATCGCGAGGTCAGTCGTCGAGCCCGAGGCTCGCGCCGTGCTGGTCGAATTCGACGACTTCGCGACCCACTACGAGGTCGTGCTCAGAGCCGATTGATACCGCGCGACGGAGATGCCTCGATCGTTCGCAGTGCCAGCAGGTCGGCGATCTCCGTCCAGGCAGCCGAGCCAAGCGCCGCGTCGGCTTCGTCGCTGCCGCCGTGCGCATGAAGTGAAGATCGTGGCTTCGTCTCACCCGGCAGGAGGGTCCGATGTCCGGCCTCGGGGTGGACGACCAGACGGGTCGCCTTTGAAGCCTCCGCCCTGCGGCCGACAAGGGCGCGCGCAAACCAGTCCGACGGCCACAACGCATCGTCGCCCCCCGCGACGAGCAGAACCTCGCCTTGGATCCGTTCAACGGGAATCGCGGCGTCGATCGCTTCGGCTGCAAAACGACGCAGGCTCTGCTCGTGGAAGCTGCGGTAGGCCGTCAACCCGTCGCGCCTTACCGGTCGCCAGTAAGGATCATACGCCACGAAGGGCAGCGGCGCACCGCCGACAGTCCAGGACGAGCGCTGCGGCCAGGCTTCGCCGTCTCGTCCCGGCCCCGTGTTGGCCCATACGACGGAAGACGGGCTGAGCCCGACAACGGCCTGCAGGCGGTCGTCGTGGATTGCCGTGAGCAACGCGGCTTCCGCTCCCTTGGAGGTGCCGATCAGCACGATGCGGTCGCACCGTCTGCTGGTGAAGTCGACGGCGGCAAAGAAGGTTTCGAGAGGGACCTCGCAGATGCCCGGCACCTGCCCCTCGCCTCCGAACCAGCGGAGGGCGAGGCCGAGCGCGCCATGACTTGCGAAGAGTCGCGCCCGCTCGAGATCCGGCCGGCCGCTCGAACCGTGGAGAACCACGACTCCGAGACCGTTGAAGGAGGTCGGCTCGACGAGCGTGCCCTGGACCGCCCCCTTCAGCGTCTCTTCCCTCACGGAGTCCATCGCGCCGCTCCCTGCTGCTGACGGAGTCGGCCCGCTGCTCCAACTACCGACCGCGCAGGATCGACGTACCGGCGTAGCGCGCCTGCGGACCGAGCTGCTCTTCGATGCGCAGGAGCTGGTTATACTTGGCGAGCCGGTCAGAACGCGACAGCGAGCCCGTCTTGATCTGCCCGCAATTGGTGGCGACAGCGAGGTCGGCGATGGTCGCATCCTCGGTCTCGCCAGAGCGGTGCGACATGACGGCGCCGTACGATGCGCGCTGCGCCATCGACACGGCTTCCATGGTCTCCGTCAGCGTCCCGATCTGGTTGACCTTGATCAGGATGGCATTGGCGAGGCCGTTCTTGATGCCGTCCGCCAGGCGTTCGGGATTGGTGACGAACAGATCGTCACCGACGAGCTGGATCTTCCCGCCGAGCTTGTCGGTGATCGCCTTCCAGCCGGCCATGTCGTCCTCGGCCATGCCATCCTCGATCGATACGATCGGATAGCGCTTCACGAGATCGGCGTAGTATTCGACCATACCCACGACGTCGAGAGACTTCTTCTCGCCTTCGAGCTCGTACTTGCCCTTCTTGTAGAACTCGGTCGATGCCGGATCGAGTGCCAGCATGACGTCCTCGCCCGGCTTGTAGCCCGCCTGCTCGATCGACTTCATGATGAAACCGAGCGCCTCGTCGGCCGACGCCAGGTTCGGGGCGAAACCGCCCTCGTCGCCGACATTGGTGTTGTGGCCGGCGTCCTTGAGCTGGCTGCGCAGGGCATGGAAGATCTCCGATCCCATGCGCAGAGCCTCGGCGAAGCGCTCGGCCTTCACCGGCATGATCATGAATTCCTGGATGTCGATCGGATTGTCGGCATGGGCGCCGCCGTTGATGATGTTCATCATCGGCACCGGCAGGACCGACGCCTGGCTACCGCCGACATAACGATACAGCGGCAGCCTGCTGTCCTGCGCGGCAGCCTTCGCGACGGCCAGCGAGACACCGAGGATGGCATTCGCGCCGAGCCGCCCCTTGTTGGATGTGCCGTCGAGGTCGATCAGCGCCCGGTCGATCTTGATCTGCTCGCAGGCATCGAGGCCCGCCAGCAGATCCATGATCTCCGCATTCACCGCCTGTACCGCCTTCAGCACGCCCTTGCCGCCGTAGCGCTTCTTGTCGCCGTCACGCAGCTCGACCGCTTCATGCGCTCCCGTCGAAGCCCCGGAGGGGACGGCGGCACGGCCGATCACGCCATTGTCGAGCTCCACCTCGACCTCGACTGTGGGATTGCCACGGCTGTCGAGGATCTCACGGGCGCGGACATCGGCAATGACACTCATCGGCGGAACTCCTGTCTTGGCGCGGCCTGGTCCGCCGCAGCCCCTCTTGACGCGGCCTGTCTAGCGACCCGTCCGGCGCGGAGCAAGTCAGGCCGCGGCTGAACTTTCGCCTCCCGGCGAAGGTCTCTCATCCCTCCGCGCCGAAGTCCTTCAGAACGTCCGGATCGGGTTCGCAACCCAGTCCCGGGCCCTGCGGCACACTGAAGAAACCGTTCACGGGCGTGACGAGATCGCCGTACAGGCTGGCCTCGAGATCCATATGATAGCGCTCGATCATCCCGCCCGGCGCGCCGCGCGCGGCCAGGAGCTGAAGCGTGGCGAGGAAGCCCGGCCCGAAATAGGGGGAGTGCGGCATCAGCGCGACTCCCGCGGCATCGGCCAGTGTCGCGACTTTCAGGAATTCCGTGACGCCACCGACCTTCGTGACGCTGGGCTGTGCATAGTCCACCGCGCCCGCCGCGAACATGTCACGGAACTGAAAGGAAGTGCAGTTGTTCTCGCCGGCCGCCATGGCCACGCCAGTCCCCTCGCGCAGGCGGGCGATCGCCGCGAAGTCTTCGGGCGGAAAGATCGGCTCCTCCAGCCAGTGCAGGTCGTACTCGCGCAGCTTCAGCGTCATGTGGCGCGCCTGCTCGGGCGTCCACGGGCAGTTGGTGTCGACCATGATCGCGACGTTGTCGCCCGCGGCCAGGCGTGCGGCCTTGACCTCCGCTTCCTCTGTCTCGTGCAGCTTGACGTGGCCGTACCCCTGCTCGACAGCCTGTCGTGTCCGGGCGGCGACTTTATCGGGATCGCGGTACTTCAGGAGGCTGGCATAGGCCGGCAGCCTGTCGCGGTTGCCGCCGCCCAGCAGTCTATGGAGAGGCAGGCCTGCTGCCTTGCCGGCAATGTCCCAGAGCGCGATGTCGAGGCCGGACAGGGCGAAGATCGTGATTCCATAGCGACCGAACAGGTGCAGCTTCTGCTGCAGGTCGTACGACAGCCCGGCAATGTCGCCGGCCGGCTGGCCGATCGCGATCGGAGCGACCATGCCATGGAGGGCACCGCGCACCGCATCGGTGCAGCCGTAGCAGAAGGCTTCGCCCCAGCCGACGATGCCGGTGTCGGTCTCGACCCGCACGAGGAGGATGTTGTTGGTCGTCCAGTTTCGCCCGCCATAGCCCGTCGGATCACCGCCAAACGTGAACGGAACCTTCACCGAACGACTGTCGATCCGTGCGATCTTCATTCGATTCCCCCTTTTCGCCGGATAACGTCCAGCAAGGCCGTGGCGTGCGCCCGGTCGGACAGCCGCTTGGAGCTGAAGCGAGGATCACCCTCGGGTGCGACCGCCAGAAGATGGCTCGCCAGCAGCGGTGGCAGCGCCGGCGGCTCGCGCGCATCCTCCGGCATCTCGACTTCCGCCTGGGCGAAGTAGGTCCTGCCGTCCTCCCCCTTGAAGAAGTCGACATCCCAATGGAAGGGCCCGTCCGTCCATGAGAAGCGCGCCTTCTCCAAGGTCTCCCGCCTCTGCGTCCAGAGGCGCTCGAAGTCGATCGCGCTGATGTCGGTCTCGATCTCCACCACCTGCCCGTCCACCGGACGCTTGTAGGTGAAAACATGACGCAGGCCTTCGTCGCCCTGAAGCGAGCGGATGCGCAGTCCTGGCGCATCGAGGTAGGCTTGGCGCAGGAAGCAGCGCGTCACGCCAGCCGTGCCGGCCAGCGTCGCTTCCAACTGGTCATCGTCCTTCAGGACAAATTTTCTTTCGTTCTCGATCGGCATGCTAAAATCACACTATGGCCGCACAGACACTCGATGACCTGCCGACCCCCGCACTCATTCTCGACCGGGCGATCCTCCGCCGCAACCTCAAGCGCATGAGCGAACGCATGCGTGGTGCCGGAATCGCGCTGCGCCCCCACCTGAAGACCGCGAAGTCGGCCACGGTCGGTCGCATGGCGGTCGAAGGGCACGACGGTCGCATCACCGTGTCGACGCTGGCGGAAGCTCGCTATTTCGCCGATTCGGGCTTCACCGATATCCTGTACGGCGTCGGCGTCGTGCCGTCGAAGCTGCCTGCGGTAACCGAACTGCGCCGCCGCGGCGTCAATCTGCGTGTGGTAACCGACAACGTCGTCGTGGCGAAAGCCATCGCCGACGCCGCGAAGAATGACGACACTTTCTCGGTCTTCATCGAGATCGACAGCGGCGGCGGCCGTGCTGGACTTCCCTATCCCGCCCTGCCCGGCCTGCTCGACATCGCCCGCGTCCTGCATGATGCGCCGGGCGTCGAGTTCGCCGGCGTCATGACCCACGCCGGCCATTCCTACCACGAGAGCACGCCGGACGGCATTGCGGCCGTTGCCGAGCAGGAACGCCGTGCCGTGGTGTCCGCCGCCGAAGCCCTGCGTGCCGCAGGCATTCCCTGCCCCATCGTCTCTGCAGGCTCGACGCCGACCGCCCTGCATTCACGCGACTTCACCGGAATCACCGAGATGCGGCCCGGCGTCTACGTGTTCAACGACCTCGACCAGCAATTCATCGGCTCCTGCGGCGCCGGCGATCTTGCCCTGTCGGTGCTCGCGTCCGTGATCGGCCACTACCCGCATCGCAACCAGATGCTGGTCGACGCCGGAGCCCTGGCTCTGTCCAAGGACATCAGCGCACAGGAATTCAAGCCGCAGGTCGGCTTCGGCACGATCGCCGATGCACCGGCACGTGACATGGCAGTGGTGGCCTGCTCTCAGGAACACGGCTTCGTCGGCGCCGACGAGCCGATCCCTTACGACAACCTGCCGGTCGGATCGCGTCTGCGTATCCTTCCCAACCATGCCTGCATCACCGCTGCAGCCTATGACCGATACTATGTCGTCGACAGTGATCTCGATGGCGGGCGGTCGGTGGTCGACGTGTATGATCGCATCAACGGGTGGTGACGAGGTCGCGCGCTCGACAGCATCGCCCTACAGCGAATTCACCGTGTGGCCGCCATCGACGGTCACCACGCTGCCGGTCATGAAGCTGCCGGCCTCCGACGACAGCAGCAGCAGTGCGCCATCGAGATGCTCGGGCTTGCCGATCCGCCGCTGCGGGATGCGGTCGATCAGGCGCTTGCCGGCGGCTGTCTTCCAGAAATCACTGTTCATTTCCGTCTCGATGTAGCCAGGGCAGATCGCATTCACGCGAATGTCGTGACGAGCCCATTCCATGGCGAGGGCCCGCGTGAGGTGGATCAGGCCAGCCTTCGACGCGTTGTAGGGCGCGACATGACCGATCGTCCGCAAGCCGAGGATAGAGGCGATGTTGACGATCACGCCGGGCCGCTTTGCCGCCAGCCAGCGCTTGGCCGCCGCCTGAGCGACCAGCCAGGCACCCCGCAGGTTGGTGTTGACGACCGAATCCCAGTCCTCCTCCGGCAACTCGAGTGCAGGCTTCACGATCGAGATGCCGGCATTGTTGATGACGACGTCGACCGGTCCGAGTTCTCGCTCGGCCGCCTCGAAGGCTTTCATGATGGAAGCACCCGACTGTACGTCGAGCTCGACAGCGGCCACCCTTGCGCCGGTTGCCTGCAATTCCGCCTGGAGGGAGGCGAGCCGATCGGCGCGCCGTGCCGCGATCGCGATGGAGGCGCCTGCTTCGGCCAGCGTCCTGGCGAAATGCACGCCTAGCCCCGACGAGGCACCGGTCACCAGGACAACCTTGCCGGTGAGGTCGAATCGCTTGGACATCGCAATCGCTCCCTAGTTTGATGCCCCGCCTTATAGGCGAGCGTCACTTTCGGAGGAAACAGTCCTGACTTCGTCGCGAACACCGTGGAGCGTCGTCGGACTGCTGGTGGCGGCCGGCATCGTCGCCGCATTCCACGTCGGCAAGGTGCCACCGTCCATTCCATCGATCCGCGACGACCTCGGCGCAAGCCTGCGGCAGGCGGGCTGGCTGCTGGCGATGGTCAACCTGACAGCGGCAGTTGGCGGCATGGCCATCGCGCTGACCGTCGACCGCATCGGTCATCGCCGGCTGGTCGTCCTGGGCACTGCGCTCGCCTTTGCGGCGAGCCTGTTTGGCGCCTTCGCCGGCAGCATCGATCAGCTGCTCGCCTGGCGCTTCCTCGACGGGCTCGGCTTCATTATCGTGACCGTGGCCGTACCGACGCTGGTGTTGAGGGTGACGGCACCGCAGGACCGGCATCTCGCCATGACGCTGTGGACTGCCTACATGCCGGCCGGCGCTGGCACCATGATGCTGATTGCGGCCGCGGTTCTTCCCGACACGTCCTGGCGAACCGCCTGGCTGGTAGCGGCGATAGCTTCGCTGGTCATGCTCGCGGCACTCCTGCTACGGGCCGTGCCGCGACCCGAACTGGATGCATTGCCGGTCAGGCGTCGCCCCATCCTGCACGAGATGGCGGAAGTCGCGACCAGCGGCGGCCCGGTGGCGATCGGCCTGTGTTTTGGCGCCTACTCCTGCTGCTGGTTCGCGGTCATCGGCTTCCTGCCCACGCTTCAGGTGGAACGTCTGGGCTTCTCGACATCGACGGCAGCGGTCATCACCGCCGTCGTCACCGCCGTGAACGTCGTCGGCAATCTGTCGGCTGGCTGGCTGCTGCAGCGAGGCGTGCCGCGTGTCGCCGTGATTGCCGGGGCGGCTGTCACCATGGCGTTCTGTGCGGCCTGCGTGTTCACGAGCGGCGTGCCGGATTTGCTGCGTCTGCTGCTTGCCGGCGTGTATTCCGCAGTGATCGGTGTGGTGCCGGGCGCCCTGTTCACCGCGCTTCCGGTGCATGCTCCACGGCCGGAACTGATCGGCGCTTCGACCGGCCTTCTGATGCAGGGGTCCAATATGGGCGCGCTGCTCGGGCCGCCGATCACTGGCGCTCTTGTAGCCTCGAACGGCTGGCCTGCGGCCGCCTGGTTGACCTCCACCGCCCTGGCCCTGGTGGCCGCCGCTGCGGTCTTCCTGCATTGGCGTGAAAGGCGTAAGCTTCACATATGATTTACGTCGACATCGTCTCAGACACGATCTGCCCGTGGTGCTACATCGGCAAGCGACGGTTCGAGCGGGCGCTGGCCCAGAGTGGCCGCACCGACGTCGCTGTCGCGTGGCGGCCCTTCCAGCTCAATCCCGACATGCCTCCCGAGGGCATGACGCGCGACGACTATGTCCGCGCCAAGTTCGGCGGCGGCGACCGGCCACGCCAGATCTACCAGGCGATCGCCGAGAGCGGGCGCGAGGCCGGTATCGAATTCCAGTTTTCCCGCATCCGCCGTACGCCCAACACGGTACTTTCGCATCGCCTCATCCACTGGAGTGCCAAGAACAACCTCCAGGACGAGATCGTTGCCGAGCTCTTCAAGCTCTACTTCGAGGAAGGCCGTGACATCGGCGACTTCGATACGCTCGTCGAGTGTGCCGTCCGCGTCGGCATCGATGAGCAGCAGGCCCATCGCTACCTCACGAGTGATGAAGGCCGCCAGGAGGTCATTGCTTCCGACGTCTATGCCCGCCGTCTGGGTATCAACGGCGTTCCCTGCTTCATCGTCAACCGCAAGTACGCGGTTTCCGGCGCCCAGCCGCCGTCGGCCTTCATCGAGGTCTTCAACCTCGCCGAACGCGATGCCGCGACCAGCGCGGCGCAGTCGACCGCGTAACACCGCCTTCTGATCGACATTGAGAGACGGATTTGTGCCGCGACGGGCGGCGGCGCGGTCCCGTGCCTGCCTTCGAGCAAGCAATACATGTCATTGAACATATGATATGTTGTTGAACATATCATGCCTCAGAATCCCGCCCGCACTGCCCGGACCCGGGCCGAGATCCTCGACCATGCTGCGCGGCTGTTCCGGCTGCGCGGCTACGCTGGCACCAACATCGACGACGTCATGCTGGCCGCAGGGCTGACGCGCGGCGCGTTCTATGCGCACTTCGATTCGAAGGAGGACCTGTTCTCCGAAGCGGTACGGGCCGGGCACGGCCTGCTCGTCCAGCTGCGCAAGGGCGAACCTGAGACTGTGCTCAAGGCCTATCTGGACAAGGCCGAACTCGCCGCAACGGCACAGGGATGCACCCTGGCCGGCCTCGCCGGCGATATCGCGCGTGCCCCCCTTGCCGCCCGCCTCGCCTACGCCAACCTCCTGCACGCGACGATCGGAGAACTGGCAAGAAACAGGAGACGCAGGCTCGACGCCGATGCCACCGCCGCCGCCATTCTCTCCATCGGGGCGGTCATACTGGCACGCGCCGCGGGCGATCTGCGCCTGGCCGACTGGCTGCTGCGCTGCGCCGGGCGCGCCGTGCGCCCCCTTCTCAAACCGCGACCCAAATCCCCGCGCCGGCCGGTCAGAAAGCGCCCTGACCGGAAACGTGCTGCTCCCAAGGCTGCAACCGGAAGGCGAAAGGCGCCAAAGCGCAGCCGTGGCTGATCCATTTTCCCGAACCTGCTGGATGGTCCTTTGCGTTTCGAGAAGTACGTCGCCAAGCCCTGCGTGGCAGGCGGCAAACGTCAGGCCGCCAGCTTAGCCAGGGACGAGACGATCGAGGTTACGCCGGAGAGTCGTTGACGCCCATCGTTCCAGACGCGCTGAACGATGATCCGATGATCCGGCCGCAACCGGACCAGGGGCGCATTTTTCTGGATCCAGGCGACGAGCCTGTCGGGCTTGGCGAACTTGTTGTCGCGCAGGGACAGCACGACCGCCTTCTCGCCGGCATCGATGCGATCGACGCCGGCTCCACGACACAGAGTCTTGAGCGCCACCGTGTTGAGCAGGAATTCCGCTTCCTGAGGCATCTTGCCGAAGCGGTCGACCATCTCGGCGGCGAAGGAGTCGATATCCGCCTGGTTCGCCAGGGCCCCGATGCGCCGATAGAGCCCCATGCGTACCGACAGGTCGGGCACGTACTCCTCGGGGATCAGGATCGGTATGCCGAGATTGATCTGCGGCGACCACTCGGCCTGTTCTGCCTCGCGGGCGCGGCCGCGGGCGGTCGCGACGGCTTCCTCCAGGAGCTGCTGGTAGAGCTCGATACCGACTTCGCGGATGTGGCCGGACTGCTCCTCGCCCAGCAAATTGCCGGCCCCCCGGATGTCGAGGTCATGGCTGGCCAGTTGGAAGCCTGCGCCCAGCGTGTCCAGCGTCTGCATGACTTCGAGGCGCTTCGACGCTGCCTCGCTGAGCGCGCGGCCGGGGGGCACCGTCAGGTAGGCATAGGCCCGCATCTTGCCGCGGCCGATGCGTCCCCGCAGCTGGTAGAGCTGGGCCAGGCCGAACATGTCGGCACGATGGATCACCATGGTGTTGGCGTTGCGGATGTCGAGGCCGCTCTCGACGATATTGGTAGCGAGCAGCACGTCGAATTTGCCGTCGACGAATTCCTGCATGGTGTTCTCGATCGTCGTCGGCGTCATCCGGCCATGCGCCATGGCCATGCGGATTTCGGGCACCAGTTCGCGCAGGGTGGCCGCCACCTCGGCGAGATCCTCGATACGCGGGCAGACATAGAAGCTCTGGCCGCCGCGATACTGCTCGCGCAACAGTGCCTCGCGGACCGTCACCGCGTCGAACGGCGTGACGAATGTCCGCACGGCCAGGCGATCGACGGGGGGTGTCGCGATGAGGCTCATGTCGCGCACACCGGTCAGCGCGAGCTGCAGCGTGCGTGGGATGGGCGTGGCCGTGAGTGTGAGCACATGGACGTCGGCGCGCAGTTCTTTCAGACGCTCCTTGTGGGCCACGCCGAAATGCTGCTCCTCGTCGACGATCAGCAGGCCGAGATCCTTGAACTCGATGCTCTTGGCAAGCAGAGCGTGCGTGCCGCAGACGATATCGAGCGTACCCTCCTTCATCGCCTCTTTGGTCGCCTTGGCCTCCTTGGCGCCGACCAGCCGCGACAGTCGGCCGATGCGTACCGGCAAGCCCTGGAAGCGCTCGGTGAAGGTGCGGTGATGCTGCCGGGCCAGCAGCGTGGTCGGAGCGATGACGGCGACCTGCTTGCCGGACATGGCGGCTACAAAGGCGGCGCGCAGGGCGACCTCCGTCTTGCCGAAGCCGACATCGCCGCAGACCAGCCGGTCCATCGGCCTGCCCGATGCCATATCGTCGATCACGTCGCCGATGGCCTGGAGCTGGTCGTCCGTCTCGGCATAGGGAAAGCGGGCGCAGAACTCCTCGTAGGCGCCTTCCGGCGGCGTCATGGTCTCACCGCGCTGCACCGCACGCTCCGCGGCGATCTTGATCAGCCGGTCGGCCATGTCGGCGATGCGCTGCTTCAGCTTGGCCTTGCGCGACTGCCAGGCGACACCGCCCAGGCGATCGAGCTGTGCGCCCTCCTCGCCCGAGCCATAGCGGCTCAGTACATCGATGTTCTCGACCGGCACGAACAGCTTGTCACCCCCGTCATAGGTCAGCCTCAGACAGTCGTGACGCGCATTCTGGATCTCCAGCGTCACCAGCCCCTCGTAGCGTCCGACGCCGTGCTCTCGATGCACGACCAGGTCGCCGTCGCTGAGTGCCGCAGCCTCTGCGATGAACCGCTCCGACGGGCGGCGTTTCTTGGCCGGACGGGACAGGCGATCGCCGAGGATGTCCTCCTCGCCGATAACCTCCAACCCTTGCAGGACGAAGCCATGCTCGACGGGCCACACGGCGACACCCAGAGCGCCACCCGGCAGCCGCTCGGCAGTAGCGAAGTCGGGCACGGGAACAGGCGTCGCCACGCCGTGTTCCAGCAGGAGGTGTTGCAGGCGGCTGGCCGAACCCTCGGTATAGGCGGCGACCATGACACGCCGGCCGGAGGCATTGGCGGCCTTCACATGCTCGGCGACGACCTCGAAGAGATTCACGCCCTGGGCGGTCCGCGCCCGCGCAAAACCTTCGTGGCGCCGGCCGCCGAGATCAAGGGCATTGGGTGTATCGATTGCGGCGTCGAAGCTTGTGAATTGACCGACGGCGTGGCCTTCGAGCAAGCGATCCCATTCCGACGGCTTCAGGTAGAGTCGTTCCGGCGGCACCGGCTTGTAGTCGGCGGCTCCCGTCATGCCGCCCTTGCCGCCGGTCTTGACGCGAGCATCGTAGTAGTCGGTGATCAGCTCGTACCGGGCATCAAAGGCCTCTCCGACCTGATGATCCGCCGTGACGAGCGCCTCTGCGCAATAGTCTAGCAGCGTCTCCAGCCTTTCGTGGAACAACGGCAGCCAGTGCTCCATGCCGACATGCCGCTGGCCGGCCGAGATGGCTTCGTAGAGCGCATCGTCAGCCGGATTGCCGAACAGCTCGCGATAGCCGCCGCGGAACCGCGTTATGCTTTCCTTGGTCAGCAGCACCTCGCTGACCGGCAGCAGGACCACCTCGTCACGCGTGCCCGTCGATCGCTGGCTCATCGGATCGAAGGAGCGGATCTCCTCCAGCACATCGCCGAACAGGTCGAGGCGCAGCGGTTCGGGGGTGCCCGGCGGGAACAGGTCGACCAGCCCACCGCGCAGGGCGAACTCGCCGGGCTCCATGACGGTCTCGGCTCGGCCATAGCCGTTCTGCCCCAGGAAGCTTGTCAGCCAGTCGGCATCGACGGTCTGGCCCTTTCGCAGCACGACGGCGGCTTCGGCATACAGGCCGCGCGGCGGCACGCGCTGCAGCGCTGCACCAACCGAGGCAAGGATGATGCGCGCGGGGGCACCGGCCTTCTTGGGCGTCGCCAGCCGGACCAGCGTCTCCAGCCGCTCGGCCACGATGTCGGGGTGCGGCGACATGCGGTCATAAGGTAGGCAGTCCCAGGCTGGAAAGACGAGCACCTGGCGCTCCGGCGCGAAGAAGCGCAGCCCGTCCTGCAGCCGCTCCAGTCGCTGTCCGTCGCGCGCTACGTGCAATATGTCCTGGCCGCCGGTCGTCCGGGCGAGTTCCGCCAGCGCCAGCGCGTCGGCGCCCTCCGGCAGTCCGGCAACCGTCCAGCGTGCCGGCTTGCGATGGATGACGGCAAGGGTTTCGGAGAGCGACGCCAACTAGAACCTCACGCGGAAGGCCTTTAGCCTGCGCAACACTGGCGAATCGACTTCGGCCGGAATCTCCGCCTGGCCCGTCACCCAATCGAAGATCTCGTTGTCGCTACAGGCCAACAGCCGCTCGTACTGATCGAGTTCGGCGTGCCCGAATGTCTCGATATGGGCGCGCGCGAACTGGCCCAGGAGGATGTCGTTCTCCTTGTTGCCACGATAGACGCTGCGATAAAGCATACGCTTGCGCCGCGTCTCGAGATCCGCGTCGCCTGTACTGTCCGTCATCTTTTCCCCAGGCCCGGCCCGAAAAGCGGCGTAGCATATAGGCGGCGGCGATGGCGAAGTCACGCGGCCCGAATGCTCATCAACCATGCGCCCCCAGAGCCTCACGCCTCTCTTCGCCCAGACGACCTCCCTCCCCGGCATCGGACCGCGGCTGGGCAAGCTCGTCGATAAGCTTGCCGGCCCGCTGGTCGTCGACCTCCTGTGGCATCTGCCTTTCGCTGTGATCGACCGGCGCCATACGCCGGACGTCGCTGGCGCCATCGCTGGCGAGATCGCCACCCTCACCGTGACCGTGGAGCAGCATCTTGTGCCGCGCAGCCCGAGGCAGCCCTATCGCATCTGGTGCAGCGACGCCACGGGTCGCCTCTGCCTGACCTATTTCAACGGCCGCGAGGACTATCTCGGGAAGCTGTTGCCCGTTGGCGAGGTCCGCGTCGTCAGCGGCAAGGTCGAGATCTACCAGGGCGAAGTGCAGATGACGCACCCCGACCATGTCGTGCCGCTGGAGCAGCGCGAGCAGATCCTGCGCGTCGAGCCGCTCTACGGGCTGACTGCCGGCCTCACGCAGCGGCCGATCCAGAAGGCCATTGCCGCCGCGGTGGAACGTGCGCCAGATCTGCCGGAATGGCAGGACACCACGTTTCGTGACCGCAACAGATGGGACAATTGGCGCACCGCACTGGTACAGGCCCACGCGCCAGCCGATGAAGCGGATCTGTCGCCGCTGCATCCGGCGCGTGCGCGGCTCGCCTACGACGAGTTGCTGGCCAGCCAGCTCGCGATTGCCCTCGTACGGCATCATAACCGTACACTTGCGGGACGCTCGACGGCAGGCGACGGCAGCCGCCGCAGCCGTGCCCTGGCCAGCCTGCCCTTCGCGCTGACCACCAGTCAGAAGACCGCGCTCTCCGAGATCGAGTCCGACCTTGCCAAGCCCGAGCGCATGATCCGTCTTCTGCAGGGTGACGTCGGCAGCGGCAAGACGCTGGTTGCCCTCCTCGCCATGCTGATTTGCGTCGAAGCCGGCGCTCAGGCCGCACTGATGGCGCCGACCGAACTGCTGGCGCGCCAGCACCACGCGACAATCGCACCGCTCGCGGAGGCTGCCGGCGTGCGCGTGGCGTTGCTGACGGGGCGAGACGGCCAGAAGCAAAAGAAGGAAACGCTGAAGGGCCTGGCGGATGGCACGATCGACCTCGTCGTCGGCACACACGCCCTCGTGCAGGAGGATGTTGAATTCGCCGATCTCGCCCTTGCGGTGGTCGACGAGCAGCACCGCTTCGGCGTCCATCAGCGTATGGCGTTGTCCTCGAAAGGACATGGTGTCGACCTGCTGGTCATGACCGCGACTCCCATCCCGCGCACGCTGATGCTCGCCGCCTACGGCGACCTCGACGTCTCGAAGCTCACGGAAAAACCGGCCGGCCGGCAACCGATCGATACCCGCACCATTCCGCTCGAGCGAATCGGCGAGGTCGCAGATGCCGTCGGGCGGCAGATATCCACAGGCGCGCGCGTCTACTGGGTCTGCCCGCTCATCGAGGAATCGGAGGAGGTCGACCTCGCCAATGCTGAGGAACGCTTCCGGCAGCTGGGGGCACGCTTCCCCGGCAAGGTCGGCGTGCTGCACGGCCGCATGAAGGCAGCGGAGCGCGAGGCGACCATGGCCGCGTTCGCCGAGGGACGCTTGGCTATCCTCGTCGCGACCACGGTGATCGAGGTCGGAGTCGACGTACCGGCCGCGACGGTCATGGTGATCGAGCATGCCGAGCGCTTCGGCCTGGCGCAGCTTCACCAGCTGCGCGGCCGTGTCGGTCGCGGTTCCGCCAAGTCGACCTGCCTGCTGCTCTACACCCAGCCTTTGGGCGAGACCGCCAAGGCCCGCCTCGCCATCATGCGTGAGACCGAGGATGGGTTCCGCATCGCCGAGGAAGACCTGCGCCTGCGTGGTGCAGGAGAACTGCTGGGCACACGCCAGAGCGGCCTGCCGGACATGCACCTCGCCGACTTCGCTGCCCATGCCGAACTTCTCCAGGCCGCACGCGATGATGCGCGACTGGTGATCGAGCGCGATCCGGACCTGCAGTCCGAACGCGGCACCGCCCTGCGCGCCCTGCTCTATCTCTTCCGCCGCGACGACGCCGTCAGGACGCTGCGCGCCGGCTGACGGATAGAAAGGCTGGCAGGCTTGACGGGGCGCAGTGTCTGTGAGAATTTGGTTGGTATACCAATTAAGACATCGCATGTCCCCAGCCGAATCCGCCGTCCGCGAACGCCTGCTTCTCGCCGCCGTCGCCCTGGTCCGCGAGCACGGCCTCGCCGGCCTCACCCAGCCGAGGGTGGCGAAGGCGGCCGGCGTCTCGCAAAGCCACCTCACCTACTACTTTCCGACCCGTGACGCGCTTCTGACGTCGGTGCTCATGCGTACGGCCGACGATCAGCTAGCCGGCGTCGAGCAGGCGCTCGCGACCGGCGCCGCCGATGCGAAGCAGCTTTCCGAGACCATGGGCGCGGCCTTCGAGAAGGCGGAGAACAGCCGCGTCCTCATCTCCTTCGCCCTGGCCGCCAGCGAGAATCGCGATGCCCGCGAGACGTTCGAGAGGCTTACGCGTGGTATCCGCGGCGGGATTGCCACGACCGCCGATCGCGTCGGCATTCCCGACGATCCGAAGACCATGGCGCTCGTCCACTCCCTCGCGGTCGGCCTCTCGGTCCTCAACCTCGCCCTCGGCGGCTCACCCCTGCGGCCGCAGCCGGCAGAGTGCATGGCGATGCTCTTCAAGCTTCTCCACCAGAAAAAGACCACAGGCCGACGGAGGCGTCGTACATGAGTGTCTGGCTCGACAACCTGATCCCGCTGAAGGGTCGACTGAACCATCTGCAACTTGCTGGCTGGCAGCCGACCAGGCTCGCCGAGCAGGGTCTGGGCTGCCGGCTGCTCGCCGACGTCATGATCCCGATGAAGGACGGCACGCGCCTCTCGGCCGACGTCTACCTGCCGAAGAAGCCCGGACGCTATCCCGCGATCCTGCAGTTCTCGGCATACAATCGGGACCTTCATTCGATCGGCGTGCCCAAGGGTACCAACGAGATCGGCTCGCCACCGGTCATCACCGACCGAGGCTATGTGCAGGTTGTCGTAACCGCTCGCGGTGTCGGTCGCTCCGAGGGCGAACTGATGCGCTGGCACGCCGAACTCGAGGTGCAGGACCATGCCGCCTGCATCGCCTGGGCGGCCGAGCAACCCTGGTCGACCGGCGACGTCTGCCTGTTCGGCACGTCGTACTACGGCATGAATCAGCCGAATGTGGCCTCCCTGCGGCCGCCCGCGCTGAAGGCATTCTTCTGCAACGAGATCTGCACCGACTTCCGCCGTCACGTCTTCCGCTACGCCGGCTATCCCAACATCGAGTTCTTCGGCCTGTGGACCGGAGCCAACTTCACCGCCTCCGGCATGAAGCTCTACGTGCCGCCGATCGTCCGAGCCGCACTCAGCCATCTCGTCAACCGGCCCTTCCTTTGGAATCTGATCCACAGCCGCATCGATGGCGTGATGCAGGGGTTCAAGAAGAACCAGCCGGTCGACCGGGCGCTGGAGAACCTCGTCGCCTTCTTCACAGACACCGACAACGATCCGGCGAACCGCACCTCCGAAGGTGCCTTCCGCCGCCTGTCGCAGATCGAGATCCCGTTCGTCGTCGCGCAGAATCGCGGTAACATCTCGCTGCACCAGTTCGGCGCCTACGACCTGTTCGAGCGCTCGAGCACGCCGGCCAACCGCAAGTGGCTGATCATCGGTCCTGCAGAGTACGAGTTGCCCGCCTATTCCTGGCAGCTCGAGGCGCTGGCCTTCTTCGACCACGTCGTGAAGGGCGTCGACAATGGCTACGACCGCCAGCCGGCGGTGCGGTGGGCGCGCGACGGCGCCCGCCCGGGAGAGCCGTCCTGGGGCGGTGCCGCAGACTTCCCACCTCCAACTGCCCGGCAGCTGGCGCTGTACCCGGCCGCGGCGGACAAGGCAGGCCATGGCCAGCTTGGCGCAGAGCCTGCGACCGAAGCATCGAGCCACTGGCTGGCGGTGCCGCAGGTTCCCGGCCTGGTCCCCGGAACCGACAAGGTCATGCCGCATGTGCTGCGCTTCCGCCTCGCCGTGGCGGCCGACATGGAACTGGTGGGTCCCGTCCATCTCCGCCTGGCGCTGGCGAGTACCGAGATCGACACTCACGTCGTTGCGCGCCTCGACCGGATCGACCGCGCCGGCAACCGCCACTGTCTTTCGATGGGCAATCAGCGGGCGGCGGCGCGCCACGTCATGCCCGAAGTCTCTACCAAAGCCGAGGTCGCGATCGACGATCGCATCCTGACGCCGCTTAAGCCCAATGAGCCCGTCGACCTGATCGTCAACATGACCCCGGCCGCCGCAGTGCTGCATGCCGGCGACACGCTGGAACTCGCTATTGCCAGTCGACCCGCTCTGCTCGGCGTCTCCGTCAAGGACGGCTTCCTGAGCTACGAGAACTATGCCCTCCCACAATACATCGCCCGCAACACCATCTTTCACGGTCCGCGGACGATGCTGGAGGTCACAGCCCTCGGCTCAGGCTAACCAAGCTGCGCCACATAGCTGCGCAGGACCTCGCGCGCAGCCTCGACGCCTTTTTCGGCTTCAGTACGGCGCCTGGCGATCGCCTCGAGTTCGGTCTCCTGCCGGTCGAGCGTCGCCAGATAGCGGCGCTGCAGGTCGCTGTTGGCCGGCACACGCGCAAGATTGTCGCGCAGTCGCGCCTGCTCCTGGACGATCTGCTGGCGTTCGGCCTCGGCCTGCGTGACCTTGCGCTGCGCCTCGGCCACGGCGGCCTGCAGCTGCAGGACCCGGGTCAGCGCGTCGCGCGTCTTGGCGTCGAATTCCCGCGCCTGGGCATAGGCACGGATCTGATCGGCGGCGCTGTCGACCAGCCGCAGCTCCTGCAACTGGGTCTGTTCCTGCACGACCTGGAAGAGCTGCGTCTGATCACCGCCGGGCAGCGCGAACGGAAGGCGATAGTTGCCTTCGCTCTGCTCCACGTCCTTCGGATCGGGCTTGACCAGCGTCCAGCCCGGCAGGCGGCGCTGCACGATGACCAGCTGACGAGGCTCCTTGGCCGGCCCCCGCACACGGTAGGTCACGGTCTGGCGCAGGACTCGTGACAGTCGCAGTGCACCCTGGGCGATCGTGCCGCTGGCGATGCGATCGGTCTGGCCCACCTCCCGCTCGACGACGATCTTTTCGTCCAACGCATAGGCAAGCAGCCGCGTCTCACCGATCGGGAAGCCGCTGAGCCGCGCATCGCCGACATAGGAGACATAGCCCGCCTTGTCGCGTTCGTAGATCGTGATCAGTCCCGCCGGCAAGCCGCTCTCGCCGTCGTTGGTCAAGCGGATAGCGGCGAGTGGATTGCGCGCCGCCGTCTCCGGCTGATACAGCGCCAGCCGCTGCGCGGGCGCATCGCGATCGATGATCGGCAAGGACAGCGTGCGGCCGTTCGCGACGCTCACCGGCCGCGGAAAGCGGAACACGACCTGAGTTGCCGCATCGGTCGCTTCGAACTGGTCGGCCGCTGCGGCAGCCGCCGGTGGCGGTGCCGCCGCAATGGCTGGTGACGCCGCGCGTTCCTGTTGTGGCCGGTAGGCCGGCGCCGGGGCGGGCGGCGGCGGCGGAGCCGCCTTGAGACGGTTGGCTGCATCGACGCCGCCGCGATCAACGCCGGGCATCAGCCGGCCGGCGACCTCGATCGGCACTTCGGGGCGGGTCACGTAGTAGGCTTCGTAGAGAGCCTGCCGAAAGGCCACCGGACGTCCGGAGACGAGCGTCAGATCGACGTCCTTCCAGTCCTGGCCGCTGAGATTCTCGACGATTGCCCAGCCCTGCAGCGCAGCACGCGGTGCCACCGGATCAGCCGGCAGCGTCAGCCGGTACGACGCCTTCCATACCGGCACCTCGACGATGTAGGCGACCCGCACGGTGCGTTGACCCTGCCCGCGCGTCGCGAGTTCCACCGTGCGCGCATCCTTGGCGCGGTTCGTCTGGATCGCCGCCAGCGCCTGACGGACGTGGTCACGCAGGGCTGCGTCGGCGAACTGCAGGTTCTCGGCATCCTCGAGAATGAACTGCTGGAGGCCGCGGTCGGTCAGCAGCGTAACGCGCGTGCGCTTGATCGTGCCCTTGCCGTCGGGCAGCGCCACCGTGTCGTCCTGCACCGAGACGATCCGGCCGCTGATCGCCCGGGCACCACCGACCGTGACCTCCGCACCCTTCAGGCTCGACAGCAGGTCGGCCGGCGACGACAGCGCGTCCTGGTCGAACGGCAGATCCTTGAAGAGCTGCGCCAGCGGCTCGCGACCCGGCAGGCTGAGTCCGCCGATGCCGCCCTTGTCGTCGTAAACGACGATGCTCTTCAGGACGTCGTCGACCTGTTCCAGCGGCACCGTCAGATGGAGCGTCGCGTTGCCCTCGACGGATGCCTCGTATTCGAAATAGCCGAGTCCGCCCGAGGACAGCATGACGCGCTTGAGCGCGAGGTCCTGCGCGAAGGCGGAAACGGACATGGAGACCATCCCTAGAAAGGCGGCGATGACGATCAGATGATGCATGAGCTCTCCCGGACAGTTCGCGCAGCGTGCGCGTGGACTGTGACGCAAGCTTGGCACCGCGGCGACGAAACTACGTAAGCGCGTCCCGCAGCGCCTCGAACGGCAGCAACACGCACTCCTGGCGCGACTTGTGGTTCCGCACCGGTGTGAAGGCTGAGAACGGCTCATCCGGCTCGCCTGGCTCCCTGCCAAGCGCGCGCTCGGCCTCGTGCCGCAATTCCTCGATGCCCGTCGCGTCACGACCGACGGCAACCGCAGATAGTGCCGAGGCTGAGGCCTGGCAGAGCAGACAGCCGCGGACCTGGTGCGCGAGCTCCAGGATCTTCCCCTGTCCGTCGAGTTTCACGTCCATGACGACACGATCGCCGCACAGCGGGTTGTCGCGCCGGGCCGTCTTGGTGGGCGCCGGGAGCTTGCCCGCCCCTGTCTTGGCCTTTGCCAGGGCGACGATGCGGTCCTGATAGAGCTGATCTGTCATCGCAGGGTTCGCGCCGCGTGTGCCACGCCAGTCAGGAGTGCGTCGATGTCGGAACTGTCGTTGTAGGGCGCGATGGAGACGCGCGTCGTGCCGTCCAGATCGAAACGATCCATCAGCGGCTGAGCGCAGTGATGGCCCGCCCGCACCGCCACGCCGAACGAGTCCAGCGTCTGGGCAACGTCGTGCGGATGCACGCCATCGAGCGTAAAGGACACCACGGGATAACGGTTCTGCAGTCCTGCCGGCCCGAAGAGCTGCGCGCCGTCGATCTTCTGAAGCCCGCCCATCAGGCGCTCGACGAGGGCCATCTCGTGAGCATGCGCGCCCGTCCAGTCGAGCGCACGCATCCACTTGCACGCGGCGCCAAGCCCTATCGCCGGTCCGATCGGCGGCGTGCCGGCCTCGAAGCGGCGCGGTGGCGGAGCCCACGTGGTCTCAGCCTTTGTCACCCGCCCGATCATCGAGCCACCGCCGTGGAACGGCGGCATGGCTTCCAGCAGTTCGGCTCTCGCCCACAACGCGCCGATGCCATTCGGGCCATACGCCTTGTGACCGGCGAAGACGTAGAAGTCGATGCCCAACGCCGGCAGGTCGAGCGGGCCATGCGGCGCCCGCTGCGCGCCGTCGAGCATCACCTTGGCGCCGACCGTCCTCGCCATGGTGACAACCGCGCGCACATCGACGAGCGAACCCGTCACGTTGGAGACGTGGGCGAGCGAGATGAGCTTGGTGCGCGACGTCAGGAGGCGCGGCAGCGAATCAAGATCAATGCGGCCATCGACGGTCACCGGCGCAAAGTCGAGCTCGATCCCGGTCCGCTGACGCAGCATCTGCCATGGGACGATGTTCGAGTGGTGCTCGAGTTCCGAGATCAGGATGCGATCGCCGGGCTTCAGCAGCGATCCGTAGGAATAGGCGACGAGGTTTATCGCTGCGGTACAGCCGCCGGTGAACACGACCTCCATCTCCGGCACACCAAGGAATGCCGCGACCTGGGCACGGGCATCCTCGTAGGACTCGGTGGCACGCTCGGCCAGCCGATGCACGCCGCGCAGCACGTTGGCGCGCCCCGTCGTCTCATAGGTCCGCACCGCGTCCAGCACGGCATCGGGCGTCTGCGCCGAGGCGCCGTTGTCGAGATAGTGTACGGGTCGGCCGTCGATGACGACGGACATGATGGGAAACTGGCGGCGGACGGCCGCGACGTCGAAACTCATGCCGTGCTCCGTGCCCGCCAGGCGGCCAGAGCCTCCGGCGTGTCGATATCCGTAACGGCCGCTTCACCGGCCATCTCGACCTCGCACACCAGATCGGCATGCTCGCCGATCAGATGCTTGGCACCGGAATCGCCGGAAAGCATCGCCATCTCGGGAAAGAACCGTCGCGCCCACAGCACGGGGTTGCCGCGCTTTCCCCCGACGGTGGGCACGCAGATCGAGCGTCCCTCGACCGGATTGAAGGCCGCGATCAGCCGATCGAGCAGCGGTGCGCCGATGCCGGGCATGTCGCCGAGTTGGACGACCGCCGCATCGATCTCCTTGCCCAGCGCCGCAATTCCGGTGCGCACTGAGGTGCTGAGGCCCGCGGCGAAGTCCGGGTTGGTCACAAATCTGAGCCGCGACTTGTCAGTCACGGCCTTCTCGACGGCCGATCTCACGTCGTCCGCCATGTGGCCCAGCACGACGACGACCTCGACCGCCTGCGATGCCAGCGCAGCTGCTACCGCGTGCACGACCAACGGCCGCCCTTGCGCCTCGGCCAGGAGCTTGTTGGGACCGCCCATGCGCGTCGAGCGGCCGGCCGCCAGAACAAGCACGGCCACGCGCGGCGCTTGCTGCGGCCCTTCTCCCTCGCCCTCGTCACGCGGCTGGGGCCGGCTGGCGATCTCCGCCAGCAGGCCGCCCGCTCCCATGCGCACGATCTCGGCTCGTCCCACCGCCAGGCCGGCCGCGAGACGTTCCAGCACCATGTCGAAGCCGTTGTATTTCGGCGATTTGGCGCAGCCCGGCAGTCCCAGGACGGGCTTGCCGTCGAGGTCCGCCGTCAGCAACAGATTGCCCGGATCGACAGGCATGCCGAAATGCAGGACCTTGCCGCCTGCGCTCGCGATCCCTGACGGCACCACGTCGTGGCGATCGACGATGGCAGAGGCACCGGCGATCAGGAAAAGGTCGCAGCCTTCGCCCTTCAGTTCTTTGAGGGCACCGGCGATGGACGCCGAATCGTGCGCCACGCGCCGCTCGACCACCAGCGCGCTGCCGAGCGAGGTCAGTCGCTTCCTGGTCGTGCTGAGAGCCTTGTCGAGGACCTTGTCGCGCGTACCTGGCAGCCGGGTCTGAACGAGTCCCGCCCGCATCGCCCTGAATGGCGCCACCGAGACGAGCGGACGATTGGCCGACTGCGCAACTTCGATGGCACGCGCGACGGCAGTGCGCGGTGCCGCGTAGGGAATGATCTTGACGGTAGCCACCATCTGCCTCGGCTCGACACGAGCGAAAGGCTGCAGGGTCGCAACGGTGACGGATTCGTCGAGCTCGTTCAGGGCGTCGATGCGCTCGTGATCGATGACCACGAGGCCGGCGGCGCGAGCAAAGTGATTGCATCGGCCGGTGAAGGGCGCGGTGATCTCTATTCCCTCGCCCGCCAGCGCCTTGGCGACGCGCGCCGCCGCCTCGTCTTCGTGGATGTCGTCAGTGTCCAGCCGGGCCGCGACGACGCTCGCAACGCCTGCTGCCCTGAACTTCGCCACATCATCGTCCGACAGGACGCGGCCCTTGGCAAAATTCACCCCGCCGGAGCGCCAGCTGTGCGCCAGGATGGCGCCAGCAGCCTCGTCGATAGGGGTGTCTCCGAATTTCACGCCGCCGCCTTCGGCGCGGCGAGCGCTTCCAGGCGTCGTGCGCGCACCTCGATGATCTGCCCCAGGATGGAGACGGCGATCTCGGCTGGCGACTTGGCTCCGATATTGAGGCCGACCGGCCCGTGGATGCGGGCGAACTGCTCCTCGGTGATACCGGCCTCGGCCAGGCGCTCCTTGCGTTTTGCGTGCGTGCGTTTGCTGCCCAGCGCGCCGACATAGAACACGTCGGACTTCAACGCCGCCTCGAGTGCCGGATCGTCGAGCTTGGGATCATGCGTCAGCGTGACGATGGCAGTGGAGACGTCGAGCCCCATCTTGTCGAACGCTTCGTCGGCCCATTCCTGGACGACCTTCACGCCCGGAAAGCGGTTTGCTGTCGCCCAGGCGCCGCGCGGGTCGACCACGGTCACGTCAAAGTCCAGCATCGTCGCCATCGGCGCCAGCGCCTGGGCGATATGGACCGCGCCGACGATGATCAGGCGCGGCGGTGGCACGTACACATTCAGGAAGATGCGCTCGCCACCGATCTCGACCGTCTCGCTGCGACCGATATCCAGCGCGCGGTGCGCCGCGGCGACCAACGCAGGATCATCGGACAGAGCACCCTGCACACGGTCTGGATAGATCAGCGTCTCCGCACCGTCGCTGAGACGCGTTGCCAGGGCCAGAGCGCGGCGGTTGCTCCGCGCATCCTGCAGGGCAGCAAGGGTTTCGGCCTTCATCGTCAGTTCACCTTCTCGACGAAAACCTGGACCTTGCCACCGCAGGCGAGGCCGACGTCCCATGCCTGCTCGTCGGTGACACCGAAATCGAGGAGCCGCGGCTTGCCGTCGGCGATGGAGGCCAGGGCCTCCTTGACCACGGCGCCCTCTATGCAGCCGCCGGACACCGACCCCACCATCGCGCCGGTATCGTCGACACCAAGCTGGCTGCCAACGGGACGCGGCGAGGAGCCCCACGTCGTGATCACGGTGGCAATGGCTACGCCCTTGCCCGAGTTCTTCCACTTGCCGACCTGTTCCAGGACATCAAGCGCATCGCTCATGGTCTACTCCTTGCGTAGGTCCATCTGCCAGCCGGCCAGCCGCCTGTCGGCGCCGGAAGCCGTCGATCCGAGAGCGGCGATCAGCCCGGCCAGGCTTTCCAGATTGTGCACCGGCCGAAACTCATCGACATGGGGCAACATGGCCTTGTTGCCCTGAGATTTGGGCTCATACGCCCCGTACCGCAAGAGCGGGTTCAGCCAGATCAGGCGCGAGCACGACTTGTGCAGCCGTTCCATCTCCTCGGCGAGGCCGACGGCCCCTTCGCGATCCAGGCCATCGGTGATCAGCAGCACCACCGCCCCCTGCCCCAGAACGCGGCGTGACCACTTGTTGTTGAATTCGTGCAGGGTCTGCCCGATGCGCGTGCCGCCGGACCAGTCCTCTACCTGCGAAGATGCCTTCTGCAGAGCGATGTCAACGTCCTTGTTGCGCAGCGCCCTCGTGACGTTGTTGAGGCGCGTACCGAAAGTGAAGCAGTACACGCGGTCACGGTCGTTCATGATCGCATGCATGAAATGCAGGAACATGCGCGTATAGCGCGCCATCGAGCCCGAGATGTCGCACAGGATCACCAGCGGCGGCGGCCGAAGGCGCCGCTCCTGACGGCGCAGACCGATCAGGCCCTCCGGCCGCAAGGCACGCCGGAGGGAGGCGCGGAAGTCGATCCGCGCACCCGTGCGCGACGGGCGAAAGCGGCGCGTCCGACGCTGCGGTACCGGCAGGCGCAACCGGGCGATCGCGCGCAGCGCCGCGTCGATCTCCGCCTGCGACATCTGCTCGAAATCCCGATGCTGCAGCACCTCACGGTCGGAAACAGTGAAGGTCGCTTCGACCTCGACCTCCGGCGGCTCCTCCTCGTCCCTCGGAGCTTCGCCCTGCCCGGGCTGCAGCGCCTCCTGCAGGCGCCGGCTGAGCTGCTTCTTCTGGTCCATCTCCGCGGGAACGCCGACCTGGGGCAGCAGCATCTCCATCATCTTCTCGAGCAGGCGCGGGTTGCGCCAGTAGACGTGGAAGGCCTGGTCGAAGATCTCGCGCTGGTCGCGCCGGTTCACGAATACCGAGTGCAGGGTCCAGTAGAAGTCTTCGCGCTTCTGCAGGCCCGCCGCCTCCACGGCCTCGATGGCCCGCAGCACCTGCCCCGGTCCGACACGCAGCCCCGCCGTCCGCAACGTCCGCGCGAAGTGGACGATGTTGGTGGCGATCTTGCCGGCAGGCCGCTCCGGCACGGCAGGCATGTCAGGCAGGGCGTTCATCAGGTCACTTCATGTCCCTTCTCCCCCAATCGGGGAGAGGAATTCGATGCGATTACGGTCGGCCCGCACCACGTCTACCCCAGCGGCTGGGCGGCGATGTCGGACTTCACCTTGAGCAGGATCTCGGCGGCCTCGGATCCCTGGAGGCGCTGGATGTCGTCCTGGTACTTGAGGAGCACGCCCAGCGTGTCGTTTATGGTCCGCGGATCGAGGTCGAGCGCGTTGAGCTCCGAGAGCGCTGTCGCCCAATCGATCGATTCCGCGACGCCGGGCGCCTTGAACAGATCGAGCTTGCGCAGCTCCTGGACGAAGCCCACGACCTGACGCGACAGGCGCTCGCCGGCGCCCGGTGCCTTGACCTTGAGAATGTCGAGCTCGCGCTTGAGATCGGGATAGTCGACCCAGTGGTAGAAGCAGCGTCGCTTCAGCGCGTCGTGGATCTCGCGCGTTCGGTTGGACGTGATGATGACGATCGGCGTTTCGGCGGCCTTGATGGTACCGAGCTCCGGGATCGTCACCTGGAAATCCGACAGCACCTCGAGCAGGTAGGCCTCGAACGGCTCGTCGGTGCGATCCAGCTCGTCGATCAGCAGGATCGGCGCGCCTTCTGTATGCGGACTGAGCGCATCGAGCAACGGCCGCCGGATCAGGAAGCGCTCGTCGAAGATGTCGGCCGCGAGCTGCCCGCGATCATGAACACCCTGCGCTTCGGCCAGACGGATCTCGATCATCTGCCGCGCGTAGTTCCACTCATAGACGGCCGAGGCGACATCCAAGCCCTCGTAGCATTGCAGGCGGATCAGCGGGCGCTTCAGCGTCGCCGCCAGGACCTTGGCGATCTCCGTCTTGCCGACGCCCGCCTCGCCTTCGCAGAACAGCGGCCTGCCGAGCTTCAAGGCAAGGTAGAGGACAGTGGCCAGGCTTCGGTCGGCGATGTAGTCGCCGCCCTTCAGCAGGTCGAGGGTGGCATCGATGGAGTCTGGTACGGAGGAGGACATGCGTCAGTGTAGCGGATGGGGATGCCGCCCGGTATGGTGGGAATTGCAAGATAATTCAAGGATTTGGGGAGGCTGCCATGCAAGGAGAACTGTTTCATGATCGCACGGCCGTCATCACAGGCGGAGCGCGCGGCATCGGTCTTGCCTGCGCTGCCAGGATCGCCGCCGATGGCGGCCGCGTGGCCTTGTGGGACCGCGACATCGAGCGAGCCCGGCAGTCTGCCTCGGAGCTGGCGGCCGGCGCCTTGGGCAAGGCAATCGCCGTCGAAGTCGACGTCACGAGCGAGGACTCCGTTGCCAAGGCACTCGCGGCGACGGAACAGCAGCTTGCGCCGCCGGACATCCTCGTCGCCAGCGCCGGCATCACCGGCCCAAACACCACAGTGGTGAAATATCCGGTCGATGCCTGGAAGCAGGTGATCGACATCAACCTGACGGGGGTCTTCCTGTGCAATCGCGCCGTCGCCGGCGGCATGGCGGAGCGCGGCTACGGCCGCATCGTGAACATCGCCTCCGTCGCCGGCAAGGAAGGCAATCCGAACGCCTCCGCCTACTCCGCTTCCAAGGCCGGTGTCATCGGCCTCACGAAGTCGCTCGGCAAGGAACTTGCAACGACCGGCGTGCTGGTGAACTGCGTGGCGCCGGCAGTGGTGCGGACGGAATTGTTCAACCAGATGACCGAGCAGCACATCCAGTACATGCTGTCGAAGATCCCGATGAACCGCTTCGGCGAGGTTGGCGAGGTCGCGGAAATGGTGGCATGGCTCGCGTCCAGCCTGTGTACCTTCGCGACCGGCGCCACGTTCGACCTTTCCGGCGGACGAGCAACCTATTGATGGGCAGCGTACTGACATGAGCCAATTGCACGAACTGACCCTCGTCGAGCTCGCCGACGGCCTCGCCGCGAAGCGCTTCTCGTCACGCGATATCGTCGACGCCCTGCAGGCGCGAATCATCAAAGCGGACGGCAAACTGCACAGCTTCACCGAGGTCTATGCCGCCGAGGCCCGAGCTATGGCCGATGCCGCCGACACGGCGCGCAGTGCCGGGTTCCCTCTGGGACCGCTGCATGGCCTGCCGGTCGCCTACAAGGATCTGTGCGACATCGCCGGACGCATCGGCACCGGCGGCTCGAAGATGTTCGAGAAGCGGGTCGGTACCGAGACGTCGAACACTGTGGAACGGTTGACGGCGGCGGGCATGGTACCGCTGGGCAAGCTGCACATGGTCGAGTTCGCCTTCGGCGGCTGGGGGACCAATCCCCTGATGGGAGCCCCCTGGAATCCCTGGGATCTCAAGGTGCAACGCGTCGCCGGCGGCTCTTCGAGCGGCACCGGTGTGGCCATCGCGGCGCGGCTCGTTCCCGCCGGCATCGGCAGCGACACCGGTGGCTCGGTGCGCATCCCATCGGCCTTCAACGGCCTCGTTGGTCTCAAGGTGACGTTCGGCCGGATCGGCCTTTCCGGCACCGTGCTGCTGAGCTGGACCCTCGATTCGATCGGCCCGATGGCACGTTGCGTCGAGGACTGCGCCCTCATGCTGAATGCCCTCGCCGCGCCGGATCCCCGAGATCCGACGACACTTGGCCAGCCCCTCGAGGACTTCACGCTGGCGACGCGGCCGGGATCGATCGAAGGCATGCGCATCGCCGTACCCGACTCCGCGCAACTGCCCGACTTCATGCATGCGGACGTGACCCACGCCTGGCAGGCCGCTGCGCGAACCTTCGAGAGCCTTGGCGCCACCGTGGAGGCTGTCCGGCTGCCCGACTGGTACTTCGACCTGTCGCGGCCGGCCGGCACGATCATCGCCTCCGAGGCGTATGCCCTTCATCGCGACTATATCGAGGACATGACCAAGGCGATCGGCCCTGGCGTCCGCATGCGCGCGCAGGCCGCCAAGGGCCTGCCGACCGGCGCCTATGCCGAGGAGCTCCGTGTGATGGAGCGGCGCCGGCGCGCCTTCGCAGACTGGATCAAGCCATATGACGGGCTCCTGCTGCCGACGGTGGCCATCCCCGCGATACCGCTGACGGAGGTCGACGAAGCCTCGCCGATTCCGGGATATCTGACGCGCCCCGCCAACTACCTCGGTCTGTGCAGCCTTGCCATGCCGTCGGGCCTGTCCGGCGGATTGCCCCTCGGCATCCAGATCGTCGGCAAGCCCTTCGCCGAACGCGATGTGTTGCGGCTGGGCAAGGCCTTCCAGGACGCCACGGACTTCCACCGGCGTACCCCGGATCTTTCCGCGATCGGTCTCTAGAAGAAGGTCACGCATTCCGCTTGCCCTTCGTCACGAGGCTAAGCAGGCGCCATAGTAGCCCGATTAAAACAACAGTCAATAACTTATGTTGAAGTCCCTGTCGGCGAGCAACATCCAAACATTTTTGCGCTCCGTACGACGGGCAGTCGCAATGTAGGCATTGCCGGCAGTTGCATCGACGAAGCGCTCATCGCTGCGGCATGCGCTCCGGCACGACCGTCTCGACGATCGACGTGTCCAGGGCCTCATAGGCGCGATAGTCGATCGTCTCGTAGAGTTCGCTCCGAGTCTGCATCTCGCCGATCATCGCGTGTGTGCCGCCATCGCGCCGGATGGCCTGATAGAGCCGTGCCTGCGCCTTGTTGGCGACGCGCAGCGAGGATACCGGCCAGATCACCATCCGATAGCCCATGGTCTCGAACTCCGCCGCGGTGAAGAACGGCGTGCGGCCAAATTCGGTCATGTTGGCCAGGAGCGGCACGCCCGGCATCGCTCCGGCGAAGGCGCGGAACATCTCGGCGTTCGTGAGTGCTTCGGGGAAGATCGCGTCGGCACCAGCCTCGACGTAGCGCCGTGCCCGCGCGACCGCGCCATCCAGGCCCTCGCTTGCGGCCGCATCGGTGCGGGCGATGACAAACAGGTGGCGACGTGCCCTCGCCGCAGCCGCCAGCTTGACCGCCATGTCATGCGGGTCGGCGAGCCTCTTGTCGTTCAGGTGTCCGCATTTTTTGGGCAGGATCTGGTCCTCGATATGGACAGCGGCCGCCCCTGCCTCCTCGAAGGCGCGCACCATGTGCATGACGTTCAGCGCCTCGCCGTAACCGGTGTCGCCGTCCACCAGCACAGGCAGCCCGCTGGCGCGCGCGACCTGCCTGACGAAGAAGCAGACCTCGTCGATCGTGATCACACCCAGGTCGGGCAGCCCCATGGAGGCCGACATGGCCGCGCCGGAAAGGTAGAGTGCATCGAAACCGGCCTGGCGGGCCTGCAGGGCGGCAAGGCCGTTGTGGGCCCCGGGCATCTGCAGAATTCCCGGCCGAGCGAGCAGTCCTCGGAAGCGCTCGCCGGCCGATTTGGCTGGCAGGTCAGCCGCCACGAGATAGGGCATCTCCTCCTCCCTCAGGTGCCGGAGCGTGGCCGCGCGGCCTGCAGGGTCACGAGAAGTCCCGCCCCCACGATCAGGACCGTTCCGAGCCACGTGTAGAGGTCGGGAACCTCGGCGAACAACAGGTAACCTACGATCACCGAGCCGATCATCTGCGTGTAGTTGAAGGGCGCGATCAGATTGGCCGAGGCGTAGGTCAAGGCCTTTGCAACGCAGTAGTGGCCAAAGCCCCCCAGGACGCCGAGCGACAGCAGCAACGCCCAGTCGCCCGGCGTCGCCGGCGTCGACCAGACGAACGGCACCGCCACCGACAGCAGAATCGCCCCCAGCAGGACACTGTAGAAGATCGACGTTGCCGGATGATCGGTACTGGCGAGCCGGCGGATGATGATCTGGTACATCGCATAGCAGATCGCGCTGCCGACGATCAGGATCGAGGCCCATTGGAAGACGGCGCTGCCGGGCCGTATGACGACGAGGACGCCCGCGAAGCCCACGAACACCGCCGCCACGCGCAGCCAGGTGATGCGCTCGCCGAGCAGTGGCCAGGCGAGGAACACAACGAGCAGCGGCGCGACGAAGCTGATCGATATCGCCTCCGCGACGCCGACGTACTTCACCGCCGAAAAGAAGAACAGCGTCGACAGCGACATCATCACCGAGCTCAGGAACTGCAGGCCGATACGCCGCGTGCGGAAGAGATCCAGCCCCATACGTGGCGTGAAGACCAGGGCCACCAGCCCTAGATGCACGACGATCCGGAACCAGACGACCTGCGTCGGATCGTAGGTCGCGGTGAGCACCTTCGCGAAGCCGTTCATGATCGGGAACAGCGCGCAGGCGATGCACATGTAGAACACGCCGACCAGCGGGCGCGCGACCCTTGTCGCAACCGGTGAATCCGACACCGCTACCGCCTCAGCGGAAGAACCGCTCGAGGGCGCCCAGAAGCAGCGTGCCACCGGTCGCGATGACGATCAGGGAGGCAACGATCGTGGTGAAGCGACCGATCTCCTGCGAGCGCCCATCACCGATGATCAGCCGATGCGCCATCATCGACGCCATGCCCACGGCTGCGAGGGTGATGGCCATGCCCAATGCAATGGCGAGAACGCCGACCACGCCAGCCCAGATGACACCCATCGCCACCGACAGCAGGATCACCACCAGCGCGCCGGCACAAGGGGCGATTCCCGCGGCCGTCAGCATCAGCCAACCCGCAATGGTGCGTGGCCTGTCGTCGTGATCGTGGTGATGGTCGTGATCATGGGCATGGTCATGACCGTGCGCATGGTCGTGCCCATGATGTTCGTGCAGACGACCTGTGAGGCCGGCCCACAGGCGCCAGAAGCCGATAGCAAGGATCAGCACGTAGGAGAAGATCTCGACGTTGCGTACCTCGCGCAGCGCGCCCAGCAAGCCGACCGTCGCGAAAGCCTTGAGCGCGAAGGCCAGCAGGAGAGCCGCCAGCGTATGGGTGAAGGCGATCCAGGCGCCGGCAAAGATGCCTTCGATCCAGGCGCGCGGCCGTTTGCTGTCGAGGAAATAGGCGACGACGACGGCCTTGCCATGGCCCGGTCCCAGCGTGTGCACAACGCCGTAGGCGAAGCAGACAGTGCATAGAGTCCACAGGGCAAGAGAGCCTGAACCGTCCCTGATGTCGCTCAGCGAGACCGACAAGGTATGCTGGATCCGCCGCTGGTACTCGGCCGAGAAGCGCGCCAGAGCGGCGACGCCGTCGCTGAAGACGAGCGCGCCAGCGAGCGCCAGAAGAAACAGAATCCCCACCCAGAAGAAGGGCGAGCGCAGGAGGGCGGCCTTCACGGGAGCTGGCATGTCACGATATCGGCAAAGACCGGATAGCCGCGCACGAACTCGGCCTTGTAGGTGGGATGCTTTGACAGCGTGCAGCCGGCCGGAACGGAATTCTTGTCGACCTCGATGCGGATGAAATCATCCGGATCCTGGGTCGTGATCGATACGAACTTGCTCGGCTGAGGCAATTCGAACCGCATGACATAGACGAGATTGCGCGGGCCCTTCTTGCGTGGCCCTGGCGGGCCGCTGGTGAGCTTGTTCGCAGGCATCTGCATGCCGGGAGCGTCGCCGGCCGAGCGGTCCCAGTCAGGAAGCGTGAAGGTCGCCGGATCATCGATGCGCGCCTTGAAGGCCGGCCGTTTGGGGGGCCGCATGTCCTTGCCGCCGACATTGAGCCAGGTCAGGTATCCCACGGTCTGCAACTCGGGCATCATCTCGTCGTTCAGCAGCTTGATCTCGCGCGGCGAGAACTTGCCGTTGTGATCCTCGTCGATCAGCGGAATCTCGATCTCGCTCGAGAATGGATCGAACCGCCATTCGATTTCGACGTGGGTGTATTTGCCGTCCTTGGCGACAGGCCGCACGAGCTGCTGGACCCAGAGATGCGGATGCGCATATCCGGCAGCCGGCATGAAGGCCGCAGCCAGGGCAAGCATCCAGCTCAGGAGGTACTTCATGCCGTTTCCTTCGGAACTGGTCGTGGCCGGCCATCGTCATCGATCGCAACGAACACGAAGGTACCGTGGGTCACCCGGCGGTCGGTATCCTCGAGGCGGCGCTGCACGACAGTCTCCAGCTCGACGGTGATCGAGCTCCGGCCGATTCTCGTCACGTCGCCGTAGATCGACACCATGTCGCCCACCTTGATCGGCTCGACGAAGGTCATGGCCGTGATGGCTACGGTGGCCACCCTGCCCTTGGCAAGGCGCGCTGCGAGCGCACCACCGGCAACGTCCATCTGCGACAGCACCCAGCCGCCGAAAATGTCGCCGTTCCCGTTCATGTCCGAGGGATGCGGCACGGTCCTGATGATCGGATCGCGGCGGCTGTCGGCCATTGGCTCCCTATCCGAAGGTCCAGCCATGCCACCCGAAGGCCGGGTCGCGATGACAAGGAGTGGTTGATTTGGCGCCGGTTTCCTACCATACCCATGCCGTACCGGCCACTTTGCGACCCCCTCGCGCGGCCGAGGCAGACAAGAAGCATCATGGCTAAGAACGGCGATCTGTTCGATCGGTCGGGCGCCAAGCGCGTCGGGACCAAAGACACTTCCTACACGGCCCGTGATATCGAGGTTCTCGAAGGCCTGGAGCCTGTTCGCAAGCGTCCGGGCATGTATATCGGCGGCACCGACGAGCGGGCGATGCACCATCTCGTCGCCGAGGTGCTGGACAACGCCATGGACGAGGCCGTGGCAGGTCACGCCGACACCATCTATCTCGAGCTGCAGGAGGGAAACCGCGTGTCGGTGCGCGACAATGGTCGCGGCATCCCCATCGACCCGCACCCCAAGTTCAAGAACAAGTCCGCCCTCGAGGTCATCCTCACGACCCTCCATTCCGGCGGCAAGTTCGACAACAAGGTCTATGCCACGTCGGGAGGCCTGCATGGCGTCGGCATCTCGGTCGTGAACGCCCTGTCGGACGACCTGCTGGTCGAGGTGGCGCGCGACCGACAGGCCTGGACGCAGAGCTTCTCGCGCGGCCTGCCGACCGGCAAGCTGAAATCCGCCGGCCCGGCTCCCAATCGTCGCGGGACGACGGTGACCTTCCATCCCGATCCTCAGATCTTCGGCAAGCAGGTCTTCTCCGCCGAGCGCCTCTATCGTATGGCGCGCTCCAAGGCATACCTCTTCCGCGGCGTCGAGATTCGCTGGAAATGCGATGCCGCCATGCTGCCCAAGGCCGGTGGCATTCCTCCGGAGGAATCCTTCCACTTCCCCGGCGGACTCAAGGACTTCGTGACGTCGGAGATCGGCACGCGCGCCACCATCGTGCCGCAACCCTTTGCCGGCGAAGCCAGGAGCGAGGCGAACGGCAGCGCTGGCGGCAAGGTCGAGTGGGCCGTCTGGTGGCCGAACGACGAGGAAGGCTTCGTCCGCTCCTACTGCAACACCGTCCCGACGGCGGAAGGCGGCACGCATGAATCCGGCTTCCGCAGCGCTCTGGTACGCGGTCTCAAGCGCTATGCAGAGCTGACCGGCAATCGCAAGGGATCGATCATCACGGCCGACGACGTGATCGACGGCGCGACTGCCCTGGTGTCGGTGTTCATCGAGCAGCCGCAGTTCCAGGGCCAGACCAAGGAAAAGCTGGTGAGCGTCGAGGCCACCAAGCTGGTCGAGACGATCGTCGGGGACAATTTCGAGCATTGGCTTACGGGCGACAAGGAAGCCGCCAACGTCCTGCTGGAACATGTCGTCACGAAGGCGGACGAGCGGGTCCGCCGTCGCCAGGATCGCGAGCAGCAGCGCAAGACTGCGACCCGCAAGCTTCGCCTGCCCGGCAAGCTGGCCGATTGCAGCAACACGGCCGCCGAAGGCACCGAGATCTTCCTGGTCGAGGGCGATTCCGCCGGCGGCTCCGCCAAGGCGGCGCGCAGCCGCGAGACCCAGGCGATCCTGCCGCTGCGCGGCAAGATCCTGAACGTGGCGAGCGCCAGCGCAGAGAAGCTGCGCGAGAATCAGGAGGTCCAGGACCTCATCCAGGCTCTGGGCTGCGGCACCGGCGCCCACTACAACGAGGATCGGCTGCGCTACGAACGCGTCATCATCATGACCGATGCCGACGTCGACGGTGCACATATCGCCTCGCTGCTGATGACGTTCTTCTATCGCGAGATGCCCAAGCTGATCGAAAACGGGCATCTTTTCCTTGCCCAGCCACCGCTCTTCCGCCTGAGTAAGGGCGGACGCACCGAGTATGCGCGCGACGAGGCGCACAAGGAGGAGCTGTTGCGCGACGTGTTCGGCGGGGGCAAGGTCGAGATCACGCGCTTCAAGGGCCTGGGTGAGATGCAGGCCGCTCACCTCCGCGAGACGACCATGGATGTCACCAAGCGCGTTCTGCTCAAGGTCGACGTGCCAACCGCGGCCGATACCGAGGCTCGCACGGAGGCGATGAAGACGAGGTCTCTCGTCGAGGATCTCATGGGGCGCAAGCCGGAGAAGCGGTATGCCTTCATCCAGCAGAATGCGCGTTTCGCCCGCGATCTCGACGTGTGATTGCAGTGTCCGCGAGGCTGCACGCGACATTGTGACGTGAAGCTGGCCGCCAATCGCGGGTATCCTGTGACGTGCGCTGTTAGGAGACTGTCCCGATGCGTCTCAAGACCAAGCTTGCCGCCGCCCTTGCAGGGCTTGCCGCCCTCCCCGCCGCCGCCATGGCGGCCGTGATCGGCGGCACCTACTACGCGCCGCAATACGACTATCGCGAGTTCTTCGCCGCCGCCGACGGTCGCAACTTCCAGATCATCCTGAACGGCAATCCCTTCCCCGGCGCCGATCCCCGGCAGGTGGCGGCCGATCTGCTGCCGATGATGCAGGCGGCCAAGCCGCAGCCGGCATTGACCTTCACCTATGCCGATCCGCCGGAGCGGCCGCGCCCTTATTACAGGCTGGTGCTGACCTTCGACCCGGCCCTCGATTATGGCTCCAACCAGGTGTGCGCCGGCGCTCCGCCGCGCTATCGGCAGGGCAAGCCGGGCGTGTTCTACACCTTCGCCGTCTATTGCCGGAACGACCAGGTCTTGTCGGAGACCACGGCCTGGACACCGGCGACCGGTCCGACGGACCCGCGGATCGCCGAGCTTTTCCGGGTGCTGTTCCAGGTCATCTGGAGCGACTCGCCTGCATTGAGGCCCCAGCTCGGTGGCGGAGACCGGAACTAGATCGCCGTCGCGCTTCGTCGCATCCAGGATGACGGCTACACTCCCCGCGGAAAAACGCATGAGGAGTGGATATGCAGTCGCTCAAGGATCGCCACGTCGTGGTCACCGGCGGCACCGGCGCGCTGGGTGCAGCCGTGGTCAACGCCTTCACGCAGGCCGGCGCCTTCTGCCACGTACCCGCGATCGAGAGTGCAGCGCCGGCCGGCCGGTTTTCCGATCCGGCGAAGGTCGCGGTGGTCCCGAGCATCGATCTGTCGAGCGAGGCTTCGGTCGACGGTTTCTATGCGACGCTCCCGCCGCTGCATGCGGTGGTGAACATTGCGGGTGGATTCGCCTGGGCTCCGATCGCCGATAGTCCGGCCAAGGTGCTGCAGCAACAGCTCTCCATGAATCTCGTGTCCTGCGTCCTGAGCTGCCGGGCAGCCGTCGCGAACTTCCGCAAGGGCAGCAAGGAAGGACACATCGTCAACATCGCTGCCCGCCCGGCCCTCAATCCACGTCAGGGCGCCAACATGACGGCCTACACAGCGTCGAAGGCAGCGGTCGCCGCCTTCACGGTCGCGCTCGCCGAGGAACTGAAGAACGAGAATATCTCGGCGATCGCGCTGGCTCCGTCGACAATCGACACGCCGACCAACCGCAAGGACATGCCGGATGCCAAGCACGATAGCTGGGTCAAGCCGGCGGCGATCGCCGAGCTGATCGTGGCTCATTGCAGCCTGTCGGAGACGATCAACTCGGGAGCCCTGATCCCGGTCTACGGCCGGGCCTAGCCTGATTCTGCCACCTCGCGGCACGCGGCTGCGGTCGGCATGAGGTTGGCAGAACGGCGGCGAGCGGCTGCATAAGCGCTCCACAGCCGATTCCTGCTATCCAGTCGGCGATGGTTTCCTGGTACCCCCTCGCCGACCGCCTCCTCTCATTTGTCGACGCCGAGACGGCCTACGGCCTGGCGATGCGCGCTCTGAAAACGGGCCTGGTTCCGGGCGACGGGAGGCGCGATCCGCCGTCGCTCACGATCAGGGTCTGGGGCCGGTCGCTGCCCAATCCCGTCGGCCTTGCCGCAGGGTTCGACAAGAATGCGGAGGCACCCGATGCTCTCCTCAAGCTCGGCTTTGGCCTCGTGGAGATCGGAAGCGTCACGCCATACGCGCAACAGGGCAACCCACGGCCAAGACTTTTCCGGCTGCCGGAGGATCGCGGCGTCATCAATCGCATGAGCTTTCCGGGCCAGGGCCTGGAAGCCGTGCGGGCACGGCTCGCCGCCCGGCCGCGGCGCGGATTCGTCGGGGCCAATGTCGGCGCCAACAAAGACAGCACCGACCGCGCTGCCGACTATGTGGCCTGCAGCGTCGCCCTCGCGCCATACGTGGACTATCTCGTCTGCAACGTTTCCTCGCCCAATACGCCAGGGCTGCGCAACCTGCAGGGCCGCACGCAACTGGCCGATCTGCTGAAGCGGGTCCAGGACGCAATCGCGGCCAAGCCGGTGCCGCTGCTCGTCAAGATCGCGCCCGATGCGACCGATAACGACCTCGACGACATCGTCGCCGTCTGCCGCGAGCTGAAGATGGACGGCATTGTGGTCGGCAACACCACGCTGTCGCGACCGCCTACGCTGCGGTCGCCGCAGCGCGACGAGGCAGGCGGCCTGTCCGGTGCGCCCTTGATGGCCCTGTCCACGGAGGTGCTGCGCCGCACCGCGCAGCGGGTCGAAGGCCAGTTCCCGCTGGTCGGTTGCGGCGGCATCGGCTCGGGCGCCGACGCCTACGCGAAGATCCGGGCCGGTGCCACGCTGGTCCAGCTTTACTCGATGATGGTCTACGAGGGCCCGCCGCTCATCCGTCGGGTCAAGGACGAGCTGGCCGCACTGCTGGCACGAGACGGCTTCGCCTCGGTGGCCGACGCCGTCGGCGCCGACCTGTAGGCCCGCGCATCAAACGGTCATCGCCGGCCGCTTGCCGCGCCATGGCATCGCCGACTCGTAGGCGTGCGCGGCACGCAGCAGGGTCGGCTCGCTGAACGGTTTGCCGGCCAACTGCATCGCCACGGGCAGCCCGCCGACGCCAAAGCCTGTGCAGACGCTGATGGCGGGAAAGCCTGTGACGTTGAATGGCATGGTGAAAGAAGGCTTCTCCATGTTGGCCCATTTCGGGACACTGTCGATGCGCGGCGCCTCCGCCGGCTGGGAGGCGCTGACGATGATGTCAAGATCCGCCATCGCCGAGGCCATCTCGTGGCACAGGACGCGGCGGCGACGTGTCGCCTGGAGGATGTCCGGGCCGCTCGCCGTTGCAGCGAGGCTGATGCGATCGCGAAACAGCTCGCCATACTCCATGAAGCGCTCGCGCAGCCACGGCCCGTGCAAGGTAAAGGCCTCGCTGATCATCAGCAGGTAGCCGACCGCGTGATAGTCCGCCGCGGGCGACAAGGCGATGTCGCGTACCTCCGCCCCCTCCTTGCGAAAGAAGTCGAGGGCGGCGTCGATACCCGTGCGCGTCGCATCCGACGCGCGATGATCCGTCTCGAAAAAGTGCCTGACCACGCCGATACGCAACCCTTTCACGCCGCGACCGAGCTCGGCCGTGAAATCCGTCACCGGCCGGTCGACGCTCGCCGGGTCCACCGGATCGTACCCGGCCATGCCTTGTAGCAGCAGGCCGCAATCCTCCGCCGTCCACGCCATCGGCCCGGCATGGTCCAGCGAGAAGGCGAGTGGCAGGATGCCGGCCCGGCTCGACAGACCGTAGGTCGGCTTGATACCGGCGATGCCGCAGAGCGCTGCGGGCCCGCGGATCGACCCGCCAGTGTCGGAGCCGGTGCCCCCCAGGATGAGTCCGGCTGCGACGGCCGCACCCGTGCCCGACGACGAACCAGAGGTGAAGTGTTCGCGGTTCCAGGGATTGCGTGCCGGTGGCCATGGCACGTCGAAGGACGGCCCGCCGAAGGCGAATTCGTGCGTGGCCAGCTTGCCCAGCATGACGGTGCCGGCATCGGCCCACTTCTTCACGGTATGAGCGTCGCGCGCCGGCACGTTACGCTCGAGCAGCCTCGAGTGAGCCGTCGTGCGGATGCCAGCGGTATTGTAGATGTCCTTGTGGGCGATCGGGATGCCGTCGAGCGGCCCGCGCAACATGCCGGCCATCTGCCGGGCCTCGGCGGCCCGGGCATCGGCGAGCGCGCGCTCCTCCGTCACCAGGAGGAAGGCGTTGAGCGCCGGGTCGAGTCTACGGATGCGCTCGATATGTGTCGTGGCCAGCTCGACCGGCGAGAGCTGCCTGGCGGCGATGCGGCGACCGGCCTCGGCGATGGTCAGGATGTCGGTCATCAGCCCGGCTCCCCGCGTTGCTCGACGTCGAAAGTAAGCGCCGGTTCGGCCTCGCGCGGCAGCGCTGCATTCACGCGCGCGATCATGGCCTGCACGATCGCCGCACCGGGCAGAATCTGTCTGACTTGCTCGGCCGTCAGCGTCAGGCCGGCACGGCGCAGCATGCTGTCGAGCTCGGCCTCGTCGACTGATGGAAGGCTCACGGACCCGTTCCTTTCCCGTCTTCAGAAATGATGCCGCGGCAGGACATGCAAGATTCGTGGCGCGCTCACGCTGCACCGCGGAAAGCACGAGACAGCAGACGCGCCGCGCGCAGCCGCCTAAAGTGGCGCCCGGAGGAACCGTGCCGCTCTGGATACCCATCACCGTCTTCGCCGCTCTGTGCCAGAACATCCGCACGACGATGCAGCAGAAGATCCGGGGTGTCCTGAGCGTCGATGGCGCGAATTTCATCCGCTATCTGTACGGCGCGCCGCTGGCGCTGGGAGCGCTGGCCTTCCTGGTCTTCGGGACGGGTCGGCCCATGCCTGGCCTCACCCTCGCCTTCCTGGCCCTGGTGACGATCGCGGGCGTGGCGCAGATCGTGGCGACGTCGCTGATGATCCATTCCTTCTCGCTGCGCAACTATGCAGTCGGAACCGTTTATTCGAAGACCGAGACGGTGTTCGTCGCCGTCTTCGCCACCTTCATCGCCCATGAACCGCTGCGCTTCGGCGCCTGGATGGGCATCCTCGTCTGCCTCGGCGGCGTCGCCATCCTCAGCGTGCGCGGCTCCTTCGCCAATGTCAGGACGGTGCTGGCCGATCTCACCCACAAGGGGGCGATCTACGGCATCCTGTCGGGCGCGGTCTTCGCGATCGCTGCCGGCACGATCCGTGAAGCCTCGAAGCTGCTGACGGAAGGCGATTTCTGGGTGCGCGGCATCACCGTGCTCGCCTGCATGAACACCATCCAGGTCGTCCTCATGGCGACCTACCTCGCGCGCCGTGACCGGCCGCAGCTCGGCAAGGTCTGGGTCAACTGGCGTTCGTCAATCTGGGTCGGCATATTCAGCGTGCTTGGCTCGGCGGGCTGGGCGCTGGCCATGACCCTCGAGAACGCGGCGCTGGTCCGCGCCGTCGGCCAGATCGAGCTGGTCTTCACGTTCATTGCCTCCCACGTGGTGCTCAAGGAACGGCCCTCAGCCGGCGAATGGCTGGGCAGCCTTCTGGTCGTGGGGGGTGTCGTCCTCATCCTCATTGCCAGGTGATTGCATGACCAACGCAGATCCGCGCCCCCTCGCCGGCATCAAGGTGCTCGACTTCTCGACGACCATCGCCGGCCCGCATTGCAGCCGCCTCATGGCCGACATGGGCGCCGCCGTCATCAAGGTCGAGTCGCCGGAAGGAGACCTCATGCGCAGCCGCCCCGTGCAGCGTGGCGGCGCCGGGACGATGTTCGGGCAGCTGAACGCGGGCAAGCAGTCGATCGTTCTCGACCTCAAGAAGCCCGAAGCGGTCACCGTGGTGAAGAAACTCGTCGCCGGCATGGACATCGTGCTGGAGAATTATCGCCCTGGCGTGATGAAGCGCCTGGGCCTCGACTACCCGGAGTTGGCCAAGATCAATCCGCGGCTGATCTACGGCGCCATCTCCGGCTACGGCCAGACCGGCCCAGGCGCCGGCCGGCCGGCCTATGCGCCCGTGATCCATGCCTCGACCGGTTACGATCAGGCGCATCTCGGTTACCAGCAGGGCCGCCAGCGTCCCGACAATTGCGGCATCTTCGTCGCCGACTATGCCAGCGGCGCCTACGCGCTGGGTGGCATCCTGGCCGCGCTCCATCAGCGCAACGTCACGGGCAAGGGCCAGATGGTCGACGTGTCGATGTTCGAGAGCCTGGTCGGCATGCTGCTGGCCGAGGTCAACCGGGCGCAGTTCGACTACGAGATGCCGTCGCGTCCCATGTACGGGCCGGTCGAGGCCAAGGACGGCTATGTCATGCTGGCCACTGCCAGCGAAAAGACCTTCCAGGACATGGCGACGGCTGCCGGCCGGCGTGACTGGCTGATCGATCCGCGCTTCGAGAAGTACCAGGACCGTCGCATGAACTGGGACCAGTTCATCGACGAGTTCGAACGATGGTCGAAGACTCTCTCGGTCGCGGAGTGCGTTGCCGCGCTGGCCAAGCACGGCGTCCCCTGCTCGCCCTATCTCACCGTGACCGAGGCCCTGCAGGATCCGCAGGTCGAGCATCGTGGCAGCCTCTGCACGATCGAGGACAGCGGCGGTAGCTACAAGTCTCCGGCTCCGCCCTTCCGTTTCTCCGGTTCCGCCCTGCAAAGCGGTCCCAAGGTCGCCGGCCTCGGAGAGCATACCCGCAGCGTCCTCGCCGCAGCCGGCCTCAGCGACGCGGAGATCGAGGCGCTCGCCGGATAGGTTCCAGCGCCGGACCCCGGTTGCCGGTCTTCTGCCATTGTGCAACCATAGACTGTGGCGGAAGGCAGACGGGAGAGCTCGGCCATGCCGCATGGTATCGACGACGACGGCAATCTCGACGACCTCACGCTGCAGCGCTTCGTGTTGCAGACCTACGGGCGTGCGCGGCGCACACAGGACAGCCCGATCATGCCGGACGTATGGCTGCGCTACATCCGGGTCGCCCAGAGGATGGCCCGCGCCAACATCGGGCATGACCCGCCCCCCAACGACGTCGTCGACCTTCTGCTGACGCTGTGGTCGGGCGTCCGGCCGGGGCGCGTCGTCAAGCAACTGCAGGAAAGCCTCGGCCCGATCACGCGCGGCCGTCCCGAGCTGCAATACGACGGCGTTCAGCGTAGCGCGACCCGCATCGCGCTCAGCGACAGCCGCATCGTGATCTGCGCCAACTTCATCACCCTGCTTTGCTACATCGTGCCTCTGTCGGGCTGGTGGCAGGACCTGTTCGAAGACGACGCCACCTTCGACAAGGTATTCGACCGGATCACCGCCAATGCCGAGCACCCGAGAGGCCGCGATGCGGAGCTCAGCCGCTACGTGGTGCTGGTCGGCTTCGTCGACTGCCTCATGCGCGCGCGTGACCGGGAGACCATCGAGAAGCTGGGCGAGCTCGCCTACCGGCTGGGCTCGCCCGCGTCCGACGAGGACGACGAGCCGGTATCGCCCCAGCCGCCGCCGATGCTGGCGGAAATCTACCAGCGTGCGCGCCGCCTGCTCTGGCATTCGGTCCCGGCAGCGCCTGTCGCGGCCGAGGCGGCGCCCCGGCCCGACCGTGGGATCTTCCTGATCAGTCTGAACCGGCCTGCGGCACAGACCCTCCACGAGTCGCGCGCCACCATCAAGGCCGACGCCGCTCACCGCCTGTTCGACATCAACACCTCAGGGATCGCCTTCGCGGTGATCGACGGCGGCATCGATGCCACGCATCCGGCGTTCCTCGACCGCGCACGCAAGGAGGTCGTCGCGTTGGGCGACAAGGTGCCGGACGGCGCCGACTGCCTGATGCATTCGCGCGTCAAGGAAACCTACGACTTCACGCGCCTGCGCCGCATCCTCGACTACGCGATGATGCACGTGACGCCGGTCGACAGTGACGAGAAGCCGAAACGGAACGTGGCTCTGTCCGAACTCGGCCCCAACCCCGACCCCAGAGACGTGACGGTCGTGGAACTCTACGTCCGTTTCGCCAAGGAATTCCGGCACCTCGCGATCCGCAACACGCTTGGCCGCGATCTCGACTGGGAGATCGTACGACCGCTGATCCGCATCGAGCATGCCGACCTCGCACAGTACGTCGTGCCAAAGACCGACCACGGTACCCACGTCGCCGGCATCCTGGCCGCCGACCTGCCGCGGCGCCGCGAGAGCGAGCAGGACCTGTACGGCATGTGCCGCAACCTGTCGCTCTATGACCTGCGGGTGTTCGACGAGCACGGCCGCGGCGACGAGTTCGCCATCCTGTGTGCGCTGGAGTTCGTCGGCTGGCTCAACCGCGATCGCACCAATCCGCTGGTGCACGGGGTCAACCTCTCGCTGGCGCTGGCCCACGACGTCGATAGTTTCGCCTGCGGCCAGACGCCGATCTGCGAAACCTGCAACCATCTGGTCGGCAAGGGCACCGTGGTCGTTGCCGCCGCCGGCAACACCGGTTTCGACAACGGCGGCGGCGCCGAGAAACAGAGCATGGGCAACGGTTATCGGCAGATCAGCATCACCGATCCCGGCAACGCCGATTCCGTCATCACGGTCGGCTCAACTCACCGACGCGATCCCCATCTCTATGGCGTGAGCTACTTCTCCGCCCGCGGCCCCACCGGCGACGGCCGTCGCAAGCCCGACCTGCTGGCGCCCGGCGAGAAGATCACCTCCACCATCCCCGGCCGGGACATTCAGCGCATGGACGGCACGTCGATGGCCGCGCCGCATGTCGCCGGCGCCGCTGCGATGCTGATGGCGCGCTACCCGGAGCTGATCGGGCGCCCGCTGCGCATCAAGGAAATCCTCATGGCGACGGCGACCGACCTGAAGCGCGAGCCCAATTTCCAGGGCGCCGGCCTTGTCGACGTGCTGCGTGCCCTGCAATCCGTCTAGGGAGCGAGCCATGGTCATCCTGGAAGCCCTGAACGCGCTTGCCGGCGATTGCCTGCTGCTGCGCTATCCCGGCCCGGATGGCAAGGAACGAGTCTGGATCGTGGATGGCGGGCCGCGCCGGGACGCCCAGAAGGATATCTACGTCTGGAGCGACATCCT
>QFCS01000992.1_pt1 | contig 75581 bp, 54 predicted proteins | sample 3576561 | NCBI WGS metagenome assembly QFCS01 | reverse complement strand
GCAACATTTGAACGCTCGTGACTTAATTCAACAGCTCTTAGCTTGAAAGCTGAATCGTAAAATTTCTTCGGTGTTTTCATAAGTTAAATTTAAGATTAATTCTCTTATCTTTAACTCCCAGCTAAGTTAGTATATCCAGTCTTCAATTACTCTGTTAATGTGCGTATCACCAAAGCCATAACCGTATGTAACTAATACAGAATTAGGACGACAAACCGCAGAAGAAAAGTCACGAAAAAGTTCAGAGTATGGAAAATATGCTGTGTCTAATCCTTTTGAGGAATTTGGATAGATGACGGAAAAGTCTTTTGGATTTTTCGGGATTTGAGTTGTATTTTCATCCACACCAAATTCTAAAGGTAATTTTACTATCGAGTTAACATCAAATTTCCAGTCCACTGAACCGTGAAGTTTGGAATATTTAACAACTCCTTCAACATATCTGGGCTCTCCTCTTATTCCTGGGGGATTATAATGGTAATCCAATTCTAATTTTGTTGTTCTGAAAACAGGTTTTATTTTCCCGATAAACCTGTCAATTGACAAGATGCCAGCACTGTCTAATCCTAATTCAATAAAACGGTCGTAATTGGTAGTGAAAATATTTGTTCTTTCTCTGGTTGCAGTACGGCTGGAAAAACTTATTAAAAATGATTTGAGAATTGCAAGTGCTTTTAGATATTCTCCACTTGCATAAAACTCTTTTTCAGTTTTTATAATACTACGTATAAACTTTTCCAATTCAGTGTTAATTTCGGCTTCCAGTAATTTCACATTAGCTTCATCTCCAACAATTTTAAGACCTTGTAGTAATTCAATTGCTATCCTGAAATCATCTTCCATATTAGCAACTCCTCTACTTAATTCAAGAGCACTTTTATCTGCCCAAGCCTTAATCTCAGTACCGAAGGTTGGGAAAGTGATTCGGCCCATTCCTTGAGCAGTCACCCCAGCAATTGAAGTTATCCCCATTGTAAAACCAGCACCAGTAAGTAGTGAAAAATGCTCACTTTGAAAAATCGATGTCAGCCATGGCTCTATCTTATTTCTCAGTAATTCTATTTTCTTTACATCAATGTCGGCAGTTTTAAAATTGTCGATATCATTATTAACTTTTAGTATATTTTCACTTTTCCAGTCTATTTCTGCCATGTTTTCTTGAATAAATAATTTGACCTCGCTTTATAATCTAATTCGCAAGATTTTAACAAATGTATGGAATTTCTTAACGCCTTTTAATAATGTTGAAAACTCACAGTAAATGTTTAAAAGTTAACGGGTTATCAGGAGGAATAATGGTTAATTTTGTACTGTAATAAAACTAAACACCCAAATCATGAACTCTAAAAAAACATCTCCAAAAGTAGCCTCATTAGCCTCGGAAATTCTCAGAAACCCCAACGCATCTGCAACAGCCAAAAGTTTAGCCGCTTCTGCGTTATCCCAAACAAATTCATCAAATCAGACAGGGGCAGATATGGAAACCTTTGCTTCAATGGTTCTTCAAAGTAACAAATACAGTGAAGATACTAAAACGTTAGCTGGTTCAATTGTTTCTCAATCTGACAAAAAGCGATAAAGACCGCGGAGTTATTGGTTTACTGAACAATTGCATTATCTTTGTTGCCGAAGGAACTAACACTAACTGAACGCTTCAAGGTGGGTCGGTTTGAGTAAAATATTAGCATGAAAGTTAAGTTTTGGCGAAGTCCATTACCTTATAAAAATCAATCAAAAACTGGTTAGATTTTCAACTTCTGTCGCTTGGGAATGTGCAAATTACACTAAATATTAAAAGACAAAAACTTCCTTTTTATGCCACTTCAAATTTTCTGGGGATGGATAATCTTTTGTACTTTCAGGCAATAAAATTCTACGCCCTGAAAATTGAGTAAGGAGTTTCATTTTCTCTAATTACTGGAGAAATCCTAACAACATAATCTTCATTAATGTTTATTAGCCCTCGGTCGCGATTAAGTGAATGTAACTGTATTTGTACTTTTGAACCAAGGCATTAATTGTCATATCCACTAAATTTTAGTAAATCTACTAATTATATTTTTATATTTACAACCACATTATATCGGTCTTTTTTTATGCTCCCACGATGTCGTTATATAAGTAATATAGTTTCTTCAAATCAGAAGCAAATTGGTTCGATAAAACAACATCCTCGGGAGCAAAAAGAGCAATACGAAAGTATTGCTCTTTTTTTGTTTATAACAAGTTGATTAGCTATCGGGATTGGTTCGGCCCCAAGAGAAAAGCAGAAAGGCTGATACGAATATGTCTTTTTTATTATAAATCTACTCGCCATGCACATAGTTTACATTCTCCACTCTCAGAAACTCAACCGATTCTACATCGGCTATACTACCAATTTAGATTTGAGATTAGATTTTCATCCCCGCTCCGCTTTGCAAATATCTCCCGACTTTGCGGAATGTAAGTTAATTATAACTTGGAACATTATCTATAAAACAACATTTACAAAAATGTAGCTTAATTTAAACCGGAATTTTTATGCCTATAAAGTAAAGGGTTGTTGTTGGAAATTACTGCATCATATAAGGTACAATATTGTGTGTAAAGCTGGTACCGCTTGTGTTGACCAAACCGAACCATCCTCTGTCGTCCCAAACGGTATAAGACATTGACTGACCCAGTGTGCCGCGGGCGATGGTTCTGTAAAAGCCACGAACCAGATCGGTGTTACGTTCGGCAGAGTTGCTGCTTCTACCCACGCCAAACTCACCATAGTTGATCGGTACATCTAAAATATAGGATTGCACACTCACATCCTGTATACCGGTTTCAATAAAGGCAGTACCCGGAAAAGCGGCATTGCTGCCGGTTTCTCCGCAAAAAGCCCAGGGGTTATAGGTGTGCACCTGGATGGACAGATAGGGGTCTGTGCCACTGTTTGGCAACATTGCTTTGCTGGGGTAAACGTTTTTTAAGTATAGGGCATTCCCTTGGCCGTTAACCGAGACCATCACAATCCGGGTAGCGTTATTTCCACCGGTAGCCCTGATGGCATTGTATCCCACAAGATTGACTTTTCGGGTGTAGGCCAATGCGGTCGGGTCAGTCGGGTCAGGAAAAGGGCCGTTGCCGTCAAACTCTCCCAGATTGCCTTCCGGCTCGTTCAGCACTTCAAAAATCAATTTACCGGAATAATCTTTAAAATAGGTGGCAATACCGGTCCATAAGGTTTCAAATTTGGTATCAAAGACTGTTGTTCCGTCATAATTGTCTTTTAACCAATGTTCATGGTGGGTGTTAATCACCACATACATATCTAAACTGATGGCATAATCAATGGTTTGCACCAGTTCCGTAAAACGGGGATGCGTAAGGTTAATGTTCCCGTTGCTGTCTGCCAGGTGATCTCCGTTGAACCGGTCCATCCAGGTTATCGGAATTCTCACGTGCTTCATGCCAGCATTTTTATACAGGTCTATTATTGGTTTAACACTGATAAAGGTGGTTTGGTTGATGCCATTGTCAAACGTATTTCCTAAATTAAAACCGGCCGACATATCCAGGATTACTTGTTTTGCGGTAGGGAATTCTGACTCTACAGGTTCTTCCGTATCGGTGTCGCCATTTACAAAAACAATCTTTTCATCATCGGAACACGACGTTATCCCGATAAAAACAGACAGGACGAAAATTTTAAACATATTTTTCATTTTTCAGTATTTTTTTAATTAGTATTGGTTTTTTCCAAAGAATAATCTGATCAAGGATGAAACGGGGTTACTTATACTGCTCCTTCTTTTTTTCAAAATAATTTTTTAATATGAAGAAAGCCTTTTTCTTTTTACCGGTTTCCGAAATAAGTCCTTTTCTGTTCCAGAAGTTCTGGTAAACCGGATGTTGTCTTCTGGGCGATTTAAAATCAACCAGTATCCAGGGAGTCATACCACGGAGACCATCCATTTTTTCAAGCATTTCAAGCTGATTGATATACACCAGTTCCTGGTATTCTTCACTCCACACCGTATCATCATCCGCATGGTAGCCGGCCAGGCCTTCGGCACCGAATTCAGAAATAATGATAGGCTTATTAAACTTAATATCAAAGGAGTATTTGGGCAGTTCTTTGGGTTCAGACCAGTACCAGCCTCCGTATTGATTAAAACTGGCCAGATCCAGTTTGTCACCCAGCGGATCTTCTACAGTGACCGTATAGCCCACCCGTTCTACTTCAAGGGCAGCCGCGACCAACCGGGTATTATCCAGGCTTCTGACTTTATCTACCAGTTTGCCCATAAAGGTATTCCTGTCGTGGCTTATCGGAGTTTCATTTCCCACAGACCAGATTCCCACACAGGCCCTGTTCTTGTCCCGTTCTATGCCAACCGTTAACTGGTTTTCGGCATTTTGATACGTATCCGGATTAGCCCACGAAATGGTCCAGTAAACCGGTACTTCTGCCCACACCAGCAGCCCAACCTCATCGGCCAGACGAAGCATGGTTTCGTTATGGGTATAATGAGCCAGGCGGATGTAGTTGCACCCCAGTTCTTTAGCCCAGTTTAAAATCATCCGCATATCACCTTCAGAACGCAATCTGCCTCCTCCCAGAAGAGGATTTTCGTCATGCACGGAAATGCCACGTAAAAAAATGGATTTGCCGTTGAGAAAAACATCTTTATTTGCGGTATGAATGGTTCTGAATCCGATTTTATCAGCCACTTTATCACTTTGAGAAGATAAAATCACTTCATACAGTTTCGGACTTTCCGGCGACCAATACTGTACTTTTTTAACCGGGATTTTGAATTTTACGAACCCATTTTCATCCGTTGTAAAAGACGATTTAATTTTGAGTTCCGGAATTTCAAGTACGATACTTTCTTTGTTTTCCAGACCTTTTACCTGAACAAATCCTTCGATATTATTTTTGTCGCCTTTTGCCAGTTGAACTTTATAGTCTTCAATGTACGATTTGGGTGTAGTGACAAGGGTAACATCACGGGTAATACCGCCGTAATTCCACCAATCGGTGTTAATGGTCGGGATTTCGTCTTTTTTTCGGGTGTTATCCACCATCACAACCACAAAATTATTCCCGTCGTTCAATTGATCTGAAACATTAAACTGAAAAGGACTAAAGCCACCTTTGTGAACCCCCAGTTTTTTTCCGTTTAAATAAACATGAGCTTCGTAGTTTACCGCTCCGAAATGTAAAAAATACTTTTTATCACGCTGAAGCGAAACCGAAAAATCCCGTTTGTACCAAAGTGTTCCTTCGTAAAATAAAAGTCTTGAATCCTGCGAGTTCCAGTCGCCCGGAACCTGAAGATTCGGTTCAAAATCAAAGTTATATTCAGCCTTTGATTTTTTATCCATGGAGGTCAGGTTGTCATAAAATCCGCCTTTGCCGGATTTGCTTTGGTCAAACGGTTTTTGTCTGTAGTCAAGATAACCCATTTGATACGGATCAATGATATATTTCCATGGGCCGTTTAAACTTAAATTTTCTCTGCCGTAAACATTTTGAATGGTTTTTTGGCTGTATCCGTCCACAGACAGTAAAGTAAAAACCATTAAAAGCAAAACAGCATATTGGCAATTTTTTTTGAACATAATGTATTTTTTATATTTGAAGAAGCAAAGAGGTAATAGGTTCCTTTTTTTCTGAACAAGGTTGCTATCACCTCTTTTTATTTAACTAACTCAATTTAAGGGGGTTAATAGCCAATGTTAAACTGCGAAGCATTTGCTCCCATCACATCAATTTGACTTTGCGGAACGGGACAATTAACATAGTGCGGTTGCCATGGGGTTTGACTGTTCATGGCGTCATTGGCTTCTGAAGTGCTGTTGTCTCCGTTTCTGTAATAAAGTGAAATTCTTTCGCCTAACAGGCCAAGTCGTTTGAGTAGAAACCAGCGGTTGTTTTCAAAGGCCAGCTCCCGGGCGGATTCTTCCAGGTAGGTATTCAGCGTCCAGGTGGTAAAATCGATTCCAGGTGCCGGTGTCATTGGATTTAACCCATAACCTCTTCTTCGTACCCTGTTCATATATTCCAACGCCAGGGCATCATTACCAAGATTATGATGAGCTTCTGAAGCAAGCAGCAGGGTTTCGGCAAAGCGATAATAGATATGGTTTTTATAACTGTCGTTGGTATTAGGCAGTTTGGTTTCAAAATCGGCATATTTTTTTAAACTCCAGTGGAATCTTCTGTAGTTATCTTCCGGTTGTGTAATAGGCTGGCCAAATCTTGGATGGGCAGGATTGTTGACAATATAATCGGTATAATTTTCCGGCCAGTAGTAGGTTGTGAACCGTTTGTCATTTACTTTGTCATAGAGTGAATTCAGGTAATTGTTGGGAAAAAACCAGCCTAATGATTGACCTCCGTATTCCAGGCTGATGATAATTTCGCCTCCTGCTACCGGATCTTCACCCGACTGTTTTTCATATAACCGCTGATTAAAAGCACTTCCGAGCCAGGAACCGCCACCGCCGGCAAGACCATCACCGGCACCGAGTAATTGATCTCTTTGGTAAACAAAGAGAGCTTCGCTATGGTTTACGTTTGACCCAAAAACCTGGTTGAGCTCTACTAAGTTATGGGTGCCATTGTTAATGATGGCATCAAACTGATGGGCTGCTTCCTCCCAGTCACCTCTCCACATGGCGGCTTTTCCTCTCAAATGCCTTGCGACTCCTTGTCCGTAACGTCCGGCAGGTACCTGCCAGTCCAGATGTTGAACGGCAAAATCAAGGTCTTTGTTAATCACGCCAAACACCGCTTCTTCCGAGGCTGCTTCATAAACAACCGGATCGTCAATGTTTTGAGGTGTTGTAGGCACCGTATCGAGTACAATGGTGCCGTACATCCGGATTAAATCTAAATATAATTCTCCTCGTATGGCGGCTGCCTGAGCCACAATTTTATTTTTTGCAGTTTCGTCCATTTCTACGGATCTGGCTCCTGTGATGATGGCTGATGCCCTGTCGATAATACGGTAAGCATTGTTCCATTTGTCGGCCGGGAATCTGGCCGGTGTGTGGGTAGAAACTCCATAAGGAGTGAACCACGTGCGGTGCAGCCCTAAATCGGTAGCGGCCAGAAAGAATACATTGGATTGCAGGTTGGTATTGTCTCCTGAAGGTGAATTATACAGCCTCATTCTGTTGTAAAGGGCATTTACGCCTACTTCCAATCCTTCCGGGGTCATATAAATATAATCTACCGAAATTTTGTCAACAATCTCCTCTTCCAAAAACGACTCACAGGATAAAAAAGCAAGTGAGGTTAAAACGACTGAAAAGATTAAATAGTTAATTTTTTTCATAATTTTTTTCTTTACTATTTTACAAAACATTTTTTAAAAACCTAATTGTATGCCTGTTACGATGGTTACCGGTTCCGGATATTCATTCGGATTCCGTTCCGGGCTGAACGACTCAAAATCGGTAATCGTTATCAGATTACTGCCTGTTACGTAAATTCTGAGGTTTGATAACCCCAGTTTTGAAATGATGTTGTCCGGCAATGAATAACCAACGGTAATGTTTTGCAACCGCACATAAGAAGCGTCCTGAAGACCCATAAAGAAAATATTGTCCGGATCATTACCTTCTCTCGGTCTCGGGAAATCACCTCCCGGATTTTCTGGTGTCCAATAATTTTGTTTGATACCGTTTTTGATTCCTCTCAAAGAGCCTCCTTCTAAATAACCGTACCGGAATGGATTGTTTCGGGTAACTCCCTGCACGGTATAAATGTCGGCTGACATATCAAAACTTTTATAATTAACACCTAAAGAAAGTGTTCCATACCAGTCGGGAACCTGCGACGTAATAACACGGTCCTGGTCATTAATAACCCCGTCACCGTTTACATCGAACAATTTAATATCGCCGGGAACAGCTAACGGCTGGGCAGAATTAACAATGTCTTCTCCTTCCTGAAAAATTCCAATGGGTTGGAACTGATAAAAAACATTCAGCGGCTGCCCGATGAACCTTCTGTTTGCCACATCGTCTCCGTCACCGTAAAGACTGATAATCTTGTTGTTGTTTTTGGTGAATGATAAACCAAGGTTCACTTTGAAATCTTCTTTTCGGATGATGTCTGAATTAACAGTTACTTCTATTCCCATATTTTCCACTTCTCCTAAATTATTCCATCTGTTTTGGTAACCGGATGACGGATCCACGGCTTCCAGCACCAACAGATCTTTTGTACGGGTGTTGTAAAACTCAATTGTAGAAGTGATTCTGTTTTTAAACAACCCGATATCCAAAGCAGCATTAAAGGTGGTGGAGGTTTCCCATTTTAAATCCGGATTAGGCAGGGTGTTTCCCGGTGCATAACCGGATACTAAATTTCCGTCGATAACATAATCCCGCTGATCGGCTACACTTTGGCTTCCGCCCGGGCTGATTGCTTCATTCCCGACACTTCCGTAACTGAACCGTAGTTTTAAATTGTTGATTTGCTCGATGTTTTGCATAAAATTCTCCCGATGGATATTCCAGCCGATGTTGGCTGCCGGGAAATAAGCCCATTTATTGTTTCTTCCAAATACGGTTGAACCGTCGGCTCTTCCGGAAACCGTAAAATAATATTTATTGTCATAATCATATTCTATCCGGCCTACCGCAGAAACAATTCCTCTTTTGTTTCCTGAAATGGATGGCGTATTTACAAAAGCTCCGGCCAATCCGTAGATTCCTAGAATATCATTGGGCAACCTGTCTGCCCGGTTTTCAAAATTGTTATATTTTGTTTCGGAAATACTTTGTACGCCGGTGATGGCAAAGTGATTTTTTTCTTTGAGATCAAATTTGTACGTAAAAATATTTTCAAGCATCCACTCTACATTGTCCTGAAATTGAATACTTCCGCTTCCCTTGTTATTGTTGGCAATTCCGGCCAATGACCGTGATGTGTTGTAGGAACGCCTTTTGTAGTTCCATGATCTCCGGCTGGCATTTAACCGGTAGTTAAACCCTTTAAAAGGGGTAACATCCAAAAAGACATTCAAAATATCGTTCCTGTTCTCTACCAGGTTCATCGTTTCGTTCAGGTCAATCAACGGATTTTTATTTTCTTCAAAGCCACCCGGAAGCCAGCGTAAGGAGCCATCGTCGTTATATACCTTTCCGAGAGGAGCCGTTGTGATAGAACTTAAGATTACCCCATTGTTATTAGGATTATTTGTTTCTGAAAACTGAAAAGAAGTATTGAACCCGATTTTTAACCAATCGTTAATTTTTTGATCGGCATTTAAACGAAGACCCACTTTATTAAAATCGGAATTCGGGATTACTCCGTTTGTTTTAATATAGTTGAGACTACTGAAAATACTGAATTTATCTGTTCCTGAAGAAATATTGACAGCGTGGTTTTGAGTTTCGCCGGTACGTAATACTAAATCTTCCCAGTCAATATAGTTGCCGGTTTGAACACTCTCAAGCTCTAACGAAGAAAAAATTTCAGAATCAGGCCTGTAAACGCCACCGTTATTGGTTCGGAAAGCTTCTCTTTTTAGCTGCACAAATTCTTCACCGCTGTAAATGTCAAAATTCCGGTTGATGGTTTGGATGCCGGAAAAACCATTATAGGTTACCCTTGTCTTACCCTCTTTACCCCGTTTGGTTGTAATTAAAATTACCCCGTTGGATGCCCGTGCACCATAAATGGCCTGAGCGGCTGCATCTTTTAAAATTTCCAACGATTCAATATCGTTGGCATTGATATCGTTGATGCTTCCTATCATGACTCCATCGGCAATAATTAACGGATCATTTCCGCCGGATAACGATCGTTGTCCTCTGATACTGATATTTGATGAACCACCTGGAGCACCACTGGCCAGCGTTACCTGTACCCCGGCAGCTTTACCCCTGATCATCTCACCAATGTCTGAAGTAGCCACTTTGGTCAGGTCTTTTGCCTCGATAGAGGTGACCGAACTGATGATGTCGCTTTTCTTTTTGGTTCCATAACCCACGACCACCACACTGTCTAAAACAAAATCTTCTTCCATGGTAATGTTGAGTCGGGTTTGGTTGCCAACCAATATGCTAACCGGTTTCATCCCGATGTAAGAAAACAGAAGGGTTTGGTCAGGGGAAGCCTGAATGCTGAAATTCCCGTCAAAATCGGTTTCGGTACCGGTTGTGGTACCGGATATTATAATGTTAACTCCCGGTAGCGGTATGCCTGAGTTATCTACTACTTTTCCGGTTACAACCGTATTTTGTGCCTGTGCAGTTGAGTAAACAACGCTAAGCAGTACAAGGAAAACCAGTCGCACCCGGTTGCTTAGTTGTACAACAGCAGATTTCGGTTTGCTTTTTTTCATATTGTTAAAAAAGTTAGTTAGTTTTTATTAGATAGGTTTTTTTTGTCAGTTTAAATTATACATTATACAAATTTGATTGATTAAACAGAAGGACAGGGGATGTAAATATTCGTTTGTAGGGGTATGAATGTATCTTGATAGTCAATATTTTGTATGTCAGGCATTTATCGGTTTAAAAAAATCCTTTATGATATAAAAATACACCAAAAAGGATTGTTAAACCGGGTTGAATCGCCCTGATTTATGCTGTTGAACTGTTTGAGCTTTTGTAAACAGAAGGAGAGAGCTTATAAACTTTTTTAAATTCGCGGCTAAAATGTTTCCTGTCATTAAAGCCTACCATAAAAGCGACTTCAGAAATAGGGTAGGTGGTATTCAGAATAATGTCTGATGCTTTCTTTAAACGAAGGTGCTTTATCAAGCTGGCCACTGAATGATTCGTGAGGGTATTGACCTTTTTATACAATATCGTTCGGCTCATCCCGATTTCTTTGATAAGCATATTTACATCAAATTCCGGATTTTCAAGATTTTCTTCAATCACTTTCATCAGCTTTTTAATGAACAATTCCTCCGGGGTGGTCAGTTTATCCAAATCGGAATCAATGATAAAACTACCACTGTATTTTAAACGCATAATCTCTTTGGACGAGAGCAGATTAAGAATACTCAGTTTTAAAACTTTGGTGCTGAACGGTTTTGAAATATAAGCATCTGCTCCGGTTGACAGGCCTTCAATTTTATTGTCGGTTGATGCCTTGGCCGTTAACAGGATAAACGGTATATGATTTGTGCTTTCGTTTGTTTTAATGTATTTGCAAAACTCCAGACCATCTATGTCAGGCATCATTATGTCGCTGACAATTAAATCCGGAATTTCTTTTTCCATAAACAAAATAGCCTCATTGGCATTGGAAAAATCAAGTACATTGTATTCTTCCTTTAAAATGCCTAAGATAAATTTTCTCACTTCATCATTGTCTTCCACCACCAGGATGGTTTTTTTATCCGGGTCGGCATAGTGATTCGTTTCCGCTTCTTCCTTCTTTTCCTCCGTTGCCAGTATAGTGTTGTTTGCTGTGGTTAAAACATCCGTTTGACTGTCTGTTTTGTCCGTTACAACCTGCTCCTCGGCAAGATGCTGGTGTCCGAGCAACAACGAAATCTGAAATACCGTGTTGGCCCAGGATTCTTTTTCTTCTGGAATCGTAATTTCACCTTTATGCAATTCAACAATACTTTTAGAAAGGGCCAGGCCAACACCGCTTCCCATATTGTGCACGCCCCTGTCGTCTACCTGAAAAAAACGGTTAAAAATATTGCTCTTGCTGTTTTCGGGAATTCCGATTCCGTTATCTTTAACCTTTATGTACACTTTATTGTCACCGTGACTTCCCTGTTCAACGGCAAAAACAATCTTTCCGTTTTTCTTGGTGAATTTGAAGGCGTTGGAGAGCAGATTAAAAATCACTTTTTCCATTTGATTCTTATCAAAGTAGACATAAATGGAATTGGAGTTCAGCACAAACTTATACTCGATGCTTTTTTCTGCGGCAATGCCTTTGAACGATTCATATATGTCAAAGCAAAAGGATACGATATCCTGTTTTTCGCAGTAAATTTTCATGAATCCTTTTTCGGCTTTTCTGAAATCCAGCAATTCATTAACCAGCTTCAGTAACCTGTCTGAATTTTGCTGAATGGTTTTTAATTTACTTTCCGTTTTGGGATCGTCCTGAAGTTCACCCAGCAATTCTTCAACAGGTCCTTTGATTAGCGTTAACGGTGTCCGGATTTCATGCGAAATATTTGTAAAGAAATTTAGCTGCATGTTAAAAATTTCCTGTTTTCTTTCATTTTCAACGTGTTCTAAAAACAGCTCTCTTTTTAATTTTACCCTGTTGTTGATAAAGCGGATGATTACAACGGATACCAATACGACTAGAATAGCGTAAATCAGGTAAGCCCACCATGTTTCCCACCAAGGTGGTAAAATCGTAATTTTTAACGTCTTAATTTTCGGATTCCAGTTCCCGTCTTCGTTGGTGGATTTAATTGATAACAGATAGGAACCCGGATTTAGATTAGACAGATTAATCCTGTTTTGTGTGCCAATGGTGTGCCATTCGTCTTTATTGTTAGAACTGTCCAGTTTGTAAGCATATTTGCTTTTTTTGGGGTTTACAAAATTGAGGTCGCTGAATTCCAACCCGATGTAACCCTGATCGTAATTGATTGTAATCTCTGATGTTTCTGAAATTGTTTTGTTTAAAATGGATTTTTTTTCACCCGATTCTATGATCTCATTATTCACAATCAGTTTTGTTAAAACGATTTCATTATCATTCGGGGTTTTAAAAATGGTGGACGGATTAAAAAGCGTTAATCCTTTGGTCGCACCGAAAACAAGTTGATGATTGTTGAGCAGTAGGCTGCAGTTATAGGAGAATTGCTTTACCGATACACCATCCCTGGCGGAATAGGTTGTGATTTCAAAATCAGACTCTTTTAGTTTGGAAGAGGTATTCTTTATTTTTATTTTAAACAGCAAGTCTTCGGCACTTACCCAAAGGTTGCCCTGAGCGTCTTCGACTATGCTTTTGATGGTTGCATCGGTAAAGCCTTTTGCTTTGTTGAGCGTTAAAAAGGTTTCGGTTGATTCGTCTAAATAGTAAAGTCCGTCATAATCTGCCCCGATCCACAGCCTTCCTCTGGAATCTGTGAACAGTACTGTTAAACTGTTGTTGCCAATTCGTTTTGAGGTATTGGTACGGTAAATTTTGGTCACTTTTTTTAACGCTTTATCAAAAAAGTTCAACCCGTTTTGGGTTGCAATCCAGATGCCGTTTTTCCGGTTTTCAATGTCTGTTACAAAATTATCGGAAAGTGAGTTCGGCGAATCATCATCCCTGTAATTTTCAACCGTACCGTTTTTTAAAACCCGTTTTAAGCCATTCCCGTTCGTGCCTACCCAAATATCATCCTGATCGGGGAGCAATGCTGTAATAGGGCGTTCATCTTCAATTAACCCGCTGGCAGAAAGCGGTATGGGCTTAAATTGTCTGGTGTTTTTATCAAACTGAAAAAGACCGTTGAATGTGCCGCATAAAAGAAGATTATCATCTTTGTTTGCAAGGGCAGTAATGATATTTTTGGTTTTTTTTTCATCCCGTTCATCGACGGTGAACGAGTTGGAAATTTTGTTTTTAAGGTCAACATAATTCAGTCCGCCTCCATAAGTTCCAACCCATAGAACCCAATTGTTTTCTTTGGCAACGGCACTCACTATGGCATTGTTTAAACCAAAATCAGGCGGAATAGACTCGCCAATATTTGTAAAATTTGAATTAGCTTTGTTGTAAAAGTTAATTCCTCCGGCAATTGTGCCTGCCCAAAGACACCCGTGCCGATCTTTTAAAAAGCATTTGATATCGTTGTCGGTCAGGCTGGAATTGTTAAGCGGATTGTGTTTATAGCGGGTAAAGTTTTTTTTGTTTTTATTAAAAACACTTAAACCGTCTTTGGTGGCAAACCACAGGGTGTTTTTATCTGCCACAATGATATCGTTAATCCAATTGGAAGAAATGGAATTCAGGTTGTTAAAATCATTTTTATACTGGGTCAATGTTTTATCTGCCTTTGAATAGAAAAAAGCCCCTTTGGTTTCTGTGGCAAACCATAAATCACCATTGGCTTCCCTCACGGTTTTCCAGACCTTTGCGTCTGTAAATTCACTGTGTTCGTTAATCCCTTCCGGAAGTTTCCGTATTTCAGAAGTAGCAGGATCAAAGCACTTTAAGCCTTGTGAAGTGCCCACCAAAACACCGTATTCTGAGTCATAAAAGAGCGACAATACCCGGCTTTGGTTCAAGATGTAGTTGGAATCACTTTTAATATTGTCTAATTTCCGGGTAGCTTTATTTAGTCTTTTAACTCCGCCGAAAGTGCCTATCCAGACATTTTTATACTGATCTTCAACAAATGAGCTGATGTAATTCCGCCCCCCTTTAATTGGGGTAACATCAATCTCTTCAAAGTTGTTGGTATTTCGTTTAAAAAGATTAACACCATGGTTGGTTCCCACCCACAGGTTCCCGTCACTGTCTTCAAAAATCACATTAATGTGGTTATTGCTCAGGCTGCCTTGGGTATTCTTATCACGGATATACCGGTAAAAACTATAGCCGTCGTATCGGAACAGTCCGTTTTCCGTACCAATCCAGATGAATCCTTTTTTACTCTGAACCATACTGGAAATCATGCTTGGCGAAAAATCTTCATCATAATTTATCTGCTCAAAATGCAATCCGGAATCCTGAGCCGGCAGGGTTAAGCAACTCATCAGAAGAAAAAGAAACAGTGCCGTATTTTTTTTAAAACACATCATAAGTTACTAAAATACTAATTAAAATGAAGAAACCAAATGTTATTATGACCGGATTGTTTTTATGATTTCCAACACCTGTTTAACCGATTCGGTCAATGCCGCATAATCGTTGTGAAGCAGGATTTCTTTTGTGATTAGTCGGGAGCCCATTCCCACACAGGTTACACCGGCTTCAAACCATGTAGACAGGCTTTCCCGGGTTGGAAATACTCCGCCTGTAGGCATGATGCTCGTCCAGGGTTGCGGACCTTTCAGGCTTTTAACAAAGGCAGGCCCGTATAGTTCGCCCGGAAACAGTTTAATGATTTCACAACCCAGTTCTTCTGCTCTGGCAATTTCGGTTAAGCTGCCGCATCCGGAAGACCATAACACTTTTCTGCGGTTACAGACAAGGGCAATGTCTTCTCTCAAAACGGGTGTAACAACAAAGTTTGCTCCGGAAAGCATATACAAAGAAGCCGCAGCGGCATCGGTAACTGATCCTACGCCGATAATCATGCCTGGCAATTCTTTTCCGGCATACCTGATGAGTTCTGAAAAGATCTCGTGGGCAAAATCACCCCGGGCTGTAAATTCCATCAAACGGGCACCGCCATCGTAACATGCTTTCAGTACCTTTTTACTTTCGGCAATATCTGCACTGTAAAACAACGGAACCAATCCGGTTTTTTTCATCCGGTTTGCCACATCTATTCTTGTAAATTGTGCCATATGCTTCTTTTTTTATTTGTGAATCATTACTTCAAAACAATAGCGATCATCGTTTTACCTCGGCCGAATCATTTCCGTTTAACAGTTCTTCAATTTCACTGACCGAAGCGAGGTTTATATCTCCTTTAACGGTGTGTTTTAAACAACAGGCAGCTACAGCAAAATCAAGGGTATGCTGCTCATCAAACGATTCCTGTAACAATCCGTACAGCCATCCGCTCATAAAGGCATCACCGGTGCCTATCCGGTCAACTACCGGGGTTATATCCCGTACTTTAGACTGATAAATGTTGCTTTGATCACACAAAATTCCACCGATCTGCTGATGACTCGCATGGAGGGAATACCGCAAAGTAGTGGTCATTTGCTTTAAATGAGGACAAAGCGTAAAGAGGTTCTGGTATTGATCGTTTAATGATTTTAAATTGCTGTAGTCCGGATTTGTTTTTGTTTTGCCGAGCATAAACAAAGCGGTATCAATATCGCCTAAAATATGCGTACAATAATGCAACAAATCCGGCATTACTGCTTGGGGTTCTTTACCATATTGCCAGAGTGCAGCCCTGTAATTCAAATCACAACTGATCATGATTCCCGCTTCATGAGCAAATTTCAACGCTTCTAGACAGACATCGGCCGCTTTTTGGGAAATTGCCGGGGTGATGCCGCTCCAATGAAAAACGACAGCACCGTTAAAAATTTTTTTCCAGTCAATTACCCCGGTTTCAAGAGCGGCCATAGCACTATTGGCTCTGTCATAAATAACTTTGCCGGCTCTGACTCCTGATCCTTCTTCAAAAAAATAAAGCCCTAACCGTTCTCCGCCCAGTAGAATATGGTGATCGGAAACGCCGTGTTTCCGGATGTCCATTAATGCCTTTTTTCCCAGGTCATTATCCGGTAAACGGGTTATAAAGGCGGTATTCATACCAAAATTGGCCAATGAAACCGCTACATTATATTCTCCTCCGCCAAAATTGAGGTCAAATGAACCGGCCTGTGTAAAACGCAGTGCGTTTCCGGGAGAAAGCCTCATCAAAATTTCACCGAACGTGATTACCTTACCCATTTAAACTGTTTTTTTGGTTTTATCCGTTAAAATTAAAATAATTCAGGGCATTATAATAGCAGATGTTCTGAATCATTTGCCCTAAAAAGGCAACATCATGAGGCAATAAACCCTTTTGAACATCTTCGGCAATTAAATTGCACAGTATCCGCCGGAAATATTCATGTCTCGGAAAGGATAAAAAGCTTCTGCTGTCGGTCAGCATCCCGACAAACCGACTTAATAATCCCATGTTGGAAAGTGTATTCAGCTGCTTTTCCATCCCGTCTTTCTGATCTAAAAACCACCAGCCGGAACCCCACTGCATTTTTCCGGGAATCCCTCCGGTTTGAAAATTACCCATCATGGTGGCAAACACTTCGTTTTGTGACGGATTCAGATTATAGGTAATGGTTTTGGTCAGTTGATTTGTTGTGTCCAGCGTATTAAATAACCCGGACATAAAGTCGGCCATGGGATAATCGCCAATGGAATCACAACCGGCATCTGAGCCGATTTGTGTTGCCAGACGACCGTTGTTGTTTCTGATAGGACCTAAATGGTATTGCTGAACCCAATTGTATTCATGGTATTTTTTTCCTAAATACACTAAAAGATAAGATCGGAATTGGTTAGTTTCAAAAGCGTTAATTGGTTTTTTGTTCAGTGCTTTTTTTAAAATAGTATCTGCTTCCTGAATGTTCACCGTTTCGAAAGCCAAAGCAGCTCCCACCCCAAAATCAGATAACCGGCAACCCTGCTCGTGAAAATAATCAATCCTTTTGTCAATAGCATTACTCAGATCTCCTAAGTTATGAATCGGAAAGCCAACACGCTGCGAGAGCTTATTCAGGTAATTTAAAAACTTTTCCTCTCCGATAAAAAACAATTCATCTGAGCGAAAAGTAGGTAGTACTTTCGTGAAAAATCCGGCTTTGGCAATCGTTTTATGATGATTGAGGTCATCGGTCGGATCATCTGTTGTACAAATCACTTCAACGTTCATATCTTCCAGCAGTTGAGCCGGTGTTTTATGGGCGAGTACCGTATTAGCTTTATCATAAATGCTGTTGGCCGTATCGGGTTGCAGCATCTCGTCAGTATCAAAATAGCGTTTTAACTCCAGTTGTGTCCAATGAAACAATGGATTTCGGAGGGTATAAGGCACTGTTTCTGCCCATTTGCTAAACCGTTCTGCCGCTGTAGCGGAACCGGTGATAAAATGTTCATCAATTCCGTTCGCACGCATGGCCCTCCATTTATAATGATCGCCATTTAACCATGCTTCGGTAATGTTTTCCAGGGGTTGGTTTTCAGCAAGTTGTTTGGCGGATAAATGATTGTGATAGTCAATAACGGGCAATGCTTTGGCATAATCGTGATAAAGGGTTTCAGCAATCGCAGAATACAATAAAAAATGATCGGTTATGATTGGTTTGCCTTTAATGCTCATGTTGTCAGACTTTTAAAGATTCCCATTTCCAGTCCCCGTAGTTCCGCTAATCCCCGTAACCGGCCTATTGCCGAATAACCCGGATTGGTTTTTTTGCGTAAGTCGTCCAGCATCTGATGGCCGTGATCCGGACGCATCGGTATTTGTGCATCTTTTCTGCCCAACAGTTTTCTCCGTTGTTCTTCCAGCACAATTTCTTTTACAACACTGAACATATCTACATCGCCTTCCAGATGATTGGCTTCGTAAAAGTTTCCTTTGTCATCCCGTTTTGTACTTCTTAAATGCAGGAAGTGTACCCTGTCTGCAAATCGTTTAAACAGTTGTGTCAGCAGATTGTCGGCTCGAACGCCTAATGACCCTGTGCAAAATGTAATGCCGTTTGAAGGATGAGGTACTTGTGAAAACAGATAGGCATAATCATCTTCGGTACTCACAACCCTGGGCAACCCTAAAATAGGATAGGGTGGATCGTCCGGATGAATACACATTAAAACCTGGTTTTGAGCGGCAGTCGGTATAATTTCTTTTAAGAATGAAACCAGGTTTTTCCTTAGTTTTTCGGCATCGATTCCGGAATATGTATCTAAAACCGTTTGAAATTGTTCCAGGGTGTAACCTTCTTCTGCTCCTGGAAGCCCTGCAATAATGTTTTTGACCAGACCTTCAATTTCGGTTCCCGAACATTGTTCTAAATAGGCTTCTGCTGCTTTTTTTTGCTCATCTGTATAGGTTTGGTCTGCTCCCGGTCGTTTTAGAAGGTATAATTCAAATGCTGCAAATGCCGTAGCATCAAAACGCAATGCTTTGGCCCCGTCTTCTACTTCATAGTTCAAGTCGGTACGTGTCCAGTCCAGAACCGGCATAAAGTTGTAGCACACAATACGAATACCGCAACGGGCTAAATTAGCTATACTCTGCTTGTAATTTTCAATGTAATTTTGAAAGTTTCCGGATCTGGTTTTAATATTTTCATGCACCGGAATACTTTCCACTACACGCCAGGTAAGGCCTGCCTCTTCAATTAGAGCCTTTCTTTTGCTGATCTCTTCCGTTGTCCAGACCATGCCGTTCGGAATGTGGTGTAAGGCCGTAACAATTCCGGTTGCTCCGGCTTGTTTTATATCGGATAGGGATACGGGGTCACTGGGACCGTACCATCGCCATGTTTGTTCCATATTGTTTTCTTTTTAGGTCGTTATTGCGTAATTATACACCACTGAAAGCACTAAAACCGCCATCAACCGGAATCACGATACCGGTTACAAACGAAGAATTTTCATCACATAAATAGAGGGTTGTACTGATTAAATCTTCCGGTATTCCAAACCTTCCCATCGGAGTTTGACGGATAATGGTATTTCCTCTTTCGGTTAAAGTACCATCGGCTGTTGTGAGCAATGCTCTGTTTTGTTCGGTCAGAAAAAATCCGGGAGCTAATGCATTCACACGAATACCAATTTTAGAAAAATGAACTGCCAGCCATTGTGTGAAATTAGATACTGCCGCTTTTGCACCGCTGTAAGCAGGGATTTTGGTCAAGGGAGTGAATGCGTTCATCGAAGAAATATTTAAAATACTGCAACCTTTTATACCGACCATATCTTTGGCAAAAACCTGCGTTGGCAGTAAGGTTCCGATGAAATTCAGGTTAAAAACAAATTGAATGCCTTCAGCATCTAAATCAAAAAAAGTTTTAAATCCGTCTGTCACGTTTAACAAATCCTCTTCCTGTAAATAAGGGTTTGAGGTTGTGCCCATCGGGTGATTTCCTCCTGCTCCGTTAATTAAAATCGCACAGTGGCCTAATCGGGCATTTACAATGGCTTTGGCAGATTCTAGAGAAGATTTGTCCAGCACATCGGCTTCTACTCCAATTGCTGTTCCATCCGCTTGGTTTATTTCTGCGGCAACTTTTTCTGCGGCAGCTAATTTTAAATCTAGTACAGCAATTTTATAACCCTGTTTGGCCAATGCCTTGGCGAGTGTACTGCAAAGTACACCTCCGGCTCCTGTTAAAACGACAACTTTACTCATTTACTTTCTTTTTATAGTTTTACTCTTCCAACTGAAAAATGAATTTTTTTGATTCAAGGAATCTTTTAAGCATAAAAACGAGCTGTTTGAAAAGCAAAGAACAGTTTGTCTTTTTTGTAATACATACAGTCATTATGCTATACAAAAGTAACAACTACCATAAAAATCATTCGTTTCAAATATTTCTTTTTAGGGGTAAGGATGTACGGGCAATAAGTGTGTAAAAAATTTATTCCTTTATTTAAAATGCTGATTATTAGAAATGTAGATTAAAAGAGAATATAGATTTAAAAAAATAAATAATGCACTGCATAAATAAAGTAAGAACGAAAGCAGACAAAACACGGAAAATGTACATATTTGCCCCCAAAGAAAAATTAATAGAACCCTTTTTTTCTGGATAAATTAAAATATTTGTTAAAATTTTTAGGACTAACTAAACAGAATTAATTATGATTTTGAAAATAAACAAACGATTAAAAAGCAAGTGCTTTATCTTTCTGCTTGCGGTTTTTATTTTTTCATGTGATGATGATGTGAGAGAAGTAACCTTATTTGAAAAAGGTCAGACACAAGCCGAAGCGTCAAGTACTACCATAAATTTTGGCGAAACGGTGAGTTTTACCAGTACATCGGTGAAAGCCCTGACCACAAACTGGACATTTCAGGGAGGGTCACCGGCAACCTCCATTAATCCGAATGTTGATGTTACGTATAATGAACCCGGAACATTTGAAGCCAAATTAGTGGTTAAATACATAGACAATACGATTGAAACAATAACTTTTACCATTGTAGTAAAAGGAATTGACCCTGCTCTTCCTTTTGGAGGAACTCCGGTTGATTTGCCGGGAGTTATTGAGGCGGAGAATTATGATTTAGGCGGCGAAGGTGTCGGGTATCATGATTTTGAAGAAGAAAATCTTGCCGTAACAAACGGAAGTGCAACCTACCGGCAGGATGATGGGGTGGACATTGTGGTTGACACGCAGACCTATATCAGTTATACGAATGAAGGTGAATGGACAAACTACACGGTTAATGTTACCGAATCAGGAGCGTATGATTTTGAATTCATGATTGCTTCCGGCAGTGCGGCCGGGGGTAGTTCCATCAAACTTCAATCGGTAAATCAAAATACCGGAGTGGTTACTGATTTGGGGCAGACGGGTAATTTTACAAATACCGGCGGATGGAATGTCTTTACGGGCAGAACCATTGAAGGCGTCAACCTTACTGCCGGATCTAACACGCTACGGTTCTATTTTACGGGTGGAGATACAAACCTGGACAAAGTAAACGTTAGTGTTGGCGTTCCCGCCGGACCAATTAACGGATTGGGTATTTATACCGAGCGGGAAATAACGGCGGTAAACAATGCTGTAATGCTTCCGGTAAACAATGCTAATTTTGTAATTTCTCAGGTTGGAAATGCGGCCCACGGAAATAACGCTTTGTATTATAAGTTTGATCCGGCCAATTCTTCTTCATTTCAAACCTGGGGTGCAATGGCAACGATGATAACCAACAGCCCGGTTAACGCGTCCGGATATAATTATTATAATATCAGTTTAAAAACGACATCAACATATAACTTACGGGTTAGAATAAAACTTTCCGGCGGATCTAATCATTGGGTAACCTTAAATTCGGCTACAACGGATGCGACTTATGGCATGGCAAGAGACGGGCAGTGGCACAATGTGAAAATTCCCTTAACCGATTTTAATGCGAATCTTTCTTCCATCTCTGAAATTCTGGTGCTGAGAAGTGACGATGCCGATTTTGGAACAACTTCTCCGACTGATACCAGTCGAAATTTTGATTGGTATGTGGATGATGTTTTCCTTTCAGTAGATTAATCAACTGTTTATTTTTTGACAATAAAAACCGTGGAATTTTTTTCACGGTTTTTTTATGACTGCCTCCTGAGATTTTCATAAGATCTCAGCCAGCACGGATGTTAAAGCACAAATACCCCCTTTTATAAGCATATTTAAAACCTCACCCGCGTTATATTTTTTCAATCTTTGGTTCATGAAAAAAACTTGCCGGAGAGTAAAGATTTATTTCCGGGCTTAACAGTATCAACTATAAAAAAATCAAGAGTGAAAAGAAAAGCTGCAATCCAGACCAAAGTGTTGATGACTCAACTATTCCTTTTAGGATTAATAAGTTTTAGTGCTTCCTGTCAGCAGGACTCCAAAAAGAGCAAGATAAATTATAAGGAAGAATACCATCAGGTTATGGCCAGAAAAAATGCCGATGATTCACTGTGGAAACCCTATGTTGCCAAAACAATAGACAGACTCCCGGGGTTTCATTACACCGAAGACCCGCAAAGAACGGTTTATGGATCATGGAAAGTATCACCTTCAAAAGGAACCGGATTTTTCAGAACGGAAAAGAGAGGAGATCGTTGGTGGATTATAGATCCTGACGGCTATCCGTTTATTCACAAAGGCGTAGCTGTTTTTGGTCCCGGAACTTCAGATAACCAGAAAAAAGCACTTGAAACCAGATACAAAACAGAAAAGAACTGGGTGTCTGAAGAAAGTGATTATTTAAAAGAGCATGGGTTTAACGGTACGGGAGCCTGGTCTGCTGTTGATCTGATCAGAGAAACCAAAAATCCGCTGGTTTATACCGTCATTGTCAGTCCGATGGGAGCCTATAAAAGAGAACATTTAAAAAAATTCGCAGGTCAATACGAAGAAGCCGGATGGCAGGGCTTTCGCTTTGATCTGGCCATGGTGTTTGATCCTGAATTTGATGTTTATGTGGAAAAGGAAATTGCTAAAATAGAAAAGTTCAAAAATGATAAATACCTGCTGGGTTATTTTACCGACAATGAACTGCCCTGGGTTGATGATGCGTTAGACAGACACCTTACCCGTTTAAATAAAGATGAAGCCGGATATATTGCTGCCAAAAAATGGTTTGATGCCAGAAAAGGAAAAAAGGCATCCGTTGAAGATATAAATCAGGAAGACCGGGAGGAATTTACAGCGTTTTATTTTGAAACATATCTTAAAAAAGTCGCCGAGGCTGTCAGAAAGTATGATCCTAATCATCTTTATTTAGGTTGCCGGTTTAACCAGGAATCAGACGAACTGGACAATCCGAAAATCTTTGAAGTAGCCGGAAAATACATGGACATTGTTTCGATTAACCATTACCGAAAATGGGAGCCGGAACAACCGCTTCTGACCAGTTGGGAAAAATGGTCAGGAAAACCATTTCTGATCACAGAATGGTACACAAAAGGTGAAGATTCCGGTCTGCCTAACAAAACAGGAGCGGGGTGGAATGTGCCTACTCAACTGGATCGGGGCTATTTTTATCAGAATTTTACGATTGAACTGTTAAAAAGTAAAGCGTGTGTGGGATGGCATTGGTTCCGATACCAGGACAATGACCCGGAAAACCTGAAAACAGATTATTCTAACCGTGATTCCAACAAAGGTATCATCAATAGTAATTATGATCATTATGAACCGCTGATGAGGAATATGAAAATACTGAATGACCATACGTATGAACTGATCCGATACCTGGATGCTAAAAAGTAGCCGGAAGAAACCGGTTAATCAGCAAGGAAACTGTTTGTATTGTGCCATAAAATGAATAAAATAAGACATAAATTGGAAAACACAACTGTTAAAACCCCTAAAAAATACCGATGGATCATTTTGTCACTGGTGTTTTTTGCCACTACGATCAATTATTTAGACAGGCAGGTCATCAGCCTGTTAAAAGATGATTATCTGGAGCCATTGTTCGGATGGAACGAATCGGATTATGCCAATATCGTAATTGCCTTTCAGGTTACTTATGCTTTAGGGATGGTGGGAGCAGGTTATGTCATAGACCGGGTTGGAACAAAACTGGGCTATGCCATTTCGCTGACTGTCTGGAGCCTGGCGGCTATGGGACATGCTTTTGCCAGATCAACTTTCGGGTTCAGTATTGCCCGCGGATTTTTAGGAATCAGTGAAGCCGGTAATTTTCCGGCAGCCATCAAAACTGTGGCAGAATGGTTCCCTAAAAAAGAGCGGGCACTGGCCACAGGCATTTTTAACTCCGGCAGTAATGTAGGAGCCATCGTTGCTCCTTTAACTGTTCCGCTTATTGCGACTACTTTGGGTTGGGAATGGGCTTTTATCCTGACGGGGGCTGTTGGTTTGATCTGGTTGATTTTATGGGCGGCTTTTTACGAAACTCCGGCCAAGCACCGTAAATTATCCAAGGCGGAATATGATTATATCCACAGTGACGATGAGACAGACCATACTTCTGATAAAGAGGAAAAAGTAAAATGGCTGGATCTGTTGAAGTACCGCCAGACATGGTCCTTTGCTCTGCTTAAATTTTTTACGGATCCGGTTTGGTGGTTCTTACTGTTCTGGCTTCCGTCTTTTTTGAACAAAGAATACAATATGAGCAAACTGGAATTGGCTTTCCCCATTGCTGTTGTATATACGATGGCAATGTTTGGAAGCATAGCCGGCGGATGGCTGTCCGGACATTTCATCAACATAGGATGGCCTGTACATAAGGCCCGTAAAAGTTCGTTGTTGCTTTTTGCGTTATTGGCCTTGCCTATGCTGGCGGCTCAGGAACTGGGAAAAATTAATTACTGGTATTCCATTTTTATTATCGGATTGGCAACAGCCGCTCATCAGGCATGGTCGGCCAATATTTTTACAACAGTGTCGGATATGTTTCCCAAAAAAGCCGTGGCCTCTGTTGTTGGAATCGGAGGAATGATTGGTGCGGTTGGCGGGGTGATTGTTGCAAAATCTGCCGGAATAATATTGGATTATTACAATGACCTCAGTAAAATAGAAACCGGTTACTACATCCTGTTTGCATTTTGTGCTTTAGCCTATTTAATCTCATGGGGACTCTTTAGTTTACTGGTTCCTAAAATGGAAAAAGCAGTTATTTAAAAAAACATTAAAAATACAGCATTTAGCAGTTATGACCTTAAACATGAAAATTAAAACAATTATACTCTCCTTTTTCGCCTTTTCGGCACTATCCGCACAAAACAAAAAAGCGTTGTATAAAGATAAAAATGCACCGGTTGAAGACCGTATAGAAAACCTGATCAGTTTGATGACGTTGGAAGAAAAAATTATGCAGATGAACCAATGGACTTATGGTAAAAACGCAAATCCGAATAACATTGGCGAAAAAATGAAAGAAGTGAATGCAGAAATCGGGTCATTACTTTACAGGAGTACTAATCCGGAATACCGCAACCAGATTCAGAAGAAAGCAATGACAGAGTCCCGTTTAGGAATTCCTATTATTTTTGGCTTTGATGCGATTCACGGCTACCGGACTATTTTTCCGATTCCGCTGGCCCAGGCTTGTTCCTGGAATACAGAATTAGTTAAGCAATCCTGTGCGATAACTGCCAAAGAAAGCTGGTTGTCCGGATTAGACTGGACTTTTTCGCCCATGGTGGATGTTGCCAGAGATCCTCGTTGGGGGCGTGTTTCGGAAGGATATGGCGAAGATCCTTATGCCAATGCGATGTTTGGGGTGGCTGCCATCAAAGGTTATCAGGGTGAAAACCTGGCAGACAAATATACCATTGCTGCCTGCCTAAAGCATTATATCGGTTACAGCTTGTCGGAAGGTGGGAGGGACTATCGTTACAGCGATGTGTCAAACCAAACCTTATGGGAAACCTTAATGCCTCCTTTTGAAGTCGGAATTAAGGCCGGAGCCGCTACGGTGATGAGTGCTTTTAACGATATTTCCGGAGTGCCGGCTTCGGCCAATTACTATACGTTGACCGAAGTGCTTAAAGATAAATGGGGGCATGACGGGTTTGTAATATCAGACTGGGGTTCTGTACGGAATTTAGTAGAACAGGGAGTTGCCAGAGATGTAAAGGAAGCGGCTCAAAAAGCTTTTATGGCCGGTGTTGAAATGGATATGGTTGACAACGCCTATGTTGATTATCTTCCGCAACTTGTAAAGGAAGGAAAAGTACCGATGGCTTCTGTGGATGAAGCCGTCAGAAGAATTTTGCGGGTTAAGATGAAACTGGGGCTGTTTGAAAATCCTTATGTTGATGTTGTACCGGAAAAAAAACGCTACTTATTACCGGATTACCTGAAAGTAGCTGAAGAACTGGCCGCTGAGTCAATGGTTTTACTGAAAAATGAAAACCAGGCCCTTCCGGTGACTTCAAAATACAAGAGCCTAGCGGTTATAGGGCCAATGGTAAAGGATAATGTTCATATTATGGGGTTTTGGGAAGGCATGGGAAGACCCGAAGATGTGGAAACAATTTATGAAGGCTTGCAAAAAGAGTTCAGCAATAAGACGGTTTTAAATTATGCGTTGGGTTGTGATTTTGACGGTGATGATAAAAGTGGTTTTGCAGAAGCCGTTGAAGCAGCCCGTAAATCGGATGCCGTGATGGTTTTTTTAGGAGAAAAAAGAAATTGGAGCGGCGAAAATGCTTCCCGTTCTACTATTGCGTTACCAAAAATTCAGGAAGATCTGGTTGCAGAACTGAAGAAAACCGGAAAGCCGATCATTTTGATGCTTTCTAGCGGAAGACCATTGGAGTTATTCCGTTTGCACGAAATGGCGGATGCTATTGTTGAGATCTGGCAACCCGGAACCGTAGCCGGTTCATCAGTGGCCGGTATTCTTTCCGGAAGAAGAAACCCTTCGGGAAAATTAGCCATCACTTTTCCGCAAACCACCGGACAAATTCCGATGTATTATAACATGCGTGAATCTGCCCGGCCTAAACTCGGACATTATCAGGATATTCCCAGGGATCCGCTGTACTGGTTTGGTCATGGGTTAAGTTATACGACCTATGCTTACAGTGCCATTAAATTATCAACAACACAGATCAGGAAGAATGAAAAACTGATTGCTGAGGTTGAAGTGACCAACATGGGGACGATGGATGGAAAAGAAGCTGTTTTATGGTTTATAAAAGATCCTTTTGCCTCCCTTTCAAGACCGATGAAGGAACTCAAATACTTTGAAAAACAATTTATTAAGTCCGGGGAAAAAGCGATCTACCGTTTCGAAATAAATCCTGAAAACGATTTAAGCTACGTAGACAGTTTTGGCAACCGGCATCTGGAATCCGGTGATTTTTATATTATTGTCAACGGTCAGGAAATAAAATTTGAACTGATAGATTAGCAAAAATGACAGCAAAAAATCAAAGTTTCTTTAAAAAAAGACGATTATACCCCTATTGACGTATTATTTGATTCCCCTTTAAAAAATGGATAGGCTACTTTTATAAAAACTTAAAAACCCTATCATTATGACAAAAATTACTCTTTTTACATGTCTGCTTTTTTCAGCATTTATGAATGCACAAACCACGTATGCCATTTACACGGAAGATCCTGAAATTGAAGCAGGGTTGAGTCATTTCCGGTTTATAAACGGTCAGGGACTAACCGCATCGGAAACCACTACCGCTCCTTATGAAGGAATTAAAAATTATCTTTTTTCATACAATGGAACGAATTCTTATATTCATGGTATTTTTATGGCCAGGAATAGTGATAACACCAGCGACACCTCGGTGAATATTTCGGGTTTTTCCTTCTACAATCTTGCGATTAAAACCGTTTCTGATACGCCTTTTTACATTCGAATGAGAGGAAATACAATTACGGCTAAAGTGTTGATAAACCCGGCATCAAACAATTACAACTTCAGTAACGACGGTGAGTGGCACTTTTTATCAATCCCTTTTACGGATTTTATTCCAGAATCGGGTAGTTTCAGCCTGACCAATGTTACTGAAATATTTGTTTTAAGAAGCGACTCTCCCAATTCATTGGTAGGTTCAGACAATGATTTTGAAATTGATAACCTTTACCTGTCAACAGAAGAAGTGATGAGTACAAGTGATTATATCCGGGAAAGGTTTACAGTTTACCCAAATCCTGCTACCGATGATTTGACCATAAGTACATCGGATAGTATTGACAATATAAAGATTTACAGTATTTTGGGGCAGAAAGTCATTGAATGGAACTCGTTAGCAGACAACCACTATCATACCCGTATTGATGTTTCGGCTTTAAACGGCGGAATTTATATAATTACTGCAGAATCAAAAGGAACCACTATAACCACTAGGTTTGTGAAAAAATAGTTACTTCATTTTCTTGTTTAATAAGCCTTGTAAAGTTTATTTTGCAAGGCTTGTTGATTTATTTACCTCACAACCATTATTTTTTTAACCGTAGTATCCATGGCATCATTCGTAGAGATAAAAACCATATAAACTCCCGAGGCTACTTTATATTTGCCAAAAGCCCTGGTGTCCCACTCGATGGTTCCGCCTTCGGATATTTCTTCATAAACCAGGTTTCCCTCTATGTCCGTGATTTTAACATTTGCTTTGCTGGTTAAGCCGGATATTTTAACGGTGCCGTCAAAACCCGGACGAACCGGATTGGGATAAACATAAACGTTCTGCAGGTTTTCATTGGGTTTGGTGGAAGTACCTTTAAAGGACACCATTCCTTTGGCTGTGGCAATAAAAACTTCTCCGGTATTTCCGTTTATTTCAATGTCGTTAATCACGTTACTGGGCAGGGGTGAATTTGCAGAAGTAAACCGTTGTAATGTTTCCTGACCGTTTGGCGAAAACTGAAAAACACCGGCATCAGCTGTTCCGATCCATTTGTTGTTGGCTCCGTCAACGGCAATGTCTGTAATAAATTGTCCGAACATAAGCTCCTGAGCCAATCCGTCATCCAATATGATAATCGAATTGGTTGTCAATTCATCCTGGTTTAAAAAGCGATCTACTGAGGGTAAGATTCTGAGTCCTCTCCGTGTTCCGATCCACAACTGATTCCGGTTGTCTATTACGGCAGCCTGAACAGCCGAAGAGGGTAGGTTCCCTTCGTTTTGACCTTCCGTGATTTTTATCAAACGGTTATTGAGATTCTCGTTAAAGGCAATCAGACCTTCGTCCAGTGTGCAAAGCCATTTCGTATTGTTTTTATCTACCGACATTCGGTTGTTGCTGGTAAATCCGCCCAAAACACTACTGATGTCATAGGATTGCCACTGCCCGTTTGTTCGTAAAACTTTAAGCATATTGGCAATCAGCCCGTTTGACACCCAAAGGTTGCCCTGATTGTCAAAAGCTGTTTGTTCTACCCGGATATCAGGACCATAAGTGGGGTTTCCGGGAAGAACCAAAGATTCTAATCCGCTGTTTGAAGCATTGTAAAGTGTTGTAACCACATCATTTTCCAGTTTCAGTAAGCCGGAAAAGTAAGAGCTGGCATAAACGAGGTTTTCATTGGTCGGACTAACGGTTACCCTTACGATCGACTTGGCTTCAAGCAGTTCCTCATAAGGGATGTTAAGCCATTGCTCTTCTGAGAGTTTGCTGATGCCAAATTCATCCAGCGGATAGGGGTTGTTAAATTGGGTGTAGTCGCCATAAGTGGCCCATAAAGTACCCGATGGGGTTACCGTAATCGAAAAGATATTGTTTTTATAAGGACCCTGTGGTAATAAGACTTCAAAAGAAGAAGGGTTTGTCAGCGACGTTTCAATGACACCGTTTTCAAGCGTCCCGATATAGATGGAATTACCAATCACTGTAGCAGAGGTAAAAACAGGATCTAAATCCGGTATAAGTGCATTTTGAATATTCACCACCTGGCTGAAAGATTCATTCATAACCACTACCCTTGCAGAGGTGGCGGAAATAAGGTTGCTACCCCGGCTTCTCAGATCAAGAACAGGCTGACCCGCATTTAAAATGGCGGTTGGACTGTTTCCCGCAAACCGGTAAATGACGTTATTGGCATTAGCGGCGACCAGTTGATTGTTAAACGTGACGATTCCTCTCCAGAAACCAGAGTCAAAAGTTTGCCAGATACTAAAATCAACGAGATTCGGATTAGATAAAGGAGCCTTCCGGATACCGTTGTTCAGGGTAACCGCATAAATTTCGTCATTAAAAACGGTGGTTTCCAACACTTCGGTTTGAGCACCAACCGGGCTGATGTAGAAGGTGTCTCCAAAAGTGAAATCTGTCAGTTTGAATTCAACCAAAGCAAAATCACAGGAAATATACAGTTTGGCGTTGTGTTCGTAAATATGGTTGATTTTCTTTTTATTGGGGGGAATTCCTCCGGCCTGATCGCGGATGCCGACCAATAAGGTGATTTCTTCAGTTGCTTCGTTAATCATGAGCAACAGGCCGTTATCATGCCCCACAAAGGTTCTGTTGTATAGCGGACTGTGGTAAATGGTTGAAATCGTCTCTCCGGAAAGACCGTCAACCGTATTAAACGTCTTGATTTCGTTAGTTGATCGGTTTTTAGAAAACAAAGCTGTTTCGCAGGCAGCAAACAATCTGTTTTCTGATTCTGAAAGGTCCCGGACTTCGTTATATGAAAAATACCCTTTCCACAAAAGATTTTGGGAAACACCGGTAACGGAAAACATCAGTAGTACGGTAAGCCAGAAAAAATTCTTCATTAGCAATTAAAATTGACACACAAATATAGGTAAAACGAAAGAATCCTACTTTTAATATTTGAGGAATAAAAAAAGCTGTCGTTTCCGGACAGCTTTTAAATGGTATTTATAATTGAGGAGTGTGGTTTTACACTACGCCCTGACCTAACATGGCATCGGCAACTTTAACGAAACCGGCAACGTTTGCCCCTTTAACATAATCTACATAACCGTTTCCGTCTGAACCATATTTTACACATGATTCGTGGATATTGGCCATAATGGCTTTTAAACGTTGATCAACTTCTTCCGATGTCCAGCTCAGACGCAACGAGTTTTGAGACATTTCTAAACCAGAAGTGGCTACACCCCCTGCATTTGAGGCTTTTCCGGGAGCGAATAGTATTTTTGCCTTTAAAAATGCTTCAATGGCTTCCGGTGTAGAAGGCATGTTAGCCCCTTCTGAAACACAAATACATCCGTTAGCAATCAATGTTTTAGCTTCGTCTTCGTTTAACTCGTTTTGAGTGGCACATGGCAGAGCAATATCACATTTTACTTCCCAGGGACGTTTACCGTCAACATATTTTGCATGAGGGTATTTTTTTATGTATTCACTGATTCTCGCTCTCAATTCATTTTTGATGTGCATTACGTGAGCTAACTTTTCTGCATCAATACCGTCTGCATCATAAATGTATCCGGAAGAATCAGATAGCGTTACGACCTTTCCGCCCAGTTCAGTTGCCTTTTCGGCAGCATATTGTGCCACGTTTCCGGATCCGGAAACGGTTACAATTTTTCCTTTAAAGCTGTCTCCTTTAGTATTCAGCATACTTTGGGCAAAGTAAACATTTCCGTAACCGGTAGCTTCCGGACGGATTAATGAGCCGCCGAATGAAATTCCCTTTCCGGTTAAAACACCGGTAAACTCATTTCTCAATCGTTTGTACTGACCAAACATATAGCCCACTTCTCTTCCGCCCACACCGATGTCGCCGGCGGGAACGTCTGTATCTGCACCAATGTGTTTGGCTAATTCAGTCATGAAACTCTGGCAAAAACGCATGATTTCAATGTCTGATTTCCCTTTCGGATCAAAATCAGAACCGCCTTTTCCTCCGCCCATTGGCAAGGTTGTTAAACTGTTTTTGAACGTTTGCTCAAAGGCCAAAAATTTTAAAATACTTAAATTTACAGAAGGATGAAAACGAATTCCTCCTTTATAAGGGCCAATTGCAGAGTTCATTTGGATTCTGTACCCGCGGTTAACTTGCGTTTTTCCGGCATCATCAATCCATGTAACACGAAACATGATAACGCGTTCCGGCTCAACCATACGCTCTAAAAGCATCTGGTTCTGGTATTTTTTATTTTGTTCGATAAAAGGAATGACCGTTTCGGCAACTTCCTTCACAGCCTGCAAAAACTCAGGTTCATTGGGATTTTTTTTAGCTACTGCTTCAACAAAAGCGTGAATACTTTCTGTCATGATTATTAGTTTAATAACGCTTTATGAAAACGTTTTCGTTTGTTGCGACAAATATACATTTTATTAAAATATCGGTATAATTTTTTTTATATTCTCAGTAGATTTATTTTTTTGTTAAGGAATCAGGATAAAATCAACTATAAATCACAACAATTAAAACAAATTTTGGTTTTTTTCGTATATATACAAGTATTTTTTCATTTTATTTTACAAGTGAATTATGTTTTTATATATTTGTCGAGAATTGATATTAAAATATATGCAAATGCCCAAATATCTTATAATTACCTTATTGCTATTAGTTGGCGTTACTAATACTGCTGATGCACAGTTTGGTTTTTCGCATGAAGTTGGTGCGATTGTAGGGCCGGTTGCTTTTCAATCTGATTATGGTGTTCGCAGAGACGGTGAAACGAATTTTGGGAACACCGGTTTTGGTATAGGATTAATTCACTACATGAATTTTTCTTACCGTGCAGACTGTAATTGTTATGCCACACCAACATACTTTAATGACCATTTCAAGTTAAGAAGCGAGCTTTCCTATAACAAAACAAACCTGGAACATTACGGAAAATGGGTGGACAACAGCAGAACATCTGTATTTGCTCAGCAATTAAGAGCAATGAAAGGGAGTACTTCGGTGACCAACATCGGTATGCAATTGGAATATTTTCCGTTAAGCATCAGGGAGTTTTCCGCAACCCCCGGGAAATTAGCCCCGTTTGTCAGTTTGGGAGCTCAATTCAGTTACTATAAACCAAAAGCATATTCTGAACTGGGGCCGGGTCTTGGTGAATTGCTGGAAGTAACACCCGTAAAATATATTGATGGTGTAACCAATGAAAGCGGAACGGTTTGGTCTGTTGTGGCCAGTGTGGGAACACGATATAAATTAACGGTATTGTCTGATTTGATGATTGACCTTCGTTGGCAATACTATTTTTCAAACTGGGTTGACGGTTTGAATCCGAATCCGGATGTTTACAAAGAAAACAAAGCAAATGATTGGTTAGTGTGGTTAAATGTTGGTTACATTTATTATTTAGACTAATCAGACATTGTATAGTATAAAAAAATCCCGTCATCTCTACTTGACGGGATTTTTATTTTTTATCGGAATGCCTGTTCAATATCGGCTACTAAATCATCAATATCTTCTACGCCCACACTTAAACGGACCAGATCATCTGAAATCCCGATTTCCTTTCGTTTTCCTTCCGGTATCGAAGCGTGTGTCATCAGGGCCGGATGATTGGCTAAGGACTCTACTCCTCCCAACGACTCGGCCAGGGTGAACACTTTCAGTTTTTCCAGAAAAGAAACCGAATCGGCTTTTTTACCGGATTTGAACGTAAACGAAACCATTCCCCCAAATCCACCATGCATTTGTTTTCTGGCAATTTCATGGAACGGATGGTCCGGTAAACCGGGATAGAATACTTTATCTACTGCCGGATGATTACTTAAAAATTCGGCTACTTTCATTCCGTTTTCGCAGTGTCTTTGCACCCTGAGGTGTAAGGTTTTGATTCCTCTTAACACCATATAACTGTCTTGAGGGCCCAATGTACCCCCGGTTGCAAATTGGGCAAAGTGTAGTTTTTCACCTAATTCGGCATTTTTCACCACCAATGCTCCGGCAATTACATCCGAATGTCCACCCAAATACTTGGTGGCGGAATGCATCACAATATCAGCTCCTAAATCCAAAGGTCTTTGAAGATATGGTGTTGCAAAAGTATTATCTACCGCAAATAAGATTTTCTTTTCCTTTGTGATCTTTGCCACTTCGGCAATATCCGCCAGTTTCATCAGCGGATTGGTTGGTGTTTCTACCCAAACTAACTTGGTGTTTTCAGTGATTAAAGACTGGAATTTTTCCAGGTCATTCATGTCCACAAAATGGAACTTAATGCCAAAATCCTGATAAATACGGGAAAACATGCGGTATGTCCCGCCATATAAATCGTCCATTGCAATCACTTCGTCACCGGGCTTAAGCAGTTTTAAAACCGAGTCGGTTGCCGCTAATCCTGATGAAAATGCCAGTCCCCGAACACCATTTTCTATACTCGCTAAGGCATCTTCCAACGCTTGACGGGTTGGGTTAGCCGCTCTGCTGTATTCATAGTGATTAACGGGTACACCCGGACTTTTCTGGGCAAAGGTTGACGTATTATAAACCGGAGGCATTACCGCCCCGGTACTTGGGTCATGGTGCTGATTACCATGTATAACTTTTGTGTTGAACTTCATAATTTTTCTGTTTGTGCAAAGATAAGAAGATGAACTTTATAAAGTTTGTAATGTATTCCTAAAGATTCGATAAATTAATAGGGAAGTAAAACGATTTAAATTCAATTACAGACAAAAATCTGTACTTTTGCATCATGGAGACAAACAGACAAAAGAAAATAGGAACCGTTTTGCAAAATGATTTGGTCGATATTTTGCAAGGAGAAGTGCGTAAAAACGGAATCACGAACTTGATTATTTCCGTTTCAAAAGTATCCGTTACAACCGATTTATCGATCGCTAAAGTGTATTTAAGTGTTTTTCCAACGGAAAAAGGAGCTGAAATTCTGGCCGCAATTAAATCGAATACCCCCTTAATTAAACATGATTTGGCCCAACGGGTGAAACTTCAGTTGCGGAAAGTTCCTAACTTATCGTTCTACATTGATGATTCATTAGATTATATCGAAAAAATTGACAAAGCCCTGACAGGCGAGGAAAACCCGATTGAAAACCCTGATCTTTTAAAAAAGAGAAAGAAATCATAACGTGAAATTTTCGTTTTACATAGCCAAACGATATTTGTTCAGCGGCAGTAAGAACGCAGCCGTCAATATCATTACCCTCATTGCCTCTGTGGGGATAATCGTGGGAACCATGGCTTTGTTTGTGGTGATGTCTGTTTTTAGCGGGTTAAAAGATTTCAGCCTGTCTTTTTCGAATGATTTTGATCCGGATATTAAGGCTGTAGCCAAAAGGGGAAAAACCATTTTAATCTCTCCACAGCAGGAAGCAGAAATTGCCCGCTTGGAAGGGGTTGCCTATTTTAGTAAAATTATTGAAGAAAGAGCCCTTTTTACCTTTAACGGAAAAGATATTTTAGCCAATATAAAGGGTGTTGACAAGAATTTTAATCAGGTAAACCAAGTAGAAAAAACCATCTTTCAAGGCCAATGGATCGAAGAAGATTCTGAACAGGTTGTTGTGGGGCATGGCATAAGTCAGAAACTTTCAATGGGGTTGTTTGATTTGGTTAATGTGTTTGAAACGTTTGTTCCCAAGCCCGGTAAAGGTGCCATCGACTCACCGGATGGAGCTTTTAACCGATCGGTTCTGGTGCCGGTAGGATTCTATTTTATTAACGAAGACCTCAATCAGAAATATGTTTTTGCTGATTTAAATATTGTTCGGGAATTATTGGATTATAAACCCAATCAGATATCCGGAATTGAATTAAAACTCAAACCCGATGCGGACGAATCAGATGTAGTTTCTTCACTCGAAAAAATTCTGCAAAACAAGGTTGTTATCAAAAACAGGGCTCAGTTAAACGAGTCGCTTTATAAAATGCTGAATACCGAAAACCTGGTTTTATACCTTATTTTCTCGCTGGTTATAGCAGTGACTCTTTTTACGTTAATAGGGGCTTTGATTATGATTATCATCGAAAAGAAATCCAATTTAAAAACGCTCTTCAATTTGGGCTCCGGTATTGAAGATTTAAGAAAAATTTTTCTCTATCAGGGGTTTCTGATTTGTGTGGTCGGATGTGTGGTCGGGCTGCTTTTAGGAATTGTCGTTACTTTGCTCCAACAACAATTCGGGTTTATCATGATCAATCAAAGCATGGCTTATCCGGTACGGTTTTCAATCCTGAATGTTCTGATTGTCATTGCTACCATAGCGGTTTTAGGATTTTTCGCTTCGTGGATTGCCAGCAGCCGGGTAAATAAAAAACTACTGGAATAACTTCTGTTTTATAAAATAATTTATATTTGTAGTTCAACTTCTGGATTATGATTGTTTTATTTAGTCCTTATTTCGTATAAAGACACAGCTGTTCCGACGCAAAAAATGCCTGACAACCCCGTCAGCTAATTCTTTATTCACTTAATCTTTATCAAAAATGACTGAAAATAAACCCTCAAAAGGGATGCTTTCCCGTATCTTTTTAACTGTAAAAATGGCCCTGAAGGGCGAATCGGATTTTGATTATACTTCCGGAAAAATAAAAACAGCTGTTATCCTGCTGGCCATTCCGATGGTGCTGGAAATGATGATGGAGTCTGTTTTTGCTCTTGTTGATTTATACTTTGTCGGGCATCTGGAGAACAGCAGTTTTGCTGTTCAAACAGTTGGTTTAACCGAATCGGTACTGACCATTATTTATTCTATCGCGATCGGAATCAGCATGGCTGCCACCGCTGTTGTTGCCCGACGAATCGGTGAAAAAGATCCCGTAGCTGCTGCAAAAGCAGGCATGCAGGCCATTGTTGTGGCCATAGCTATAAACACTATTCTCAGTGTTTTCGGGATAGTATATGCTACTGATATTTTAATCTGGATGGGTTCTTCTGAAGAATCAGCCGTTTACGGAACATCCTTTGTTCAGATTATGATGGGTGGAAGCCTCTCTATTATGTTGCTGTTTCTGATTAACGGAATTTTTCGGGGTGCCGGAAATGCTGCTATTGCGATGAAAAGCTTGATGTTGGCGAATGGCTGTAACATCATTTTAGACCCGATTCTGATCAACGGCTGGGGACCTGTTCCGGCTTATGGACTGACCGGTGCGGCCATTGCTACGACCATCGGAAGAAGTATAGGGGTTATTTATCAACTATACCATCTTTTTAACGGAAAAGGGGTTATCAAAATGATGATGGCTTATGTAACGCCAGATTTTGAACAGATAAAGGCTCTCGTTAAAATCGCTGCTCCGGGTGTATTGCAATTCGTTATTGCTTCCTGCAGCTGGATTTTTATGGCTAATCTGGTAGCCACCACCGGTGGTGACACAGGTTCGGCCGGTTATCAAACCGCTTTGCGGATCATGATGTTTTTTATTCTTCCGGCATGGGGATTGAGCAGTGCCGCTGCCACGCTGGTCGGGCAGAACTTAGGAGCCAAACAGATTGAACGAGCTGAAAAATCCGTTTTTGTAACCGCTAAGTACAACGTAATCTTTATGGCTTTTATCATGGTTGTTACATTAACGGCCGCACGTTACATCATTACATGGTTTACGAACGATAAAGCGGTATTGGACATTGCAGTACAAGCCATTCAGATTATGAGTTTAGGCTATGTTTTTTACGGAATCGGGATGGTGCTTATCAATGCGTTTAACGGTGCCGGCGATACGTGGACGCCGACCAAAATTAATTTTTTCGGGTTTTGGCTGTTCCAGATTCCGTTGGCTTACTTTTTAGCAAAGTTTTTGAATATGGGGCCGACCGGTGTTTTTATGGCGGTGCCGATAGCGGAAACGTGTATTACCATTGCCGGCTACATTTTGTATAAAAAAGGGAAATGGAAGAAAATAGAGGTATAACTAAAATTTAATAACCATATAAGTCATAGAAGTTTTAACCTTTGAATGTATTCAATTTCTAAAAAATTATAACCACGTAGAAACATAGTTTTTCCCAAATTTTGAAAGTCGCTTCGCTCAAATATAGTAATCATAGCTATGTGAACCCAAGAATTGGGTTATCACTATCTTTTTACTATGTTTCTATGTGGTTAATGTCTCTATTTAAAGAAATAAACTGTGTATTAATTAACAACCAACATGTTAATTATATCAGTCCTGTAATTTTAGTTTTTCTTATATGATTTATATGGTAAATTAAACCTTTTGATAATCAGCATATACCTGAGCAATTTCATCAAAAACATCCATTAAAGCCATGGCCCCGTCGGTGGTGACTAATTCTTGCTTATAGTCTTTGAATCCGTGGATGCCTTTGAAGTAATTGGTATAGTGGCGACGCATTTCAAAGATGCCTACCCGTTCGCCTTTCCATTCCATTGACCAGATTAAATGGTTTTTGGCGGCTTCAATACGGTCTTTTATCGTAGGTTCAGGCAGATGCTCTCCGGTTTTAAAATAATGTTTGATTTCGTTAAAAATCCACGGATAACCTATGGCAGCACGGCCTATCATCATGCCGTCTAAACCGTATTTGTTTTTGTACTCCAATGCTTTTTCGGGCGAATCAATATCACCGTTGCCAAAAATGGGCATCGTAATTCTCGGATTATTTTTTACACGGGCAATGTGCGACCAGTCGGAATGGCCTTTATACATTTGAGCTCGCGTTCTGGCATGAATGGTTAAAGCTTGCACACCCACATCCTGCAAACGCTCGGCTACTTCGTCTATATTGATGGAATTTTCATCCCATCCCAAACGGGTCTTTACGGTTACCGGAAGATTGGTTCCTTTAATGACGGCTTTGGTCAAGCGGATCATTAAATCAACATCCTTTAAAACCCCGGCACCGGCCCCTTTGCAAACCACTTTTTTAACCGGACAACCAAAGTTTATATCCACTAAATCAGGCTGAACGGTATCGACGATTTTGGCTGACATTTCCATGGCTTCTTCATCACCGCCAAAAATCTGAATGCCTACCGGACGTTCATAATCAAAAATATCGAGTTTTTGCTTGCTTTTAATGGCATCCCGAATCAAACCCTCGGATGAGATAAATTCAGAATACATCAAATCGGCACCGTGCAATTTGCACAAACGGCGAAACGGCGGATCACTCACATCTTCCATGGGGGCAAGCAACAGGGGGAAGTCGGGCAATTGGATGTTTCCGATTTTTGACATTGGGATTGAATTTTTTGCAAAGATAGGGAAACGGGGCGGGGTTTGCAATTACACCTGTCAGGTTTTCAAAACCTGACAGGTGTAACCCCTTTAAAATCCAAAACTTTACTTTATATTTGCACACTATTTGCTATGGAGCAGGATTTGCGTTAGGGATGGGAGCGGCATCCTTTTGCGGAGTTTACGGAGCAAAAGATAGAGCGGACAGCCCGACCCTTGTGGTAACGCCCTGAAAAGTATTGGGATTAAGCCCAAAAAATTTGAATTAAACGAAGATGAAGAACATACGAAATTTTTGCATTATTGCTCACATTGACCACGGAAAAAGCACGCTGGCCGACCGATTGTTGAGTGCCACTCAGACGGTTACAGCCCGTGAGGAAAAGGCTCAATTATTGGATAATATGGATTTGGAGCGTGAGCGTGGGATTACGATTAAGAGTCACGCCATTCAGATGGAATATACCTATAAAGGTGAAAAATATATCCTGAACCTGATTGATACGCCGGGACACGTGGATTTTTCGTATGAAGTGTCGCGTTCGATTGCCGCATGCGAAGGGGCTTTATTGATTGTAGATGCTGCTCAAAGCATTCAGGCACAAACGATTTCTAACTTATACCTGGCCTTGGAAAACGACCTGGAAATTATTCCGGTATTGAATAAAGTGGATCTGCCCAGTGCCAATCCGGAGGAAGTGAGTGACGATATCATTGATCTGCTGGGTTGTGATTTAGAAGATATTATTCATGCGTCGGGTAAAACCGGTTTCGGGGTTGAAAATATTTTGGCTGCCATTATCGAAAAAATTCCGCCACCAAAAGGGGAAAAAGAAGAGCCGTTGCAGGCGTTGATTTTTGACTCACATTACAATCCGTTTCGCGGCATTGAAGTTATTTTCCGGGTTAAAAACGGGGAGATCCGAAAAGGACAGAAAATTAAATTTATGGCCACCGGCAAAGAATATTTTGCCGATGAAGTGGGAACACTGAAGTTAAATCAGGTTCCGAAAGATGTGATTTCTACGGGTGACGTAGGCTATTTGATTTCCGGAATTAAGGAAGCCAAAGAGGTAAAAGTGGGTGACACGATTACCGATGCCAAAACCCCGACTACCAATATGATTACCGGTTTTGAAAACGTAAAACCGATGGTTTTTGCCGGAATTTATCCGGTAGATACCGAAGATTTTGAAGACCTGCGGGCTTCGATGGAAAAATTGCAACTTAACGATGCGTCGTTGGTTTTTGCGGCAGAAAGTTCTGCGGCTTTAGGTTTTGGTTTCCGTTGCGGATTCCTGGGAATGTTACATTTGGAAATCATTCAGGAACGTCTGGAAAGAGAGTTCGATATGACTGTAATCACTACGGTGCCCAACGTTTCCTATCTGGCTTATACCAAAAAAGAACCGGATGAGGCAATTATTGTAAATAACCCCTCTGATCTGCCGGAACCGTCTAAGTTAGACCGTGTGGAAGAACCGTTTATCAAGGCAACAATCATTACCAAATCGGATTTTGTGGGGAATGTGATGAGTTTGTGTATCGAAAAACGAGGGATCATTACCAACCAGACTTATCTGACCACCGAACGGGTGGAACTGAATTTTGACATGCCGCTGGCCGAAATTGTATTTGATTTTTATGACCGATTGAAAACGGTTTCCAAAGGATATGCTTCGTTTGATTATCATCCGATCGGGATGCGTACGTCGAAGCTGGTGAAGTTAGATGTGCTGTTGAATGCCAATCAGGTGGATGCTTTATCAGCGTTGATTCACGAAGACAATGCGTATAATATCGGGAAGAAAATGTGTGAAAAGTTGCGTGAACTCATCCCGAGACAACAGTTTGATATTCCGATTCAGGCGGCTATTGGTGCTAAAATCATTGCCCGTGAAACGATAAAAGCCTTGCGTAAAGATGTGACCGCCAAATGTTATGGCGGTGATATTTCCCGTAAGCGAAAATTGTTGGAAAAACAGAAAAAAGGGAAAAAGCGAATGCGTCAGGTGGGGAATGTAGAGATTCCGCAGGAGGCGTTTATGGCGGTGTTGAAATTGAATGATTAATGATTGATTAGAGACGTTGCAGTGCAACGTCTGTACAAAATGCAGTGCAACGTCTGTACAAAATGCAGTGCAACGTCTGTACAAAATGCAGTGCAACGTCTGTACATTTCAAATCCAATGACGAGCGTTATTGGGTTTTTTGTTTTCTGTATCCGGATGAAAATGATGGAAAGGAAGAACATGTTATTTCATCTGAAATGCTGCGTGTTGCTGATTTATTTAACGGAAGCCGTTACCTGTCAAAAAGTTAATAAAACCACTACCGCAGTTTTATATAAATTAGTTTTCAATTCGTACATTTGAAAAGAACAGGAAGTAGTGATATTCAATCGATACAATAAATCCAGATTAATACATTTAGTATGAAAGACAAAAAAGGCGTTTACACCGGAATCATCGAAAAAGATGAGAAAGGAAATTATTTCTGTGGCGAATATTTGTTAGATTACAAATACACTGAAGCCAACTTTAAACTCGGCGATGTAATTAATATCAAATCAGTTGTCGAAAACCCGAGCGATATTAGCTACAATCAATACCCAAAAAAATCAAAAAATTTCTTTTTAGCAAACGATAAAAAGTAGTTTACAATGATTGTACTGCTTCGAACAACATCCGATCATACAGATTTTCAAAAATTGGTAGTTCAACTCGATACTTATTTGCAGGTTATTGATGGGGAAGACCATGCATTTTATGCACAATTCAATAAATCAAATTTATTAAAAAATGCACTAATAGCGTATGAAAATACAATTCCTATTGGCATTGGGGCTTACAAAGAATATGATGCTGAAACAATAGAAATAAAAAGAATGTTTACCTTTCCCGAGCAAAGAGGAAAAGGAATAGCTAAAACTATTTTAACTGAATTGGAGAATTGGGCAATTGAAGAGAATTATTCAAAAGCTATTCTTGAAACGGGTATTGCGTTAAAAGAGGCCATTTCATTATATCAAAAAATGGGCTATCAGGTTATTGAAAACTATGGTCAATACATCGGCGTTGAAAATAGTATTTGCATGAAAAAACAACTTTAGAATAAGGAGGTTATTATAAAATTTAAATTATGAAGTGGGAACAACTTTTGTCCTTAAAACGTCAAGGCGATAAAGGAAAACGACTTAGAATTGAACAAGACGACACCCGTTTGGGTTTTGAAGTAGATTATGACCGAATCATTTTTTCTGCAGCTTTTCGAAGTCTGCAAGATAAAACACAAGTTATTCCGCTTTCTAAAACCGATTTTGTACACACGCGATTAACGCACAGTCTGGAAGTTTCCGTTGTGGGTCGTTCCATCGGACGATTAGTTGGAAAAAAGATTATCGAAAAATATCCTTATCTGAGAGAAGCCCACGGCTTTCATATGAACGACTTTGGTGCTATTGTAGCCGCCGCTTGTTTAGCACACGACATCGGAAATCCACCTTTCGGCCATTCGGGTGAAAAAGCCATTGGCGAATATTTTAAAACCGGTAAGGGGCAGCAATTCAAAGACCAGCTCACTGCCAAAGAATGGCAGGATTTGATTGATTTTGAAGGGAATGCCAATGGTTTTGCGGTGTTAACCGGTAACCGACCCGGTATTGAAGGGGGATTGCGGATTTCATACGCCACCCTGGGAGCATTCATGAAATATCCCAAAGAAAGTTTACCCCAAAAACCAACCACGGCAATTGCCGATAAAAAATACGGATTCTTTCAGCAGGACAAAGCATTTTTTAAAGATGTAGCTCAAGAGCTGGGATTAATTCCGAATAAATCAGGAGATGATATAGGATACGAACGGCACCCGCTGGCTTATCTGGTTGAAGCCGCAGACGATATTTGTTACACCATCATCGATTTTGAAGATGGTATCAATTTAGGATTGGTTGAAGAAGATTTTGCTCTTGAATACCTCATAAAATTAGTAAAAGACAGCATTGATACTTCCAAATACAATTTGTTGACAACCAAAGAAGACCGCATCAGTTATTTGCGTGCACTGGCCATCGGAAGCCTCATTAATGAGGCTGTGCGTGTATTCATTGAAAATGAAGAAGCAATTTTGCAAGGAAAATTTCCGTATGCTTTAACCGATAAAAGCAAATACAAAGCCCAGATGGATGACATCATCAAATTGAGCATTAAAAAGATCTACCAAAGTCAGGAAGTAATCCAAAAAGAAATTACCGGTTACCACGTCATCAATAACTTATTGGATAAATTTATTACGGCTTATAACCATAAACATGAAAATAAAATGTCTAATTATGATCAGCTGCTTTTGAAGTTATTGCCGGAAAAGTACCAGGTAGAAAAAGACAGTTTATACGAGCGTTTACTGCATATTTCGCATTATATTTCTTTGCTGACAGATGGGAATGCCCTTTTGCTGAACAAAATTATTTCGTCGAATAACGGTTAAAAAGCATATGTCACACCAATTCCCAAGGCTTGTTTAAGCTGTAATTTTGGTCCGACTTCAACCTGTTGCCCGTTGACTTGCTCTTTGGCTTTTATATCGTCGTCATAAATCATATGAATGCCGATGTTGGCTTTTACATACTGGTTAACCACCATGTCAACTCCCACCTGCCAGTCTACATCAATGTTCCCGTATTTGTTGATATAATCGGAATAAAGAGACAGACGGTGCTCCAGATGCATGTTTTTATACAATTCTTTTTTCCAGTAATTCGTAAAGAGCATACCAAATTCGTTACGGCTTCTTCTTCCTTTCCTCAGCAGGTTTCCTTCTTCACTATAAGTAGCTTTAGTAACTCCAAAAGCCCCTGAATCAGCTAAGCGTTGGTCTAAAACCAGCGTTGTTTTGAGGGTTAAAGGAGAAAAATAAAAATTCAGATTCAGCTCTTTTTTATTATACTCAGAACCAACACCCAGAAAAATATAGGCAGGAGCAAACAGCCTTGAAATTGGGTTGTCGGTATTCGGATAGGCGTATCCGTCTGTAAATTGCGTATTAAAGCTAAACCTTGCTGAGTAATACCAATTGGAATTAGGGTCTTTTTTATAACCATAATTTGAAAGAACGGAAAAAGCATCATCCGTTTTTCTGAGTTCTCTGCCTTCTTGTTTGTTGATCCCGTACCGCAAAAGCATTTCGTTGTTCCAAAGCACATTTCCGCGAGTATATTTTCTGCCAAAATCACCTTTTAATAATCCGGATACAGAACTGTTTCCTCCGGCATTCCAATTCATAAAGGCAATTTGACTAAAGTCTAAACCTGCAATGTTCTTTTTTGTCCAATAAGTCGTATCTCTCGGAATGGTATCACTTTCTGTAACAAGCGTTTGTGAAAAAAACAATTGCGAAACAAAAAGCATGGATAATAACAGAAAAAACCTCATTATTTTAAAAAGTTGATTAGGAACGGCAAAAATGGCCATTTTCAGTAAGTTAACAAAACAGAAACCAAATTTTTCACATTAATTTCACTATAACGCTGTAGCTCTTGAATGGTTCCCTGTTCGATAAATTCATCAGGGATGCCTAAAATATGAACGTGGTTTTTATAATTATATTTTGATTTGAATTCAGCTATTGCAGATCCAAATCCACCAATTATGGTTCCATCTTCAATAGTAATGATACTTTCATATTCATTAAAAATGGCGTGTAAAAGTATTTCATCCAACGGTTTTACAAATGAAAAATCATAATGTGAAAAAAGGTCAGCATTATCCGTTTCAGCTAAGGCTAAAGTTACATTTCTACCAATAAAACCATTTGATAAAATCGCTGTTTTTGATCCTTTTTTCAATAAAGTTGCTTTTCCGATGTCAATTTTTTGAAAAGGTTGTTGCCAGTCCACCATTTCTCCTCTTCCTCTCGGATACCGGATTGCAATCGGATGATTTAAACCTAACTGAGCGGTATAAAGCATTTTTCGCAATTCAATTTCATTTCGGGGTGAATAAATAGTCATATTCGGAATGCATCGCAAATACGCCAAATCAAAAACACCGTGATGTGTAGCTCCGTCTTCTCCTACCAAACCGGCACGGTCCAAACAAAAAATTACCGGTAAGTTTTGCAAGGCCACATCGTGAATCACCTGGTCATAGGCCCGTTGGAGAAAAGTGGAGTATATATTACAAAAGACAACCAAGCCTTGTGTGGCCATTCCGGCAGATAACGTTACGGCATGTTGCTCGGCAATCCCCACATCAAACGCTCTTTCCGGAAAAGCATCCATCATGAATTTGAGCGAACTTCCGGTCGGCATAGCGGGTGTTATACCGATGATTTTTTCGTTTTGTTGAGCCAATTCTACCAGCGTTAACCCAAAAACATCCTGAAATTTGGGCGGTAAATGGCTTTCTTCTTTCAGGTGAATTTCTCCGGTAATTTTATCAAATTTTCCCGGAGCATGGTATTTTACCTGATCTTCTTCTGCTTTTTGCAAACCTTTTCCTTTAGTGGTAATCACATGCAGAAATTTAGGACCTTTAACTTGTTTCAAACGCTCCAGTTCCGAAATCACGGCAACTAAATCATGACCATCAATTGGACCTGAATAATCAAGATTCAGTGATTTAACCATGTTGTTCACTTTCGGATTTTTGCCTTCTTTCACCGCAGTGAGGTAATTTTTTAACGCTCCTACACTGGGGTCAATTCCAATGGCATTGTCGTTTAAAACCACCAACAAATTGGCATCGGTAACGCCGGCATGATTCAAGCCTTCAAACGCCATGCCGCTCGCAATGGATGCATCGCCAATCACCGCAATATGATGTTTGTTTTCGCCTTTTAATTGGGAAGCAATCGCCATGCCTAACGCCGCCGAAATCGAAGTAGAAGAATGTCCGACCCCAAAGGTATCATATACGCTCTCACTTCTTTTAGGGAAACCCGAAATACCATTCAGTTGCCGATTGGTATGAAAAACAGATTTTCGGCCGGTTAAAATTTTATGTCCGTACGCTTGATGACCCACATCCCAAACCAACAAATCTTCCGGGGTATTAAATACATAATGCAAGGCAATTGTCAATTCTACCACACCCAAACTTGCTCCCAAATGACCTTCTTTTACCGAAACAATATCAATGATAAAGTCACGTAATTCCCGAGCCAGTTGAGGTAACTGATTCACGTTTAGTTTTCGCAAATCTGAGGGAAATTCGATATGTGGCAGAAGAGGTGTCATTAAAATATAAATGACAAAATTACTATTTTGTTTTTTCTTATCGGATATATTTTCGAATTATAAAAATAACCAAAGCGAGAGCCGGAAGCAGTATAAGATAAAACCAATAAGAAGGTTGTATTTTATTTTCAAATGTGCCATAATAAGCCATTGCACTCCAGTAATAAGGTGATTTTTTTGAGTTTGAAAGGTTTTTATCGTTTAAATAATCAATTTTACTCTGATGATTGGCCTCAAAATAACCAAGATTGTTTTTTAAGTTTGTATAAAAATTTTTTATTAATGCGGAAGTAGTATAATCATTTACTTTCCACAAAGAAAATAATAAATTTTGACTACGGTTCATTTGAAAACCCCTGGCTATACTCAATGCACCTTCTGATTGATAGAGTTTTCCAATTCCGGTTTCACAAGCACTCAAAACTACCAAATCACAGGTTGTTTCTACGTTGTAAAACGCATTATAATTTACTTCTCGATCAAAAAAACGAATGGAAGCAGGGGTAAATTTATCTCCGGCTGAAGCATGTGTTGAAAGATGCAGAATAGAATAATTGGAACTGTTTTTTTTAAAATTTTCAAAAGAAGCTTCATGATTTTCTAACGTCAAACTGTTGAAGTGCTTTTTTATAAAGTTTGCTTCTTCTATTGAAAAAAGCAGCTCAGAGGATGAGTCTTTAAAAATGGGAAAAATGCCTAAAACGGTCTCTTTTTTGTGGTAAAACGGTTTTGGGTTCAAATAAAAATAAACGGAAGTCTGATAGCCAATTTTGTAATCGTGAAGCAAATAATTCATTTCTGCAAAAGAAGCATTATGACTTTTCCGGGTAATTAAAGCTTCAAAAGGAAGAAAATTTAAAATCCCATCCGGAAAAATCAATAGATTTTTCCGATTACTTTTTTTCGGAATTTTTAGAAAATTGTAAACTGAATTTGCCTGATTGTTGTAGCCGTTACTGTTGTTGGCAATGGCATTTGGGTCGTTAAAATAACTTAAAAAGCCGGCTATAATTTCTTTTTCTTTTGCTGTATTTTTTATTTCAAAAAGAGAAAGCTCATTATTTTCCACTTTAAAAAGAAACAGTTTTTGGTCACCATAAAAATAGGAAATTAACACGGCATCATCATTTTTTAACTTTGTAAACAACGATTTTATTTCTATTTCTTTTTCATTTGATTTCGTTTTTCCTTTTGATTTAAGCTGAAGCATAATTTCATTCTGTTTTGAAATTGCTTCGTTCATTTTTTCAATAGAGGGAATAGTTTTGTTTAGTTCGGCTAAATAAACAGAATTCCAGTTCTGAAGTTCGCTGGTCAATTTTTTTTCTTCGGCCGAACGTTTAGACTGGTGTTCTATTTCGTTTCTTAAAATTAAAAATTTGTTTTGTTCTGCCAGTAAAAATGCTTTTTCAAGATGGGTTTTATTCTTGTCAACGCGATATAAATCAGTGTAAATTTCCAAACATTTTTGTACCCGGTATTTGTTTCGTGTCTGATTAATGATTTTAGCGTTTTCATGTGTTAATACCCATTGAATTAATTTTTCAACGTCAAACGCCAATGCATAGCATGCGAGTGCATTTTTAGCTTGCTTGTTTTGGGTTAACAGAGTTGCATGAAGATCCAGTGTTTCCAATAAAACAGTTTCTGCATACAATTCATCCCCGGATGGAAACTTGTTTTTTTTGTCAAAATTCGGAATCAGAACGGCATAAATTTTTGAAATTTCGAGCAATGCCAATTCATTGTTTTTTTGTGAATGATGAATCAGAGCGGTTTCTAAATGAAATTTTGCACGTTCTCTGAGGGGGATGTTTTTAAGCTGGAAGAAGAATTTCTTTGCTTTTTCAAATTCCCGGCTTGCTTTTTCTACATTGTTTTTCTGAAGATGCAGTTGTGCTAAATTTCGGTAAGAATTGGCAGTAATTTCGGGTTGATTGTTGTCTTTTACGATGTAAATAGCATCTTTAAAAGCGGTTTCTGCCAGTTCATATTGTTGTTGAATAGTATAGTTTGTTCCTAAATTGTTGAGCAAACCGGCTTTTTGAATGTTGGTTAAGGAAGCGTTCTTTAATGACTTTTTTATCAAATCAATAGCAACTTCACTTTTTCCTGAAGCTTGATAAACATTAGAAAGATTTAAAATTCCGGCATAAATTAATGTGCTGTTATTGTCTTTGTTTGCCGTGTATAAATATGATTTTATCACGTGTTCGGCATTATCATAATCGCCAATTTTTGTGTAAAGGTTTCCAAGTGGTTTCAAACAGAATTCTACAATATCATAATCCGTTAGTTTTTGGCTGAGAAAAAGTTGCCAGGCAGATTCATAACTTGAAACAGATGCTGATGTTAACCCAAATTGATTCTCATAATATGCTTTGTTGCAAAACAATATGGTTAGGGCTAAATAATCTTGTGTTGATTCAGGCTTTACGGTTAATATAAAACGATTTAATTTTGATATCTTTTCTTGAGTTGGATGTGCAACAAAATCATCAACCGCCTGATAAATCAAATCATCTGTACTTTTGGTGTTTGGCTGAGCAAAGCTCATTGACGAAATGAGTATAAAAAGAATAATTTTACTCATATACTACGCAGTTTATTAAAATTTCCAAATGGCATAAAATTGCCAGTAATTGAAATCTTGTTTAAAATCCATCATATAACGAATGCCAACACTTGGGCCAATTCGGGAAAAGCCAAAAGTAATATCGGCAAAAACCTGGGTTCTGTATTTTTCAAACGTTTTGGTTTCAGTCGCTTCTGAGTTAGTCTGTCTTGCTCCGACGATTTCTTCACCAGGAGTAGGTTCATTACTTTCAAAAACAGGAGCATAAAAAACGGTAGATTGATTTGTAGTTGTTTTTTGGCTGATAATGGCTGAAATTTGCGGACCAACGCCAAGGCCAATGTAGTTGTTAATGTTATAACGAAGTGAAATTGGCACTAAGTCAATGTTTTTGGAAGTTGTTTCTGTGCTGTTATTCCTGCTTGTAAAACCAAATTCATATCCTTCGCCATTTGAATCAATTATTGGCGGGTCAAATTGTCTTGAGGTCAATTCGCTTGATGAGGATTGATTGGTTTCTAAATAGGAAAAATACATTTCAGATTGCCAATAAAACCGATAGGATTTGAATGGAGAAATCGTAGCACCCAGAAAATAACTTTTTGGATTGGGTTGGTCTGTAAAATAATTATATCCCGCTCTTACGCCAACCGAAATCCCCGGCATAAAGCGAGTAACGGCATAGTTTGTGATAATCGGCTCGTTTTTGTCAAAGATAATAGATGTTCTGCTTTTGGTTTTTTGTTTGTGAAAATCCTTGCTAAATTTCATACTGTATTTTACAAAACCTTTGGTGCTGTCTTTTTCAGTTACATTTTTTTGATTGGTACCGGGCAGATAAATGTTTTTAAACGTAAAATGAATCTGATTTTTTAGCATAACAGTGTCTAAACAGCTGTAATTTACAATTTCATCTTTCGGGCAAATTTCACATTTGGGATACATGTCCACGATTTTAAAGGTTGATTTATCAAACATTTCAGGAACATCTGTTTCCAGTTTGATGGTTCTGGCGGGGCCTTCACCATCGTTTTGAAAACGGATTTTAAAGTTCAATGTTTTAAACCGAACCAATCGATAATTCATCAAAAAACCATTAGACGACATTTTGTTTGGGTCGTGCGAAGTAACGATTTCCATTTCTAAGTTTTTGACTTTGTGGTTTTTGTAATTTCTGTCTGGCACAAAAACACTTCGAATGGTTAACGTTGCACTTGTGTCTTTTATCATTTCCGGAGTGGTTTTTAAGCTAAAAAACACATTTCTGGTTTCTCCGGCGTCAAGATTTTCAAACTCATATACTTTTGAATTTCTGTATAATGTTTTTGATTCTTCAAGTGTAAATTCAAGATCTTCCCGGTCTTCAATGGGTTTTATGTTTTTGTAAAAAATGTCCCCGTTGCTGGCTAAATAACTTTCGTGATTATCAAAATCATCTGCCATAGCTATGTTTTCGGCTTTTATCTCCATTTCTTCATTGTGAACCCGGGCTTCAATGAATTCAAAATTATTGTTTTTGAATTGCCGGTCGTTATAAAACAAGTAAAACCTTCCGTTGGTTGTATATTCTTTTAAGTTCTGATAGCTCATTACAACTACAATTTCTTCTTCGGGAACGGGTTCTCTGTTTTTTTGCAACAATAATCCTTGGTGTTCTTCAACAGAAGCAATGTGCTTGTAGTTGGGGTCTGTAATTTCGTTTACAGCTATTTTTTTTGGTCGGGTGGCTGGAGGTTTACCGTTGTCATAATTATTTGTTACGCTCAAACGAATGGTTTTTTCACCTGTTTTTTTATAGGTGTGTTTGGGTTCTTTTTCTTTGCTGAAATGACCATCGCCAAATTCCCAAAAATAAGTGTAGTTGGCAGTTGGTGCTCCGGCCATTTGAATTAAAGGGGGTGTCTGCGGTTTCAAAGAGACCTGATTTCCTTTTAAATCATAGCCAATAGTAGCGGTTCGGGTGATTGTGTCAGTTACTTTTGTTTGACTAAAACAAATTGTAAAAAATAAAATGGCAGATAGAACGACTATTTTTTTCATAACCATAAGATTAACACTTTTGTGAAAGTAACAAAAAGCGATGAATTTTCACCGCTTTTTGTGTAAAAAATCATTTTATATCTTTTTAAAGTGCATTTATCGCAGTAATTAACTGATCTTCTGTGCCCAGAGTTGTTTCAGATAGACTAAACGTTACCTGATGATTTGGCACCAATGCCTCTGTTGGTTTAATGGCATATCTGAATAAACCGTTTTCTTCGGTTACAAAAATGAAGTTTACATTCATACCAACCGGAAATTCACCATAAGTAGTTCCTAATGAATTTGGAAAATCATTTGTAGTCATAAAAACTACACTGTTGCCGTTTCCATATCCTTGCGGAACTAAAGTACTAATTTCTGTTCTTGGTCCGGTGTAGTTTATAAATCTATCGTAGTTGAACCATCCAAAGCTACTGAAGAAAGCATTATATAAATCGGAACCTAAACCTTGTCCTTGACCAATCCAGAACTCCATAGTAACAGTTTGTTCCCAAATTAAATCTCCGTCTTGATCTATTGTTCCTGCAAATGGCAGCATAGCGTTATCTGTTCCGCCGGTTAGTGATGTAGGAGCACTTAACATCATTCCGCAATCCAATGTAAGCTGAACTCCATCTTGCGTTACATTAATGTAAAATTCGCCGCCTGAGGTTAACAATTTTGTTTCACCGTTTTCTACACCCATCGTTGGTTTGTTGGTTACAAGCATAGAAGCTCTGTCAAGAATTTCAACAAATTCTAAATCAACACTGCCGGTAACCGGATTTCCATTTTTGCGTAAACAGTTTCCATAAATAGTTAACAGTACACCTTTTTCTGAAGTAAAATAAAATGTGGTTTCAGCATCAAAAGCGGCCGTTTGGATTCTGCTTTCCAGAGCACCGTCAAATAAGGCTCTAAATGACTGGTTGGTTGGTACATAGGTGTAAGTGTCTCCGTTGTCGTCAGAGTTACAGCTAACAAACCCTATAGCCGCTAAAATTAATACGATTGAAATTTTTAAATTTTTCATGATTTTTAAATTTTAAATTGTTTATATACTAGTACATCAATTGAAAGACAAATTTGTTACCCCTTGTTTTAATTTTTTTGAGAGTTTAACAGCATTAACCAGAATAGATTGTTTTTTCAAAGCTGTTTTTCCCGTTTTTTTGGATGTTAATGCTGTTAAATCTTTCAAAAAAACGTCATGACATTTTTTAGGGCAAAAGGAATTTTGTTATTCTTTTACAATTTTTTCTTTATATGTTCCGGATGATGTTGTGATTTCAAGTAGGTAAATCCCTTTTTCCAGATCGTTTAGATCTATTTCAATCTGATCCGTGTTGTTACCTTTTGTTGTTTTCCTCATTGTTCCCGTAAAGTCATAGATTGCAATTGATTCCGCCTTTTCGTTTTCTGCAATTTTTATGGAAAGAATTCCTTTAACGGGATTTGGTGACAATTTAAATGCGAAATCAACAGGTGCCGGGTCGAGTGTAAGCATACAGTTTCTAAACGATTTTGTCCATAAAAAGTCGGTCCAGCCAACTGGCGTTATTTCCTGAGCAATAGCCGGGCCGCCGCCAATTCGGTTACTTTTATAAAGAATTTTAAAAGAGTAGCTACCGTTTGAGTTGCAATTATAAAATGCCTGATTCGTAAAAGTTGGAGAATAACTTAAGTTGTCAATTAATAGTTGAATTGGAGCACAAGAGGAATTAGCAGGAGGAGTAATTTTCAGGTATAATTTGTTGTTATTTGGTTTTGCACCTGTTGCTAAGAAATTTACATATCCTGTGTTTTGATTTTGATTGTTTTTTTGACAGGCTGTGCTAATGCCAAGATTCAAAACGGGTTGTTGCTCTTTTTGTACAATGATTCTATAATATGCTGTTCTATAGACTTTGTCTGTATTGGTAAATTCAACGGTTCCGCAAGTACCTTCTACTCTTATATTGTGAACCCCCACATTCAGCGGATTGCTTAAATCAAGTTGTGCTATATTGTTTACAGAAGCAATTAGTGATCCGCCGGAATGGGCATTGAAAACTTTAATTTTTGAGGTACACGAATACCCAGAACCGGGTTGCTTGCAGTTACTGCCGGAAACGCCGTTTTTAAACCGAAGGTAGTTAAAGGTAAAAGAATTTTCGAAAAAAGGAATAGTGAACGTATATACGTTAACCGTATAATTCGATACACCGGAACTTTCAACATGATTAGAAGTGGTTAAACTTACCGCGTTTGTATTTGAATACAAAAAATCAAAGTTTGTATATGTTGTTTGCGGACTACAATTAATCTGAGACATTGCAAAATGACCTAACAATAGTACATTAACAACAAATAACGTTTTAAATCGAAATGGGTTAAAATTTTTCATAATAATAAATTTTTTATTTTCCCTACTCTATTAGCTTTTCGGATCCGCTTTTATTTATCTATATCAATTACAAGAAAAATTTGTTACCCCTGGTTTTATAAAAAATGACAAGCTCAAATTAATTTTTTATATTAGCTACTAGATAAAAGCTATCCATGGCCTCCATAAAAACACATGCAGATCAATATTTAATAGAAGGATTGTTGCAGAACAATTCTGCCGTAATTCAAACCATCTATAAAAACTTTGCCCCCAAAGTGATTCATTATATCAAAATAAATAATGGAGATGTTGATCATGCTCAAGATGTAATACAAGAGGTTTTAATGGTAATTTATAATCAGGCCAAAACCAAAGATTTAAGATTAACCTGCCCGTTTGAGGCTTATTTTTTTCTGCTTTGCAAAAGAAAATGGCTTAATGAATTAAAAAAATCTTCCCATAAGCAGGTAACAATTCAGGACAATATTTTATCTATAGATGAATCAGTTACTCAAATGGTTCTGATGACAGAAGATTTTGATGAAAGACAAGCTCTTTTTGATCAGATGTTTCAAAAATTAGGTGAAAAATGCCGGGAATTACTCAAACTGAGTTTTGTTGCAAAAACATTAGACGAAGTAGCTGATAAATTAAATGTTTCCTATGCTTATGTCAGAAAGAAAAAATCACTCTGCACCGGTCAATTAACCGAATTGATTCAACAGTCAAGTCAATATAAATCACTAAAACATTAATGTGATGCAAGAAGAAGTTTACATGCAATTTGAAAATTATCTTTCTAATGAAATGAATGAGGAGGAACGATTGTCTTTTGAAAGCCGGTTGATTACCGATCCTGAGTTAAAAGAAAAATTTGAATTATACCAACAGACCAGTCAGTTTTTAGCGACAAGGTTTAATTCTGATAAATATAATTTTGAGTCGAATTTAAAATCAATTTCCGAACATTATTTTAAGCAGGAAACGGAAAGCAAAACAAAGGTTTTTAAGCTAAAGAACTATTATTTTGCCATTGCCGCATCCGTTATTTTCTTTTTAGGACTGATGGTCTTTCTGCAAAACAGTAATCCGGAATACAACGATTTTAACCAGCATGAAACAGCTTCATTTACAGAGAGAAACAGCTCTGGTGAAAGTTCAGTTTTTTTAAAAGAAGCCCAGGATTTTTTTAATCAAAAAAAGTACGATTCAGCGTTGAAAGCTTTTCAAAAAATGATTCCGATGAACAATACGGAGGAAAACCTGTTTTATGGCATTACATTATTAGAAACCGATCATTTAGATAAAGCTAAAGTTGTTTTTGTTGAAATTGAAAACGGAACTTCTGTTTATCGTCATAAAGCCACCTGGTATCTCGCTCTTTTGGCGTTAAAAGAAAATGATTTGGCAGCCTGTAAGGTTTATTTAAAAAAGCTTCCAAATAATGCAGACGATTATGAAAAAGCTCAAAAGTTGCTGAATAAATTAAATTAACAATGGAAAACCCTTTTAACGATACCTATTTCATGAAAAAAGCTTTGCAGGAAGCCGAAACCGCTTTTGAAAAAGGCGAAATTCCGGTTGGTGCCGTGATTGTGATAGATAACAAAGTGATTGCACGAACCCATAATTTAACCGAATTGCTCCACGATGTCACTGCCCATGCCGAGATGCAGGCTATTACCTCTGCCGCCAATTTCTTAGGCGGAAAATATTTAAAAGGATGCACGTTGTATGTTACCCTCGAACCTTGTCAAATGTGTGCCGGAGCTTTGTATTGGAGTCAGATTTCCAAAATTGTGTTCGGAGCCCGGGATGAGCAACGGGGTTTTATGACGATGGGCACGCAACTTCATCCCAAAACAGAAGTGATTTCAGGTATTTTGGCTCAAGAAGCTGCCGATTTAATGGTTCGTTTTTTTGCCTCCAAACGGAAATAATTTATTCCAAAAATTCTTCTAAAAATAATTATCTTTAACACAATATTTGGAATACTTTTTGTGTTATCGTGAATAAGTACCCACACCTTTTTCGTTCCATTTTTAATCTTTTTGAACAATGTCAATCAAACGTTTGATGCAACTCTTTGTTGCGGTTGTAGTGCTACACTCTTGTAGCAAAAAAGTTTCTACCGAAGAATTTAATTCTGATTTTTCAAAGTACCAGAACTACATCCTTAGTTTTAGTTCCGGATTGCAATCGGCTCATTCCGATATCAGGGTGACCCTGGCGTTTGACAAACAGGAATGGCAACCGAATCAGGAAATTGATGCGGGTTTGTTTGAAATTTCGCCTGGCGTAAAAGGAAAAATGGTTGCATTAGCTTCTAATACCATCGCTTTTGTGCCGGATAAACCTTTAGAACAAGATACCGAATACCGTATTGTTTTTAAATTAGACAAGCTCATCAAAACCGAAAAAGGATTAGAAGAATTCAAATTCTCCATCAAAACGTTAAAACAAGATTTTGCAGTAAACCTATTGGATTTACAATCCTACAGCCGGGAGCTAAATTATCTGAACGGAACGATCCAAAGCAGCGACTGGCTGGATTTTGAAACAGCTTCCCAATTGGTGGAAGCTACGCAAGAAGGCAAAAAGTTAAAATTAAAATTTGATAAATCGTTAAGTTCAAAAACCGAATTCAAATTCATTATTGACAGCATTCAACGAAAAGTGGAAGACAGTAAAATAGTGATTTCATGGAATGGAAAACCTTTTAATATCGACCAAAAAGGGAGTGTGGAGTATGATATTCCCGGGAAAAATAATTTTAAAATTGTGGGAATGGAAGTGGGCGACGAAGACAATCAATCTTTGTTTATCAATTTTTCTGACCCTATCAAAAAAGGACAAGATTTAAGAGGCTTGGTTTCGGTTGAAACCGCTCAGACCACCAAATTTTTAATCGAAGGCAATTTGTTTAAAGTTTTTTTCAGCGAACCGCTTAAAGGCGATTTGTTGGTCGAAGTTTTTCAAGGAATCTCCAGTGATGAAGGCTACAAAATGAAAGAAACCCATACGCAACGAGTCGCTTTCAATGAAATGAAACCGAATATCCGCTTTGTGAAAAACGGAACCATTTTACCGAGTTCAAACAACCTAAAAATCAATTTTGAGTCGGCTAACCTTAAAGCGGTGGATGTAAAAGTGTATAAAATTTATAAAAACAACATCCTTCAATTTTTACAGGACAATAACCTGAACGGTAAGCGAAACCTGCGAAAAGTGGCTTCGCCCGTGGCCAAACAAACCATCAGTCTGCTGGATAAAAAATTACCTAATTACAGCAAGTGGAACACCTTTGCCCTCGATTTGTCTAAAATCATTACTCCGGAACCCGGAGCAATTTACAGGGTTGAAATGTCATTCAAAAAAAGCTATTCGTTATTCAAATGTGCCGAAACGATGGCAGATAATGATTACGAAAGGGAAGAAGAAAGCGAAGAAGTTCGTTCCAACGATGACGATTACTACGACTATTATTGGTATGACGATTATGATTGGTACGACAGTAGGGATGCTTGTGAAGATAGTTATTACCGCCGCGGACCAATTGGTATGAATGTGTTAGCTTCCGATTTGGGTGTGATTGCCAAGCGGGGCGAAAATGGTTCTTACACCATTGCCGTAACCAACATTGTCAACACGCAACCGATTTCGGGAGCAACAGTTGAATTGTATGATTTTCAACAACAAAAAATTGCTTCTGCTCCATCTGATGCTGAAGGAATGGCTTCTTTTCAAGTGGATAAATATGCCTATTTTGCTATTGTTACCAAAGACAAACAAGCCACTTACGTGAAATTAGACGAAGGCTATTCGCTTTCGGTGAGTAATTTTGATGTGTCGGGTGAAAAATTACAAAAAGGACTCAAAGGTTACATTTATGGTGAAAGAGGGGTTTGGCGTCCCGGCGATACATTATTTTTGAGTTTTATGCTGAATGATGCTGCCAGTAAACTGGACAAATCACATCCGATTAAATTCAAATTGAATGATCCAACCGGAAAGCTGACGTTTCAATCGGTGCAAAAATACAACGCACTTAATCATTACAAATTTATCATTCCTACCCGTGATTCGCATCCTACCGGAAGTTGGGAAGCGGTCATCAGCGTGGGTGGAGCTCGTTTTTACAAAAACATCAAAATTGAAACGATCAAACCCAATCGGTTAAAAATCAAAAACAAATTTGATTCGGAGATTTTATCCACTTCTAAAATGAATACGAGTCAAGTAGAAGTGGCCTGGTTGCACGGTGCCGTGGCGAAAGACCTCAAAATGGAAATGCAGGCCAAAATTATGCAGCAAAAAACCACGTTTAAAGGTTTTGCTAATTACAATTTTGATGATCCGATCCGTCAATTTGAAACGGAAGAAACCAATATTTTCAGTGGAAAAGTAGATGCCGAAGGAAAAGCAACCGTCAATTTTCAACCGAAAGTAAGCAGTCAGTCACCCGGAATGCTCAAAGCCAGTTTGATGACCAAAGTGTATGAAAACGGCGGCGATTTCAGTACCGATGTAATGGTGGCTACACTTTCGCCTTACAAAACCTATATCGGACTTAAAACACCCGAAACAAATAAATACGGCTTATTAGAAACCGGGAAAATGAATCGCTACGACATTGTTACTGTTGATGAAAAAGGGAATCCAAAAGCAGTACAAAATTTGAAAGTACAAGTGTATAAAGTAGAATGGCGTTGGTGGTGGGATGCGAGTTATGATAACCTTTCCAGTTATGTTTCCTCCAATTCAACCACGGCTTTTAAGAATTTTACCGTCAGTACAAATGCGAGTGGAAAAACCAGTGTGCAGTTTAAAAATGAAGAAAGCGAATGGGGTCGTTACTTAATTAGAGTGACGGATGAAGAAGGTGGTCACGCCACCGGTTCAACGGTGATGATTGATTGGCCGTATTGGTCCGGAAAAACCCGCAACTCCGATGCATCCAATGCTTCGATGTTGATGTTCTCCACCGATAAAAAGAACTATTCCGTTGGCGAAAAAGCTAAAATTTCCTTTCCATCCAGTGCGGGAGGACGAGCGTTAATTTCATTGGAAAACGGTTCGCGTGTCGTAAAAACACTTTGGGCAACTACGCAAAAAGGGGAAACGAAAGTAGAAATTCCAATAACGGGCGACATGGCTCCGAATGTGTTTGTGCACATTACCTTATTACAACCACACGCGTCCACTTTAAACGATTCGCCGATTCGTTTGTACGGCATTGTGCCGATAGAAGTCATTGATAAAAACACCATTCTCGAGCCACAAATCAGCATGCCGGAAGTCTTGCAACCGGAGAGTAAAACAAGCATCCGCGTAAGCGAAAAATCAGGGAAAGCCATGACGTATACAGTGGCTATTGTGGATGACGGTTTGTTGGATTTAACCCGTTTTAAAACTCCAAATGCGTGGAACAGTTTCTACACCAGAGAAGCATTGGGTGTAAAAACCTGGGATATTTTTGATGATGTAATCGGAGCATACGGCGGAAGAATCAACCAGGTATTCAGCATTGGTGGTGACGAAGATTTAGGCGGAAGCAAAGCCAAAAAAGCCAATCGTTTTAAACCAGTGGTCATTTATCTTGGCCCATTCAAGTTGGAAAAAGGACAAAGCAAAACGCATCAAATCAAGCTGCCGAATTATGTGGGTTCGGTTCGTACAATGGTGGTGGCCGGAGATGTAAATTCAAGCGCGTACGGTTCGGCAGAAAAAACCACTCCGGTTAGAAAGCCTTTGATGGTACTGGCTTCGCTGCCACGAAAGATCTCACCGACCGAAAAAGTAACGTTGCCTGTGACGCTATTTGCGATGGAACCACAAGTGAAAAATGTTTCTTTACAAATCAAAACCAATAATGGCGTTCGAGTGTTAGGAAGCAGTTCACAAAGTCTAACTTTCGCTCAACCCGACGAAAAAATGGCGTACTTCGATTTAGAAGTTGGCAGTGCCACCGGATTGGCAAAAGTACAAATCATCGCTACTTCCGGTAAAGAAAAAGCAACGTATGAAGTCGAACTCGATATCACCAACCCAAATCCGATAACGAATGAGTTTTCCGATGTGATTTTAGAACCGAATAGTTCCAAAACCATCAACATTTCCACGTTTGGAATCGCCGGAAGCAACAAAGCTCAATTGGAAGTTTCGTCTTTCCCGACGATTGATTTTAGTAGAAGATTGCAGTATTTGATTCAGTATCCACACGGATGTTTGGAGCAAACCACGTCGAGTGTGTTTCCGCAATTGTATTTGGCTGATATTTTCGATTTAGATCAAAATCGCAAAAACGAAATTCAAAAAAACATCAAAATCGGCATCCAAAAATTAGGCGGTTTCCAAATTGCCAATGGCGGATTCTCGTATTGGAGCGGACAAAATTATGCCGACGATTGGAGTTCGTCCTACGTGGGTCATTTCCTGATTGAAGCCGAGAAAAAAGGCTATGTGTTGCCACTCAATTTCAAAGCCAAATGGATGGGTTATCAACAAAAAACAGCCAAAGAATGGCGATTTGCTAAAAACGGAAACGATTTTGCTCAAGCTTATCGTTTGTACACGTTAGCACTCGCAGGTTCGCCCGATATGGCTTCGATGAACCGTTTGCGAGAAACCACCGGCATTTCCAACGAAAGTAAATTGCGTTTGGCTGCCGCGTATGCGTTGGCGGGACAAAAACAAGCGGCTCAAAGTGTGTTTAACCAAAGCAAAATTGACGATTCCAACCCTAATTATTATTACTATTACGGTTCGTCCGACCGCAACAGAGCAATGGCATTGGAAACCTTGATTTTGTTGGGCGATAAACAACGAGCGTTCAAAATGGCGACTGATTTGGCTAAAAATATGGCTTCCGACCAGTGGATGAGCACGCAAACCACGGCGTATAGTTTGTATGCCATGTCTAAATTTGCCCAACAAAACGGCGGAAAAGGCATTGATGTTCACTACGCAGTCAATGGAAAATCGCAAACCATCAAAACCGCAAAATCGTTGGCCAATAGAAATTTGGAAATTAAAGCCGGAAGCAATTCCATTACGCTCAAAAACACCCAATCCAACACCTTGTATGTACGCGTGTTCACGAGTGGTATTTTGCCGATTGGGCAGGAAAAAGCCATGCAAAGCAAATTGTTTACCAATTTGGTTTTCAAAAACCGAAGTGGAGCTCCCGTGAACGTGACTAAAATTGCTCAAGGCACCGAGTTTATTGCCGAAATCACCATCCGAAACCAAACCAACGAACGGGTGGAAAACGTGGCATTAACGCAAATTTTACCTTCCGGATTTGAAATTGTAAACACCCGTTTCACCGATTTTGGCAGTTTTGGCAACAACGTAGCCGACCATATCGATATTCGCGATGACCGCACCAATTTCTATTTTGGCCTCAAAGCCAACGAGTCCAGAACGTTCCGGGTGCTGTTGAATGCCTCGTATTTGGGTCGTTACTATTTACCGGGCATGCAAGCCGAAGCGATGTACGACAACACGTATGCGGCACGAACCCTGGGACAATGGGTGGAAGTGGTGAAGGAGTAGTGGGCAGGTTTTCATTCCTATTTTCCTCCTCGTTGTGTCATTCCGACGCAGGAGGAACCTCATAAAGATTGAGTCGATGTATTTTCATTTTTATCTGAATCTCTGCATACTGAAAACTGAGACTGAGACTGAAAACTGCCAACTTTATATGAAGCCAATCCTGCTTTCCGCTGCAAGTCCTCGCCCTGAACCCGGTTTTTTAGGCGGTTTGCCGGAGCTTCTATGGTCGCTCAGCCTCCCGCCAAAAAAACTCGGGTTCACGGCTGCGTGCTTTTCGCTGCAATCAGGGCTGGGGGAGTAGTAGAGGGGTTGAATATTTTAAGAAATAATTTAACACATAAAAGATTAAAAAGGTAGCTGATTATACTTATAAATCTAAGATGAACTTCAAATATTTTAAATTATGAAATTGTTTAGTGTTTTTATGTTATTAATTACATTAGTCTCATTCTCTCAAAATGATACACTATCAACTTTTGATGTAAAAAAAGTTTGGAATATAGAAGAACAAAAATATTATTATTATGAAAAATTAAATTTAAAAGAAGATACATTTAACCCTACTAATTACATTTTGATAGATAATAAGGTTATTAAATCGAAAAATAAATTTGAAATTATAAAAAATGGATTTTTAGTAAAAGAAATTATCTTTAATACAATTGATAATAAAAAAACAGTAAACATTGTCTATGATAAAAATATGCTTTATAAAATTCACTGCGAAGAAAGTTCTTTAAAAAAAAATGAGGTTTTCAAAGATTCGCTTATTACGAAAGAGTTTTTTTATGGACTTAATAATCGTATTTATAATTATCATCACACAGATTTTGGATATTTTTTATTTGACCATTTTAATAGCAAGATTTATAAATACAAGGTAATTGTAAAAAAATCTAAAATAGTCAATAAAGTATTAATTGATACCATAGATGAAAGCGAAATAGCTCAAGACGATAAAGGTGAATATTTTTATACAAATGGTATAAATGAATCTAGTAAGATTTTTGATACATTTGTTAATTTATGTTCTAAAGGGTGATAAGCAAATTAAATAGCTTTAGATTAGCATTAGCAAAAGATAAATGGATTTGCCTGGATTGAATTTCTCCGCTCTCCGCTCTCCGAAGTCTCTGACTTCGGAGCAAACCCATCACAAATACTCCCAAAAATTCCCCGAATGAATCGCAATTGTTTCTTTTTGTTGCGGTCTTATTTTATACAAGCATTATTCATTTTCCAACTCAATCGATTTCCAGCTTTTTACAGAACCGATAGTTCTTTTTTGGTTAAACAAACCGGTATGCACAAGGGTTTTACTTTCAATTAATTCGGGCTTTAATTTTTCAAAATAAGTTAACCCTTTAAACATATCTTGCATAATGGTTTCGGTGGCTTTTATTTCTACCAAGTTGAGTTTTTCGTTTTTTTGCCAGATGAAATCTACTTCGTGACCCACAGCATCTCGCCAAAACCAAACATCCCGCAGTAAATTGTTATGGTAATTTTTTTTAATAAATTCGGTAATCACATAATTTTCAAACAAACTGCCTTTTTGCGAGCTTAGTTTTACACTATCTGCGTCTGTAATTTTTAAAAGAAAGCACAACAACCCGGTATCGTAAAAATAGAGTTTTGAACTTTTGGTAATCCGTTTATTAAAATTAGAAAAATAGGGTTGAAGTTGATAAACAATATAACTGCTTTCTAAAACAGAAACCCACGATTTTGCGGTTGGTTGAGAAATGCCACATTCATTTGCTAATGAATTTAGATTAAGCAACTGCCCTGCTCTTGCGGCACAAAGTGATAGAAAGTTTCTAAACTGTTTTAAATCTTTTACCTGAATAAGTTCAGACAAATCCCTTTCAACATACGTTTGTATATAATTGGAATAAAATACATTAGAAGGAATGTTTCGATCATAAATTGCCGGATAAAATCCTTTTTGAAGATTGACAGCATAATCTTTATCCAACCACTTTGCCTCTTCCATTTCTTCTATATCAAATGGTAATAATTTGAACAATGCCACTCTTCCTGCCAAACTCTGTATGATATTTCGCATCAAATGAAAGTTTTGCGAACCGGATAAAAGATATTGCCCCATCACTTTATCTTCATCAACTTTGGTTTGTATGTATGAAAACAAATGTGGAACTCGTTGCACTTCATCAAAAATGACGTACTTGTTAAATTGTTTTAAAAAACCATTTGGGTCTTCCGTTGCGTAATTTCTATTGTCTAGATTTTCTAAATTTACATATTGATATTCCGGAAATTGAGACTTTAAAAACGTGGTCTTTCCAGATTGTCTTGGACCTGTTAAAGCCAATATGGGATATTTTTTTTTATAAATATCCATTTCGCTCTTAATAATTCTTTTTGTGCTCATTTTCATTGATTAGAAAACAAATATACTGCTAATTTTCAAATTACACTACGTTTAAATTTGAAATTACACCATTATTAACTTTGAAATTACACTATTTTTAATTTTGAAAATGCACGGTTTTAGATTTTGGAGATAAAAAAAAATGCTCAACCACAATAAATCATACTATTTTGGGGTTACAATCCTAAAAAAATCATAGTTTCGCATCGTGCTCAAACCCTTCCTCCATAAAGCCAAAACCAAAATCCTTCAACACAAAATCAAATCCATTTTGCTTTTGCTGTTGTTGATTGGTTATTATTTTTGTTTACCTCGAACGCTTTTTAACGAACCGTATTCTACTGTAATTGAAAGCAAAGAAGGCAATTTATTAGGGGCCAAAATCGCTCGTGATGGACAATGGCGTTTTCCGGCAGCGGATAGTGTGCCGGAGAAATTTCAACAATGCATCATCGCTTTTGAAGACCAACATTTTTACTATCATCCGGGTTTTAACCCCATTTCTATGTGGAATGCGTTTCGGCAAAATCGCAAAGCCAATCGCGTGGTTCGTGGCGGAAGTACCTTAACCCAACAAGTCATTCGCCTTTCCCGAAAACGACAAACCCGAACGTATTTTGAAAAAGTAATTGAAGTGGTTTTGGCAACACGGTTAGAATTGCGTCATTCCAAAAAAGAAATTTTAAAATTGTACGCGGCTCACGCTCCCTTTGGCAGCAATGTGGTAGGTTTGGAAATGGCTTCGTGGCGGTATTTTGGTGTGCAATCGCATCAGTTATCGTGGGCAGAAACAGCTACGTTGGCGGTGTTGCCAAATGCTCCAAGCTTAATTTATCCCGGAAAAAACCAACAGCGATTACTTGAAAAACGCAATCAGTTGCTGGAAAAATTATATGAGAATAAAGTGTTGGATCAACTTTCGTATGAAATGGCGTTGCAGGAACCTTTACCGCAAAAACCGTTTGATTTACCGCAAATGGCTCCACATTTATTACAAAAAACAGCCAAAAAACAGGAAGGTCAAAAAATTAAAACTACCATCGATTTTGCTTTGCAGGAGCGGTTAAACCAAATTGCCCAAAATTATTACAACCAATACAAACAAAATGAAGTCTATAACTTAGCCATTTTGGTAGTGGAGGTGGAAACCCGAAATATCGTAGGCTATGTGGGTAATGCTCCCACCGACAAAAACCATCAGAAAGATGTCGATATTATTTCGGCCCCGCGAAGTTCGGGAAGTATTTTGAAACCGTTGCTTTTTGCCGGCATGTTAGACGAAGGCGAATTGTTGCCCAACACGTTAGTTCCGGATATTCCGACTCAAATTTCAGGCTATAGTCCGCAGAATTTTAATTTGACGTATGATGGAGCCGTTCCGGCCCGACGGGCTTTGTCACGTTCGTTGAATATTCCGTCGGTGTTGATGTTGCAGGATTTTGGTGTATATCGGTTTTATGACCAATTGCAACAATACGGTTTTACGACCATGAAACGGCATCCGAATCATTACGGGTTGTCGCTCATTTTAGGTGGAGCGGAAAGCAATTTATGGGATTTGTGTAAAACGTATGCAGGATTGACCGGAACGCTAAATCAGTACCAAAAAAACAATTTTCAATACCGTAAAAATGAATTTTCGGAGTTGAATTTTGATGCGGCTAAGAAAGTGGATTTCGGAAAATTATCCTACCAAAAAAATATTGTTGGAGCGGGTCCGATTTATTTGACCTACGAAGCCATGAAGGAAGTCAACCGGCCTGAAGGCGATGAGGCGTGGCGATTTTACGATTCGTCATTACCAATCGCTTGGAAAACCGGAACGAGTTTTGGAAACCGCGATGCGTGGGCGGTAGGTACAAGTCAAAAATATGTCGTCGGAATTTGGGTTGGCAATGCCACCGGAGAAGGTCGTCCGTTGCTGACGGGTGTTAGTCATGCGGCTCCGATTTTGTTTGATGTGTTCAATTTACTGCCGCAAAGCAATTGGTTTGAAAAACCGTTAAACAACATGCAACAAGCCGAAGTTTGTGCCAAAAGTGGTTATTTAGCCAACGAAAATTGTCCGAAAAGCAAGCAATGGATTCCGGTTACGGCCAGGCAAACAGAACAATGTGTGTATCACAAACTAATCCATTTAGACAAAACCGAACAATTTCGGGTAAACAGCAGTTGTGAAAATGTGGACGAAATGATTCCCAGATCGTGGTTTGTGTTGCCACCGGTAATGGAATGGTATTACAAAAGTAAAAACATGGATTATTGGGTGTTGCCGCCTTTTCGTTCAGATTGCGAGGATAACCAAACCCCTTTTATGGATTTTATTTATCCGAAGGCAGACAGCAAATTATACTTAACCAAAAATTTTGACAGCGAAGTGCAACCGGTTATTTTGAAAGTGGCTCATTCGCAACCCAATATCAAATTGTATTGGTATGTGAACAATACGTATTTGGGCATCACGCAAAATTTTCACGATATGCCGTTGAAAGCAACTTCCGGAATTCATTACATCACGGTAGTAGATGAAAATGGGGGAGAGATTAAGCGGAAAGTGGAGTTGGTGCGGGAGTAATCAGATTTTGGATAATTGTTTTCTTATCAAATCCATTGTATTTTTACTGATGCCATTATTTTTTCCAATCTTTTCAAATTGAGAAAGGGCTTCCTGAACTTCTTCAATTACAGGGTTAGGATTTTTTACTAAAAAATGTTTTGCCAATTCTTTGATGTGATTGATGTTCGGATTTTTACTTTCACCAAAAACCGAGGTGCTGTGCATGCCAAATGATGAGGTTGAAAAAGTTAAGTCATAAGCCGGGGCAAGTTTCCAGTTCCCGTTTAAATCCATTAAAAAAGAGAAATTTTTACTGTGATCATCGCGATTATGTGCCAAAATATTAAAAGTGGCTAAACGTAATATTTTTTGATAAGCCGTAATGTTTTTCTCCAGTTTAAAGGCACAATCCATTAAGTGGCCATAATCTAAAGTGCTCATTCTGAAGTTGTCATGCAGTAAGCCGGCAGCCGAATGCAGATGAAGTTTATTGTTCTTTACCCTGTCAAATCGTTTGCTTCCAAAAAAGAATTTTCCTGATTTGCTTTGAAAGAGTTTAAACACATTGACTTCAATTCCAGCCTTTAAAGCCATTTCGTTATACGTATATTCAATCAAAGCAATATCTTCAAAGTCATTAGATGAAGGAAACTTTATAATCCAATGTTCAAACCCTTCCGGCAAGTCTTTTTTTCCGAATACTATTTCATTCGTTTGGTCGTTATAACCCACTAATATTTTTGGCCTTGCACCACCGGACGAACCACCAAGTTGAAATAATTCATCAATAACATCAGCTGAATTTCCTGTTAAAACAGTGTCTATTTCGGATGAAATTACATCTAAATTAATTGCTTTTAACTGATTTGATTCCTCATCATATTCCGGTTCATAAGATATGGCACCCATGCAATTTTTGTCTAAAAATGCCAATCGGTCAAGAGCTGAAATGTCATTCAAATTAATGTTGAGTGAGAGTAATTTTCGGTCTAAAAGTAATCTTCCCCAGCCATCCGGAAGAGAGTCTGCAAAAACACCGAATAAACCTTCAAAATGTTTTTCTTTTGGCGTTACAATTTCTGATGTTAATTTGAGTTTAAATGGGGAAATTTCAATGCCGCGTTCAATAAAACCTTCATTAAATTTGAAATAAATGATTTGTTTATCAGAAATCATTTCACCAATTTCTAATTTATGATTCAGGTGTAGGAAGGCTTTTATTTTACTGATTTTTTTCATTTGTTTTTAAACAGGTTCTCTATTTCTTTTTGATTTTCAACAGGTTGAAAAATTTTGTCAAATTCATCCAGACGATCAAAATAATTAGATAATAACAATAAGGATTCAAATGAAATTTGTCCGGTTTGCTCAAAGCGTTTTAAACTCCCGAGAGAAACACCAGATTTTTTGGCTAATTGAGATTGGGCTATTTTTTTTTGTTTCCGAATCGATTTAAAGCGATTGGCAACTTCTAATTGAACTTCCAACGGTGATTTTTCAATTGAAAATATATTCATAATAGCTAATATAATAGCCAAATTTACTAAAATATTTTTATATTGGCTAATATATGAGCTATTTTATTTTAAAGAAAAGAAATGCAACTGCTGCTCAACCGTTCCGATAATTTTTCTCGAAAAGCGTTCATTGGTTATAAAAAAACCGATGCCGTTGGTGGTGCTGATGGCTTCAATTTGATGAAATGGTAATTTGAGTTTAACCTTTCTTTGGTTGGCTTTTTCAAAGTTAAGGCTTTTTAAATCAGTGATTAAGTATATAAAAGGGTTTAATTTTTTGTTGTGACCACAAAGTGCAATCAGGTTTTTTTCTTCCACAAAAGCAGCTCCGGTAATTAATCCTTTTACTTTCAGGGTCGTGATGTATGCTGCAATATAATGACCGGGTGTTTTAGGTAAACGATACACGGCAGATTGGTTGTTTTTCCATTGTTTGGTAAACAAAACCAATTCATTTTCGGTAGCGATAAAAGCTTCACAGTCAAAGTCGGTTGTGTTGCTTTTTTGGCTGGAAAAATCGGTCTGTTCCGGATAGGAAAAAGTAATTCTTTCAATTTTAGGCTCATCAAAAAGTGAATCTTTGGCAATTTTATAAATGGTTAAATCGGTTCGGTTTCCCCGGGCATTATTGCCAAAATCGCCTACATAAAAGTGCGTTTTATCCTGAGTGATTTCTTCCCAGTCATTGTTTTTTATACCGTTTAGTTTAATACTTTTTGTAACAGAGCCGTGTTTGTTTAATTGATAAAGGTGTAAATCGGTGTCGTCATTATGGGTATAAAAATGATTATTCCATTCCGCCAAACCTGAAGTTTCGTTCAGGGTATCGCTTAAAACAAAAGAATTGAATTCTTTTATTTTCAATCTTTTGTAACAACAGCTTCCGTCATTTTCAATGGCATTTGCCTTATAATTTCGGGCCATGACATCCGTGCAACCCGATTGAGCTGTAACAGTGTTTCGGAAAAATATCCAGCAAATGATGGCAATTAGTAATTGAAACTTCATTAAAAACAGTAAAAGTATGTTTCAAAAGTAGTATAAATTCGCAGCAAAAAGCCAAAAAAAAAACGCCCGCCAAATGGCAGACGTTTGTTTTTTTAATCTTTGATTACATTACCATCTTTGTCAAAAAAATGGTATTGTAAAAACGTGTAAGCATCACGAGGTATAATTTTCACCCATTTTTTATGTTCAAAAAACCATTTTGAACGTAATGATGGAAAACCTTTGGTTAGGTATGCGGCCACAAAAGGATGGGCATTGAGCACCAGCTTTTTGTGATTTTTAAGTCGTTCAACATCAAGAGAAATCTTGTCGATAACCTGAATCGGGGCATCAATTTCCCCGTTTCCGTTGTTCGGATCTTCCTCTCTTGTTTTAATGTTAACTTCCGGTCTTACGCGTTGTCTGGTAATCTGGATTAATCCAAATTTACTCGGCGGTAAGATTTTGTGTTTGGCTTTGTCGTCGCTCATTTCCTGTCGTAAGAAATCAAAAAGCACTTTCCGGTTTTCGGGATTTTGCATATCGATAAAATCAACTACTATAATCCCGCCCATATCCCGCAAACGCAACTGCCTGGCAACTTCTGCTGCCGCAATCATATTTACTTCCAGGGCTGTGTCTTCCTGATTCTGAGCTTTGTTGGAGCGATTTCCGCTGTTCACGTCTATTACGTGAAGAGCTTCGGTATGCTCAATAATCAAATAAGCTCCTTTGCTCATCGATACCGTTCTGCCAAAAGACGTTTTGATTTGTCTTTCAATATGGTATTTTTCAAAGATGGGCAATTCTTTCGATTGGTATAACTTGACAATAGATACTTTTGAAGGATCAATTTCTTCAATAGATTCTTTTGTTTGCTCAAACAGTTCTTCATCGTCTATGTAGATTCCGGTAAAGGAATCATTGAACACGTCGCGGAGGATAGAGGAAGCCCGGTTCACTTCGCTCAATACTTTTGACGGATGATGAGCTGTTGGTAATTTTTTACACATGGCAGTCCATCTGCTGAACAGATTCTGCATGTCTTGGTCTAATTCGGCTATTTTTTTGCCTTCTGCTACTGTACGGACAATAACACCAAATCCTTTTGGTTTGATAGATTGTACAAGTTTCTTTAAACGGTCTTTTTCCTCTTTTGATTCTATTTTTTGCGAAACAGAAACGCGGTCAGAAAAGGGAACCAAAACAATATATCTCCCGGCCAGCGAAAGCTCGGAGCTTATACGCGGACCTTTGGTAGAAATAGGTTCTTTAACGATTTGTACTAAAACCGACTGGTTAGCACTCAGCACGTCGGTGATGATGCCGTCTTTGTCAATCTCTTTTTCAAACTGAAAGTTTTTAAGGGAGAAATCTTTTAGTTTACCTGTGCTTACAAGTTTAGTGAATTTTAACAACGAAGATAAATTCGGACCCAGGTCGTGGTAGTGTAAAAAGGCATCTTTTTCAAAGCCTAAATGCACAAAAGCCGCGTTAAGTCCGGGAACCGGTTTCCTGATTTTGGCCATAAAAATATCGCCTACCTGAAACCCGCTCTTTTGTTCTTCTTCCTTGTGTAATTCAATTAGTTTTCCATCTTTTAATAAGGCAAAATCTACAGCCTCAGAACCTGACCGGATGATCAATTCTTTATTCACGTTGTAAATTTTTATCTATACCTTTTAGCTAGAAGATGGAAGTTAGAAGATGGAAGTAAAAATTGGTAGAACCAACTTGAAACTTAAAACTTCAAACTACTCACCACCAACTTAATTGTACAGATGGATTAAACAATATTTTAAACAGGTAGCTTGTACCCGGTGAAACAGTTATTGTTTTTTACTGTTTCATTTCAAAGAACTTTTTGTAAAAGAAAAAAGTAGTTTAGAACTACTTTTTCTTTTTGTGACGGTTAGCTCTCGCTCTTTTTTTACGTTTGTGCGTCGCTACCTTATGTCTTTTTCTCTTTTTTCCACTTGGCATAGTGTGATCTTTTTGGTATTAATAAATGAGTTATACTGCTACTTCAGTGTTGGTTTTCACACCTTCTACAAATACTTTTGCAGGTTTGAATGCCGGAATGTTGTGAGCAGGAATTTTAATTGTTGTGTTTTTTGAAATGTTTCTTCCGGTTTTTTCAGCTCTTGTTTTGATGATAAAACTTCCGAAACCTCTTAAATAAACATTGTCCCCAGTTTCTAATGAGTTTTTAACTTCTTCCATAAAAGATTCAACAGTTGCTTGAACATCTCCTTTTTCAAGTCCTAATTTTTCTGAAATCTTTGCTACGATATCTGCTTTCGTCATTTTCTTTCGTATTTAATATTTATGTGTAAATTTTTGAGAGTGCAAATATACAAATTAAAAAAACAATTATTCAAGCATAATTGATTAAAATTTAATCATATAAACTTATACTTTTGTTAACCAATTTAAAAATATGACTTTTTCTAACCGGCTTATTCAATGGTATTTAGAAAATAAACGCGATTTGCCCTGGCGGAATACAACTGATCCTTATCAGATATGGCTTTCTGAAATCATCCTGCAACAAACCCGTGTTGCTCAGGGATTGCCTTATTTCATGCGGTTTACAGAAGCTTTTCCGACTGTTTTTGCGTTAGCCGAAGCCTCCGAAGAACATGTTTTGAAACTCTGGCAGGGGCTGGGTTATTATTCCAGAGCAAGAAATTTGCACAAAACGGCACAGACTGTTGTATTCGATTACAACGGGGTTTTCCCCACCTCTTATCACCAACTTATCCGGTTAAAAGGAATTGGCAGCTATACGGCTGCCGCCATTGCCTCTTTTAGTGCAAACGAGCCGGTGGCGGTGTTAGACGGAAATGTATTTCGGGTTTTGGCCAGGTATTTTGGGGTGGAAACGGATATTGCTTCTGCTCCTGCCAAAAAAGAATTTACGGAACTTGCCAATGAAGTGCTGGATAAAAAAAAACCCGCTCTTTTTAACCAGGCAATTATGGAGTTCGGAGCTTTGCAATGTGTGCCTAAAAATCCGGATTGTTCAGCCTGCGTACTAAACCAAAGCTGTGTGGCGTTGCAAAAGAAAAAGGTAGCTCAACTGCCTGTAAAGCTAAAGAAAACAAAAGTAACCGAACGGTATTTTAACTACCTGGTTTTTGAAGATCAAAACGGTGATTCACTCGTTCAGCAAAGAACATCAAAAGGGATATGGCACAACCTGTATGAGTTTCCGCTGATAGAATCGGAAACAGAGCTGGGTGAAGAAGCAATCCTTACCAAAATTTATTCCGAATCTTTTCTTACAAACAAATTAATTTCCATAAAGCCGTTTGATGAAAAAAGCATCTTGCATGTTTTGTCTCATCAGCGTTTGAAAATCAGGTTCTGGGGACTCAAAGTAGAAGGAAGAATTGAGAAAGGAATATCAAAAACAGCGTTGAAAAAATTCCCGTTTCCAATCGTAATTTTTAATTTTATTGAAAAGAATTTTTAAACTGTTATTAAATTTGTAACTTTGATTCAATCCAAAAAAATCAACTTAAATTATTATGAATGGAACTTTAAACAAAGTGATGCTGATCGGTCACTTAGGAGATGATGTAAAAATGCACTATTTTGACGGAGGCAATTGTATCGGTAGATTCCCGTTGGCAACCAACGAAGTCTATATTAACAAAACAACCAACGAAAAATTAACTTCAACGGAATGGCATAACTTAGTAGTCCGTAACAAAGCTGCTGAAATTTGCGAGAAATACCTTTCTAAAGGAGATAAGATTTATGTAGAAGGCAGAATAAAGTCGAGACAATGGCAGGCAGAAGACGGACAAACCAAATATACCACTGAGATACAGGTGACCGAATTTACTTTTCTAACGACTAAAAAAGAAACCGAGCTCCACAAACAAAATCAGGATTCAAATAAAAATACTAATTTTGACAACCAAAGCGGACGAAATTCAGACAATGACGATTTGCCGTATTAATGTATAACCAATTTTTAACCATTTGGACGCAGACCCCGCGAGTTTTCTGGAATTAATTAATACAAGTTTACTCTTGGGAGTGCTTGGGATTATTGTCTTGCTGTTTTTTTCTGCCATGGCTTCCGGAGCCGAAGTAGCTCTCTTTTCGCTTTCTCAAAAAGAAATAGAGGATGCCATCGAACAAAATGAAACGAAAGGAAACTTAATTGCAAACTTATTAAAAAGACCCAAAAAATTGTTGGCTACCCTGTTGATAGTCAACAATTTTATTAATATTGGTATCGTAATCATCTTTTCATTTATCAAGCATGATCTGTTAGGAAATATTTATCCTGATTGGCTTCAATTTACGATAGAAGTAGGTGTGGTCACCTTTTTAATTTTACTCTTTGGTGAAATTCTGCCAAAAGTGTATGCCAACCGCAACAACATCAAGTTTGCCAACCTGGTGGCCTATCCGATACATCTGCTGAATGTAATTTTATCGCCACTCAATATGCCCATGCGGGCTGTGACCATTTATTTAGAAAATAAATTGGGCAAACAAAAGACAAATATTTCCGTTAATCAACTATCACAGGCCCTGGAGTTAACCTCCTCGGAAGATACTACAGACGAGGAACAAAAGATACTGGAAGGTATTGTTTCGTTCGGAAATACCGATGCCAGCCAGGTTATGAGTCCCCGGATTGATGTGTTTGCCCTCGAAATAGAAGAGTCGTTCAAGGATATTTTACCGAAAATTTTAGACAAAGGTTATTCCAGGATTCCGGTTTACCGGGACAATATTGATCAGGTAGAAGGCGTTTTGTATGTAAAAGATTTGCTACCGCATATTGATAAAACCGATTTTAATTGGACTACTTTGCTAAGAGAACCCTTTTTTGTACCGGAGAATAAAAAGTTAGACAATCTGCTGAAGGATTTTCAAGGGATGAAAAATCACCTTGCGGTTGTGGTAGATGAATATGGCGGCACTTCCGGCGTTATTACACTGGAAGATATTATTGAAGAAATTGTAGGCGATATAAGCGATGAATTTGACGACGAGAACATTAATTATTCGCAAATTGACGACAAGAATTTTCTTTTCGAAGGAAAGATCAATCTGAAAGATTTTTACAGAATTGTGGATGTAGATGAAGATTTGTTTGAAGAGAACAAAGGCGAAGCAGAAACCTTGGCCGGGTTTATTCTGGAAATCATCGGAACCTTTCCCAAAAAAGGACAAAAAATCAGTTTTGATAAATGTTTGTTTACCATTGAATCGGTGGACAAAAAACGCGTTAAACAAATTAAAGTAACCTTAGATGCGTAAATCGTTTATATATACAGGCCTCCTGTTTGTTTTTTCTTTTTTGGCCGGATGCAGGGGAGATGTGCTGCCCAAACCTACGGCTCAATTGCGATTGGATTATGAAATGGCTCATTATATGCTGTTTGACAGCCCGTGTGTGTTTAATTTTGACCACAATGTGGATACCAAAGTTACCGTGAAAGACAATTGTGATGTCACGATTCAGTACCCAAGAATGAAAGCCACGGTTTATCTTACGTACCGAAAAGTAGAGAACAACATCGATGAATTATTGAAAGATGCTCAAAAGCTTACGTACGAACACGTGATCAAGGCCGATGATATTGTGGAAACACCTTTTATTAATACCAAAGATAAGGTTTATGGCATGTTTTATCAGGTAGGCGGTAATGCTGCCACGAATACCCAGTTTTACCTAACCGACAGCATTCAGCATTTTGTGACCGGGTCGGTCTATTTTTATGCCAAACCCAATTTTGATTCCATCATGCCGGCCGCAAGTTATATCAAAGATGATATGCAGAAGCTGATGGAGACAATGCGGTGGAAGAAATAATAGTACAATTAGAATGTGTCCATTGTGCAATGAGTGTTTGAGATACACACTTAAAAGTAAGTAGTAAGATGTGCCGGAAAAGGGAGGTAAAGGTTCGATAACACTTTAAAATCATCAAGCAAACTAATTTTACAGTAACCAAGACCATCAGAGTATGATAACTACCCTTGTGTTTTTACTTTTAATTGGTTTTGCTGTTTATGCCATTAACAGCAATCAAAAAAAACAGGCAGAACAATTTCCGCCTGAGTGGCATAACCTGCTTCTGAAACATGTGGCTTTTTATGACGATTTACCGGCTAAAGAGCAAAAGCGTTTTCAAAACCGGATGATGCTGTTTTTAAGTGAGGTTCATTTGGAAAGTGTTGGTTTTGCCCTGAACGATTTGGACAAAGTGTATATTGCTTCCAGTGCCGTGATTCCGGTTTTTAATTTCCCCGAATGGCATTACCGCAATTTAAGTACAGTGTTGGTTTATCCCGATCATTTTAATGAAGACCTGGGTTTTGCTCAAAGTGATAAAAAACGGAATATTGGGGGGTTGGTGGGTACCGGCCGTTTTGAAAACCAGATGATTCTATCCCGAAAAGCGTTACATGAAGGCTTTGCCCTCTATACGCCAAAGCACAACACGGGCATCCATGAATTTGTACATCTGATTGATAAATTAGACGGCAAAACCGATGGCATTCCCGAAGTCTTGCTGCAAAAAGCCTATGTAATCCCATGGCTGAAAATCATTCACCAAAAAATGGAGGAAATCAACAACAATACATCCGACATCAGGCACTATGGCGGCACCAACCAGGCCGAATTTCTTGCCGTTGCCGCCGAATATTTTTTTGAAAAACCGGAGCAACTGAAAAAAAAGCATCCGGATTTGTATCAGATGCTGGCGGTTTGTTTTCAGAGTAAATAAATTTTTTGTGGTTTTATTTTTACTTCGAGGCAGGGAGATGTTTAGAGCATTGTAAAGATTGGTAATTTAGAAAATTTCTCCGAATAGAATTGATAAAACCTTTGTCAAAGGTTAAAACTTTGACAAAGGTTTGTATGTAAAGATTATTTTTAACTCTTATAAAGTCTCTGCTTTTTTAGAAGCACAACACGCTTTTTTCTCACCGGAAGAACATGATTTTTTTTCTTCAGAAGAGTTTTCTTTAGCAGCTTCTTCTTTTTTAGCTTTCTTTTTCTTTTTGTCTTTGTTAAAAAGCATTGCTTTGTCTGCAGTGTTTACCACATCCGAAACTTTATAGGTTTTTCCGTCGGCGGCATTTTCTACTGTTTGCACCAAAATTTCAGGTGTTAGCACATTGGCATCATATTCAACAGTTGCTTTTTTGGCTTCAAAATCAATGTCGGCTTTTTTAACCCCGTCCAGTTTGGCTAATTTCTTTTCTAAATGGCCGGCACAGCCCACTTCGCAGTGCATGCCTTCTACCGTAAACGATGCAGTGGCCAGTTGAGCCGGTTGTGCTTGCTCGGTGGTTGCGGCTGTGTTTTCGGTGTTGTCGTTTGCTTCTTTTTTGCAGCTAACCATCATCAGGGTTGTCAAAGCGATGGCTGCAATGGTTTTTGTGAATTTCATATTACAATGTTTTAAAATTTAGAGTTATTATTTTTTTATTCAGTTTTCTTACAACTATTTTGAACGCAGATTTAAGAAATTGGAATAATTTTTAAAATTAATTGAT
>QFCS01000309.1_pt1 | contig 75651 bp, 72 predicted proteins | sample 3576561 | NCBI WGS metagenome assembly QFCS01 | reverse complement strand
GGACTTTGCGGCCGCAATGCCGCGCAAAACTGCCGACGATTGGTACCCAGCATACACGCAACCAGATCCCCCTCCCCCTTGTGGGGAGGGGTTAGGGGTGGGGGTACGGCGGCGCCGTACGCCATATGCGATTGCCCTGCGCTGCGCGGGGGCGAGGAACCAAAGTGCTGCGCGGTCATCGCGACTCCCTCAGCCTCTCCACCACCGCCACGCCCCTCGGCGACAGCCGGTATCCGACCTCCAGGCTCTCGGTCAGGCCGAGTTCCTTGAGCTTGCGAACGTCCTGCTTGAATTTCAGCTTCTCGACGCCGAGGCTTTGCGCAAGCACCGCCGCTGCGACGGCCGGCCTTTCGCCGATCGTCTTCAGGATCGCCGGGAAATAGCCCGGTGCAGACGTCTCCCACCGCTGGAAGCCGCGCCGAAGACCGAGCCACTCCTCCTCGGAAACCGTTGCCGTCTCCCGCCGCCCGATACGTTCGTCCGGCTCGATGCCTTCGATGACGATGCGGTAGACCGGGTCGCCATTGTCAGGGCCCAGCATCTCCCGCAAGGCCGCGAGCGAGACGAAACCCGAGGCGCGGGCGTCGTTCTCGGTCAGGGCGGCCGCATCGCAGGTCTCGACAGCGCCGAAACGCACCGCGCCCGCTGCCGTGCGCTGCCGTCCGCCGGCCTTGACCGTCGGCCGCCTCCAGCGCCGGAAGGCGAGCGTGACGTCGCCGCGTTCGATGCCGTCGAGGGTTTCGCGCCGGAACAGCACTCAAAACCTCGGAATGTCGGGGAACGGCATTTTGCCGGCATGGATATGCATGCGGCCGAGTTCGGCGCAGCGGCGAAGCTGCGGAAACACCTTTCCGGGGTTGAGCAGGTGGTTCGGGTCGAAGGCGCACTTGACCCGCATCTGCTGGTCGAGGTCGATCTGGTTGAACATCTCCGGCATCAAATCGCGTTTCTCGACGCCGACGCCGTGTTCGCCAGTGAGCACGCCGCCAACGGCGACGCACAGCCGCAAGATGTCGGCGCCGAAGGCCTCGGCACGCTCCAGTTCGCCCGGCCGGTTGGCGTCGTAGAGGATGAGCGGGTGCAGGTTGCCGTCGCCGGCGTGGAATACGTTGGCGACAAGCAGGCCGTAGTTTTCCGAGAGTTCGCGCATGCCGGCGAGAACGCGCGGCAGTTCCTTGCGCGGGATGGTGCCGTCCATGCAGTAATAGTCCGGCGAAATGCGCCCGACCGCCGGAAACGCCGCCTTGCGGCCGGCCCAGAAACGCAGCCGTTCCTCCTCCGAGGTCGAAATGCGGCAGGTGGTCGAGCCGTTGCGGATGGCGATCGCCTCGACCGCTCCGATGAGGTGGTCGACCTCGACCGCCGGGCCGTCGAGTTCGACGATCAGCAGCGCCTCGCATTCCAGCGGGTAGCCGGCGTGGACGAAATCCTCGGCGGCGTGGATCGCCGGCCGGTCCATCATCTCCATGCCGCCGGGAATGATGCCGGCGCCGATGATGTCGGCCACGCATTGGCCGCCCTGCTCGCTGCTGGGAAAGCCGATCAGCAGGGCGCGCGCCGTTTCCGGCTTCTTCAGGATGCGCACCGTCACCTCGGTGACGACGCCGAGCAGGCCTTCCGAGCCGGTCATCACGCCGAGCAGGTCGTAACCTTCGGCGTCGAGGTGCTTGCCGCCGAGCCGCACGACGTCGCCGTTCATCAGCACCATCTCGATGCCGAGCAAATTGTTGGCGGTCAGACCGTATTTCAGGCAGTGCACGCCGCCGGAATTCTCTGCCACGTTGCCGCCGATCGAGCAGGCGATCTGCGACGACGGGTCCGGCGCGTAATAAAAACCGTCCTCTTCGACGGCGCGGGTGATGCCGAGATTGGTGACGCCGGGCTGCGCCACCACCGCGCGGTTCATCAGGTCGATGTCGAGGATGGCGTTGAAGCGGCTCATCACCAGCAGCACCGCGTCCTCCAGCGGCAGTGCGCCGCCGGACAGCGACGTGCCCGAGCCGCGCGGCACCACGCGGATGCCGCGTTCGTCGCAATATTTCAGGATTTTCGAGACCTGCGCGGTGGTTTCCGGCAATACCACCACCAGCGGCAGCTGGCGGTAGGCGGTCAGGCCGTCGCTTTCGAAGGCGCGCATCTCGTTGACGGTGTCGACCACGCCTTCGCCCGGGACCACCCGCCTGAGATCGGCGACGATCTCGGCCCGCCGCGACAGCGTCGCGGCGTCTGGTGTTGGCATGACGAGACCGGACATGAGCACTTCTCGCGCGACTGGTAAACTCCTTTTACCAGTTATAAATTCAAGGCGCAAGTCGTCGCCGACGCCATAATAGCGTTATGTTTCAGTAGGTTGACAGGTCGGCACGGCGAGGTGGACCTAAGTCTTAATGCTTGTCGTGCTCGGAATGCGCCTTGCGGATGCGGCGCACGCCCCACCAGACGGCGAGGATGGCGACCGGCACCGAGGCGGCGGTGACGAGCTCCGGCTTCAGGCTGAGGCCGAAGATGGTGACGCCCTTGGCGAGGTAGCCGACCAGGCCGACGACGTAGTAGGAAACCGCGGCAACCGACAGGCCTTCGACGGTCTGCTGGAGGCGGAGCTGCAGCTTGGCGCGGTTGTTCATGGAGGCGAGCACGTCGCGGTTCTGACGCTCGACCTCGACGTCGACCCAGGTGCGCAACAGCGTGGTGGCACGGGTGAGTTTGCGCGACAGATTGGCCTGCCGTTCCTCGACCGAGCGGCAGGTGCGCATGGCCGGCGCGACGCGGCGCTGCAGGAAGCCGGCCCAGGTGTCGTAGCCCGGCACCGCCTCCTCGCCGAGCGCGGCCAGGCGCTCCTCGACGATGCCGTCATAGGCGCGGCTGGCGCCGAAGCGGTAGAGGCTGGCGGCGGCGTCGGCCTCCAGTTCGGCGGCGAGTTCGGTCAGTTCCGACAGCAGCACCTGGTTGTCGCGGTCGCCGTCGGCCACCCGCATCGCCTTGGTGATCTGGGCGAGCCGATCCTCGATGCGGCGCAGCCGGCCGGACAAGGATTGCGCAAGCGGCAGGCCGAGCATGGCAAGCGTGCGGTAGGTCTCCACCTCGATCAGCCGCTGGGCCAGCGCGCCGCGGCGCGAGGCAGACAGGCCGCGGTCGAGCACAAGGATGCGGGTCAGCCCGTCGCCGTCCTGGCGGAAATCGGTGGCGATCGCGGCCATGCCGTTCTCGACCAGCGAATAACACAGGCTTTCCGGGTCGAAGCCGTAGGTGATCAGCGTCTCGTTTTCCGGCGTCCATTCGCGCAGTTCCAGCCGAATGCCGGAAATCACGGTGCCGGGCGGCGAAAAGCCGTGGCCGAACGGCGAATCCTCGGGCGAGCGGCCGTCGCGGCCATTGAGCGGGCCTTCCCACAGATAGGTCGAGAACTCGGTGTGGCGCTCCCAGCGCAGCGTGCCCTTGCCCCATTTCATCGCATGGTGGCGGGCCTGCCGGTCGGGCGCGGCGATGCCGAGGCGGCGCGACAGTTCGGACAGCACGGCGTGGTCGACCGCCGAGCCGCCTTCGGTCATGAACGAGAGCTGCACCAGGACGCGCGGCGCTTCGATGAGCGGGTGCGGGCGGGCATGGACCTCGCCGATGGCGCCCGGCCGCGCCTCATGCGCCGGAAAACCCATCACCGTCCCGGTCAGGGACGAGGTAAAGTCCAGTCGCGACGGCTCCGCGGTCACCGGCATGCTCCAAGCGATAACAGCCCCTTATGACCTTGCGGAAGCCGGATTCCAATGCGGAACGTTGTCGCGCCGCGCAACATTTATTTTGCACTGCAACATGATTTAGCTGGTATACTGGTGGCGTGGTGATCACCTGACACAAGACTTTTGTCAGGTCGGGAAAAGGTCGGCGCGACAACGGCTTAGCCGCCCGGCAAAGGGAATGGAGGCCGACGGACCTGACGGGCGCCCTCCATCAGCCTGACGAAACCGGTATTCTGGACGTTCTCGACCTGCCGAGCGACGCTCGCGGCGTGACGGTCGAACCTCTCGACGAAGGCATTCGCCGCCGAGGGACAGTATGCCTTTCAGGGCGCGCGACGTTTGAAACCACAGCAGGTCTCGCTGCCCGAAACAGTCGATGCTCCTGCGGCTCAAAATCAAAGTGGATAATTTGTTTGACCAGTTTTCGGGGCGCCACTAGGATCGCCGCCGGCTGAACGGACCAAAAAGGCGTGGGCGAAATCTTCTCCCGGATAGAGCATTCGCGCACCGCCGACGAGGTGGTGCAGCAGATCGAGACGCTGATCCTCGAAGGCGTCCTGCGCGCCGGCGACCGGCTGCCGGGCGAGCGCGAGCTGGCGCGGCAGTTCGACGTGTCGCGGCCGATCCTGCGCGACGCGCTCAAGGTGGTCGAGGCACGCGGGCTGATCGTCACCCGCCACGGCGGCGGCACCCATGTCGCCGACGTCGTCGGGCAGATTTTCGCCAAGCCGGTGGCGGACCTGATCGTCAGCCACGCCAAGGCCAAGGTGGACTATCTCGAGTATCGCCGCGAGATGGAGGGCATGGCGGCGGAATACGCGGCGCGGCGCGTCACCGACGACGACCGGGCGCTGCTGGCACGCATCATGGCGCGCATGGAGGACGCCCACAGCCGCGCCGACTTCGCCGAGGAGGCGGAGATCGACATCGAGTTCCACAACGCCATCGGCGAATGCGCGCACAACATCGTGCTTTTGCACACGCTGCGCTCCTGCTACCGGCTCTTGTCGGACGGCGTGTTCCAGAACCGGCTGATCGTATTCACGTCGCCGGAAGCGCGCGAAAAACTGCTCGACCAGCACCGTGCCATCCACGCCGCCGTGACCGGCGGCGAGCCGGCGGCGGCGCGCCGGGCTGCGATGGACCACATCAGCTTCATCGAGCGCGCCATGAGCGAAGCCGAGCGCAGCGGCGACTGGCAGCGCGTGTCGAAGCTGCGGCTGCGCCAGCGGCTGGACGCCGACGGCCGGCGCAGGGCGGGCTGAGGTGGGCGACTGGTATTGCCGGCGGGACGGTGGAGTGGGCCAAGGTGATACGCGGCCCGAGCCCGCAGCTGCGAACCCGTTACCCACTACAGCTGGCCGTCAGACAGACGCCGCACTCCGCGCAACACCCCTCATCCGACCGCCCCTCCGCTTCGCTCCGGGTCGGCCACCTTCTCCCACAAGGGGAGAAGGGGAAACCTCCCGCCCATGACCCAGCTGGAATTGCCGCTGGCGGCACCGGTCCCGCGGGTGGGGCTGTTCGTGACCTGCCTCGTCGACCTGTTCCGGCCGTCGGTCGGCTTCGCCGCGATCCGGCTGCTGGAGGAGGCCGGCTGCGCGGTCGAGGTGCCGCGCACCCAGAGCTGTTGCGGGCAGCCTGCCCATACGTCCGGCGACCGGAGCGACGCCCGCGCCATCGCCGAAGCGGTGATCGAGATGTTCGAGGGGTTCGATTATGTGGTGGTGCCGTCGGGTGCCTGCGCCGGCATCTTGAAACGGCAATATCCGGGGCTGTTTGCCGGCGACACGGCATGGGAAGCGCGGGCGAAAAGCTTCGCGGCGAAGGTTTTCGAGCTGACGAGTTTCCTGGTCGACGTGCTGAAGGTCAGGTCGGTCAACGCACGAGCGGATGCGCCGGCGGTGACTTATCAGGATTGCTGCGCCGGCCTGCGCGACCTCGACATCCGGCGCCAGCCGCGCCAGTTATTGAGTTCCATCGACGGGCTGGAGCTGATCGAGATGCGCGATGCGGAGGCATGCTGCGGCTTCGGCGGCACGCTCAAATACCCGGAAGCCGACAGTGCCGCGGCAGCGCGGAAGACGGACATGATCCGCGCTTCGGGCGCCGACATGCTGGTCGCCGGCGATCTCGGGTGCCTGATGGCGATGGCCGGCAAGCTGAGGCGCGAGGATTCGGGCATGGCGGTACGTCACGTCGCGGAAGTGCTGGCGGGGATGAGCGACGCGCCGCCGATCGGGGTGCTGCGGGAGCAGCCTGGCGCAGCCAAGACCTCCGGCCTCGAGGTTGCCCGTGACTGACGGCGTGCATTTTTCCGACGCGCGCGCCCCGGACGGCATGCGCCTCTACGCCATCGGCGACGTGCACGGACGGCTCGACCTGCTGGAAGAAATGCACCGGCGCATCGAGGACGAGATCGAGCGCGACCGGCCGGCCGACTGGCGCATCATCCATCTCGGCGACTATGTCGACCGCGGCCGCCAGTCGCGCGGGGTGATCCAACGGCTGATGACGATGCAGCAGGCGGACGCGCGCGCGATCGCGCTTGCCGGCAACCACGACGTCGGTTTCCTCGACTTCCTCGCCGCGCCGTCGAGGGATTCGCTGTTCATGCTTTATGGCGGGATCGAAACGGCGGCCTCCTATGGCGTGACGTTCGACGGGCACGATCTCCCGCGTTTCCACGCGGAACTGGCAGCGGCTGTGCCGGCGACCCACCTGGATTTCCTGCATGGCCGCCGCTTCAGCGCAGGTTTCGGCGATTTCTTCTTCTGCCATGCCGGCATCCGGCCGGGCGTGCCGCTGGAGCGGCAGGATCCCGACGACCTCGTCTGGATTCGCGAGCCGTTCCTCAATCATGCCGGGCTGCATCCGAAAGTGGTGGTGCACGGCCACACCATCACCCGCCGGCCGGAAGTACTGGCCAACCGCGTGAACGTCGACACCGGAGCGTGGCGCTCGGACGTGCTGACGGCGCTTTGCGTCGACGGGGGCGACAAAAGGCTGCTGGCGGTGGAACGGCGCCCGTAGCCATAGGATCCGGCTCCGGCATCGCCCGTCGGCGAGCCGTGGGTAAACGGAGGGCAGTCCTTCTTTCGACCGACCGCCAGCTTGCGTGTCGCGGCGCGGGAACCTATAGGACTTGCGCCTTAACGGCCTGTTGACGTACGCCGGCTACGCCGCGCAGGCTTTCCTTTTCCGCCAGTACGTTCATTCTTCGTAGGATCATGCTGACGCTCTTCCATCATCCCATGCTTGCTTCGTGCCGATTCGTCCGCCTCGCCTTCGGCGAGTACGGCGAGGAACTCGCGCTGATCGAGGAAAAGCCGTGGACCCGGCGCAAGGAGTTCCTGTCGCTGAACCCGGCGGGCACGCTGCCGGTGCTGCTGGCGGAAGGCGACGTGCCGATCGTCGGCGCCCAGGTCATCGGCGAATATGTCGACGAGACCCGTGGCGTGCTGAAGCGCGAGCGCCGGCTGTTTGCCGAAGACCCGATGCAGCGCGCCGAGATCCGCCGACTCGTCGACTGGTTCCTGGTCAAGATGGAAAGCGAGGTCAGCCGCCACCTGATCGGCGAACGCGTGCTGAAGCCGCTGATGCCGTCGGAGCTCGGCGGCGGCGCCCCCAATTCCTCGGCGATCCGCGCCGCCCGCTCCAACATCCGCCAGCATCTCAAATATGTGAACTGGATGGCCGGCACCCGCCACTGGCTGGCCGGCAGCCGCATCACCTATGCCGACCTCGCCGCCGCCGCCGCCATCTCCTCGCTCGACTATCTCGGCGAGGTCGACTGGCGCGAGCATGGCGCGGCACGCGAATGGTATGTGCGCATGAAATCGCGCCCTTCCTTCCGGCCGCTGCTCAACGACCGCATCCGCGGCCTGTCGCCGGTCTCCCACTATGCGGACCTGGATTTCTGAGGAAGCGGGCTCGCGCCGCGCTCCGGCCAGCACCCCTCATCCGACCGCGCTTCGCGCGGCCACCTTCTCCCACAAGGGGAGAAGGGCGAGCGCTGCCGCAACGCTTCTGCAAATCTCAAACGCCGGCGACCGGCGGAAAAGCACGGTCCCCCCTTCTCCCCCCGTGCTAGAGTTTTTCCGCTTTTCTCCGAATCGCGGAAATGCTCTATCTCTTTGTTTTTACGCAATTCCGGACGGAGAACCGGTTTCCACTTCTCCTGGAATTGCTCTAGAAGATAGCTCTGCGAAGCACGGCCGGATGAGGGGTATTGCGTGCAGCGCGGCGTCGGCCGGCGGCCTTCCATGCCCCTAAACCCTGCCTCCCTGCGCCACCTGCTCGACCGCGAAGCCGCCGCGGCCGGCTTCGACGGGATCGCCGTCACCGCGCCCGACGCCATCCCGCTCGCCGCCAGCAGGCTCGCCGACTTCGTCGCCGCCGGCCGTCACGGCTCGATGGCGTGGATGGAGGAGACGCTCGCCCGGCGCGGCGACCCGCGAACGCTTTGGCCGGAGGTGCGCTCGGTCATCGTGCTCGCCATGAACTACGGGCCGGCGCACGACCCGCGCGCCGTGCTCGGTACAAAAGACCGGGCCGCCATCTCGGTCTATGCGCAGAACCGCGACTATCACGACATCATCAAGGGAAAGCTGAAGGGCGTCGCCGGAAAACTCGCGGCCAAAACCGGCTGCGACGTCAAGGTCTTCATCGACACCGCGCCGGTGATGGAAAAGCCGCTGGCCGAGGCCGCCGGCCTCGGCTGGCAAGGCAAACACACCAACCTGGTCAGCCGCGAGCTCGGCTCATGGCTGTTCCTCGGCTCGATCTTCACCACCGCCGAGCTGGCGCCGGACAGTGCGGAACCCGACCATTGCGGCTCCTGCCGCGCCTGCCTCGACGCGTGCCCGACCGACGCCTTCCCGGCGCCATACCAGCTCGACGCGCGCCGCTGCATCTCCTACCTGACGATCGAGAACAAGGGGCCGATCCCGCAGGAATTCAGGACAGCGATCGGCAACCGAGTCTATGGCTGCGACGACTGCCTGGCTGCCTGCCCCTGGAACAAATTCGCCAGGACCGCATCGGAAACCAGGCTGCTGGCCCGCGACGATCTGCTTGAACCGAAACTCGCCGACCTGCTTGTCCTCGACGACCAGGCGTTCCGGATGAAATTCTCCGGCTCGCCGATCAAACGAATCGGGCGCGATCGTTTCATCCGTAACGTTCTCGTCGCCGCCGGCAATTCGGGCGACGTTTCGCTGGCCGAACCTTGCGAAGCGCTGCTCGAAGACGCGTCGCCGCTGGTGCGTGGCGCCGCAGTCTGGGCGCTGTCGCGACTGGCATCGAAAAGCAGGCTTGCCGCGCTTGCCGGCAGTTGCGCCGAGGCCGATGCCGAGGTCCTGTCGGAGTGGCAGGCCGCTTTGTCCTTCGAGGAGCATGTTCGATAATGACAATTCTGATCTTCGGCGCCGGCTATTCGGGCAAGGCGTTCGCTTCGGCCGGCCGCTCCGGCGGCGGACCGATCGCAGGCACTACCCGCTCGGCCGGCAATTTCGCCGCGCTCGAAGCCGCCGGCATGACGCCGCTCGCCTTCGACGGGGGTGTGTTTTCCTCCGACGTCGTCGGGGTAATGGCCGAAGCCACCCACGTCGTCATGTCGATCGCGCCCGACGAGGACGGCGACCCGGTGCTGCGCGCGCTCGCCGGCAACGCGGCCGGGCTGATGCCGCGCCTGGCCTGGGTCGGCTACCTGTCGACGGTCGGGGTCTATGGCGACCACCGGGGCGCCTGGGTCGACGAGGCGTCTACCTGCAAGCCGGTCTCGGCGCGCTCCCGGCGGCGGCTCGAAGCCGAGCGCCACTGGCTGGCGCTCGGCGAAACACTCGGCGTTCCCGTCGCCGTGCTGCGGCTGTCCGGCATCTACGGCCCCGGCCGCAACGCGCTGGTCAATCTCGTCGAAGGCACCGCCCGCCGGCTGATCAAGAAGGACCAGGTGTTCAACCGCATCCATGTCGCGGATATCGCCGGCGCCCTATGGCACCTGGCCGGCCGCAACCTCGGCGGCGTGTTCAACGTCACCGACGATCTGCCGGCGCCGCCGCAGGACGTGGTGACCTACGCGGCGGAACTGATGGGCGTGCCGCCGCCGCCCGAAATCCCGTTCGAGACGGCCGAGCTGTCGCCGATGGCACGTTCGTTCTACGGCGAGAACAAACGCGTTTCCAACGCCTTGCTGCGCCGGTGCGGCTATGATTTGCGCCATCCCGACTACCGCGCCGCCTTCTCGGCCATGTGGGCGGACGGCGACTGGCGGGGCGGCACGGCCGACGCGCGCAGCCCGATCAGGCAGACGTGACTGCCGGCGCGGACGGCGGCGTGCTAAATTTCGCCACGCCGCCGATTCATGCTCCGTTAACCAGCCGGCGTCAGGCTGGAAGCGGGCGGGTGCCGGGGAAGACCATATGACCTTCGTTTTCGCACGGGTGGCCCGCGCCGCCGCCATCCTTGCCACCGCTCTGGCGATGGCGCTGCCGCTCGCCAGCGCGCCGGCCGGCGCCGAGGAACTGGCGAAAAACCTGTTCGGTTCCAGGAAGTTGCCGGCGGCGACCGCGGCCAAATCCTACGGTTTCTACTCAAAGGGCTGCTTTTCCGGCGGCGTCGCCATCGCCACCGACGGGCCGACCTGGCAGGCGATGCGGCTGTCGCGCAACCGCCGCTGGGGCCATCCGGCGATGATCAACCTGATCGAAAAACTGTCGCGCGAAGCCACCGCCGACGGCTGGCCGGGGCTGCTGCTCGGCGACATCTCGCAGCCGCGCGGCGGGCCGATGCTGACCGGCCACGCCTCCCACCAGATCGGCCTGGACGCCGACATCTGGTTCACGCCGATGCCCGACCGCCGGCTGACCGCGCAGGAGCGCGAGAACATGTCGGCGACCTCGCTGGTCAACGAGAAGACGCATCTGGTCAAGAACAGCCTGTGGACGCCGGCGCACATGCGGCTGCTCAGGCGCGCCGCCAGCTACCCCGAGGTCGAGCGCATCCTGGTCAACCCCGGCATCAAGAAGAAGCTGTGCGACACCGTCACCGGCGACCGCTCGTGGCTGCGAAAGGTCCGGCCGTTCTGGGGCCACGACTATCATTTCCACATCCGCATCGGCTGCCAGCCGGGCTCGTCCGGCTGCAAGAAGCAGGCAGATACGACGCCCGGCGACGGCTGCGGCGAACCGCTGGCGTGGTGGTTCACCGAGGAGCCGTGGCGGCCCAACAAGAACCCCGACGCGCCCAAGGCACGCGACCTGATGACGATGGCGAGCCTGCCCAAGGAGTGCCGTGCCGTGCTCAACGCGCCGGCGCCGGTGTCGGAAGCGGCGGTGACGGTGGGGCCGGGGGTCGACGCGATGGCGGTCGCCCGCGCCGAGGCAACCGGCGCGACGGTGCCGGAGCCGGCTCAGGACACGGCCGCGGTCGCCGCGCCGGAATCGCTGCCGCTGAGCTCGTTCGCGCCGACGCCCGAGATGAACATTCCGATGCCGCGGCCGCGGCCCGGGCAATGATCTGGGCCTTTCCGGGGCGGAAATTTCCGCCTATGAGCTTTCAATCGGTTTAGAGCGGCCTTTGGGTAGTGGTTCGAGGCCTGCCGCAGATTGAGGGCGCTTATCCATGAACACCGGCATGCGGCTGGCGCTGATCGCCCATGACGAAAAGAAGGACGACATGGTCGCCTTCGCCGGGCGTCACGCCGACTACCTGCGCAGCTGCGACCTTGTGGCAACCGGCACGACCGGCCAGCGCATCCTCGATGCCTGCCCCGGCCTCAGCCTGCGGCGGCTGAAAAGCGGCCCGCTCGGCGGCGACCAGCAGATCGGCGCGCTGATCGCCGCAGGAAAGGTGGACGCGCTGATTTTCTTCGTTGATCCGCTGACGCCGATGCCGCATGACGTGGATGTGAAGGCATTGATGCGGCTCGCCATCGTCTACGACATCCCGATGGCGCTGAACCGGGCGACCGCCGAGATGCTGCTGCGCGAGCGAGAGAACGGCTGAAGCCGCGTTTCGGGGACGGAAGGATGACCGAGCTGCCCAAGGACGAAGACGGCCTGCACTTCCCGATCCTGATCGGCGACGTCGGCGGCACCAATGCGCGTTTCGCCGTCGTGCATTCCGCCGAAGCCGAGGCCGGCGAGCCGCGCATCGTGCGCACGGCGGATTTCCCGACCATCGACGACGCCATCCGCGCGGCGATCCTGGAAGGCGCCGGGGAGCGGCCGAATTCGGCGGTCATCGCGGTCGCCGGCCCGGTCGACGGCGACGCCATCGCGCTGACCAACTGTCCCTGGGTGGTGCGGCCGAGAGGCATGTTCGACAGCCTCGGCCTCTCCGACATCGTCGTGCTCAACGACTTCGAGGCGCAGGCGCTTGCCGTCGTGGCGCTCGGCGAGGAACACCTGGAAAAGATCGGCGGCGGCGCGCCGGAGGAGAACGCCGCCCGCGTCGTGCTCGGTCCGGGAACAGGCCTCGGCGTCGCCGGCCTCATCCACTCGCGCGACCGCTGGATACCGGTGCCCGGCGAAGGCGGCCACATGGACATCGGCCCACGCACCGACCGCGACCGCCAGATCTTTCCGCATCTGGAGCCGATCGAAGGCCGTATCTCCGGCGAGCAGATCCTGTGCGGCCGCGGACTGGTCAACGCATACCGGGCGACCGCGCTTGCCGACGGCAGGACGCCGCGCTTCACCACGCCGGCCGAGATCACGGCGGCGGCGCTGGGACACAGCGACCCGGTGGCGGAGGAGGCACTGGCCTTCTTCGTGGCCTGCCTCGGCCGCACCGCCGGCGACCTCGCGCTGGTGTTCAAGAGCCAGGGCGGGGTGTTCCTCACCGGCGGTATCGCCCAGAAGATCGTGCCGGCGCTGCGCGAGCGGCATTTTCGCGAGGCGTTCGAGGACAAGGCGCCGCATTCGGAGATGATGCGCGGCATGCCGGTCTACGTCATCACCCATCCGCTTGCCGCCCTTGCCGGCCTGGCAGCCTATGCGCGGGCGCCGTCGGCGTTCGGCGTCGAGACGCGCGGCCGGCGCTGGCGCAGCTGAACGCCACAGCTTCCGCGCTGGCTTCAACTGCGTATCTTCGGCCGCACAGCAGCTACGGTTGGCGCCGCGGCTGTTCCGCCGGTGGATCATCGAGCAGGATGCGCTCGCCGGCGCCGTCCAGGTCGTCGTACTGGCCGCTGCCGAGCGCCCACAGGAAGGCCACGAGGCTTAGGCCGCCCAGTGCCAGCGCAACCGGGATGAGATAGGCAAGGATGGTCATGCGGCGACCTCGGCCGGCAGGACGGCGGAGGTAGGCTGCTTCGGGCCGGCCAGCCGCAGCGCATTGGCCACCACCAGTATCGACGACAGCGACATGGCGATCGCCGCGATCAGCGGGGTGACGTAGCCGAGCACGGCGATCGGCACGGCGATCGCGTTGTAGGCGATGGCGAGCGCGATGTTCTGGCGCACCAGCGTGCCCGCCCGGCGGGCGACGTCGACGGCGAGCGGCACCGCCGCCAGGCTGTCGCGCAGGAAGACGAAATCGGCGGCGGTGCGTCCGACATCCGCCGCGCTTGCGGGCGCCATCGACACATGCGCGGCGGCTAGCGCCGGTGCGTCGTTGAGGCCATCGCCGACCATCAGCACGCGCCGTCCCTCCGCAGCGAGCGCGGCAAGCCGCGCGACCTTGCCGGCCGGCAGCAGCGCCGCCGTGGCGTGGTCGATGCAGAGCGCCCTGGCCACGTCCCGGCAGGCTTCCGCGCGGTCGCCGGAGAGCATTTCCACCGGCCCTACGCGGCACGCCAGGTCTGCTACCGCCCGTTGGGCACCAGGACGCAGGCTGTCGGTGAAGGAGAAGGTGGCGACCTCATCCCCATCCAGCGCTAGCACCGTGCCGTCTCCTGCCCCGTCGCGACGCGCCCAGCCGGCCCGGCCGAGCCGCCACAGGCCGTCCTTCGTGCGCCCCTCTATGCCTTGCCCGGGATACTCGACCAGCCCCCTGAAGGCGAGCGTCGAACTCCCAGGCGTCGCGGCGGCGATGGCGCGCGAATAGGGATGGCGCGAATGCGCGCCGAGCGCGGCGGCGACCGCCAGCGCATGCGGGTCGATCGTATCGGCGGCGAGCAACCGCGGCCGGCCGAGCGTCAGCGTGCCGGTCTTGTCGAAGACGACATGGTCGGCCTCCGCCAGCCGTTCCAGCGCCGAGCCGTCCTTGACCATGATGCCGGCCTCGAACAGCCGTCGCGCCGCGACCACCTGAACGATCGGCACGGCGAGCCCGAGCGCGCAGGGGCAGGTGATGATGAGCACAGCAATCGCGATCGTCAGCGCCTTGTGCCAGTCGCCGTCCACCGCCATCCAGCCGAGGAAGGTGACGAACGCGCCGAGGTGGACGACCGGGGCGTAGAGCGCCGACACCCGCTCGGCAATGCGGCGATATCGCGCGCGGCCGCGTTCGGCCGCCTCCAGCATGCGCAGCATTTCCGCCAGGAACGAGCCTGACGCCGGGCGCAAAACCTCGAGGGCCAGCGGTCCGGTCAGGTTGAGCGCGCCCGCCCGCAACACCGTGCCTCCGGCAGCCGGGACCGGCACGCTTTCGCCGGTCACCACCGACATGTCGACGTCGGAGGCGCCGGACACCACGCGGGCATCGACGGGAATGCGTTCGCCCGCCGTCACCAGCAGCGTCATGCCGGCTTCGATGTCGGCGACCGGCCGGTAGTCGCGGCCGCCGTCGCCGGCGAGCACGATGGCGCCGCGCGGTGCGAGGCGGGCAAGGCCGAGAACGGCAGCGCGCGCCTTGTCGCGCATCACATGGTCGAGCGTGCGGCCGATCAGCAGGAAGAACAGCAGCGAGACGGCGGCGTCGAAATAGGCGTGCGGGCCGTGCGTCACCGTTTCGTACAGGCTCATCGCATAGGCCAGGGTCACGCCGACGGCGATCGGCACATCCATGTTCATGCGGCCGCGGCGAAGCGCGCTCCATGCCGAGCGGTAAAAGACGCCGCCGGCGAAGACGAGCGCCGGCAGCGCGATCAGGGCCGAGACGTAATGGAACAGGTCGCGCGTCGCGCCGTCGGCGCCCGACCACACCGAGACGGACAGCAGCATGATGTTGCCGGCGGCGAAGCCGGACACGGCGACGGCGCGCAGCAGGGTGGCCAGCCCGGTGTCCGCCGCTTCGGTGTCGGACGGGTGGGCTGGATAGCCGATAGAGGCGAGCGCCGTCGCGATCGGCGGTGTCGCGCCGTCGCGATAACGGACGGTTACGCGGCGCGTCGACAGGTTCACGCGCGCCGCATCGACACCGTCCAGCCCTGTCAGCGTCCGCTCGATGGTGGCGATGCAGACGGCGCAGTGCACGTCGGGGACCGAGAGTTCGACCTGCCGCAGGCCGTCGCCGAGCGCGCGGCTGGCGAGGGCGATTTCGTCGTCGCGGGGGACGCGTTCGAGGGCGTCCGGAACCACGCCCGGCGCACAACAGCTCATTGCAGCCTCCCGTCGCGGACATGGATGCGACGCGCTTCGCGCCACGGCGTTCCGTCGCGGGTCTCGGCCTGGATGTCGGCGATCCAGGCGCCGTCCGTTATGGCAAGCGCAGCCGCGCCATCGGGTTGGGAAAAGGCGACGGTCATGTCGCGTGCGTCGCTCACCGGGCTGCGCAAGGTCAGCGTCGCGGTCCGAAGCGGCACTGTCGCGCCATGCGCGTCGACGAGCCGGAAAGCAGCCTCGCCGCCGGCGATCGACAGGACCGCCGACCAGCCGAGCGCGCGCTGCTTGCGCGCCGCCGCGACCTTGTCGTCGAACTCCAGGCCGGCGACGTAGGAACTGCGGACCACGAAGCCGGTCCAGCTCATGCCGGCAACCGTCGCCATGGTGACGTTGACGGCGATGACCACGCCGAAGAAGGCGAGCATGATCATGAACATGTGGCGTCCGGTGAACCGCCTGTCCTGGCTGGTCTGGTGCGGTGTCATGGCTGCGGCGCCTCGAAATTTGCGGTGTAGCTGTCCGACTCGAAGCTCGACTTGTCCTCGACGACGAAGCGGAAGGTCTGCACGGTGCCTGCTATCGCGGCGGCCGGCTGCGCCACGTAGACCTTGAGCGTCTTCTGGCGGTCCGGTTCGACGCGAACGGCGAAGGCGCGGTCGGCCGGCTGGTCGAGGCCGACGACACTCATCTCGGCCTCCGGCAGGCCCTGAAGCGTCACGACGATGGTGCGCGGCTCCGGGATCTTGTTGAGCAGCTTCACGGTGTAGCCGTTGCGGATGGAGCCGTCGGCCAGCCCGACATATTGCGGGTTGCGGTCGTGCAGCACGTTCACCTCAAGCCGGTCTCGCGACAGGAGCCCGTAGAGCAGCAACAGGCCAACCAGCGACCAGGCGGCGAAATAGACCAGCGTGCGCGGACGCACGACCTTGCGCGGGCCGACATGGGCGAGGTCCGGCCTGAGCCTGCCATCGGCGCCGCGGACACGCGACGGGTCGGGCGCGACGGTGCCGCCGGCGGTGGCGACCGCCATGTTGGCGTTGTAGTCGGCAAGCGTGGCGTAGGAGAGCAGGCCGCGCTCGCGCCCCAGCCTGTCCATCACGCCGTCGCAGGCGTCGATACACAGCGCGCAGGTTATGCATTCGAGCTGCTGGCCGTCGCGGATGTCGATGCCCATTGGGCAGACGGCGACGCAGGCATTGCAGTCGACGCAGTCGCCTAGGGATTTGCCGGCGGCGGCCGCCTTCTTGGCATGGCGCGAGCGGGGCTCGCCGCGCCAGTCATTGTAGGTGACGGTCAGCGAATGCTCGTCGAGCATCGCCGCCTGGATGCGCGGCCACGGGCACATGTAAGTGCAGACCTGCTCGCGCATCAGGCCGCCGAAGGCGTAGGTGGTGACCGTCAGTACCAGAACGGTCAGATAGGCGACGGGCGCCGCCGTGCCGGAGACAAGATCGACCAGCAGCGTCGGCGCGTCGGCGAAGTAAAAAATCCAGGCACCACCGGTCGCCACCGCGATCGCCAGCCAGATGGCGTGCTTGGTGATGCGCAGCACGAGCTTGTGCGTCGACCATGTCGCGGCATCGAGCTTGATGCGGGCGTTGCGGTCGCCTTCGATGGCACGCTCGACGACGAGGAACAGGTCGACCCACACCGTCTGCGGGCAGGCATAGCCGCACCAGGCGCGACCGACCGCCGAGGTGACCAGGAACAGCCCGAACCCGGCCATCACCAGCAGCCCGGCGACAAGCCAGAACTCCTGCGGCCAGATTTCGACGAAGAAGAAATAGAAGCGCCGGTTGGCGAGATCGACCAGCACCGCCTGGTCGGGCGCGTAGGGTCCGCGATGCCAGCGTAGCCACGGCGTCAGGTAGTAGATGGCGAGCGTGACGGCCATCACCAGCCATTTGAAGCTGCGGAAGCGGCCTTGCGTGCGCTTCGGGAAAATCTTTCGGCGGGGCGCATAGAGCGGCTGGCGCACCTTGGCCGAGTTGACCGGCTGGGCATCGAGCCGTTCGATGGTCGGGCTGGGTTCGAGCATTTTTGCCGGCACCTGCGGTTCGACGCTGTCGGCCGACGGGGCCGGCAGGGTTCCTTCAGGACTTGTCTAGTCGCTTGCCGGCAGTGCCGCGTTGATCCAGGTCAACGGCAGACCGGCGGCACGATACGGCGACGCGGGGGAATATCCGACGATGCCTTCATTCGCCGCCGCCCAGCGAATGCACGTAGACCGTCAGTTCCTTGACCGTGGTGTCGCCTAGGCGGCCGAGCCAGGCCGGCATCACGCCGTGGCGCGGCGCGCGGATCTGGCGGGCGATGTCGGCTTCCTCAGCGCCGTAGAGCCAGATCGCGTCGGTCAGGTCGGGCGCGCCCAGCTCGCGCGATCCCTTGCCGCCGGCGCCGTGGCAGGCGGCGCAATTGTCGGCGAACAGTTTTGCGCCGGCCGCCTCCGGCACGGTTCCAGCATGCGCGGACAGCGTCTTCACATAAGACGCGACCTGGCCGATCTCCGCCGGCCGCAGCACCTCGGCGAAGGCCGGCATCTCCGACACCCTGGTTTCGCCGTCCTCGGCGAAGCGGATGCCGTGCGCGATGGTCATGCGGATCGCCTCCGGCGTGCCGCCCCACAGCCACTCGTCGTCGTTGAGGTTGGGGTATCCCGACGAACCGGCCGCGCCGGAGCCGTGGCACTGCACGCAGTTGACCCGGAACGCCGCGGCACCCGCCGCCGTCGCGAACTGGCGCAGGCGGTCGTCAGCGAGGATTTCGTCGACGGACATGGCCCCGACCGCAGCGACATATCCGCCCTTGGCCGCCTCCGCCGCCTGGAGCTCGCCGCGTACGTCGGCCCGGCTGGAATAGCCGAGCAGGCCGCCGGTGGCCGAGCTGACCAGCGGCCAGGCCGGATAGGCGATGGTGTAGGCCAGCGCCCAGACTATGGTGGCGTAGAACGTCCACACCCACCAGCGCGGCAGCGGGTTGTTGAGTTCCTTGATGCCGTCCCACTGGTGGCCGGTGGTGGCCACGCCCGAGACGTCGTCGATCTCTTTCTCGCTCATGCGCGTGGTTCCGGCCTGTCGTCGTGGAGAGGGATGCGGGCGGCATCGTCGGCCGCCCCGCGGCCACCCGGCCGGAAGGCGAAGGCGACGACGCCGAGGAAGAACAGTGCCATCGCCAGCAGCGCCCAGCTGTCGGCGAATTGGCGCATGGCGGTGTAGGTGTCCATGGCGGTCATCCTCAGCGGTAGCCGGACGTCTCGTCGTAGGTCGAGAAATCGACCAGCGTGCCGAGCATCTGCAGGTAGGCAACCAGCGCATCCATTTCGGTCAGCGCTCGCGGATTGCCGTCGAAGTCGCCGAGTTTTGCCTTGGGATAGCGGGCCTCGACGCCGGAGGTGTCGGCGTTCGGGTCGGCCTGCGCCTCGAGGTCGGCCTCGGCCCGGGCGATCATCTCGTCGCTGTAGGGCACGCCGAGACGCGCGTTGGCGGCGAGATGCGTCGAAAAGCCCTTCACCTCCAGCCGCTTGTCCTTCAGGAAGGCGTAGCTCGGCATGATCGATTCCGGCACCACCGAACGCGGCTCGACCAGATGCTGGACGTGCCATTCGTTGGAGTAGCGGTCGCCGACGCGGGCGAGGTCGGGGCCGGTACGCTTCGAGCCCCACTGGAAAGGCCGGTCGTACATCGATTCAGCGGCGAGGCTGTAATGGCCGTAGCGCTCCACCTCGTCGCGGAACGGGCGGATCATCTGCGAATGGCAGACGTAGCAGCCCTCGCGGATGTAGATGTTGCGGCCGGCGAGCTCGAGCGGCGAATAGGGCCGCATGCCCTCGACCTTCTCGATCGTGTTCTCGAGGTAGAAGAGGGGGGCGATCTCGACGATGCCACCGATCGTCACCACCAGCAGCGAGCCGGCGAGCAGCAGCGTGGCGTTGCGTTCGAGGACCGCATGCTTGTCCATCAAGGCCATCGGTGTTCTCCTTATTCGGCCGGCTGCAGCGCGGGGCGCGGCGGGGCGGCGCGGCCGCCGATCGGCTCCTCCTCGCGCTGGTGGCCGAGGATGGTCATCCAGATGTTGAAGGCCATGACCAGCGCGCCGGCGAGGTAGAGTGCGCCGCCGAGCGCCCGCATCACGTAGTATGGATGCATCGCCGCGACCGTCTCGGCGAAGGAGTAGGCGAGGAAACCCTGCTCGTCGTACTCGCGCCACATCAGGCCCTGCATGATGCCCGACACCCACATCACCGCCGCGTAGACGACGATGCCGAGCATCGCGAGCCAGAAGTGCCAGGTCACCAGCCGCAGCGAATAGAGCCGCTCGCGCCCCCACAGCTTCGGCACCATGTGATAGACGGCGGCGAAGGAGATCAGGCCGACCCAGCCCAGGGCGCCGGAATGGACGTGGCCGATGGTCCAGTCGGTATAGTGGCTGAGCGCGTTGACGGCCTTGATCGACATCACCGGGCCTTCGAAGGTCGACATGCCGTAGAAGGCGATCGCCGCCACCATCATGCGGATGATCGGGTCGGTGCGGATCTTGTCCCAGGCGCCCGACAGCGTCATCAGGCCGTTGATCATGCCGCCCCAGGACGGCATCCACAGCATGATCGAAAACACCATGCCGAGCGTCTGCGCCCAGTCGGGCAGCGCCGTATAGTGCAGGTGGTGCGGGCCAGCCCAGATGTAGAGGAAGATCAGCGCCCAGAAATGGATGATCGACAGCCGGTAGGAATAGACCGGCCGCTCGGCCTGCTTGGGCACGAAATAATACATCATGCCGAGGAAGCCGGCGGTCAGGAAGAAGCCGACGGCGTTGTGGCCGTACCACCACTGGGTCAGCGCGTCCTGGACGCCGGCGAAGGCCGAGTAACTCTTCGATCCGACCAGCGATACCGGGATCGCCAGGTTGTTGACGACATGCAGCATCGCGATCGTCACGATGAACGCCAGGTAGAACCAGTTGGCGACGTAGATGTGCGGTTCCCTGCGTTTCAGGATGGTGCCGAGGAACACCACGAGATAGGCGACCCAGACGATGGTCAGCCAGAGATCGACGTACCATTCCGGCTCGGCGTATTCGCGGCTCTGGGTGCTGCCGAGCAGGTAGCCGGTCGCCGCCATGACGATAAAGAGCTGGTAGCCCCAGAACACGAACCAGGCGAGGTCGCCGCCGAACAGGCGCGCGCGGCTGGTGCGCTGCACGACATAGAACGATGTCGCGATCAGCGCGTTGCCGCCGAAAGCGAAGATCACCGCCGAGGTGTGCAGCGGCCGCATGCGGCCGAAGTTGAACCAAGGCTCGACGTTGAGGTCGGGCCAGGCGAGCTGCAGGGCCACGACCAGCCCGACGAGCAGGCCGACGACGCCCCAGACCATGGTGGCGATTGAGCCGTAGCGCACGACGCCGTCGGCGTAACCCGACGCGTCGGCCTGCGCGGGAGCCGGCTGCCAGCGCAGCAGCACGATCGTCGAGGCGGCGAGCACGAAGAACAGCACCCACATGTGCTGCGCGAACAGATCGTCGGCGGCGAAAGCCGCCCCGAGCAGCGCAAGAAAGGCGAACAGCGCCAGGCCGATGGTCTGCGGACCGTATGTCATCAGGTGTCGCGCCCCGTGTGATTGGCATGCCCGGGTGAACCAGGCCTCGCGTCACACATCGTCGCTTGTCGCCGCGGGCGCCTTGATCCAGGTCAAGGCCGATGGCGCGACATTTGGTCAGCCTGCGGCGATTTCCGTCAGCAGCGAGACGCCGCGTGCCGCATCCTTACCCGCCATCCTGCGCCCTGCGCCAGGCGTGCCCGATTTCGCAGGGCTGCTCGTCGCCCGAGGCGCCGCCCTGCGCGGAACTCGAGCGGCGGCACGCCGCCAAGCTGGAGATATGCGACATGCTCGAGGCGATCGCCGATTCGCTGCCCGGACGCGTCGATCGCCACGCCTGTCTCAGGGCAGCGGCGACCCTGCTGCCGACCATGCGCGAGGCGCAGGCCTATGAGGAACGCCTGATCTTTCCGGCCTTCGCCGTCGGCGGCGACAGCCGGGCGCATTCGCTGCGGCGGCTGCGAGCCGAACATGTCGAGGACGACTCGCTGGCCGGAGAACTCACCGAGACGCTGCTGCGCATCGGCCATGGCGCCGACGTCGACAACCCTGAAGCACTCGGCTTCATGCTGCGCGCCTTCTTCGAAACCGTGCGCCGGCACATCGCCTTCGAGCGCGAGCACATGGTGCCGCTGATCCGCGGCGTGCCGCGCGACTGAGCGGGCCACGAGGAGAACCCGAAGCGTCGGGACGGCGCTAGTCGCCGGCGCGAGCGGCCAAGCGCGTCAGGTCCGGCACGATGATGTGGCGGTTGTTCTCGACCTGGATCACGCCGCTCGCCCGGAGCTTGGTGATCTGGCGGCTTACCGTCTCGATCGTCAGGCCGAGGAAGTCGGCGATGTCGGCGCGGGTCAGCGGCAGGTCGAAGGCTGCCGCTTCACGACCCGGATCCGCGGTCGGGTCGATATGGCGGGCGATCAGCAGCAGGAAGCTCGCGACCTTTTCCGCCGCGGTCTTGCGTCCCAGCGTCACCATCCAGGTCCTCGCCTCGTCGAGTTCGCGAAGCGTCTGCTGGAACAGCCGGTGCTCCAGTTCCGGCGAGGCCTTCATCATGCGTTCGATCGCTGCCTTCGGGAAGGAGCAGAGCGCGACGTCGGTCGCCGCTTCGGCATTGATGGCGCTTTCGGACTTGAAGGGCCGGCCCAGGAAATCCGGCGCGAACTGCAGCCCGACGATCTGCTGCCTACCGTCCGACAGCGTCTTGGTCAGCTTCACCACGCCGGACAAGACGTTGGAATAGCTGTCGACCCGCTCGGCGTCGCCGACGAGTTCGCCGCCCTCCTCCATCTTGTGCTTGGACGACGTCCTCGCGAGCGTAACGAGCTGATCCGGCTCGAGCGCACCGCAGATGCCGCGGTGGCGCGCCTCGCATGAGGCGCAAAGCACCGGAATGCCGTCGGTATGTACGTCCTTGCGCAAGATCGCCAGTCACCTCGGTCGTGGTCGTAACATCGTAATGCATCGAAGACGCCGCGTCAGATTGTCCGCCGCCGCGCACCAATGCAGGCCTCACGCCCGGCGGGCAAGGGCCAGCCGCCCGACTTCCGCATTCTTAACGATCGCCGGCCATTCCTGCGTTATGCCGGGCTGCACCGGCCGCTCAAGATAGGTGGAGAGCACGACATAACTGCGCGTCGCCTTGACGCCGGGCGTGTCGTAGAGGCGGGCGAGCAGACCTTCGAGCGCATGGGTGCTTTCGGTGCGCACCTTCAGCAGCATGCAGGTATCGCCCGCCACCGAGTGGATCTCCTCGACCTCGGGATGTTCCTCGATCGACAGCAGCACCGGGGTCTTGCCCCAGCCGGTGGTGTCGACATGGACGAAGGCGAGAAGCGACTTGCCCGCCGCCGCCGGATCGATCAGCGCCGCCATGCGGCGGATCGCGCCGGATCGACGCAGCCGTTTTACGCGCTCGTGCGCGGCGGGCGGCGAAAGGCCGACCCGTTCGCCGAGGTCGGCGTAGCTGACGGTCGCGTCCTCGACCAGGACGGCTAACAGCTTTCGGTCCATCGCGTCCAACTCGCGCTTGGCCGGGCGCTTGCGCCGAACGTCATCTGTATTTTGATCCATTTTGGACTTCCCTCTTGATGCCGAATGTCATTCTGCAATCATGCAGGAATGACGAATCTGGATCAATCGCTATCTGGTCAGCCAAGCGCTCGGCTGCGCATTCCGCCGTTCGCCTGGCTGCTGACGGCTTGCGTAGGCGTCATCGGCTCGAACTCGCTGGCGCTCGGGCCGATCGTACCGGAGGTGGCGCAAAGCCTCGGCGCCGACGCGCCGTCGGTGATGACCGCTTCGGCGGCTTTCGGCCTGGGCACGGCGGCCTCCGCGCTTTTCCTCGCCCGCTTCATCGACCGCTACGGCGCGCGCCGCATGCTGGCGGCCGCCTTGCTGCTGCTCGCAGCCGGACTCGCAGGCTCGGCATTTGCACCCACGTTGCCGTTTCTGGTCGCGGCGCAATTGCTGGTCGGCATTGCCGCCGGCGTCGCTTTGCCGGCGATCTACACGCTGGCCGCGGTCGTTGCGCCGGCCGGTCGCGAGAGCGAGACGATCGGCGTGGTGCTGACCGGCTGGACGCTGAGCATGGTCGCCGGCGTGCCGCTGTCGGCGGCGATCGCCGACCTCGCCGGCTGGCGCACCGTCTATGCGGTCGTCGCCGTCGCGACGCTGGCGGCCTGGGCGGCCGTCCGCCTGACGTCAGTGGAGGAGCGGCAAGCCACCGCGGCGGCGCCATCGCCGCTCGCCACACTCGGGGTGCGCGGCGCCCCGACGCTGCTGGCCGCTTGCGCCGCCTTCATGGCGTCGTTCTACGGTGTCTACGCCTATGTCGGCGATCATCTCCACGACGCGCTTGGGCTGCCGGTGAGCGCCAACGGCGTCATCGCCATCGCCTATGGCCTGGGTTTCGGCGCAGCCACGCTTCTCGACCGGTGGATCGACCGACTGGGCGCCGGCAAGCTTCTGCCGCCGATCTTCCTCGCCGTCGCTGCCGTCTACGCGCTGATGATGCTGACGTCCGGCTCTTATGCCGGCATGCTCGCCGTCATGTTTTTGTGGGGCCTCGCCAACCATCTGGGCCTGAACGTGCTGATCATGCGGCTGACGGCGCTGTCGCCGGAGCAGCGCGGCGCGATGATGGGCCTGAACAGCGGCGTGACGTATCTCGCCCTGTTCGCCGGCACGATCGGATTCGGCGCGATCTATGCGCAAGCGGGCTTTGCGCCGCTGCCGCTGGCGGCAGCCGGGCTGATGCTGGTGGCCGCGCTGTGTGCCAGGCTGGCGCCGGTTCAGGCCGGGCGGTAGCGCCCGGCCCTTTTGCCTAGAGCTTTTCCGCTTTTCTCCGAATCGCGGAAATGCTCTATCTCTTTGTTTTTACGCAATTCCGGACGGAGAACCGGCTTCCACTTCTCCTGGAATTGCTCTACAGCCCGCGCTGCATCAGCCGCGCCAGCCGTTCCGAAAACGCCTTGGCGTCGGCCGGCTTGTCGCCGTCGAGAACACGCGCCTCGTCGTAGAGCAGGTGGGCGATATCCTGCTTGAAGCCGTCCTCGGCCTCGCCGAGCTTTGCCAAAGCAAGAATGCGCAGATGCCGCGGGTTGATCTCGAGGATCGGCTTTGCCGCCGAATCGAGCCGGCCGGCCGCCGACATCAGCCGCTCGAACTGCCTGTCGGGCGCGTGGTCCGGCGCGACAAGGCAGACCGCGCTCTCCACCAGCCGTTCCGACGCCCGAACATCCGAAACCGCATCGCCGAGCGACGATTTCACGAAGGCCAGGAACTGCGTGACGTCCGGCGCGGTGGTTTCGTCCGCCTTGGCATCGGAGTCGACGAGCGGGATGTCGGCGAGGTCGGCGCCACCCTGGGTGACCGACTTGAACGCCTTGCCGTCGAATTGCGGCGCATTCATCACCCAGAAGGCGTCGACCGGATCGGTGAGCAGCAGCACCTCGACGCCGCGCGCCCGGAACCCTTCCAGCTGCGGCGAGGCGGCGAGACGGGCGCGGTCGTCGCCGGTCATGTAGAAGATCGAGCTCTGGCCCGGCTTCATGGCCGTCACGTAGTCGGCAAGGCCGCGTTGCGCTTCCCCCGAGGCCGTCGAGCGGAAGCGGGCGAGCTTCAGCAGTTGCTCTCGCCGCTCGAAATCCTCGTAGAGTCCTTCCTTGAGGACCGCGCCGAAATTGTCCCAGACCTTGGCATAGGCTTCGGCATCATTGTCGGCGAGCTTGGCGAGGTCGCCGAGCACGCGGCTGGTGACGCCCTTGCGGATCGCCGCGAGCAGCGGGCTTTCCTGGATCATTTCGCGCGAAACGTTGAGCGGCAGGTCGGCCGAGTCGACGACGCCGCGCACGAAACGCAGGTAGCGCGGCAGCACGTCGGCGTCGTCGGTGATGAAGACGCGCCGCACATAAAGCTTCATGTGGCCCTTGCGGTCCTGGTCGAACAGGTCGAACGGGCGCGACCCCGGCACGAAGGCGAGGACGTTGTATTCGTGACGGCCTTCGGCGCGGAAGTGGATGGTCGCGGCCGGCTCATCGTACTGGCCGGCGACGCTGCGGTAGAAGTCGGTATATTCCTCCGGCTTGATCTCGCTCTTCGGCTTCACCCAAAGCGCGGTGCCGTCGGCGATCTCACGGGCTTCCGCGCCGGGCTTTTCGATGAGCGTGATCGGCACGGGCACATGGCCGGACTGCGAACTTACCAGATCCTCAAGCTTGTAGGGCTCGGTGAAGGACACCGCGTCGTCCATCAGGTGCAGCACCACGCGCGTGCCGCGAAGGGGAGCGGCGTCGAGCGCGGCGGGGCCGATCGAATATTCGCCCTTGCCGTCCGACGACCATGACCACGCCTCGTCGCTCCCGGCCTGGCGGGTGACGACCTCGACGCGATCGGCGACCATGAAGGCGGAGTAGAAGCCGACGCCGAACTGGCCGACGAACTGGGCGGCACCTTCGGCCGTCTTGCCGGCCTCGATGCGCTCCATGAAGGCGCGCGTGCCGGAGCGGGCGATGGTGCCGAGCGCCTCAGCCATTTCTTCGCGGCTCATGCCGATGCCGTTGTCCTCGACGGAAATGCGCTTGTTGTCCGGGTCGGCGGCGATGACGATGCGCGGCTTAGGGTCGTCGCCAAGCAATTCAGGCCGGGTGATCGCCTCGTAGCGCAGTTTTTCGCAGGCATCGGCGGCATTGGCGATCAATTCCCTCAGAAAGACGCCGCGGTCCGAATAGACCGAGTGCACCATCATATGCAGCAGCCGCGAGACGTCGGCCTCGAAGCTTTTCGTTTGTGTGGGTGTCGTGTCTGCAGTCATGTTCGAACCATCTTTGGGATTTGCGCCACGACATGGCGGACCCGGCGGCGATTTTCAAGGCCGCCGGCGAGCATCTCCGCGAGCGTGGGCACCGGCCGACCGAAAGGGATCGGAAACCATATACCAGCAACGCAGGCTCGTGCGGCCGGCCGGCAAGCATTCGGCAAGCGACAAGCGCTAGCGTTCGGTGCAACGTCGGGGTGAAATGGACGCCATGCTGGACAAGGTTGCGAAACCGGCTGTCGGCACGCCTTTGCTGACCATGGAGGAAGCGCGTGCCCGCGCCACGGGCGACGACGCGCTCGCGACCTTGCGCGCGTGGGTTGAGACCTACCTGATGCGTGGCCATGCCGACCTCGGCCGCAGCGGCGCGGTCTGCCCCTTCACCGCCCGCGCCGCGAAAATCGATACTGTCCGGCTCGGCATCTGCGAGACCGGTCCGGATGACGAGGAAACCGCTTTCGCGGTGATCCGCAAGGGATTTGCCGATCTCGAGGCGATCCCGTGCAAGCCGTCGCTCCGCCACTTCCGCACGGTGATCGTCGGCTTTCCGAACTGCGCCGGTCCGGAAGGCGTCGCCATGCTGCAACGCGTGCAGGCGCGTCACAAGTTCTACTCGCTCGCCCGCTTCCGCATGATCGGTTTCATGCACGCCGCCAACGACGCGCCCGGCCTGTGGAACCCGGATTTCCGACCGCTGCGCGCGCCCTTGCCGGTACTCGCCATCCGCCATCTGGTCGAGCAGGACGCCCCGTTCGCGGCGCGCCACCCGCTGCTGCTCGCGCCCTACCTGCTGCGCTTTCCGCTCGCCGGGCCGAGCCGGCTCGTCGCCTACCTGCGCGGCGGCGGATGAACCAGCAGTCCGGCATCACGCTGTCGGGCGTTCAGCATGCCGCGGTCCGGCCCGAGCCGACGGCGCTGGCGCCGTCGATCGAGATCGTTACGTCGCCCGCCGGACTGAAGGCGCTGCGGCACGAATGGGACGCGCTGTTCGCACGCGCGGCGCTGCCGCAGCAGGTGTTCCAGAACCACGCCTTCCTCAGCCACTGGGCAAGCCACTATCTCGACGCGGCGACGACGCTTCATGTCGTGACCGGCCGCCGCAACGGCCAGCTGGTCCTGCTCTGGCCGCTGGTGAAGCGCCGGCGTTTCGGCTTCACCGTGCTGCAGTTCATGGGCGGGCCGGTGGCGCAGTTCGGCGACGTGCTGGTCGAGACCGGCGGCGACGACGCGGCAGCGGCGTGGGCTGCTGTAGAAAACGCGGGGGCCGACCTGTTCCTCGCCCAGAAGGTGCGCTCGGATGCGATGTTCATTCGATGCCTGAGGGGTGATGCCGTCGTCGTCGAGGAACTGAGCGCGCCGTTCGCCAAGCTGGCCGGTCGCGTCGACGCGGATGGCCCGGGAAGCGCCTATTCGGCGCGTGAGCGCTCGGCCTATCGCCGCCGCCTGCGCCGGCTCGCTGAACGCGGCGCGGTGCGGTTGCGTAGCGTGGAACCGGGGGATGAAGCAGCGGGATTGGCAGCGCAGGCTGTGCGGTTCAAGCGCGACTGGCTGAAACGCAACGCCATCCTGTCGCCGACCATGACCGACCGCCGCTTTGCCGACTTCTTCGCCGATTGCGCCGCTGATACCGCATCTTCATTGCGCCTGTCGGCGATCGAACGCGACGGCGTCGCCATAGGCATCGACCTGTCGTTCGACTGCAAGGGCCGAAGTTTCGGCCATGTCATCGCCAGCGATCCCGAATGCGAACACGAGGGGATCGGCAGCGTGCTCGTCCACCACGTCTTTGCCGTGGCGAAGGCGCGCGGCTCGACGATATTCGACATGCTGGCACCGGCGGACCCGTACAAGCTGCGCCACGCCGACGGCGAGACGCCCGTGCAGGATCTCGCCTTTGCGTTCACGCCGCGCGGACGGTTCTATTGCGAAACCGTACTCCGGCGCGGCAAGCCGCTGGCGAAGGGTTTGGCCAAAAAACTGCCGGCGGGGCTGGTCCGTGCTCTCGCCGGCCTGCCGCGCGATTGACGTAGAGCGGGATTGTTAAGATGTAGGAATATTTTCCTTTCCTTTCGCGTCGATCCGTGCCAGACTGCGGCTTCCTGAGCGCGGACACGGACATGAAGGGCAATTCGGCGGACGAGAGACATCACGAAACGCTTCGGCGCATCGTCCCCCTGCTGCCCGCGCTGGCCGGGCTTGCCGAGCGAACGGCCTGCCGCTCCTGGCCCGTTCGCCGCATCGTGCTCTGGCTGCTGCGTCCCGCCGAGCGGGCGGCGTGGGCCTTCGCCGCGAAGGCCGGATGCGCGGCCGCGCCGCTCGTGCTGGTCGACTGTCTCGTGCACGGGCCAGACGACGGCCCCGACGGCACTGCCCGCCTCGCAAGGCAGTTTCGTGCGCTCGCCGCCGCTTTCTCGGCTTTGATTTTCCAGGGAGTCGCCCGTCGGCCCGATCCCGACCGCCGGCACCGCGACTGCCCGGATACGGCCTGGCTCACTCGCCTGCTCTTCGCACCGCAGCCGCGCTGCGCCGACACATCATGATCGTCCTCCGCGACAAGCAGAGGGAGGCTCAACGCCGGCCCGCGGATGCTCGAATCGATGCCCGCGGATCGCCATGGCATGGGTTCGCGCAAATCACCGACTGGAGCCCCGGCTCTTGATCGGTGCTGGAGCAATTCCAGCAAAAGTGTGGGCGGTTTTGCGTTCGGAATTGCGAAAAACAAGAAGAGCAGGTCTGGTGATTCGAAGAAAACCGGAAATGCTCTATACCAGACCATCGCGCACGCGCCGGACCATCCGCTCGACATGCCCGACCGGCGCCTCCGGCGTGATGCCGTGGCCGAGGTTGAAGATCAGCGGCCCGTTGCCGAGCGCGGCCAGGATCGCATCGACACCTTCGTCTAGTGCACGGCCGCCCGCCACCAGCCGCAGCGGGTCCAGGTTGCCTTGCACCGCGCCTTCCACCTGCAAGCTTTTCGCCTGAGAAAGCGGCACTGACCAGTCTAGGCCCAGCGCCGTGACGCCGGTCTTCTGACGGTAGCCGGCGTATAGGCTGCCGGCGCCGCGCGGAAAACCGATGATCGGCACTTGCGGATGGACGGCGCGAACCCGCTTCACGATGTCGGCGACCGGCGTGACGCACCAGGCCTCGAAGCAGGCCTCGTCGAGCACGCCCGCCCAGGAATCGAAAATCTGCACCACGTCGGCGCCGGCATCGATCTGGCGGATCAGATACTCGGCCGACACGGCGGCGAGCGTCGACAGCAGCCGCGCCATCGCTTCCGGCTGGCGCAGCCCGAACAGCCGCGACGGCGCCTGGTCGGGCGTGCCGTGGCCGGCGATCATATAGGTCGCGACCGTCCATGGCGCGCCGCAGAAACCGATCAGCGTCGTTTCGTCCGGCAGTTCACTGCGCAGGCGCGACACCGTCTCGTAGACCGGCGCGAGACGGGTGTGGAAATCGCCGGCCTCGCCCAGGCCGCCGATTTCCTCGGCACGGATGGGCGTCATCTGTGGCCCGTGGCCTTCGGCGAAGCGCAGGTCGCGGCCGAGCGCGTGCGGCACGACCAGAATGTCGGAAAACAGGATCGAAGCGTCGAAGCCAAAGCGGCGGATCGGCTGCAAGGTGACTTCGACGGCGAAGTCCGGATTATAGCAGAGGTCGAGAAAGGAACCGGCGCGCTTGCGCGTCTCGCGATATTCGGGGAGATAGCGGCCGGCCTGCCGCATCATCCAGAGCGGGGGCGGCGAGAGCGTCTCGCCGCCAAGCACCCGCAGCATCCTGCGCCGCGCCGGCGCTGTTTCGTCAGTCGTCCGCATTATTTGCCAGGGTGCTCCAGTTGCGCCGGAGCTATCTCACGCCGGGCGAGGCCGGGCAACCGTGCGTCACGCCGCAGCCGGCCGGGGCATCAGGCTTCGTTGCGCCGGGTGAACTGGCCGGCCGGCCGGTAGCGCCAGAGATAGGACGGCAGGATCGAGGCGATCGTCTGCGGCTGCACGCCGAGCGCGGCGAAGGTGCGACCAGCCTTTGCCGCCTCTTCCGAAACGACGTTGTCGCTCTTCAGCAAGGTTACCTGGTCGGACGTCAGCAGCGGGTTCGGCAGCAGTCCGAGGATCGACGCCTGCAAGGACGCGATCGGCCATGGCACCGTCACCAGCAGGCGCCGGCGATCGATGATCTCGAGCATCTCCTCCATGCATTCACGGAAGCTCAGCACCTGCGGCCCGCCGAGTTCGTAGATCTTGCCGCCTTCGACCTTGCCGTCGACGGCGCGGGCGACCGCCTCGGCGACGTCGCCGACGAAGACCGGCTGGAATTTCGTGTGGCCGCCGCCGAGCAGCGGCAGCACCGGCGAGAAACGCGCCATGTTGGCGAAGCGGTTGAAGAACTGGTCTTCCGGGCCGAAAACGATGGACGGCCGGTAGATCACCGCGCCGGGCACGGTTTCCAGCACCGCGGCCTCGCCCTTCGCCTTGGTCTGCGCGTAGAACGACGACGACTTGGCATCGGCGCCGAGCGCCGAGACATGGGTCAGGCCGACACCGGCCGCGCGCGTCGCCTCGGCGACGGCGCGAGCGCCGAATTCCTGCACGGCGCCAAACTTCTGCCTGCCCGTCTCATGCAGGATGCCGACGAGGTTGACGACGTGTGCCGCGCCTTCGACTGCCCGGTCGACCGACCAGCGGACCCTGAGATTTGCCTGCACGGCCTGGATCTGGCCGACATTGCCGAGCGGTTGCAGATGGCCGGCGAGATCGGGGCGGCGACAGGCGGCGCGCACCTGGTAGCCGCGCCGCGCCAGCGCCCGCACCACGTGGCGACCGACGAAGCCGGAGCCGCCGAACACCGTGACGATCTTCGGGGTCTGGAGAATCTCGGTCATTGTCAACTGGCTCCGGGCAGGCCTTTGGCTATGCCCGTCTCATAGTCGGTTTCGGCCAAAAGGCAAAGCGTGCGCGACGTCGCGTGGAAGGTTACGGGCGAGCCAGGTCCAGCCGAGCCGGACGTCCATGCGCCTTGCGACTTACGGGCCCTGCGACCTGTCGCAGTTGCGGCAGCGCCGCGAGGCCCGGACGGACGGCCAGAGCGTTTCGGGCGGCTGCCGGGCTTCCGGTGAGGCGCCCGGTAAAATCGGCTCAGGCGAAACCTTCCATTTTTAGCGCCGCCTGCACCTTCGGCCGGGCGGCCACCCGGGCGCGATATGCGTCCAGCGCGGCGGGCGGCGCCACGCCAAAGCCGTGGCCCCAGCCGACCATCACGAACAGGAGCGCGTCGGCGGCGCTGAAACTGTCGCCGAACAGGTAGTCGCCCTTGATCTCGCCGGCGAGGTAGTCGTAGCGTTCCTCGATCGCATGCTTGTTGATAGCTTTCATCTCGTCGCCAGGCAGGAAGGCGTAGGACAGGAACGGCTTGTGCAGTTCCTCGACCATGAAGCCGAGCGCCTCGATCAGCCGGATGCGACCCAGCGGACCGGACGGAATGAGCTGCGGCGCCTGCTCGGCGATCCAGGCGAGGATGGCGACGTTCTCGGTCAACACCTCGCCGTCGTCGAACACCAGTGCTGGCACATAGCCTTTCGGGTTGATCCTGGTGAAATCCTCGCCCGCCTCCGTCGTGCGGGTCGGAATGTCGACCTTGACGATCTCATGGGCGAGGCCGGCTTCGTGGAGGGCGATGTGCGGTGCCTGGCTGCAGGCGCCGGGGGCAAGGAAGAGCTTCATGAGGCAAGATACTCCGCAAGGTTGTCGAGGCTTTCCTCCCAGCCGCCGCGATGGCCGTCGCGCGACGCTTCGCTGAGGAAGAAGGCCTGGTGCAAGGTGAGGGTAGTGCGGCCACCGTCATCCTCCAGCGTGATGGTGACGACGGTTTCATGTTCGGGCCGGCCGCTGTCGTCCAGCCAGCGGTGCGCGAACACGATTTTTTCCGGCGGCAGGATCTCCCGGTAGGTGCCGCTCAACCAGTAGTCGGTACCGTCGGGGCCGCGCATGCAGGTCCTGAAGCTGCCGCCAGGGCGGATTTCGCCTTCCGAGAAGGGCAGCGAAAAACCCTTCGGGCAGCACCAGCGGCCCAGCCGTTCCGGCTCGGTCCAGCAGCGGAACACCAGTTCGCGCGGCGCCTCGAAGCTGCGCCGGATCAGCAGTTCGGAGCCGGGTGCCGTGACGGTGTTCATGCCGCCGCCTCTTCCACGCCCAGTTCCTCAAGCAACTCGGCGAGCCGCTCCAGGCTCTGCGAAGCGCCGCCCTCCATGCCGGCGGCGACCATCACGTCACGGTCGGCGATGCTGTCGAACCGGAAAAGCGTGGAGTATCGGGTGCGGCCGTCGATCTCTTCCAGAACAAGCGTCTCGACGATCTCCTTGCCTTCGAACATGCCTTCCATGGCGAAGGTGCCGACGATGCGTTCCGGCTGCACGATCTCGCGGTAGGAGCCGAAGAACACGAAGGTGTCGCCGTCCTGATCCTTCTGGACGACCCGCCAGTTGCCGCCGACCTGGACGTCGAAGTCGGTGACGGTGTTGGCGCAGCCACGCGGACCCCACCAGCGAACAAAACGATCCTTCTCGGTCAGGCATTTCCAGACCAGCGCGCGCGGCGCGTCGAACAGACGCGTCATAAGGATCACCGGCGAGGTGGCGGGGGCGGCGGCGGCGAGCTTATCGGCGTTGCCACCGCTGGCGAACGCTACCTGCAGCTCCAGCTTTTCGAGCTGCTCCGTGGTGCCTTCCTCCAGATGCGCCAGGCTGGCGGCGGCAGCGGGGTCGGCATAGGTGACGTCGATGCGCAGCGTCATGCGGGTTTTGGCGCCATCCTCGGCGAAGCTGACGGTCATCAGCAGGACGACCAGGAGCTTGCCTTCCTCGCGATACTCCGTGGTGAACACCAGGCGCTCCGGCTCCGACACTTCCCTGACCTCGCCGTGGTTGGCGAAGACGAAGCCGTCCGACGTGCGGTAGTCGATGCGCAGCTTGCCGCCTGGGCGTGCGTCGAACTCGGCAGCCGGCACGGTGAAGCCGTGCGGCGCCCACCAGCGGACGATGTGTTTGGGATCGGTCCACAGGCTGAACACCAGCGCACGGGGCGCTTCGAAGCTGCGGACCAGAGTCAGGCTCGGCAGCTCGACCTCACTGGTCCTGGTTGCGCGGGGCATCGGCATCTCCTGCTTGAAGTTCCTTCAGATAAACGTCGAGACGGTCGAGGCGTTCGTCCCAGTGCCGGCGGTAGGCGTCGAGCCAGCCGGCAAGATCGCGCAGCGGCTCCGGGCGCAGCCTGCGCGGCCGGAACTGCGCCTCACGCCCTTGCTCGACCAGTCCGGCGCGCTCCAGCACCTTCAGGTGCCGCGACACAGCCGGCAGGCTCATGGCGAAGGGCTGCGCCAGTTCGTTGACGGTCGCCTCGCCCACCGACAGCCGCGCCAGGATCGCCCGTCGCGTGGGATCGGCCAGTGCCTGCAAGGTAGTGCTCAATTGGTCGGCGGCCATTTTTAACATACTTGTTAATTAACATATTCGTTAAGTACAGCAGACGCCATCCGCCGTCAAGCGATCCGAGTTGGCATCAAGCCAGCGGACGCGTGGTCTTACCAATTCGGCATCGACAAACCGGGCTGAACGGGATTAGGTCGAAACGGCTCCTCCGCCGGGATGCCGCCTGCCCTCCATCGGAACCTCAGCCGACCATGAAGACCACCCTCGACATCGCCGATCTCAAGGAAGCCGCGCGCCGCCGGGTGCCACGCATGTTTTTCGACTACGCCGATTCCGGCGCGTGGACGGAAAGCACCTACCGTGCCAACGAGGAGGATTTCCGCAAGATAAAGTTCCGCCAGCGGGTGCTGGTCGACATGATGGACCGTTCGCTGGAAAGCACGATGATCGGCGAGAAGGTGTCGATGCCGGTGGCGCTGGCGCCGACGGGCCTGACCGGCATGCAGCATGCCGACGGCGAGATGCTGGCGGCGCAGGCGGCGGAAGCGTTCGGCGTGCCGTTCACGCTGTCGACCATGTCGATCTGCTCGATCGAGGACGTGGCGTCGGTGACGAAGAAGCCGTTCTGGTTCCAGCTCTACGTCATGCGCGACAAGGATTTCGTGCTCAACCTGATCGACCGGGCCAAGGCGGCGAAGTGCTCGGCGCTGGTGCTGACGCTCGACCTGCAGATCCTCGGCCAGCGCCACAAGGACGTGCGCAACGGCCTGTCGGCTCCGCCGAAACTCACGCCGGCCAACATCGTCAACATGGCGATGCGGCTGCCATGGTGCCTCGCCATGCTGCGCACGCAGCGCCGCACCTTCCGCAATATCGTCGGCCACGCCAAGGGCGTCGGCGACCTGTCCTCGCTGTCGTCGTGGACCAACGAGCAGTTCGACCCGCGCCTGTCGTGGAAGGACGTGGAGTGGATCCGCGAACGCTGGGGCGGCAAGCTGATCCTCAAGGGCATCCTCGATCCGGAAGACGCGACAATGGCGGCGGCGACCGGCGCCGACGCGATCATCGTCTCCAACCATGGCGGCCGCCAACTCGACGGCGCGCCTTCGTCGATCTCCATGCTGCCGCGCATCGTCGAGGCGGTCGGCGACAAGACCGAAATACATCTCGACGGCGGTATCCGCTCCGGCCAAGACGTGCTGAGGGCGCTCTGCCTCGGCGCCAGAGGCACCTATATCGGCCGCCCGTTCCTCTACGGCCTCGGCGCCTACGGCCAGGCCGGCGTGACGCTGGCGCTGGAGATCATTCGCAAGGAACTGGACGTCACGCTGGCGCTATGCGGCAAGCGGCTGGTCACCGACGCCAGCCGCGAGCTGCTGCTCGACGGTGGCCCCCGGTAACGGACGGACGCTCTCCGAGGGCACCGGCCGCCGTGTCGGTACTTGCAATCCGCTCCGCAATTGACGATATGGGGAGCGGGAGGTTGGTGGTGGACGCGCCACTCGCCAACCGGGTCAGGTCCGGAAGGAAGCAGCCCTAACGAGCACGGAACGGGTCATTGTTCCAGCCTCCCGCCCTCCACAACATATCCGAGATGGCCGTCACGGCGTTGACGGAATGTCGTGGCACGGGCCACACTCGCTGGCGAACCGGCCGCGACAGCGGCGTGCGGAGACGAACCCTCGGATGAGCGAAACGGAACTTGCCGGAACGGGAAAGGCCGGCGCCTACAGGGTGCTGGCGCGGAAATACCGCCCGGCCGATTTCTCGGCGCTGATCGGCCAGGAGCCGATGGTGCGCACGCTCACCAACGCGTTTTCCTCCGGCCGCATCGCCCAGGCGTGGATGCTGACCGGCGTCCGCGGCGTCGGCAAGACCACCACCGCCCGCATTTTGGCGCGTGCGCTGAATTACAAGACCGACACGATCGACCAGCCTTCCGTCGACCTCACCGTGCCGGGCCAACACTGCCAGGCGATCATGGAAGGCCGGCATGTCGACGTGGTCGAGATGGACGCCGCCTCGCACACCGGCATCGACGACATCCGCGAGATCATCGAGCAGGTGCGCTACGCGCCGGTGTCGGCGCGCTACAAGGTCTACATCATCGACGAAGTGCACATGCTGTCGACGCAGGCCTTCAACGGCCTGCTGAAGACGCTGGAAGAGCCGCCGCCGCACGTCAAATTCATCTTCGCCACGACCGAAATCCGCAAGGTGCCGATCACCGTGCTGTCGCGCTGCCAGCGTTTCGACCTGCGCCGCGTCGACGCCGAGACGCTGGTGGCGCATCTCGCCCGCATCGCCGGACTGGAGACGATCGAGGTCGAGGACACCGCGCTCGCCATGGTCGCGCGCGCCGCCGAGGGTTCGGTGCGCGACTCGCTGTCGATCTTCGACCAGGCGATCGCCCATAGCGCCGGCCCGGTCACGGCAGAGACGGTGCGCGGCATGCTCGGCCTCGCCGACCGGGCGCGCGTCATCGACCTGTTCGAGCAGGTGATGAAGGGCGACATCGCGGCCGCGCTCGCCGAGTTCCGGGCGCAATACGACACCGGCGCCGACCCGGCCACCGTGCTGACCGACCTCGCCGAATTCACGCATTTCGTGACGCGGCTGCGCTTCGTGCCGTCGGCCGCCGCCGACGCCTCGCTGACCGAGGACGAGCGCAGGCGCGGCGCGGCCTTCGCCGAATCGCTGTCGGTAAAGGTGCTGTCGCGCGCCTGGCAGATGCTGCTGAAGGGCATAACCGAGGTGCAGGCCTCCAACCGCCCGGTCAGCGCCGCCGAGATGGTGCTGATCCGGCTGGCGCATGCAGCCGACCTGCCGACGCTGGACGAGGCGCTCAAGCAACTCGACGGCACGGCGACCGCTCCGTCTGGCGGCACACCGACGCGATCGTCCCCGGCTTCGACCGGCATGGCGCCGGCGGGCAGTGCGCGGCCTGTCGTGCAAGCGGTGGCAGGCGGCGCGGCGCCTGTCCGGCTGGCGGCCGGCGGCGCAGCGCCGGTGGCACGGCTTGTCGAGCGCGAGACGCCGGCCGACCAGCCGGTGCAATCGCCTGTCGCGGAGGTGCGGCCGGAGCCGGTCGTGGATGTGCCGGTGCGCTCGCTGGTGGATGTCGCAGCCCTTGCCGAGGCCAACCGCGACATGACCTTCAAGGTGCTGCTGAAGCGCTGCGTGCGGCCGGTAAGCTTCGAGCCGGGCCGCATCGAGGTAGCGCTGACGCCGGAAGCGCCGAAAACCCTGCTCAACGACCTGTCCAACAAGCTGAAGACCTGGACGAACCGCCACTGGCTGGTGTCGCTGTCGCGCGAGACGGGCGGGCGCACGCTTGCCGAGGAAGAGGCGGCGCGGCGCGAGACGGTTTTCCTGGACGCCAGCAACGATCCGGCAGTGGCGGCGATCCTGGCGCGCTTTCCCGGCGCGAAGGTGATCGACGTGCGCATTCCCGACAGCCCGGACCTGCCGGAGAGCACGGCCGATATCGACATGCCCGCCGCGGACCCGGCGGCCGAAGAAGACGACACCTGAAAGGACGAAACCCATGAAAGATCTGCTCGGCCTGATGGGCAAGGCGAAGGAGATGCAGGCCAAGTTCCAGGCCATGCAGGAGGAGATCGCCCTGATGGAGGCGACCGGCCAGGCCGGCGGCGGCCTGGTGCAGGTGACGATGTCGGGCAAGCTGGAGATGAAGGCGCTGAAGATCGACCCGTCGCTGTTCAAGGAGGATGAGGTCGAGATTCTCGAGGATCTGATCCTTGCCGCCCACAACGACGCCAAGGCCAAGGTGGAGGCGGCGATGAAGGACAAGACCGCTGCGCTGACCGCCGGCCTGCCGCTGCCGCCCGGCTTCAAGCTGCCGTTCTGAAAGAGGCGACGCGGTCGGGACCAGCGGCGTGAAATGCCTGGGTGGAGCCGAACTCGACAGCGGATGAACTGCACACGGCGCGCGGACATTTTGTGACCTGGGACCCCGACAGAACGATCGAAGCCGAACTCCAACCGGGCGAGATCGTCCGCTGGACCGGGCAACCTTCGTTCTTCCCGATGCTGTGGTCACAGGCGTCTACGATCGCCTTTGGCCTGATCTTTGCCGGGGTCCCTTTAGTGGGCCTCCTCCAGGGCTGGGTGGATTGGGCGAGGGAAATCGAGCTTAAAGACGATATCGGCGGCCTAATCTTCATGTCCGCATTTGTCTTGTTTGGCCTTGGCTTTGCCGGCGGGGGCCTGCTGGAAGCATTCAGCGTGTGGCGAACCGTCTATGCGGTGACCAATCGACGGGTTCTGATCATCAAACGCTTGGTGAGACACCGGGTCTTGGCGATCACGCCGGGCGGCATGAACGCATTCGAGTGGCAAACAAATGCTGACGGCTCGGGATCAATCACGGTCCGCCGCGAGGTTTACGAGAATTCCGAGGGCAATAACACCAGGAGGCTCGGCTTCGTAGGCACTCGGGATATACACGGTGCCATTCTTGCGATCGAAAGGCTGAGAACTGGCGCGGCCTAGACCGGAATCACCTGTCGAGGCTCGCGAACCCGCGGGCCGAACAGCCGAGGCTGATTCGTGCTGAAGCGCCCAAGGCGCCCATGTTGGCGCCTGCCAAAACAGCTTTCCGGCATTTGTGGTTAATTTTACTTAAATTGTTGAAGTGATGGGTAAAATTGTCTGTCGCATTGATACGGCGATCCCACCGTCGTGTCGCTAATCACGATTTGGAAACGTAAAAGTCATCATTTCGCCGAAAAATTGCACAGTGTTGCCATCTGTACACAGTCGCCGGAGGGATGATGAGGGCATGTCAGTGAGCGCGCCGCGGCGCGCGTCGGTCGTCTCCGCGGCCGTACTTCTCCCCCTGATGGTTTCCGCCTGCAGCCAGACCACCGATCTGGCGGGCAGCGTCAAGTCCATGGTCGTACCGACCAAGTCGCATGGCTATTCAGCCCGCGAAAAAGAATGCCTGATGCGGGCGATGTTCTTCGAATCGAACCGCTCCAGCCGCGACGGCCTGGTGGCCGTCGGCACGGTGGTGATGAACCGCGTGCGGTCGGAAAAATGGGGCGATTCCATCTGCGACGTCGTCGGAGCACCGCGCCAGTTCGCGCCGGGCGTGCTCACCCGCAAGATGAACTCCAAGGCGCTGCCCGACGTCGAGGCCGCGGCCGACTCGGTGCTGAAGGGCGAGCGGCACCCGAGGGTGAAGAACTCAATGTTCTTCCACACCGCCGGCCTGAAATTTCCGTACAAGAACATGCACTACACGGTGGTCGCCGGCGGCAACGCCTTCTACGAGAAGCGCAACCGCAATGGCGATCCGGTAGTGCTGCCGCCGGAAAATGCGCCTCTGCAGCCGCAGATCATGATCGCCCAGGCCGACGTGAAGCCGGCGGCGCCTGCCGGTCAGGCGCCTTTGGTGGCCGTGCCGACGCAGGTGGCGACAGCTGACGTGCAGGCGACGACCGATCCCGCTTCGGCTGTGGCGGCTCCGGCGACTGCGGCCGCTGCTCCGGCAGCAACAGCCGCCACGACCGCAACAGCCGCCGCTTTCGCCAAGCCGACCATGGTCGCCATGGCGCGGCCGGTGATGAGCGGGCGTAGCGACGGCGGCCACGCGGCGCCGGCGCGGGCACGGCCCGTGACCAACGCCGCTCCGCAGACCGAGGCGCAGCCTGTGGCTGTCGCGATGGCGGCGATCGATGGGCCGTCGCCGTCAAGTCAGGCACGCGCGACCGCGCCATTCCCGGACGCACCTGCAGCGCCGGCCGAGCAGCTTGCGGTGGCGAGCGGCGACGTCGCGCTTCCCGCGACGACCGAAATCATGCCGACCCCAACGCCGCACGTGATCGCGGTTGCGGACACAGCAGGCGCCGACGGCTGGACCACCGGCGCACCGGCTTTGTCGTCGGCCGCGCCGGCACCCCGCCCGGAGCCGATGGCGTCCTACGCCGTCGACCAGGACGACGCCGACGCGATCGGCGCCATGCTCATGGACCAGGAGCGGCCGGCCTTCGGCTTCAATTGAGAGAGCGGCGCCGCGCCTCGAAAGCGCGGTGCACTTTCCGTCGACATGCGCTAATCCTGCGCGCCATGTCGAAACGAATCGCCGGCCCGGAAATCGAACGCCTGATCCAGCTGCTGGCCAAGGTGCCCGGGCTCGGGCCACGCTCGGCCCGCCGCGCCGCGCTGCACATGATAAAGAAGAAAGAGCAGCTGCTGGCGCCGCTTGCCGACGCCATGACGGATGCCGTCGACAAGGTGCGAACCTGCTCGACCTGCGGCAATGTCGATACGATCGACCCGTGCTCGATCTGCGCCGATCCGCGACGCGACGGCGCCACCATCGTCGTGGTCGAGGATGTCTCCGACCTGTGGGCGCTTGAGCGCGCCGCCGCGCTCAGCGCGCGTTATCACGTGCTCGGCGGCACGTTGTCGCCGCTCGACGGCATCGGCCCGGACCAGCTGAACATCAAGGGGCTGATAGGCCGGGTGGCCGAGGGCGGGGTGAGCGAGGTGATCATCGCCGTCAACGCCACCGTCGAGGGCCAGACCACGGCGCATTACCTGACCGACCACTTGACCGGCTCGGGCGCCAAGGTGACCCGGCTCGCGCACGGCGTGCCGGTCGGCGGCGAGCTCGACTATCTCGACGAAGGCACGCTTGCGGCGGCGCTAAAATCGCGGACCGCGTTTTGACGCAATGAGCGTTTAGCGACCCTTTCATGATATTTGCCCCACGTTGCCCCCGTCTGTCCTGCCGGACATTTCCCCCTCCAGGGAGGAGATCGGCAGCTTCGGCGCTCCCACCTTTCCCGCAATTTTGGCGATTGGCGAAACCAAAGCGGCCGGCTGATCTCCCCCCTGGCGGGGGAAATGTCCGGCAGGACAGACGGGGGCAACGTAGGGCGCAGGCCTCCGCCATCCTTGCCTTCCTCGCCATTCTCATCTCCGCCATCCCCGCCTCCGCCGCAAAGATCGACGACCAGTTCCGCGCTTGGCTGGAGCAAGACCTGTGGCCGTCGGCGCAGGAAAACGGCATTTCGAAAAAGACCTTCGACGCCGCCTTCTCCGGCGTATCGCCCAACCTGAAACTCCCCGATCTCGTTTTGCCCGGCGAAAAGCCGAAGACACCGAAGAAGCAGCATCAGGCGGAATTCGGTTCGCCCGGCAATTATTTTGCGGAGAAGACGATCGGCGCGGTGACGGCGGGCGGACGGGCACGCGCCGGCAAATACGCAAAGACGCTTGCCGCGGTGGAAAAAAAATACGGCGTGCCGGGCGAGGTCGTGCTGGCGATCTGGGGTCGCGAGTCCGGCTTCGGCGCGGCCAAGATGCCGTATGATGCGTTCGAGGTGCTCGGCACCAAGGCGTTTCTGGCGACACGCAAGGAGATGTTCCGCAAGGAAGTGCTGGCGGCGCTGGTGATGGTCGAACGCGGACTGGCGCCGCGCGAGGCGATGAGGTCGTCCTGGGCCGGCGCGCTCGGCCAGCCGCAGTTCCTGCCGTCCTCGTTTCTCAAGCATGCGGTTGATTTCGACGGCGACGGCCGCGCCGACATCTGGTCTTCGGTACCGGACACGCTGGCCTCGATCGCCAACTATCTAGCCGAATTCGGCTGGGTGAAGGGCCGCGACTGGGGTTTCGAGGTAATCGTGCCGGACGGCGTTTCCTGTTCGCTGGAAGGGCCGGACCAGGGCCGCCCGATCGCCGGCTGGGCCGACATCGGCATAATCCGCACCAGCGGAAAACCCTTTCCCGCCAGCGAAGCCCGCGCGGAGGGGTTCCTGCTGATGCCGGCCGGGCGCAGCGGCCCCGCCTTCATCGTCACGCCGAATTTCTACGTGCTCAAGGAATACAACGAGAGCGACCTTTACGCGCTGTTCATCGGCCATGGCGCCGACCGCATCGCCGGCGGCGACAGAACCTTCGCCGGCGGCTGGGGCAAGGTCGGCGGGCTCTACCGTTCCGACATCGCCGGCCTGCAGCGGTCGCTGGAAGCCAAGGGCTACGACGTCGGCGGCGCCGACGGCCTGCCCGGCTTCAAGACACGGCGTTCGATCGGCGACTGGCAAGCCAAGAACGGCCGCGCCGCCACCTGTTTTCCGGACGCCGACATCGTCAAGGCGCTTCGGTAGGTGCGGTCATGGTGGCAAGGCGCGCTGCCCGGCTAAGACGCGTGTTCGACGGCACCGAGCCGCCGCCGGAATGGCCGGCCGGCATAGCGATGCGAACCTTGCGTGACGCGGCCGACGCAAGGGCGATGCACAGCCTTCTGATCCTCACCTATGGCGAAGGCGACAGCGACGTTTTTCCTTCGTTCGAGGACTGGTGGGAGCGGGTGTCGGGCGACGCCGAATTCGATGCCGGCCTCTGCTTCCTGGCTTTCGACCCGGCCGGGCAACTCGCCGGGCTGGCCCATTGCTGGACGGGCGCCTTCCTGAAGGATCTGGCGGTGCGGCCAGAGATGCGCCGCCATGGCCTCGGCGCCGCGCTCCTCCATCATTGCTTTGTGACGCTCATGGCGCGCGGTGCCAGTCATATCGACCTCAAGGTCGAACTCGACAACGCGCCGGGGCTGCGGCTCTACGGCCGCGCCGGTATGGTCGAGGTGCCGTGGGAGGGTTGACGGCGAGGCCGAAACCTCACGCCGTCTGCGGTCGGAACTCGTAAGCCCGGATCGAATCCGGCTTCATCTCGATCGAGAAGCCGGGCAGTTTCGGCGGCATATAGGCGGCGTTGTCGATCACGCAGGGATCGAGGAAATGCTCGTGCAGGTGGTCGACATATTCGATCACCCGGCCGTCCTTGGTGCCCGACACGGCGACGAAGTCGATCATCGACAGGTGCTGGACATATTCGCACAGGCCGACGCCGCCGGCATGCGGCCACACCGGCAGGCCGTATTTCGCCGCCATCAGCAGCACCGAAAGCACCTCGTTGAGACCGCCCATGCGGCAAGCGTCGATCTGCACGACGTCGATCGCGCCGCCGGCGATCATCTGCTTGAAGATGATGCGGTTCTGGCACATCTCGCCGGTCGCCACCTTCACGGGCGTCACCGCCTCGCGGATTTTCTTGTGCCCGGCCACATCGTCGGGGCTGGTCGGCTCCTCGATGAAATAGGGCTTGGCGAAGGCGAGTTTTTTCACCCAGTCGATCGCCTGGCCGACCTCCCACACCTGGTTGGCGTCGATCATCATGAAGCGGTCGGGGCCGAGCACTTCGCGGGCGATGATGAGGCGGCGGATGTCGTCGTCGAGGTCGCGGCCAACCTTCATCTTTATGTGCGTGAAGCCGGCATCGACGGCTTCCTGGCAGAGCCGCCGCAGCTTCTCGTCGGAGTAGCCGAGCCAGCCGGCCGAGGTGGTGTAGCAGGCGTAACCTTCGCGTTCGAGGATCGCCATGCGCTCCGCCTTGCCCGGTTCGGCGCGGCGCAGGATGGCCAGCGCCTCCTCCGGCGTCAGCGCGTCGGTGAGATAGCGGAAGTCGACGATCTTGACGATCTCTTCCGGGCTCATCTCGGCGACCAGCCGCCACACCGGCTTGCCGGCCTGCTTGGCGAGCAGGTCCCACACCGCGTTGACCACGGCGCCGGTGGCAAGGTGCATCGCGCCCTTGTCCGGCCCGATCCAGCGCAGCTGGCTGTCACCCGTGACGTGATGCCAGAACCGGCCCGGATCCTCGCGGATCCAGTCAAGGTCGAGGCCGACGACGAGATGGCGCATGGCCTCGATGGCGAGGCAGCAGATGTCGTTGCCGCGCCCGATGGTGAAGGTCAGCCCGTGGCCCTCCGGCCCGCCATCGGTCTCCAGCACCACATACGCGGCCGAATAGTCCGGATCGGGATTCATCGCATCCGAACCGTCCAGGCTTTGCGACGTGGGAAAGCGAAGGTCGTGGGTACGAAGGCCGGTAATGCGGGTCATAGGGACTCCAGGCAGAATAGGCGGGGGGCAATAGGCAGTAGGAAAAGAAAGAGTGGGCAGCAGGCAAACGCTGGCCCTACTGCCTAGTCGCTACTGCCTACTGCCTCCTAGGCATCCGCGACGAAGGTCTGCTTCTGCGTGCCCAGCCCTTCGATGCCGAGCTCGACCACGTCGCCGGCCCTGAGGTAGCGCGGCGGCTTCATGCCCATGCCGACGCCGGGCGGCGTGCCGGTCGAGATGATGTCGCCGGGCTGCAGGCTCATGAACTGGCTGAGATAGGAGACGAGGTACTTGACGCCGTAGACCATTGTCTTGGTCGAGCCGTTCTGCATGGTCTCGCCGTTGAGCTTCAGCCACATCGGCAGGTTCTGCGGGTCCGGCACCTCGTCCTTGGTCACCAGCCATGGGCCGATCGGGCCGAACGTGTCGCAGCTCTTGCCCTTGGTCCACTGGCCGTGCCGCTCGGTCTGGAAGGCACGCTCCGACACGTCATGCGCGGTGCAATAGCCGGCGACGTAGTCAAGCGCCTGGTCTTCCGAGACGTATTTGGCGGTCTTGCCGATGACGACGCCGAGTTCGACCTCCCAGTCGGTCTTTTCCGAGCCGCGCGGGATGACGACATTGTCGTCAGGACCGACGATCGCCGAGGTCGCCTTCATGAAGATGATCGGCTCCGGCGGCACCTTGGCGCCGGTCTCGGCGGCATGGTCCGAATAGTTCAGGCCGATGCAGATGAATTTTCCGGTGCCGGCCACGCAGGCGCCGAAACGCGGCTTGCCCGACACCAGCGGCAGCGAGGCCGGGTCGAGCTTGCCCAGGCCGGCAAGTGCCGCCGGGTCGAGCACCGCACCGGCGAGGTCGGCCACATGGCCCGACAAATCGCGGATATTGCCGTCGGCGTCGATCAGGCCGGGCTTCTCCTGCCCCGCCGCTCCAAAACGAACAAATTTCATGAAAGATATCCTCCGGTTGCTGTCAGATCGTCCAGCCGCCGTCTATGGCATAGGCCTGTCCGGTCGTGTAGGTCGCGCCGGCAAGATGTACGGCGAGATCGGCGATTTCCTCAGGCGTGCCAAGGCGACCGATCGGCTGGCGCGCGATAAAGGCGGCGCGCGCCGTCTCGTAATCGCCCTGCGCCTTCAGCCGGTCCTGCAGCGACGGGCTTTCCACCGTGCCCGGGCAGATGGCATTGCAGCGTATGCCTTTGCCCACATAATCGGCCGCCACCGACTTGGTGAGCCCAATCACCGCCGCCTTGGTGACGCCATAGGCAAAACGGTTCGGCACGCCCTTGATGCTGGAAGCCACCGACGCCATGTTGATGATGGCGCCGTCGCCGCGTTCCAGCATGCCCGGAAGCACCGCGCGGATGGTGCGCACCATCGCCTTGACGTTGAGGTTGAAGGCGAATTCCAGGTCGGCGTCCTTCATTTCGAGGATCGAGCCGGCATGCACGAAACCGGCGCAATTGAACAGCACGTCGACGCGGCCGATCTCAGCCACCGCGGCATTCACCGCCGCGTCGTTGAGCACGTCCAGCTTGCGCACGGCGATGCCTTCGTGGCCGCGCAAGTCGGCCAGTGCCGCCTCGTTGATGTCGGTGGCGTAGACCATGGCACCGGCGCGGGCGAAGGCCAATGCGCTTGCCTTGCCGATGCCCTGCGCCGCCGCCGTCACCAGCGCGGTTTTTCCTTCGAGATTGGTGGTCATGACTACTGCCTTTGTCTTGTTTTCCTCATCCGGCATTCGCTCGGCCGAGTGAAGCGCTGCTTCACGCCCGCCGATGCTTATCCCTTCGGCCGCCGTTCGACGACATAAATGTGGTCGGCCGCCAGCACGACCTCGCCGCGCTGGTTCAGCACTTCGCAGCGCTCGATCACGCGGCCGGCGTCCGGCCGCTTCGGGTCGTCCTCCTTGACGGTGATGGTGGCGCGGGTGCGGATGGTGTCGCCGATGAACACCGGCCGGATGAAGCGCAGACGGTCATAGCCATAGGAAAAGGCGACCGGGTTGATGACGCTCGCCGTCAGCCCGACGCCTATCGAAAACACCAGGGTGCCGTGGGCGATGCGCTGCCCGAACGGCGTGGTCTTCATATATTCGGCGTCCATGTGGTGCGGGAAGAAATCGCCGGTATGGCCGGCATGCACGACGAAGTCGGTCTCGGTGATGGTACGCCCGAACGTCGTGCGCGAAAATCCGATCTCGTAGTCCTCGAAATAGGTGGTCTGTTCCATTCAGGGCCTTTCCGCGATCGGCGTCGCCGGCGCGGCGCTCGACTGATAGGCGGCCTCGACCAGCGCCATGGTCGCCCAGCCGTCCTCGACCGAGCTGACCAGTTCGGCATCCTCGCCGGCGACGAAGCGCTGCAGGTTTGCCATGCGGCCGACGAAGGCGTCCGGGAACCAGGCACCGTTCAGCGGCACCGGCACCCAGCCGTCGCCGCCCTTGGGATAAATCTCCAGGATGTCCGGCTCGCCTTTGGGGTAATCGAGGTTGAGGCCGAGCCGCAGGTAGGCCGCTCCCTCGGTGCCGCAGACGCGGAACTCGCAGGCCTGGTATTTGCGACCGAACTTGTGGTCGTGGTTGATCGACAGCGCACATCGCACGGTGTCGCCGTAGTCGAGGATGGCGCTGGTGCGCGTCTGCGCCACCGTATGGTTGGGATGGCCCAGCGTCCTGGCGTGCACGCCCCTGGGCTCGCCGAGCAACTGCCGGATCAGGTCGAGATAGTGGATCGAGTGCAGCGCTACCTCGACGCGCGGGGCCTTGAGCAGGAACTCCCACAGCTGCCAGGGCGTGTCGAGCGCCAGCCAGGCGTCGAAATCCACCACCTCGCCCAGCCAGCCCTTGGCGATCGCATCCTTGAGCGCCAGCATCATCGGGGCGAAGCGCAGCTGGAAATTGACGGCCGCGACAAGTCTCTTTTGCCGGCAAATCTTCAGGATTTCCGTCGCGCCGGCCAGGTCCGCGCCCATCGGCTTCTGGATCAGCGCGGCGGCACCGTCGGGCAGCGCCTTCAGGACATCGGTATGGAACTGTGGCGGCGTGGCGAGATCGAAGATCGCCCCCGGCACGGCCGCCGCCTCCTCAACACTGCGATAGGCAATGACGTTCCATTGCGCTGCTAGCTTCGCGGCCTTGGCGTGATCGGGATCGTATAGCCCGGCAATGGGGAAACCGGCCTTGCGATAGGCCGGGAAATGCGCGTCGCCGACGATCGAACCGGCACCGAAGGTGACGATCGGCCGCGGCTGCGACGGTAGCGGCCAGGACTGGGCGAGGGAGGCGGGGTCGAAGATCATGGCGCAGACGTCCTCTCCCCCCTCGAGGGGGAGATGGCCGCGAGGCGGCCAGAGGGGGTCGGAGCGGCCGCGCGCCGACTTTCGATTCCGACCATGCAAAAAAAGGCGCCGAGCCCCGTCGCGGCGACCCCTCCCGGCCGCTTCGCGGCCACCCTCCCCTCAAGGGGGAGGGGGACGCCGCGCTCAATCCACATGAAACACCTCTTCCATCGACGCCCACCACTCTCCCTCCTTGCGGGTGTCGAGCGGCGCCTGCATCGGCACGCAGATGGCCCACCATTCCTGCGTCTTCGGATCGGCGGCCATCTTGGCGGAGTCGGCGGCGAAGTCGGTGCCGTGATATTCGAAATAGGCGAACATCAGGTTCTCCGGCTCCTTCATGTAGATCGAGTAGTTGCGGATGTTGCAGGCCGCGATCATCGCCAGCACCTCGGGCCACACGGCCGCGTGGATACGTTTGTATTCGGCGATCGCTTCCGGCTTGATGCCGAGAACAAAACCCATGCGCTGCATCGTCAGCCCTCCCGTGCCGTGATTTCCGTGGTGAACTCGGCGATGCTTCTGGCCTTCACCGCGTCCCAGTCCCAGTCGATGCCGATGCCGGGTTCCGACGGCGCCAGCGCGTGACCGTCGACGATCTGCATCTTTTTGCCGGTCAGGTCGTCGAGCTGCGGAATGTATTCCACATATTTGCCGTTCTGGATGGCACAGACCAGACTGACATGCAGTTCCATCAGGAAATGCGGGCAGACCGGCATGTCGAAGGCCTCCGCCGCATGCGCGACCTTCAGCCACGGCGTGATGCCGCCGATGCGGCCGACGTCGACCTGCACGATCGAGCAGCCGCCCTTCTGCATGTACTCGCGGAAATGACGGATCGAATAAAGCGATTCGCCGATCGCCACCGGCGTCGCCGTCGAACGCGACAGCCTGATATGGCCGTCTATGTCGTCGGCCGGCAGCGGCTCCTCGATCCAGGCGAGGTCGAGCGCGCTGAGCCGCTCGGCCCGGCGGATCGCCTCGTCAACGGCGAAACCCTGGTTGCAGTCGGTCATGATCTCGTAGCCGTCGCCGACGGCCTTGCGCACGGCGGACAGCCGGGCGAAATCCTCCGCGCCATGCGGCTTGCCGATCTTCACCTTGGAGCCGCGAAACCCCTTGGCCTTGGCCTGCAGCGCGTCGTCGACCAGCGCTTCCGTCTCGATGTGCAGCCAGCCGCCTTCCGTGGTGTAGAGCGGGCAGCGGTCCTTGGCGCCACCGGCGAGCTTCCACAATGGCAGGTTCTGCTTGCGCGCGCGCAAATCCCACAGCGCCGTGTCGATCGCGGCAAGCGCGATCGCGGTGATCGCGCCGATCGTGGTGGCGTGGGTGGCGAATTCCAGCTTGTGCCAGATCGCCTCGATCTGGTCGGCGTCGCGGCCGATGATGCGCGGCGCGAGGTGGTCGGCGAGCAGCCGCATCACCGAGGAGCCACCGGTGCCGATTGTGTAGGAATAGCCGGTGCCGATGGCGCCGTCCGAATCGGTGATGGTGACGATCGGCGTTTCCTGGCTGACGAAACTCTGGATGGCGTCGGTGCGCTTGACCTTGGGAACGAGGTCGACCATGCGCAGTTCGACTTTTTCGATCGTCGCCATCGCCTACCTCCGCAACGTCTTGCCGGTCGCCGCATCGAACAGATGCGCCTGGGCGAGGTCAAAACTCATCGCCACCTTGTCCCCCGGTTTCAACGGCCTCGGGTTGAGCATGCGTGACACCCATTCCTTGCCGTCGAAGCCGACGAACACAAGCGTCTCGTTGCCGAGCGGCTCGGTGATCGACACCGGCAGGTCGATGCCGAACACCGCCGCCGCGTCGCCCGAATGCAGGCCGTGGCCGGTCGGAAAGAGGTCGTCGGGCCGCAGCCCGAACACCACCTTCTGACCGGCGCTGACCTGCTCGCGGAACTGCGCCGGCAACGGCAAGGTGCCGCCGCCGGGGAATGCCAGCGTGCCATCATAGACGACCGCCTCGTGCAGGTTCATCGGCGGCGAGCCGATGAAGCCGGCGACGAAGCGCGTCGCCGGGCGGCGGAACACTTCCTCCGGCGTACCGACCTGCTCGATGTAGCCGTCGCGCATGATGACGATGCGGTCGGACAGCGTCATCGCCTCGACCTGGTCGTGGGTGACGTAGACCATGGTGGTCTGCATGCGGTTATGCAGCTTCTTGATCTCGGTGCGCACCTGGCTGCGCAGTTTTGCGTCGAGGTTCGAGAGCGGCTCGTCGAACAGGAACACCTCCGGCCGCCTCACGATGGCGCGTCCCATGGCGACGCGCTGGCGCTGGCCGCCAGAAAGCTGCGAAGGACGGCGCTCCAGCAATTGCTCGAGGCCGAGAATGGAAGCGGCATCGGCCACCGCCTTGTCGATCTCGCCCTGCGGGCGGCCGGCGATCTTCAACGAAAAGCCCATGTTCTCTCGCACCGTCATGTGCGGGTAGAGCGCATAGGACTGGAACACCATGGAGATGTTGCGCGAGCGCGGCGGCAGGTCGTTGACGACGCGGCCGCCAATCCTGATCTCGCCGCCGGAGATGTCCTCCAGTCCGGCGATCATTCTCAGCGTCGTCGACTTGCCGCAGCCGGACGGGCCGACCAGGGCGATGAACTCGCGGTCGGCGACCTCCAGGTCGATGCCATGCACGACCGGCGTGGCGCCGTAGCGTTTTTCGAGTTTGTTGAGTGTGACCGTGGCCATCAGGCTGTTCCACTGGTTTGGATTTGCAGGCGACCGCCCCCTCCACCGCCTTCGGCGGTCCCCCTCCCCCGTGAACGGGGGAGGATCGAGGGCGTGCCGGCGGCGGCGCCGCAAATCCTCCCCTGCGAAGCGGGGGAGGGGGACCACGCGAGGCGTGGTGGAGGGGGCCCCATACGAAAGGGCATCACATGAGCAAACATCTTCCTCACCCCTTCACCGCGCCCGACGTCAGGCCGGAGACGAGGTGCTTCTGGACGATAAAGGTGAGCGTCAGCGCCGGCACGATCATCACCACGGCCAGCGCGCACATGCCGCGCCAGTCGATGGTGAACTCGGCGGTGTAGTCGAGCAGGCCGACCGGCAGCGTCTTGGAGGCGGTCGAGCGGGTCAGCTGCGAGGCCAGAGCGAACTCGTTCCACGAGGTGAGGAAGGCGAAGATGCCGGCCGACGCGATGCCGGGCCGCGCCAGCGGGAACTCGACCTGCCAGAACGCCTGCCAGCGCGTGCAGCCGTCGATCTGCGCGGCTTCCGCCAGGTCCCTCGGCACCTGCCGGAAGAAACCGTCGATCAGCCAGATGGTGAAGGGCACGTTGAGCGCCACATAAGCGAGGATCAGGCCGAAATGCGTGTCGATGATGCCGAGCCGGGCAAAGACGAAGAACAGCGGCAGCGACAAAGCGATGCCGGGCACCGTGCGCGTCAGCATGAAGCCGAGGAAGATCGCCGACTTGCCCTTGAAGCGGTAGCGGGCGAAGGCATAACCGCCTGCCATGCCGATCGCCAAGGCGATCACGGTCGAGGTGACCGAAATCACGATCGAGTTGCGGAAATAGTCGATCACCGGGATGCCGCCCTGACCGACGCCGGAAAACATGGCGACATAGGCGTCGAAGGAAATTTCCTGCGGAATCCACACCGGCGGCTTGGCCATGATCTCGACCGTCGGCCGCAGCGACGACAGCACGATCCACAGGCCGGGCAGGCAGATGACCGCCATGGCCAGGAACAGGCCGATCGAATGCGCCAGCGACAGCGCGCTGCGTTTCAGGCGATGGGCGGCGTTCTGGTCCATCTTCACCACTCCGCGCCGATCTGCTGACGCGCTGCCGCAAGCTTGCGGAAGAAATAGAAGGTGAAGACGATCGACAGGATGATGGCGAAATACGACATCGCGTTGGCCATGCCCATGCGCGAGTCGGCATAGCCGGTGCGGGCGATCAGCGTCCACAGCAGTTCGGTGCGCTTGGCCGGGCCGCCATCGGTCATGATCTTCACGATGTCATAGGCGCGCGCGATGTCGAGCGAGCGGATGGTCATGGCGATGAAGGCGAACGGCATGACGAACGGCCAGGTCACGTAGCGAAAGGTCTGCCACGGCGTGCAGCCGTCGACGCGCGCCGCCTCGACCGGCTCCTTCGGCATCGCCATCAGGCCGGCCAGGATGAAGATGGCGAAGACGGCGGTCGACAGCCACACCTCGGCGACGAGGATGGCGAAAAAGGCGAGATTGCCGTCGATCAGCCAGGGGATCGCCCGGTCGGTCAGGCCGAGCGCCTGCAGCGCGTTGTTCACCAGGCCGATGTTGTCGTTGAACATGAACTTGAACTGGAAGCCGACGAGGATCGGCGAAAACATCATCGGGAACATCATGATGGTGCGCAAAACGCGCTGGCCGCGCGCCGCCTTCTCCACCAGCATGGCGAGGCCGAGGCCGAGCAGCATTTCCAGGTTGAGCGCCACCGTCAGCAACAGCACGGTGCGGCCGAAGGCGACCCAGAACTCCCAGCTGGACAGCAGGCTGACATAGTTGCGCAGGCCGACAAAGGTCCAGATCGTCTCCGGCCTGGTCAGGCGGAACGGCGTGAAACTCGACCACAGCGACAGCAGCAGCGGCACCACCACCACCGCCGCCAGCACGATGATCGCCGGCAGCAGCAGAAGCGTCGGTGCGGAAGGCCGCGGGAGTTTCATTGGCTTCGGGTTTCTTTCCTCGGAGGCCTGCTATCGCGAAATGCTGCGCAGCTCCTCACTGTCCTGCCGGACATCTCTCCCCGCAAGCGGGGAGAGAGACGCCTTCATCGAAGCTTCCGCCAGTCACAAACGTTGGTGATTTGCGAAAGAAGAACGGCCGTCGCTCCTCTCCCCGTCCTTCACGGGGAGAGGAGCGACGGCAGCCAGGTGAGGGGCAGCGCGACGCCTTATGAAAAGGCACCTCGCGCTGCCCAAAACCCTTACAGCTCGCCGGCGTCCTCGAGAATCTGCGTCGCCTTGGCGGCGGCGTCGTCGAGCGCCTGCTTGGAGGTCTTGTCACCGAGGATGGCGGCCTGCAGCTCCGGATAGACGGCGTTGGAGATCTCGATCCAGGACGGCGTCTGCGGAACGGCGAAGGCGTTGGCGGCGGCTTCCTGGAAGGCCTTCAGCACCTCGGTCTTGTAGGGGTCGCCATTGGCCTGGGCGATGTCCCACTCCCACACCGCGGTGCGCGTCGGCAGCGGGCCGGCGGCGGCTTCCAGCTTCTGGCTGTCCTCGTTGGTCAGCCACCAGACGAGGGAGGCGGCTGCCTCCTTGTTGGCGCAGCTCTCGGTCACCGAGAAACCGTGATGGCCGGCCCAGCCGGTGCGCTTGCCGGAAGAGCCCTTCGGCTGCACCTTCACGCCGACATTGCCGGCGACCTTGGACGACTTCGGATCGTTGAAGAAGCCGGCCCAGCCCGGCCAGTCGAGATTGAGGGCGACGGTGCCGGAGGCAAAACCCTGGCCGAGGTCGTCCCAGAGGTAGTTGGTGGTGCCGGCCGGGACGGCCTTGGCCTTGTAGAGGTTGACGAACCAGTCGAGCGCGCGCACGCCGGCTTCCGAATTGAAGACCGGCTTCTTGTCCTTGTCGAGATATTCGCCGCCCTCGGCGATCACCATCTCGTAGAAGCGGCCGTTGATCGCCTCTTCTTTACCGGCGAACTGCGTGCCGTAGAAATCCGGCGGCGCGGCGAAGAACTCGGCCTGCTTCGTCACCTCTTCCCAGGTGTCCGGCGGGGCGAGCTCGCTGCCGTACTTCTCCTTGTAGGCCGCCTTCTTGGCTTCATCGTTGTACAGGCTCTTCTGGTAATAGAGCGCCGACACGTCGAACTGCGCGCGCGGCAGCATCACCAGCTTGCCGTCGATGGTGGAGGCGGCGATGTTGGCGGGCACGAAGGCGTCGATCTCGGCCTTCGGCAGCAGCGCCGTCAGGTCGGTGTAGATGCCGGGATATTGCGGCGCGAACGACGAGTGATTGGAGCCGACGCACCAGCTGAGCGAGCCGGTGGCGATATCGGACTTGATCTCCTTGTCCAGCTCGAAGTGGTTCTTCTTGGAGATCACGTTCACCTTGGCGCCGGTGGCCTTCTCCCACTCGGCGATGCGGGCGTAGAGCGCCTCGTATTGCTGGCCGCCGATGAGCTTGGCGTCGACGGTGACGCCGTCGAACTTGCCCGGCAGTTCCTGTGCGGATGCAAGGCCGCCGCCCAGCATCAATGCCATTACGCCGGCGGAAACGCCGGAAAGCAACCGTGTCATCTGATCCTCCCGAGGGCGGGCGAACACTGGGCCCGCAGCACCAAAAGCACCCGTTGACGAATGCTTCATTTATATACAAAGAATATTTTCATGGGTCGGTCAAGCGCAAAGTGATCCTTGCGATTGCGTTCTGCGCATATGCAGTCCACAATTCACAGGGGAGGAACACCGGGTGGAAGAGGACGATTCGGACCGGTACCGGGCGCCCGCGCTCGACAAGGGGCTCGACATTCTGGAGCTGCTTGCCGGTGTCGACGGCGGGCTGACGCAGGCGGAAATCGCCAAGCGGCTTGGCCGCAGCCCCAATGAGTTCTACCGCATGCTCGACCGGCTGGTGAAACGCGGCTACGTGACCAAGCCTGACGGCGACCGCTATTCGCTGACCCTGAAACTGTTCGGGCTGGCGCAGCTGCACGCGCCGGTGCGCCGGCTGGTCTCCTACGCCACGCCGCTGATGCGCGAACTCGCCGAGACATCGCGGCAGGCCAACCAGCTCGTCGTCTTCGACCGCGGCTCGGCGGTGGTGATCGCCCAGCAGGAAGCGCCGGGTTACTGGGGCATTTCCATCCGCGTCGGCTCGCATATCAGCCTGTTCGATACCGGCTCCGGCCATGTGCTGCTCGCCTTCCGCTCGCAGGAAGAGCGACAGATGATGATCTCCGAGCACCTGCGCAGCACCGAGAAGCCGGCGCAGCCGCCGGAATTCTTCAGCCGGCTCGACCAGATCCGCGACCGCGGCTACGAGATGATGGCGAGCCTGCAGACGGCGGGCGTCTACAATCTGTCGGCGCCGGTGCTCGGCCCCGACGGCAAGGCCATCGCCGCGCTCACCGTGCCCTACATCACGCTGGTCAACCTGCCGTCCGCGCCCGACATCACCCAGACCATCGAGCTCATCCTGGGCACGGCGGAAAAGCTGTCGCGGCTCGCCGGCTCCGACGTCAGCCAGGCGCATTGATTCTTATTTGAAAGACCACTTTCCTGATGGGGAGCGGTCCGCCGTTGGAGGACCACTGTAATGATCCTGGACACCCACCTGCATATCGTCGACCAGTCGGCGCTGCGTTATCCCTGGCTTAGCGGCGCGCCGGCGCTCAACCGCAATTTCTCCTACGAGGAGTATGCGCGCGAGGCGAAGCGCTGCGGCATTGCCGATACGCTGCATATGGAGGTCGACGTCGACCCGTCCGACATCGACGCCGAAACCGTCTATGTCGCCGGCAAGGCGCGCGAACAAGGCAGCCTGCTGCGCGGCGCCATCGCCGCCTGCCGGCCGGAGGAAACGGGCTTCGCCGCCTATGTCGAGCGGCAGCGGGAAAACCCGTTCGTCAAGGGCTTGCGCCGCATCCTGCACCAGAGCGCCGACGATCTGTCCGAAAGCACGACTTTCCGCGAAAATATCAGGCACCTCGGCGGCAAGGGCCTTACCTTCGACCTCTGCGTGCTGCCGCGACAGATGCCGCAAGCGATCGCCCTGGTCGACCTCGCGCCGGACGTGCAGTTCGTGCTCGACCATTGCGGCGTACCAGACATCCGCGCCGGTGACGAACAGGCCTGGCGCGAGGGCATCAGCGAGATCGCCCGCCGCCCGAACGTTATCGGCAAGATCTCCGGCGTCGTCGCTTATGCCGACCCCGACACGTGGACGGTGGCGACGCTGCGCCCCTATGTCGAGCACACCATCGGCGCGTTCGGCTGGGACCGCGTGGTGTGGGGCAGCGACTGGCCGGTCTGCACGCTGGGTGGCGGCCTGTCGACATGGGTGGCGGCGACGCAGGCGCTGGTCGCCGGCGCCAGCGCGGAGGAAAAGACGAAGCTGTTTTCGGGAAACGCGAAGCGGGTGTGGGGGCTGTAGCTTCAGCGCCGGATGGGTTAAATGCTGCGGTCTTTCTGATTCATCGGGCCGACTGCGGAAAAGCCATCATTCAATGCCTATATGTCGGCCGGGCGCAGACGTTCCAACCGCGACCGACTCCCTGGAAGAAGGGACTGTTCGAAGAGCACGTTCCGTCAACCTTAAGTCTCTCCACATCAGTCCAGAAGGTTTTGTAATCATTCAGGAAGTCTTACGGCTGGTCGACGGGCTTGACTCTGCCGGCGTCTCACGAATGATTAATCCCGAAGCATTTCCTGTTCGAGGTTCCGTCATGGCCGGCCATCATCCCTACAAGAACCTGCCCGACTGGGCGGATTGGCGCAGATCGATCGCCGATCGCAACATGTTCCACATAGCCGACCTGTGGCAGCCGCGCTTCAAAGTCACGAAATCGATGCGGATCGCCACATTCGGATCCTGTTTCGCCCAGCACATCGGCCGCTCGATGAGGGAGCGCGGGTTCTCCTGGCTGAACTGCGAGCCGGCTCCTCCGGGCCTCTCGAAAGAGAATGCCAAGAAGTTCAACTACGACGTCTTTTCCGCCCGCACCGGCAACATCTACACGTCTTCGATCCTGAAGCAGTGGACCGAATGGGCGGCGGGCATCAAATCGCCCCCGGAGGAAGTCTGGGAGAAAAACGGCCGGTTTTTCGACCCGTTCCGCCCGCGCATAGAACCGGATGGATTCGCTTCCGTGGAAGAAATGATCGCCAATCGCGCGGTCACGATCGACCGGTTCCGGCAATGTATCGAGAAGGCGGATGTCTTCGTCTTCACGCTCGGCCTTACGGAGAGCTGGTTCAACAAGACCGGTGGCTACGAATACCCGTTGTGCCCCGGAACCGCCGCAGGCACCTTCGACGAGAACGAACACGTCTTTGTCAATCAGTCATACGAGGCAGTTCGTTCGAGCCTGCTCGAAGCGCTCTCGATCATGCGCTCCATCAACCCGGGGCTCCGGTTCCTGCTTACTGTTTCGCCAGTTCCGCTGGTGGCGACGAACGCTGGCCGCCATGTTCTCGTTTCGACAATGGCCTCGAAATCGATTCTTCGGGCTGTCGCCGACAGCGTGGCGGGCAGCACAATCGAACCGGTCTCCAGTCGGGCAAGGAAGAAGACGGCCTGGAAGGAATGGGCCATATACGGAGAGCATGAAATCACGGACGGTGCCCTGGATATCCGCTCTCCAAGCGAAAATCCGTTCTTTGGCATCAAGAGCAGGACACCGCTCAGCGTCAGCAAAGGCGACAGATTAACCGTCAGGATCGAGACCGATTGCGACGTGCCGATCGCTGCGCATGTCTCGCCGAATCTGACGACGCGCAAGGACAGCGTAAATGCTTCGCTGCCTGTGAAGAAGGGCGCCGCGACGTTTGATCTCGCTGTCGACTGGACCGGAACCGCGACGGTTTGGATCAGCCCGAAACGGAAGACTTTTCCGTTCAGGATCGGAGCCGCGGAGATCGTGCGTGAAACCAAGGCGGATGGCGTCGTGGACTACTTCCCATCCTATGAGATCATCAATTCGCCCGCCTTCGGCGGCGTTTTCTTCGAGCGCGACCGGCGGGAGGTAAGCCCCTACGGAGTAAACTTCGTGATGAATCACTTCTTCACCGGCCTCGGCCAGGAAGCCGAGTCGGTCGCTGCCCTCAAGAACAGAGATGCCTTCGATGTCATCTGCGACGAGCTGATTCTCGGCAGCTTTTTGAAGGCCGCGGAATGACCATCCATATTGTGGGAACGTCGCACATTATCCCTCTCCGACAAGCTCTGGTCGAGAGCGGGAAAGAGGCCGGGTTCGAGTGGTATTTCGCCAACAACTCCAACTATCCCGAGGGGGAATTTATCTGGACCGACGAGGGGCTCTCCCATGACGCCGACAGCGTATCGGGGGTCTGGGCGAAACTTTCAGGCCGCACATCCATCCCTATCCGGCCGGGCGACACGGTCATAGCATTCGGGTTCGACGACAGGTTCGACCGCTATGGGTTCCTGGCAGGAAAAGCCGATCACATTTCCAGTGCGTGCCGCAGTCAAACCGTGAGAGATCTGGTAGCGGCGTCGCCAGCCTTGCGAATGATGGCGCTCATCCGGGAAAAGCAGCCGGAAGCAAACTTGATCATGGTGGAGCCGCCATTGCTGTCTCGCAGCGAGCAGGTCAAGAAGTTCGTCGACGGGCTTGTCCTGAAGCAGCGGCTGTATGAACTTTGCAGCCAGAATGAAGTCATCGCAACCCGGTGCGGCGCCCGGTACAGGCGCCAGGTGGAAGAGACGCTGCAAGCGGAAGGCGACTATCTCTATACGCGTGACGAGTATCTTGCCTCGGACGGCTTCCATTGGGGACCGAGAGGCATAGATGTGGTTTGGCGCGACCTTGAGCCTGTCTTAGGTACCGCGTAGCCGCGGCGGGGTGCCGGTGTCGCCGGGGCTTTTCGCCCATATCTTAAGCTCGGACATCCCCATGAACCGCACTTCTTTCCATGCTGCCAGGTGACACGGGTAGCCATCGGCCGCCGAGGGCGCTGATGGCTCACACGGCTTTGCCCCGCCGAACAAAGCGTTCATGGATCGGCCCGAATCCTTCTGTTCCCGGAGCTTTCAATGGATCGCCGTTCGTTCCTGCAAGTCGGCGCGCTCGTCGCCGGCGACAACAGCACCGCTTACCTGAGGGGTTCAGAGCCGGGCTATCTCGCATTCCTCAACGGACGGAGCGATGGAACCGCCTTCCCGCTCCGGCGCGAACTCCGGCAGAGCCCTGTCATGAAAGGCGATGGAGGGGCCACTTACGGGCCGTTTGATTTTCGAATTTTCGACCTCGAAGATGTGAAGGCCTTTGTAAGGCCCGATGGCGAGGCTGCATTCGCGAACCGGCCCGCGACCGTAAAGAAAGTCAATGGCGCGGTCTTCGACGTCTTCACCATCACCTTCGAGCAGCCTCTGCCTGTCGACTCGCACTTTGTCGTCGCCGGGATGCGACTTGCCGAACGATCCGCAGCGATGCTGAACGGCTCACAGCTCGATGTTCTGGCCCTCGAGAAGGAACTCGCGAAGTACGCCGCGACTGAACAGGAACTGCGGCGCGACCTCGATCGGGCGGTTCAGGTTGGCTTTGGTCAGCCTCTGCTCGAAATGCCGCCGTCAGATGGAAAAAGCTATCTTGGCTGGGGACCGGACCACCAACTGGTCAATCGGCCGGATGCCGAAACCGCTGTCGCCCGGGCGCAGGAGGCGGTTGAAGCAGCCGAGGCCGCGGCGGCGAGCGTCGACATTCGACGCGTTCCTGACGTCGAGACCCTGAAAACGCTGAACAGCGACCTGACCAAGCTTGCGTTTCTACCGGGCGATATCGGCTTCGACTGGAAGGAGGTGGACAGTTCGGCGGCTGCGGCACTTGACCGAAACGAGCATGTTGTTGTGCGGGATCCGCGCAAGCCGTTCGCTTCCGGCGCCTGGTACCGCCGGCTGAAAGGCGACGAGCCCTGCGTCCGCGATGCCTTCAAGGCGAGAGGTGACGGTGTCGCGGACGATAGCGCGGCTCTGCAGGACGCGATCTACTGGATGGAATACTACCCGCTCCGATCCCGGGCGCTGACGTGGGAACGTGGCATCTACAACATCTCGCAGCTCGAAATCCCCAATGAAATCACTGGAATCTCGTTTAATGGCCGGTCGTTCTGGGACACCACCATAATGTGCCAGGAAAGCGGACGAGAGCCGGCGATCCGTAACGCTTCCCAAGAGTTCAAGATGTTCAGCATGTCGCTTTTGTCGGCCCGGCCCAATTCGGAAAACTGGTCGAGCCGGAAAAACGGCCTGCACAACGACAAGGGTCCCGGCCAGACGGCCGACGTCGACGTTACGATCGGCCGCTGCCGTTTTGCCGGGTTTTACCAGGGAATCTACCACAAGGGCCGTGGCCTGGCCGCGCACAACAATCATTTTGCTTCGTGCCATTTCGGGATCGGGCTCGACTGGCCGGAGCTCGGAGATTACCAGCCCAGCGAAACCTCGGGCGCGGACGTGTTCGACGACAGCATGGGTTTTCGCGGTATCGCAATTTCCAACACACGCTTCCATTCGATGAGACATGGTGCGGTGGCCAACATAGGGGCCAACGCGGAAAAGCTCGCGAACCTGAAGATCAATGACATCGTTCTCGACGTCGGTTGCCGCATTTTCTACGGTCACCTCGGCAGCTGGGGTTCCATAACCAATTCAGTCTCGACGTTTTCGGCCACCGAGATTCTGGAGCTGACGGGTGGACGCGACTTCAACGTATCCGGCATCACCGGCGGCGGAAATGCCAAGGGCGGTGCCAGAACACCCCAAAACCTGATCAGGCTTACCGATGGGGTTTTCAGCGGCGGTCGTTTCTCCAATATGGTGCTGTCCAACAGCGAAGAACATGCTATCCGGGATACGTCGGAGCGCCTCCAAGGGGTTACCTTCTCCGATATCACCTTCCATGACGTGGGATTCAACGCGCCGGACAGCTCGCGCGCGTTCAGTTTCGGATCGCAGCACTCCGATATCGAAATCGTCAATGCGAAGCTTCTCGGCAGCGACACGCTGCAGGGAATTATAGGCAATAACTACAGCAACAACCGCATCCGCGCGGTCAATCTGTCCCGAGAGGGAAACGACACCCCATGGGCGGCCGGCTCCAACGTCGTTCTCATGGGCAAGCGGCTGAGATACTCTCCGGAACTGGTCAACATGACCAACGTCGCAACAAGCAGCGCCGCGGCGCTCGATTGGCTCTACATCGGCGACGACCTGGTCGAGATCGGCGGCACCATCACGGCGCAGGCGGCCGCGGCAGGCGATTGTGAAATTGATCTGTCGCCTCCAGTGACGACGACATTCACTCAGCCGCAGCAGGCCTGGGGCATGTTGATTGCGGCGACGCCCGGCCTCAACATCGCCGGTTCGGTCATGGCAAGCGGCAATATGTTACGATTGCGGTGGCTTGCGCCGAACACCGACGACAACGCCTTCAGCTTTAGGGCGTCTTTCCACGTCAGGTAATGCCAGATCGGGATGAGTAATATGTACGGCTGGTTCTACTACGAGAAGGAAGGGCACTATCAGGGCCCATACCCGAGCAAGGAGGACGCCGTCGCCGCAGGCCGGGCCATGACACCTCCCGGACGGAACTTCTGGATCGTGGAAGGCAAGAAACCACCCTTCGCCTTTCCGGACGCCGATCAGTTGCTCGCGCTCTTTGTCGCGGCGAACGGAAGGCTTGGCACCGCCGAGAAGCCATTCGGCCTCGAAGATGTGGAGATCACCCCTGAACAGAAGGCACATCTCGAAGTGGCGTTCCGTGATCTGTTCGGCGGCTGGATGGAACAGTACCAGATAAATTTCAATATAGATGCGTTCCGTATCCTACGTAACACGGAACGCATTGAAGCGAGTGGCTTCGATAACGCCGCAGGCTCGAATTAGCGATATTCGGCATATCGCACCCGCCGCACCAAGTCTTCATGGCTTGCAACGGATCAGGATATTGCAGCGGAGAGGAACAGAGTTTGACCAGGCCGAACCTTTTCTTTGATGCCTTTGAAGCTGTCGTGGGCGACCAGTAACACGAGAACATCCGCATTCTCGATCGCGTGCTCGAGATCCACCATTTGGTGGCCGGCAAGCCCGGACGGAAGTTCCTTGATATTCGGCTCCACGATCAGGGTGTTGCCTTCGAAAGTTTGGGCCAATATTTCGGCGATGTGCAACGCGGGGCTTTCGCGAAGGTCGTCGATATTCGCCTTAAACGTCAGTCCCAGGCAGGCAATGGTGACGCTTCGAGCATTCTTGTCAGGATTGGCGAGCAAAAAATCGCCTATGGCTTGCCGGACCTTGTCCACGATCCAGCCGGGTTTGGCGTCGTTGACTTCACGGGCCGAACGTATGAGGCGCGCCTCCTCGGGTGCGCTGGCGACGATGAACCAAGGATCCACTGCGATGCAGTGCCCGCCCACGCCGGGACCGGGCTGCAGAATGTTCACACGCGGATGGCGGTTGGCCAGGCGGATCAGCTCCCACACGTTGATCCCGAGACGGTCGCAAACCACCGACAGTTCGTTGGCAAAAGCGATGTTGACGTCCCGGAAGCTGTTTTCGGTAAGCTTGCACATCTCGGCGGTGCGGGCGTCGGTCAGCATGCAGTCTCCCTCTACGAAGGTTCTGTAGAGGGCGACCGCGGCCTCCGAGCATTTCTGCGTAATGCCACCGATGACACGGTCGTTCTGCACCAGTTCTCGCAGCACGTGGCCGGGCAGAACACGCTCAGGACAGTGAGCGACGCGAATGTCGGAAGCTTCGCCATGAGTGTGCGGGAAGGTCAAATCCGGCCGTGCTTCGGCCAGCCATGCGGCCATCGTCTCCGTGGCGCCTACCGGCGAGGTGGACTCCAGAACAACCAGATTGCCCGGCGCCAACTTCGGCGCGATGAGCTTCGCAGCGGCCTCGATATAACTCAGATCAGGTTGATGACGGTCCTTAAAGGGGGTGGGAACAGCTATCAGAAAGGCGTCCGCGGGCTCAGGCACGGTCGAAGCGCGCAGCCAGCCCTCGGTGACGGCGGCGTGCACAACGATGTCCAGGTCCGGCTCGATGATATGGATCTGGCCCCGGTTGATGGCCTCCACCACTTTCGGATTGATGTCGATGCCGATCACCTTCTTCTTGCGAGAGGCAAGTACGGCCGCAGTGGGCAGGCCTATGTAGCCCAACCCGATGAGTGAAACTGTCTCGAAGTTCATGTCGTTGATCGTTCCTGAAACTTGGTGGCCAGTGCCGTTATGATCTGCTCGGACGCCTTTCCGTCGCCATACGGGTTCTGAGCCTTGCTCATCTGCCGATAGGCATCAGGATCATTCAGCAGCTTGCCGATCTCGCCCACGATCCTGCCGACATCAGTGCCGACCAGCTTGACGATACCGGCTTCCACCGCCTCGGGGCGCTCCGTCGTGTCGCGCATGACCAGAACCGGCTTTCCGAGTGACGGCGCTTCTTCCTGAATCCCGCCGGAATCGGTGAGGATCAGGTGAGCCCGGTTCATGAGGTAGACAAACGGCAAATAATCCACCGGCTCGATCAGATGAATGCGTTCGACATTGCCCAGCAACCTGTTCACCGGTTCACGCACGTTGGGATTGAGGTGAACAGGGTAGAGCACTTCCACATCGTCGAAGGTCTCCACCGTCTCGCGCAGCGCATGGCAGATGCGATCGAAACCGCCGCCGAAACTTTCCCGGCGATGACCGGTGACAAGGATCAGCTTCTTGGAATCGTCCAGGATGCTGAAGCGGCGCTGAAACTCCTCGCGGACATCGTTGTCGGCTTCGAGCTTGCTGATCACTTTCAAGAGCGCGTCGATCACCGTGTTGCCGGTGACGTGGACGCTGGACGGCTCGACGCCCTCGCGAAGAAGGTTCTTGCGTGAGCTCTCGGTCGGCGCGAAATGAAGCGTCGCCAGGGCGCCCGTAAGCTTACGGTTCGCCTCCTCCGGCCACGGCGAATAGAGGTTGCCTGTACGCAGGCCGGCCTCTACGTGACCGACCGGAATTTTGCGATAGTAAGCGGCAAGCGTGGTCGCCAGCGTTGTGGTGGTATCCCCGTGAACGAGCACCACATCCGGCCGGAACCTGGTGAATACCTGTCCCAATCCGGTGAGGATCGCGGCCGTGATGTCCGTGAGATCCTGCCCCGGTTTCATGATGTTCAAATCGAAGTCCGGCACCAGATTGAACAGGGCAAGAACCTGGTCCAGCATTTCGCGATGTTGACCCGTCGTGCAAATTCCGGAGTGGAAGCGGTCATCAGATGCCAGCGCCTGGATCAGCGGAGCCATCTTGATGGCCTCAGGCCGCGTACCGATAACGGTTAGTATCCGTATCGTCGTCGTCAATGTAGCATTCCCTTGATCAAGCGGCCGCTCGCGCGTTCTAATGGACGCCGGTTTCCTTCGGAAAAACTGACGGGAGCGCCCGGTCGTCTATCACCAGCAGGCGCTCCTATGCAACCAGCCACAATTTATTCACGAGCAGCCCGTCATCGCGGATCACAAAAACGTGCTCAGAGTCGACTTCTTCCGAAGAGCCCGCGGAACGGCGGCAGCCGCCAGCGAGCAGAGCCCAGCTTTCATAAACCCTGGGTCCTTGCATCGCATCATGAATTTGAGCAGCGGAGTACAGAGGGCTCCCCTGATAGCCGGGCTTTTGGCATCGCTCGGTTCCAACGCCGGCGTCCTCTTATCCATACGACACGGTGCCTTACACAGGCACCGCCGCATTTGGAGGCTTAATCAAGGCGCCGCTTCGCTTGTCCGGAACGGCGCTTCGATTCGTGAGTTCGCGGCAAATGCCGAGAGATCATTTTGAGGGCAGCATTTTCTCGACGGCGTCGAGCGTCTCCAGGACGGTGTATTCCGCGTGTTCGCCGGCTGCGGTGGTACGGACCATGGTAAGTCCAGTACGCTCGTATACGCCGGCGACCTGGTCCGCATTGATAAAAAGAACCCGGCTGTCGCTTCTGCGGGCTACCTTAATGAAGGTCATGCCCTGAGATGAAAGTCGATTTACGACATCTTCCGCAGATTCCGTTACGACGAAGCTGGTGTTTTCCCCTCCTGCCGTCGTGCGCACGACGGTTTTCCCACGCGCGTCAAATATAAGCACGGCGCGCCCGCCGTTTAGAATGAGGGAGCCTTTACCTTCCGGGCGGGTGAGTCTTACGAACGTCATACCTTCTTTCCTTCATACATACAGTTTATGCGGCCAGCAAAAAACTGGTCGCTCTCAACTTTCGGATGTCGAATTTATTCAGCGCGGGCCGTCATATCACAATCAATGAGCTTGTCCCACAAGTTGCATAACTCGCTATCCCCTCACGCTTAAGCAGCACGTTTTACCGGCTGGCCTTGTTTTGATCGCAGTCATTGCTGCGCTTATCATACCCACCTAGACTCGCGAAATCGTATAACATGAAAATGTGACAAATCTACTTGAGAATCTTGGCGAAGCCGAATTTGGATCCGACAGGTTCTACCAGAATGACCGGAACCTGTGATCTTCCGTCGCGCCTGAATAGAGATTCTCCTACCGCAGGCGGACCAAGGGAAGCCAACAGGTTCATTTGCTCACCTGGCATTCGCTGCCATGCGCGTTTTTGGATGATCTCGCAACCCGGATTTGCGCATCTCCGCAGCCCAGTTCGCCTTGAACGCTTCGAGATTTTTCACGAAGCGGTCGATGTCCTCAACGCAGGAATAAAGGTCGAAACGATAATAGTCGTGACGCTGGAGACTCGTATAGAAATCGAAATCCGCAGGTTCCATCTCGCGGAATTCGCTTTCGTAGATCTCGATCGTCATGTCGCCCTGCACCTTCTTCCACAGCGGATAGAGGGTGTTGTGCAGCCATACCGGCATTCCGATATGCACGACGTTGGGCCCGGCTACGCGCTGTGCAAGCACAGGCTCCCCTCGTTTGGATTTCTCGGGGTAGAATATATTGACAAAGACATTCGCCTTATTCACCAGGCCGCGAGCTTCCGAGAGGCGCAGGGTCTTTTGCGTGTAAGCCTCCGAATTCCAGAAGGACTTAAGCGACCCCGGAGCCAGCTCGTCGATTTTTCTCCGGAGATAGATATCTTTATCGAGCGTCGTATAAGGAGAAAAAAGAAACAGGTTGAACACAACCTCTGGGAACTTTTTGGTAAGCTCTTTGGTCAGAATTATAGCCCCGGAACATGATTTACTCGTTCCGATAAAATTGACTCGCGTGAGCGCATGTTTGGTGATGATACCGGCAAGAAGCTCAGTATTTTGTGTGATGTTTGTAAGGTACCACCCTCCAACCATCTTGACGTTGTTTCTCCGATATCCACGCAAGATAGGCTTATCGTGCCCAAGGATAACGTCGACTTCCTTGCTGTCATCGATGATTTCGATCGAAAGCCTCTCGCTCGGGCCTTTTTCTCTCACAAGGCTTTGATTCACCGGGAGCTTACCTTTCTCGAACATGGATTCTAGGAGCATGAAATCTTCAGGCGTGTCAACGTTAATGCCACGGTCCATCAGGTAAGGAACCGTTCTGGCCGGCAGAAACGTTTTATGCTGCTGAAGAGCGGATGTCCTGACGACATACAATGCACCGTTTAGCAGATAGGCCGGAGGCAATGCCTGACGCGGCACTTCGGAAGAGGTACCTTCGATGAAAGGCTTGATGAACCCGTCGTCGCCGATCGTCTTCAGCTTGTGCGGATGAGGTTCTTCCAACCGCGCAACCGAGGCGGCGGCGTCAGCCTGAGCATCGTCGATCCTTTTGATCATGGCTTCGATATCGTGCGCATTTCTGATCGGCGACGTAGGCTGCAGCAACACGACGTAGTCGTAGCTATCGTGAAGGCGATCCAGAAGATCCAGCACGACATCGACCGTCTTGGCCGTGTCGCTTGCCAAGTGTGCCGGACGAAGTCCCGCGGACTTGGCACCGGCCGCCAAAGCAATGCTTTCGTATGTTTCGCTGTCGGTCGAAACGTAGACGTCGCTTACCGCCCGACAATCCTTCGCTACGCGCACGGCCCATTCCAGCAGCGTAACGCCGTGGATCTTCGCAATGTTCTTATTCGGGAATCCCTTCGATCCCGAACGCGCTGGAACGATCGCCAGTATCCTCAAACGCAATACTCCGTGCTGGCCGATTTTCCGCCGGGAGCATCATTGGTGTCCACGCGCTTCAAAAGGAAAGGTGTCTCGAGGTCGGCTGTCTCGTTGAGGCCTCTGAACATGGTGAGGCCGAAGGCGAAGCCGTAGCTTGCCGAAATGTCGGCAACTGTCTGCGACACGGCTTTAGGGCCGCCGAAAGGATACGAGATCGACCGGATAGACTTGCTCCCACATTGCTGGTGAAGGAAGTCAAGGCATGCCTGTGTATCCCGGCGAACACCTTCCTCACTCAAGGTTGCAAGCGGCAGATGCGCGTCTCCATGAGCGCCGAGATAGTCGAGGGCGCCGAGTTTCCTGAGATCATCGCCATCCATGTAAAGGCTCTTCGAATAAGCGGTCTCGTCGGCGATGTCGGCAAAGAGCATTCCCACGATACGGTCCTTCTCCTCCGACGTGAGAATAAAATTCATCAAATACTTCAGCCGTTTGGACTCCGGCGGGTCGTAGCGGTAGAGGCTGTCGATGTTTTCCGGATAGACGACGGCGGACATATCCATCCGCTCGCCGATATAGGCGTAAAGTTGTGCGTCCGAGACGATCGACCGGATATGGTGCAACTTGTGGACGTCGGCGACGGTTTGATCGCGAATCGGCGCCGTCGTAACGTAGAAGGCCGCCGGGACGCCCTTGCGCTCCAGCAGGTCCAGCGCGGCCATCTGTTCCTTGAGCCCGTCGTCAAACGTCAGCAGGCAGAAATTTCCTTCACGCGGGGAACCAGAGACCATAGCCGCAAGTTCGGCCGGGGCAATGAACTGATAGTGACGCGACAGCGCGTCGACCTGATCGGACAGTTCACGGAAAGTCCGCGGATAAATTCCGCCCTCGTAGGCTTCGTCACGAATGTAGTGAAAATTGACGATCAGCAGTCTCATGCTGGAATTTTCCCGATCTTCTCGAGGTAAGCCGGGTTCGGCCGGTCCAGATCGCAATCAGCCTTTGTGATATGCAGACTGCCGATATCCAGTCCATCCCGCCGCACACCTTCCTTGAGGTAGCTGATCAGCGAGTACGATTTCGAGGGCTTCACTTCCAGAGGGTTGTAAAGGTACGCAAGGTCGATGAAGTCACGCAGGTCAAGGCACGGGATGAAGCCGGCTCTGGTCAACGCGGTATTCATTGCCCCGTTGGTGGAATAGAAGTCTACGAAATCGATGTTCTGATCCCGGGCAAAATCGTCAAGCGCATCCACCACGGACGTCGTCGGTAAATCCGTGCAGAGGATGTCGGTCAGGACCATGATCCTGACGCCCGCAACATCCTCGACCCGGTAGATCACATTCGTGGTCCGGTCCAGGCGCAAGGCATTGTACTGATAGACAGGGTGATTCTTGTAGCGCCAGGTCAGATTGCCGGAACCGCGATCGAACCGGTCGGCCCAGGCTCCACCTATTTCCGCAATGTCGATCGGGGTAAACGATCCCTGTGTTCTCTGACGGGGAGCGACCTTGTAGACTTTCGGGATGATCGGATCGAACGTCCCGAGTGCCTTCACCTTGTCGAAATCGTAAACCCTCAGCAGCCGCGGCACCTCCCGGATAAAATAGAATCCCATCCGGGTATAGGCGCGCACCGCCTCCTTCGTGATGTTGGCGCCGTAGGCGATGTCGAAGTTTCTCTTTACGAGTTCGAGCATTCCCTTGGCGACGCCTGTTCCGCGGGCCTGTTCGGTGACCAGCCATGTCGTCAACTCGGCACCGTTCAGCAGTTCGCCGCCAGCGTTGAATATCCGCTTGTTCAGCCCGAGAAAGCCTACGATCTTGTCATCCACCATTGCGACAACGCAGTAGTCCTTGCCCTCACCGCCGATGGGGTCAAGGAACTGCCAGCGGTAGAAGTCCGGGTCCGACAGGACCGTGGCGCGCAGCCAACTCGTACCGATGAAATCGGCGACCCGGTCTACGGAGATCCCGAGATTGCACGCAAAGTCCACAACTGCATGACGAGACATGGTCACGTGCCTTGCGGTCAATAAGCCAGCGTCTTGTGAAATTTCAGGTCGAAAGCAGCCAGAGCGTCGGCGGCCTTCTTGCCGGCATAACCGTCACCATAGATCGGCTCGGATATATAGTGGCCGTGCTCGATCTGCCTCAGGATTTGGGCGTAGATTTCAGCTCCGTCATGGCCGCAATCAACGACGTTGTGCCCACGCTCGCGGGCGTTCTGGCGGGAGCCGATGTTGACGACCGGCACACCCAGAAAAGCGCATTCCCGTATGCCGACGCTCGAATTGCCGATCAAACATACCGAATTCTTGACGAGACGGAGGAAGTCCTCCGGCTCCATGTTCTTGAAAAAGCGCGCCTTATGAAGATCGTACTTTTCGCGGTGGTGGCGAAGGCTGCTTGAGATGCTCTCGCCGCCAAGGTCGGCGTTGGGCCAGAACCAGAATGTGGGCATGTCCAGGGCGACCACCGCCTTGATCGTCTCCTCGATCTGGTCGCGGGCGTGCGTTTCCTCCGTGGTCACCGGGTGCTGCATGACCACGACATATCGGCCCTCCGGCGCGATCTCGGCACCGACGCCGCCATATTTATGAATCGGATCGAAATCTATCGTCGGCCTTTCAATCACTGCCCGGGCGATATCCATCGAAGGGCAGCCGGTATTCAGAATGGATTCGGCATGCTCGCCCATCTTCAGCACGCGCTGCCTTGCCGATTCACTGGCGACCAGATGAATGTCCGCGAATTTGGTGTTGGCGTGACGGACTTTTTCGTCGATGCTGCCCGTCACTTCACCGCCCTGGATATGGGCAAGGGGAATGTTCTGGTAAGAGGCTGCGATCGAGGTGGCGATCGTCTCGAACCTGTCGGCGATGGTCACCACGATGTCGGGCTTGAGGTTCTGGAAAGCAGTGGCCAGTTCCATGATGGCGAGGCCGGTCGTCTTGGCCATGGACGTAGGCGCGGCGCCCGACAGAAGATTGTAGATTCGCTCGGAGATGGTGAACCCGTCCTTTTCCGCGATAGGTCCCACGTCGCCGTACTTATCCAGCAGGACAGAACCCGCAAGCACGAGCTGCAGCTCGAGGCTGTCGTGCGCCTGAATGGCGTGGAGCATGGTCCTAACGCGGGCATAGCTCGGTCGAGCGGTGACAACCACGCAAACTTTTCTCTTACGCACTTACGTCACCTTCCTGCAGAAAACTCCAGCGGTCCAAGTCGCGACTGAGCGCCTTGCCAACAACACGTTGATAGTCCTTCGCTGGTATACCATGCCCCGCCGGCTTTTTGGCCTCTAAAACATCAAATGTCAAAACAGTACCGGCCTTGACATCCTTGTTGACGGCAAGCGACTTGCCAAACACCTTTTTTAGGGGATCGAACCTCGAGCTGTCCGTTTTCTCGGTACCTTGCCCCATGGCGGCTTCGATGAAGCGGACTCCGTCCGCAAGTTGTTTGACGTCGTCGATGCTAAGGGACGAACTGCTGTCCGGCCCGAACATTTTCTTATCGAAAATGATGTGAAACTCCAGCACCGACGCGCCGAGCGCCGCCGCGGCGAGGCAGGGATAGATGACGCCCGAATGATCCGACAGCCCGACAGGCAGGTCGTATCGCTTGTGAAGAACATCCATGACGCGCAGCCCGACATCCTCTGCCTTGGTCGGATAGCTCGTGCAGCATTGCAGCACCGTGACCTTGTTACCGAAAGGCCGCAGGAAGTTAATGGCGCTGTCGAGTTCCGCGAGATCGCTCATCCCGCTCGAGAGAATGATATCCTTGCCGGTGCGTGCGATCCTCTCGAGCAGGAGGAGGTTGGAAACCTCGCCCGAGCCAACCTTGTATTTCGCGACCCCGACCTCCTCCAGAAGGTCGACTGCCGCGTTGGAAAATGGCGAGCTGATAAAATCGAGCCCGGCCTTGTCGCAGTGCGCCTTGAGGCCGCGCCACTGATCGAGCGTGAATTCCATTCTCTTCCAATAATCGTAGCGGGTCTCGTCCGCATAGCTGAAGCGCATACGGAACGGCTCGTGAATGCTGCTCTCCGCCTCCGCGATATGAGTCTGAAACTTGATGGCATTGACATCGGCGCCGGCCAGCGCATCGATAAACGAATGCGCTATGCCCAGGCTTCCGTCATGGGCCTGACCCACTTCAGCGATTAGATAGCAACCCGTATCACTCATCCGACCAACCTTTCGCGTTCTGTGTCCGCAGCGTCCCGGAGGAGGCGCTGGAATATGGCCTTGATATCCGTCTTCGCATACGCGCCCGTTCTGGATTCCCTTACGAGAAGGTTCAGCTTCGCGGCCTTGGAATAGAAGCCGGCGGCCGTCCTTATATGGAAAAAGCTGCCGTTATCGACTTCCTGTCGATAGTTCCTGTAACCCTTGTCGCCGAACACGAAATTGTAAAGGCCCGCATAGTCCGCCTCGATCGCGACGGTCGAGCCTTCCGATATCGCGATGTTGGTGTGCTCGAACAGCTGCGCCAGAACGATCTGATCGAAATACGGGGCAAGCAGCACGTTGTCGTGCCGCGCCGGTCCAAAATCCTCCAGCGTGAACCTCTTCCCCTTGGGATGGTGGCGAACGATCCATAGATAGTCCCGCGGAGACCGACGGATCAAATCCTTGAAAATCGTCGGCACATCGCCCTGGTTCTGCAGGACCAGCAGCACCTTGACGCGGTATTGGGAGAACTTCTCCTTGTATTCTGCCTCCAGAGGAGGCGTGAGTTCGAGCTGGCGCGTCAACCAGGGAAAGCCGGTGACGATGGGGGAGTGCTTGGAGCCCCTGAACACCTCCCGGATGGACTTCGCCTCCTTTTCTCCCCAGACGAAGAAATTGTCGACAACGGCCTGATACCCTTCGGGCGGCATTTCGTTCCAGTCGTTGTACAAGGGATTGTAACCGACTTGGATGCCGTGCTGGATGTCTACGGTCCGTATCCCGAGGCGATGCGCGGCCGAAATCAACGGCGCGTGGTAGTGAAAGCCGTTGAGAAGGACAAACCGCGGCCGGATCCTCTGCAGGAGGTCTATGTAATAGTTACGCGTATGTATTTCCCAGTTTATAAACTGACGGAAGTCGGGATGGGTATAATTCAGCACAGGAATTCTACGGTTAAGGCGCTTGAGAAGACCTGGCGGATAAGTCATGCTGAGATGATACTTCCGCAATGCGGGAATAGGCGCCATTACATATTGTGCCTTGTGATAATATTTATGCGAACGATCCAGCTGCGGAGATTTTACTCTCAGCATCTCGAGCTTCATGACGGAGCCTACCTTGCCCGCGATCTCATAAAATGGATCGGTCACGCGGTGGTAATACTTTCCTTCCGTCAAAAGCACCTGCTCGGAGGCATTGGTCACCACGATGAACAGGAAGTCGACCTTATAATCACCCGGCTTTATCTCTTCGATATCCAGGGCGCCATACCGCTTCTTCAGCTGCTTGCGTGCAGCGAGGGGAATATCCTCGACGCGACCGCGCTGCATGATCTCCGGCGCCATGGTCGCCTTGGACAATTTACCCCGGCCGATACCATATAGCTGAACCCACAACCGCTGCCGGAAATGCGGCCAAAGATACTCATCGCCCAGCTTAAGGTCGTTGACATTCATGGCCGCGGCGAAGCGCGTGAGGTCCGTGAAATAGTTTTGTAGCGTCTTTTCCTCGCTGTCGGGCGGCTTGGGAAAAGCCAGCCGCCACGCGCGCCGGAAGACACTTCTTATCCTCTTCAGGATGGATTTGATCTGTTTCATCGAACCACGTTTGAGCCGACCTGCCAGAAATGAAAAGATATTCTTCTCAAATGAAACATCCATGTCTTCAATTTACGAAAAGGCTTTTTTCTCGGTTGAACATAAGGAAACCCAGATTCCTCATAAAATATCTTGATCGGAGGAAGCGCGCCCCGCTCGCGTTGCTCATCCAGATATTTTATCCTCGCAATCATATCCTCCGAGAAAGATTCCGAACGAGAACCGCTTTCGGCAAGCCACGACTTTTCTACTTCAGGAATCTTGTCGCGCTTGAGATCTTGCAACGAGGCGAACAACCCGCTTCCGATGAAGCTCGTGTTGCCCATATGGGTTCCAATGCCAAAGTCGCTGACGACAGCAACTTTTTTCCCCAAGGACAGCGCCTCGAATATGACCGTCGATGCGATAGACACGCAGAGATCTGCCTCTGGCAGAAGATCCTCGATGCTCTCCTTCGAAAAAATCACGTTGGCAGGGTGAGGTCTGATCGTCGCGCCCCAAACTCTCCGAAAGCTATGTTGTTTCTTTTCGGAATTTGCGTGCCGGATCCACCCTGTATCACGCAGCTTGATGATAAGCCTTCTTGTGGGATGGGCTCGCGCGTATTCCGCAAGCTGACGAACCAGATGCGTTTTTTGTCGCAGGTATGTCGGCCTGCCGACTTGCTCCACGAACAGGATGTTTTGCGGAGGCTGTTCATTGGACGGAAGGCTCGAAACACCGTTTCTCCGGAGGTAGCCAGTCAGGAGCAGGGGCGCTTCATCCAGCTGGAATGCCCTGGAGATCGTCCGGAAGAACGTCATATCGCGCTTCGAGTTGACGCAGATGACATCGGCGCCCTGCCTGCACAGGAACCCGTGCGAATCGCCTGGCTCAACCAGGCCATTGAAACCTGCGATGATGATCGGCCTGGTTGAAAACTCGTTCTGCCGGCGTCTGATCGCGTTCAGGGTATTTAGATTCTCGCGGCCGCCCAAGGCAAGGATTACATAGTCGTAGGCGAAAAGGAATGAGCTGTTGAGAATGGCGTCAAGGTCGCTGTACTGCTTTATAATGTAGCTCTGAAGAAAGTACTTCTCACGAATAGCTGCCGGTATTTCCTCATACATAACCGTAATTTCGCACGAGTCCTGAAAAAATCCAGCTAGGGAAGCTCCCCACTTCACCCGCGAGTCGAAATCCGACAGGACGAGGAGCTTGCGCTGCTTTTTGCTTTCGCCATGCGTCGCACTGCGGGAGGCGCTTGTCTTTAACCCCGTCTTCGCATCGGTGTCCCTGTCTGTGAACATGTCGTACTCAGCGATCCCGCAGGCAATATAATCAACCAGCAGCCGTGAAGCTCTGCGTCATCGATTGTTCGCCGCCCGTGCGACATGGGTGAAGCCCTACCTCACCCCAACATGTTCCCATCTGACTGCCGAAAGCGGCGAGCAGATGGCGACTCGTTATATCACCATGCTCAAAAATGCAAACCGGGGTGGAAGGTCCACCCGCTGTTCAGAACTCAGGTTAACGACGATTTGGAGTCGGATGGACTCTGCTTCTGTTGAAGGTTGTGATCCGGCTAACCGCGATCATGCTTCGCCCGAGCGAGAAACCGAGGCTGCGGCCATGTGTAGCATTTCACGTTGCTGCAACAACCGACGGCTCTTCGCAGGAGCAACACTCAAACGGTGTTTCGTCGGATGGATCAGGAGGTGTGATCGCGGATAGCCCGTGTAACGAGAGAGCCGATCAACCAGACGAGGAGGAATCCGAAGAATGCGACCATCGTGTTGACCAGACGCAGCGGATACAATGCCAGCTCCGGCACATTCGGTTCGACCGCGATCGCAAAATAGCGGTCCTGCCTGCGCGCCTCCGCCTGCGAGGTCTCCAGCGACGACAGCGCCGTGATGTACGCCTTTTCCGCAAACTCCTGTTGCAGCGTGAGCGCGTTGTACTCGGTCAGCTTCGTCGTCAGCGTACGGCTGTCGCCGGTCTTGCCCAGTCCGCCGGACCCGATGACCTGCCGTTTAGCATCAAGTTCCGCCTGGTCTGCGTCGATCTGGCGATCAAGCACTCGCACCGAAGGCGAATCAGGGCTGGCGGTCGAAAGCAAAACCGCGCGCCGCGATTTGGCGTCGATGATCTTCATTTCAAGCCCCTGGATAATGGCCAATTCGGTCGCCGCCTGAGCCAGTGGATCGGTGATCTGGGTGGTGTCTCGGAACAATGCAACAGCCTGCCGGGTCGCAATCAGCCGATCCTCGGTGCGCGCCAACTCGCCCTGCGCGTTGGAGATCAACCGCAGCCGCGCCTTCGTGGACAGATCGTTGACGAGTTCGCTGGATACCTGCAGCACCGCATTCGCGATTGCCGCTGCGTCTTGGCCGTTGAACGCCGTCACGTCAAATTTAGTGATGGAGGTCGTCGAATTGTATTGCGCATCCACCATCCACCGCCAATAGTCGATGAATTTATCCAGGGGCATATTCGGATCGATCCGATATACGAAATCGATTTCGGGCTTCGAGTAGAATTGGCGGAGGTCGATGCCGAGCTTCTGCTGGATATCGAGGATGATCTGCTTGGAATGAATGTAGTCGATGACGATATAGGCATCGCTGGACTGCTCATTCGCCCCCGGGATCGCATTGAGCCCCAAGTTTTCGAGCGTCGAGCGCTCTGTTCCGCGCACGGCAAAACGCATCTCGGAACGATACTGATCCGACGAGATGAAAAGATAATAGAGCCCGATCAGAAACACCGGGAACAGCACGACCGCGACGAAGGAAAGCAACACGCCGCTGAGCCTCTTGCGGGCACGAATCGTCAGGCCAGCATGAGCGGCATCCTCCAGCGCCGGTTGAAGCGATGGAAGATCGTAGGGCATTGGCGACGCCGGCGTTTTGGCGGGCGATTTCGCGCTCGGCGATCGCCTAAGCCTTACCCCGGAGGCATCCAGCGCCTCCTCCGCACGGAGCCGCGCGGTCGCGATGCGGCTTTCGGCAAACGAATCTTCCCCGGCTGCGCCGCCTTCAATAAGCTTAAGGGCGGCAGCCTCCTGTGCCTCCGCCTTCCGCCAGAGGAGCCGCACTTTTTTATGTGTCTCCCTGATCTGGTCCTGGCGCCCGCTATTCAAGGCAGGCGCACTGTCCCTGATCCGGGCTGCACGCCTGGCCTCGCGTTCAGCCCTGCCCCAGGCGACCTGCGCGATTTCGACGGCCACCTCCACGTCGTCTTCAGCGGTGGTGCTCAGATCCAAGGCAATGGTTTCCGTTGCTGTGCCGCCGCCGGCACCGGAAACCTCTTTCAAAGTCTCGATTCTCCTTGCCACCAGTTCTTTTTTCGATGACGCCTGCCCATCGATGAAGCCTGCCGCCTCAGACGGGGGCTGGATCGCGGCACGAGGCCCGGGCGCCACGGGTTCGACGCTTTGCAGCCGGGGCAAATCCGGTTTTCTATTGACCCAGCTAACTGCTTGGTCGATCTTCGTTGTCGAAGCGCTTTTCCAGTCGGGCTTCAAAGCCTTCGAAATCGTTTCATTGCCGACGGCCGGCTCTGCGTTCATACGCCCAGCTTCAACGATGGACTCGCCGCTGGCGACCGGCTGTTCTTTCGCCGTCGGCGCTCCAATGTCCAAACTGGCAAGAAATTCGGCCTGCAGTTGCGCCTCCAATTCAGCAAGTACGACATCTGCCGTCTTCTTTCCGGCTGGCGAGGAAGTCGATTCGTCGGTCGAACGTGAACCCAGATCGTGTTCACTCGGCCCGGTATTTCCGAAGAGATGCTTTACCATTTGCCCAACGCTGAACAGATTTGGAGGAAATCTTTGGCTGAGAGAGGCGAAGAAAGCCAACCTGAAGCGCAATGCCTGGTGGCGGACGATAACCCTCTTTCCAACAAAACTAAGGCGAAGCCGAGATTCCCTGCATAATTCTATGTTGACGCCGTGGGGTTATTTCTATCCCAGGAACTCCCCCACGTCAAAATGCGGACTGGCAAAGCAGGGCAATCGCTTCAGAGGCTTGCGCCGCCCCTCACCCCAGCGCTCTCCCAGTGAAGGACCTCGCCCGGCATGCCGAGGCCAGGTTTGTCGCATGATCCTTTTCCGAAAAGTCCGCGACTTTTTGCTTCGCCGACCTTCGGTCCGGGATCATGCTCCAGCGCGAAGCCATGCCAAGGCGATCCGCGGGGCTCGATTCGAGCATCCGCGGGCCGGCGGCCAGCCTCCTTCCGCCTGTCGCCGAGGGCGATCACGACGTGTCGGCG
>QFCS01000193.1_pt1 | contig 76154 bp, 73 predicted proteins | sample 3576561 | NCBI WGS metagenome assembly QFCS01 | reverse complement strand
CACCGACGTGGCGATGAACAGCGCCCAGCTCACCCTGGTCAAGGGTGACCTGCGCGGCATCGCCACGGCCCGCTCGCTCTCGGTCGCGACCGTGGCCAACATGAAGCAGAACCTGGCGTTCGCCTTCCTCTACAACGCCCTGGGCATTCCGCTGGCCGCGGGCCTGCTGTACCCGTTCACGGGCTGGTTGCTGTCGCCCATGATCGCCGCGCTGGCCATGAGCCTGAGCTCGGCCTCGGTGATCGGCAACGCCTTGCGGCTGCGCGGCGCGGCGATCCGCGAGGAGTGACCTTGCTTCCGCACCCGGCCTCTTGAGCCCGCGGGTCTTCAGGAGGCCTTGCGCCTGGGCGCGGGTGGGGGCTCGAGCATGTCGCTGGCCAGCAGCTCCCAGCGCGAGAACAGGCGCGGGAAGTGCGCCGCTTCCCCGCTCATCAGCTTGCGCACGCTCAAGCCACGCGCCATGGCGAAAGTCAGGAAGATGACGTCCTCGGCCTGTGCGGCCGGATGCCCTGCCTCGACGAAAACCTCCAGCCAGGCCCGCTCCACCGAGATGCGGTACTGACGCAGCAGCCGTTTGACCTCCACGCCCAGCGGTTGATCGCCGCCCACCATCATCAGATCGAGCGCGACGTAAAAGTCCTCGCCCAGGAAGAAGTCCTCGCTGTCCTCGATCAGCGCCTGCATCAGCCGGGTCGGCTTGGTGCGCGCGCGCGCGATGCGTTCGAGCGCCTTGCGCTGGCTCTCGATCAGTGTCGCCTCCAGGGCCTGCAGCACCAGCGCATCCTTCGACGGAAAGTGATGCGTCTGCGCACCGCGCGAGACGCCGGACACCTTGGCGGCTTCGGCGATGCGAAAGCCCGCATAGCGCTTCTGCCTGAGCAGCGCGATGGCGCCCTTGACGAGCTTCTGCTGCGTCAGTTGCGTGCGCTCGGCCTGTGTGCGCCGGTGCCGCGGCGACGGGGTGGAGGAGGGCGTGTCGGGAGTGCTCATGGAAGGAAGAAATAAACACGTCTGTTTGGAAGGTGACCCCCGTCGGGCCCATTACCGCTTCCTGATCGAGGCATTCTATCGAGGTATTTCCGCGTTTTCCCTAGTCGGATCGGGGTGCTTCAGGCCGCTTGTCCACGTATGATACAAACCATCCTGACTGTTTCTTTGTTGTTATGACCAGCCCTTCGACATCGCCGGTCCTGTGGTCCGAGTCGGCGTTTTCCCTGCCGATGTGCAACCTCGCGCGCTTCGACCTCATCTCGGTCCGGCTCGCGGTGGACTGCGTCAACGGCGGCAGCCTGACCGCGGCGGCGCAGGGCGCGCACCTGGCGCTGGCCGCGGCCAGCCGGCGCATCCGCGAACTCGAAGGCGCGTTTGGCGAGCCGCTGTTCGAGCGACATGCCAAGGGCCTGTCGGCCACCGAAGCGGGCCGTGTGTTCGCGCGCCACGGCATGGCGCTGTTGCAGACGCTGGACCTGCTGCGCTCCGAGCTGGCCGATCGGCGTTCGGGCATCACGCGGCACATCCGCCTGTGCGCGAGCACCGCCGCCATCACCCAGTTCCTGCCCACACCGCTGGCGGCGTACGGCCGGCTGCGGCCGCACGTGCGCGTGGACCTGGAGGAGCAGGTTTCGGAGGCGGTGGTCGCCGCCCTGCGCCAGGGCCGGGCCGACGTGGGCATCCTGGTCGAGGGGCCGAACGTCGATGGCCTGCAGGTGCTGCCCTTCCGGCGGGACGAGCTGGTGCTGCTGCTGCCCGCCCACCACCGCCTGGCTCATGACGCGGGGCCCATCGCCTTCGCCGACGTGCTGGACGAGGACCTGATCGGCCTGAACACCGGTGCGGCCATCCTGCTCAAGCAGCAGCAGACCGCGCTCGGAGCGGGCAAGCCGCTGCGCCTGCGCATGCAGGTACGCAGCTTCGACGCCGCCTGCCACCTGGTGGCGTCGGGCCTGGGCATCGCGGTGCTGCCGCAGGGCGCGACCGAGCCCATGGTGCGCGCGATGCCGTTGCGCGTCCGACCGCTGGCCGATCCGTGGGCCCAGCGCCAGATGCTGATCGCCTGCGCGCCGCGCGAGGACGATGCCGACCTCGCGGATTTCGTCGAGTACCTGGCGGCCGCTTCGCGGAATGCGAAGACCGAAGGGGCCATTCGCAAATGGACAGTGTGAGGGTGCGCGGACACACTGCCGACGCCATGAACCACACAGCTTCTTTCCCCCACGGCGAGCCGATCGCCGACGCGGCCGATGCCCCTGCCGGCGGCGCGCTCGCCGGCCTCAAGGTGCTCGAGCTCGGGCAGATCATCGCCGGCCCCTTCGCCGCCAAGACCCTGGCCGACTTCGGCGCCGAGGTGGTGAAGGTCGAGCCCACCGGCGCGGGCGATCCGCTGCGCAAGTGGCGCCTGCTCAAGGACGGCACCTCGGTGTGGTGGCAGGTGCAGTCGCGCAACAAGCGCTCGCTCGCGCTGGACCTGCGCTCGCCCGAAGGCCAGGCCATCGTGCGCGAACTCGCGGCCGCGGCCGATGTGCTGATCGAGAACTTCCGCCCTGGCGTGCTGGAGGCCTGGGGCCTGGACCCGGTCCAGCTGCTGGCGCGCAACCCGCGCCTGATCGTGGCCCGCGTGAGCGGCTACGGCCAGAGCGGCCCGTACAAGGACAAGCCGGGCTTCGGTGTGATCGGCGAGGCCATGGGCGGCCTGCGCCACCTGACGGCCGAGCCGGGCCGCGTGCCGGTGCGCGTGGGCGTGAGCATCGGCGACACGCTGGCTGCCCTGCACGCGGTGGTGGGCGTCCTCATGGCCTTGCACGAACGCGCCCGCAGCGGCCAGGGCCAGGTGGTGGATGTGGCGCTCTACGAGGCGGTGTTCAACTGCATGGAAAGCCTGCTGCCCGAATACAGCCTGTTCAACGAAGTCCGCCAGCCGGCTGGCAGCGCTCTGCCGGGCATCGCGCCCAGCAACGCCTACCTCTGCGCCGATGGTGGTCATGTGCTGATCGCCGGCAATGGGGACAGCATCTTCCGCCGCCTGATGGCCGTCATCGGCCGCCCCGACCTGGCGGAGGACGCCACGCTGGCCGACAACGCCGGGCGCGTGGCCCGGGCGCCGGAACTCGACGCCGCCATCGGCACGTGGACCGCGCGACTGACCCGGGCCGAGGCGCTGGCCGCGCTGGACGCGGCGCAGGTACCGGCCGGCCACGTCTACACCGTGGCCGACATCACGGACGACCCGCACTACCGCGCGCGCGGCATGATCGAGACGCTGCGCATGGACGACGGCACCCGCATCGACGTGCCCGGCATCGTGCCCAAGCTCCTGCGCACGCCGGGCGGCCATCGCCGCAACGCGCCGCGCCACGGCCAGGACACCGAAGCAGTGCTGAGCGAATTGGGCATGAACGCGCAGCGCATCGAGGCCCTGTGCCGCGCCGGTGTGGTCCAGCGGGAGGAGGGCGCATGACTGCGTTGCCCTCGCGGGTGCATTTCAACGAGGTCGTCGCGCGCGATGGCCTGCAGAACGAAGCCCGCTTCGTGCCCACGGCCGACAAGATCGCGCTCGTCGATGCGCTGAGCGACTGCGGCTTCGCGCGCATCGAGGTGACCGCCTTCGTCTCGCCCAAGGCGATCCCGCCGCTGGCCGATGCGCAGGAGGTCATGCAAGGCATCCGCCGCCAGACCGGCGTGTGCTACGCCGTGCTGGTGCCCAACGCCAGGGGCGCGGCGCGCGCACTGGACGCGCGCGCCGATGCGATCAACTTCGTGATGTCGGCCTCGGAGTCGCACAACCAGAGCAACCTGCGCATGCCACGCGAACGCAGCCTGGCCGCGCTGGCCGAGGTGCTGGCGGTGACCGCCGGGCAGGCCGAGGTGCAGGTGTCGATCTCCACCGCCTTCGGCTGCCCCATGGAAGGCGCGGTCGATGCGCAGGAGGTGCTGCGCCTGGCCGCGCGCATCGCCGGGTTGGGTGCGGGCGCGGTGCGCGCGCTCACCCTGTGCGACACCACCGGCATGGCGCATCCCGCGCAGGTGACGCAGCTGGTGGCCCTGCTGCGCGCGCGGCTGCCGCAACTGGCGCTGACGCTGCATTTCCACGACACCCGTGGCATGGCGCTGGCCAACATGCTGGCCGGCCTGCAGGCCGGTGTGACGCGCTTCGACGCCGCGCTCGGCGGGCTGGGTGGCTGCCCCTACGCACCCGGCGCCAGCGGCAACGCGTGCACGGAAGACGCGGTCCACATGTTCGCGGCCATGGGGCTGGACACCGGCGTGGACCTCGCGCGGCTGCTGCCCGTCTCGCGCCGCCTACCCGAGCTGGTCGGCCACGCGATCCACAGTCAGGTGGCGCGTGCCGGCCCTCTCCACACCCGCCACCCCGCACCCGCCCATCTCGCATGACAAGGACTTTTCCATGAATTCCTCTCTCTTGGCACCGGCCGCCCCCCGCGAGCAGGCCGCGCCGTTCGACCTGTTCCAGCTCCCAACGGCGTATTACGAAGATCCCTACCCGTACTTCCGCGCCTTGCGCGACGAGACGCCGGTGCATGCCAAAAGCGATGGTTCGGTGCTGGTGACGCGCTACGCCGACGTGAAGGCCGTCTGGCGCGACCTCTCGGGCGTGGTCAGCCGCGACGCGGCCTACCGCGAGAAGTTCGGCGAAGGCCCGCTGCTGGAGCACCACACCACCAGCATGCTGTTCCGCGATCCGCCCGACCACGACCGCCTGCGTGACATCGTCAATCCTTTTTTCACGCCCACGGGCATCGAGCGGCTGCGCCAGAGCGTGCGCGAGATCGTGGACCAGCTGCTCGACGAACTCGATGGGCGCGGCGAAATCGACTACGTGGCCGACTTCGCCTCGCAGATTCCGGTGCAGGTGATCTGCGACATCTTTGGCGTGCCGCGCTCGGACGGTCCGCGCATCCGCGACCTCGGGGCCCAGGTGCTGTTCCCGCTCAACCCGCGCGTGACACCACAGGCCATCGCCGACGGCCACCAGGCCGCCGCCGGCTTCAAGGCCTACCTGCTGGAGCACATCAACGCCTGGCGCGCGCGGCCGGTGGAAGAGACGCCGAGCAACGTCATCAGCGCGCTCGTCAAGGCCGAGAAGAGCGGGCAGTCCATCAGCGAAAACGAGATGGTGCACATGTGCATCCTGCTGCTCAACGGCGGCCACGAGACCACCACCAACCTGATTGGCCTGTCCACGTTGGCGCTGCTGCGCAACCGCGACCAGTTCGAACGCATGGCCGGCGACGAGGTCATCGTCGGCACCGGCATCGAAGAATGCCTGCGCTACACCAGCCCGCTGCAGCTGCAGGGCCGGCGCACCACGCGCGAGATCGAGCTGCCCTCGGGCGCGCGCATCGCCGCCGGTGTCGAAGTGGTCATCGCGCAGGCCTCCGCCAACCGGGACGAGCGCGTGTTCACCGAGCCGGAGCGCTTCGACCTCGGCCGCCGTCCCAACCCGCACCTGGCGTTCGGTGCCGGCATCCACGTCTGCCTGGGCCGGCCGCTGGCGCGGCTGGAAGCGGCGATCGCGTTGCCGGCGATCACGCGGCGCTTCCCGAAGATGGACCTGCGCGCCGGCCTGGCTTTCAACCCCAATGCGCGCTTTCGCGGCATCCGCCGCATGCCGGTGGCCCTGTCATGAGCGCTCCGGTGGTCGTGGTGGGGGCCGGGCAGGCGGCCTGCCAGTTCGTGGCATCGCTGCGGCAGGGCGGGCATCAAGGTCCCTTGGTGGTGCTGGGGCAGGAAGCGTCGCCGCCGTACCAGCGCCCGCCGCTGAGCAAGGCCTTCCTGCGCGATGGCGACGCATCGGCACTGTTGCTGCGCCCCCTGTCGTTCTTCGACACCGCGCGCTGCGAGCTGCGCCTGGACACACGCGTGCAAGGCATCGATGTCCAGGCGGCCGAGGTGTTGCTGGCCGACGGCGAACGCCTGCCCTATGCCGCGCTGGTGCTGGCCACCGGCGCGCGCGCGCGGCGCCTGCCAGGGCTGGCCGCGGATGCACCGCGCGTGCACGTGCTGCGCTCGCTGGCCCATGCGCAGGCGCTGCGCGCCGGCCTGGGCGGCTGCCGCCGGCTGGCCGTCGTGGGAGGTGGCTACGTCGGGTTGGAGGTTGCTGCCGCGGCCCGGGCACAAGGCATCGACGTGACGGTGTTCGAGGCCGCGCTGCGCGTGATGCAGCGTTCGGTGGGCGAGGCCACGTCGCGGCGTGTGCAGCGCGTCCACGAGGACCAGGGTGTGCGCTTGCGCCTGGGCGTGTCGCTCGACGGCGTGCGGGCATCGGAGGAGGGCGTGTGGCTGGCATCCGGCGGCCAGACCGAGGCCTTCGACGCGCTGGTGGTGGGCATCGGGGCGTTGCCGCGCATCGAGTTGGCGCAGGCCGCGGGCATCGAGTGTGCTCGGGGCATCGTGGTGGACGAGCAGGGCCGGACCAGCGCGAGCGGTGTGTTCGCGATCGGCGACTGCACCGAGTCGCGCGACGGTGCGCGGCCACGGCTGGAGTCCGTGCAAGGCGCGATCGACCAGGCCAAGGCGGCGGCCGCCGCAATCGCCGGCCGCGCGCCGCCACCGCCCGCCGTGCCCTGGTTCTGGTCGGACCAGTACACGCACCGGCTCCAGGTCGCGGGCCTGCCCCAGGGGCACGACGCCGTGGTGCTGCGCCAGGGCGCGGGCGAGCGCGCGGTGGCGCAGTCCGTGTGGTACCTGCGTGGCGACCGCGTGCTGTGCGTCGAGGCGCTCGATGCGGCCGGCGATTTCATGGCCGGCCGCGCGCTCATCCGCACCGGCACGCCGGTGAACCCGGCGCAACTGGCCGATCCCTTGTTTCCGCTGCAACCCGCGTCCGCGTCCGCGTCGGCGCTCGTGGCGGCACCCGTGTGATGTTTTCAGGAACCGCTTTTCATGATCCACATTGAATTTCAGACCGCCGATGGCGAACAGCTGCGTTGCCAGGGCGACGAAGGCGCCTCGGTGATGGAGGTCGCCGTGGCGCACAACGTGCCCGGCATCGACGCCGACTGCGGCGGCGCCTGCGCCTGCGCCACCTGCCACGTGTACGTGGATGCCGAGGGCATGGCCCGGCTGCCACCGCGCGGCGAGCAGGAGCTCAAGATGCTCGCCTTCGCCGTGGGCGTGGAGGACGGCAGCCGCCTGGCCTGCCAGCTGGCCGTCAGCCGGGCCATCGACGGGCTGGTGCTGCGCGTGCCGGCTTCGCAGTACTGAGCGAGTGCACTTCTTTTTTCGCAACGATTCAAGGTTCCCTCATGAAACTCTGTCGATACGACGACGACCGCCTGGGCGTGGTGCGCGAGCAGACGCTGTACGACGTGACGGCCGCACTCGATGTGCTGCCGCAGGTGCGCTACCCACTGCCGCGCGTGGACCCGCTGATCGCCCATCTCGCGCAGGTGCGCGAAGCGATCGAGCGCCTGCTCCCCACCGCGAAGGCGCGCCCGCTGGCGGGCGCGCGCCTGCTCAGCCCGGTGGCCAACCCCGGCAAGATCGTGGCCGCACCCGTCAACTACGCCAGACACCTCGACGAGGCGCGCGCCCAGGCCGACATCCACCACCACCAGCAGGTGAAGGAGATCCGCCAGATCGGCCTGTTCCTCAAGGCCACCAGCTCCGTGGTCGGGCCCCATGAGGGCGTGGCGCTGCAGCACCTGGATCGGCGCAACGACCACGAGGCGGAGCTGGCGGTGGTCATCGGCAAGGCCGGGCGCAACATCACTCGCGCGCAGGCGCTGTCTCATGTGGCCGGTTACGCGGTGGGCCTGGACATGACGGCGCGTGGCCCCGAGGAGCGCAGCCTGCGCAAGTCGGTGGACAGCTTCACCGTGCTCGGGCCCTGGCTGGTCACCGCCGATGAAATCGCCGACCCGTCAAACATCGATTTCTGGCTCACCGTCAACGGCGAACCCCGCCAGTCGGCCAACACCCGCGACATGGTGCTGGACATCGGCACGCTGATCGAGTTCGCGTCTTCGTTCTACACGCTGCACCCGGGCGACGTGCTGCTCACCGGCACGCCCGAGGGCGTCGGCCCGGTGCTGCCCGGCGACCGCATCGATTGTGCTTTCGACGGCGTGGGGCAGATCAGCGTGCAGGTGCGCGCCGCCCAGCCGCAGCCGGAGTGCGTGGCATGACGGCCGCCGTGGTGCGGGGCGTGGCCCCATCGGCCCAGGCCGACCGCGCGGCCTTCTACGGCCGCATCGATGCGGGGCATTGCGCGCCCCTGTTGGAGGTGCTGCACGGCGTGGTGACCCGCACGCCCAAGACGCCCTGCCTGCCCCACCTGTGGTCGTGGGACACGGTGTGGCCCTGGCTGCAGGAGAGCGGGCGCCTGATCACCGCGCGCGAAGCCGAGCGCCGCGTCATCGTGCTGGAAAACCCCGGCCTGCGCGGGCAGACGCGTGTCACGCACAGCCTCTATGCGGGCCTGCAACTGATCCTGCCCGGCGAAGTCGCGCCCTCGCACCGGCATTCGCAATCGGCGCTGCGCTTCATCCTGCAGGGCGATGGCGCCTACACCACGGTCGACGGCGAGCGCGTCACCATGCACGTGGGTGATTTCGTCATCACGCCCTCCTGGACCTTCCACGACCATGGCAACCTCTCCAGCGAGCCCATGGTCTGGCTCGACGGGCTGGACCTGCCCATCGTCGAGTTGCTCGACGCCCAGTTCCGCGAGGACGGGGCGCAGGAGACCCAGGTGCCGCACGCCCACGCGGGCAGCAACCTCGCGCGTTTCGGCCAGACGCTCAAGCCGGTCGAGCACGTGAGCCGCTCGCGCACCTCGCCGCTGTTCTGGTACCCCTACGACCGCACGCGCGAGGCGCTGCACACGCTCGCGCGCGCCGAAGACCCGCACGCCTGCTGGGGCCATAAGCTGCAGTACACCAACCCATTGACCGGCGGCTGGGCCATGCCCACCATCGGCACCTTCATGCAGCTGCTGCCCGGCGGTTTTCGCGGTGCCGCCTACCGCGCCACCGATTCCACGGTCTACGCGGTCGTCGAGGGCCGGGGGCGTTGCACCGTGGGCGATCACGAGATGGCCTTCGGGCCGCGCGACGTGTTCGTGTGCCCTTCGTGGATGCCGTACCAGCTGGAGGCCGACGAAGACACCGTGCTGTTCAGCTATTCCGATCGGCCCGTCCAGCAGGCGCTGGACCTGTGGCGCGAATCCTTCCCCACCTAGAGCCCGCCCATGCAAGCCTCCACCTTTCCGAATCTCTCCGCCAACGTCGACGTGGTCGTCGTCGGCTCCGGCATCGCGGGCCTGACGGCCGCCGTCGTGGCGCGCGCGCTGGGCCGCCGTGTGCTGTTGCTGGAAAAAACCGCCCAGGTGGGCGGCACCAGCGCCACCTCCGGCGGCGCGGCCTGGCTGCCTGGCAACCGCCACGTGCCGGCCGAAACCGACCCCGAGGCGCCCATGACCTACCTCGCCCACCTCGTGGGCGAGCGCATGGATGCCGCGCAGGTGCGCGCCTGGCTGGAAGGCGGCATCGAGGCGGTCGACTTCCTCGAACAGCACAGCAGCGTGCGCTTTCGCCTCTACGGCGGCGCCGACTACCGCACCGACGTGCCCGGCGCCGGCATCAAGGGGCGCACGGTCTACCCCGAGCCCTTCGATGACCGCCAACTCGGCAAGGCCTACAAGCTCATCAAGAACCCGCTGCCCGCCATCACCGTGTTCCACGGCATGCAGACCGACAGCCGCGACCTCGCGCAGCTGAGCGCGGCGCTGCAGTCGCCCGGCGCCTTCCTCTACAGCGCCCGGCGGCTGTTCAAGCACTACTCGGACCTTTTGCTGTACGGCCGCTCCACGCGCCGCCAGCGCGGCAACGCGCTGATCGGCATGCTGCTGAAGTCGGCGCTGGACAGTGGCGTGGACCTGCGCGTGAACGCGCCGTTCATCCGGCTGATCCAGGACGCAGGCCGCGTGAGCGGCGTGGTCTTCGAGGAGAACGGTGTGCGTCAGGAAGTGCGCGCCGGCGCGGTGGTGCTGGCCTCGGGTGGGTTTTCGGGCGATCCGGTGATGCGCGCGGCACACACCGCCTACGCCGCCGAGCACATCGGCCTGCCGCCCGAGAGCAACGTGGGCGACGGCCTGCGCCGCGCCATGGACGTGGGTGGGCGCATGGCCCAGGGCAATGTGTCGGACTACTGCCGCGCACCGGTCTCCGTGCTGCGCCGCAAGAACGGCGAGGTGGTCAAGCACCCGCACTTCCGGCTGGACCGCTGCAAGCCGGGCGCCATCGTGGTGGACGCCCACGGCCGGCGCTTCGTCAACGAGGCTTGCTCGTACCACGACTTCGTGATGGCCATGCACGCGGCCGGCGCGGTGCCGGCCTACCTGATCGGCGACCAACGATTTCTGCGCAAGTACGGCATGGGCCTGGTGCGGCCGTTCCCGTTTCCCTACCGCTCCTTCGTCCGCGAGGGCTACCTCGTGCAGGCGCCCACGCTGGCCGCGCTGGCCGAAAAATTGGGCATCGACGCCGCCGGCCTGCAGGCCTCGGTCGAGCGGCTCAACGGCTATGCGCGCACTGGCGTCGACCTCGAGTTCCGCAAGGGTGCGGACATCTACAGCCGGGGCGACGGCGATCCGGCGCACGGCCCCAACCCCTGCCTGGGCGAGATCGCGCAGGGGCCGTTCTACGCGGTGCGCCTCTACCCGGGGGACAGCAGCACGACCTGCGGCCTGGTCACCGACACGCACGCCCGCGTGCTGGATGCCGACAACGCACCGATCCCTGGCCTGTACGCCTGCGGCGTGGACATGAACAACCCCAGCCTGGGCACGCACCCTGCCGCGGGCTGCAACCTCGGGCCGGCCATCGCCTTCGCCTACCGGGCCGCGCGCCACATCGTGGACTCGGCGGGCACACCGTCGGCTGCTTCGCAGAACGCGAAGCCCGCGCGGGCCAAAAGCGAATGGACCGGGGCAGGGGCCGCCGCCACACTCGATTGAACGCCATCCCCGCTGTTCACCCCACTTCCAGAACACGAACCATGCGCCTCCACCTGCCCACCCTCCTGCTGGCCGCCGTGCTGCCCCTGACGGCCCTGGCCAATGACTTTCCCACGCGTGTCATCAAATTCGTCGTGCCCCACGGCACCGGCGGCGGCACCGACCTGGTGGCGCGCGTGCTGGCCCAGAAGATGTCGCCTTCCCTGGGCCAGCCCATCGTGGTCGAGAACCGGCCCGGCGCGGGCACGCAGACCGGTGCCGAGTACGTGGCTTCCTCGCCGCCCGATGGGCACACCATCATGCTGTCGTCGTCCTCGGTGCTGACCATCCCCTACCTGCGCAAGACGCGCTTCGAGCTGCCGCGCGACTTCACGCCCATCGGCCAGGTGGGGCTGGGCACCTTCGCGCTGGTCGTCAACCCCAGGCTGCCGTTCCGCACCCTGGCCGAGTTCATCGAAGCCGCCAAGGCGAACCCGGGCAAGTACACCTACGGCTCCGCCGGCATGGGCTCGGCCGGGCACCTGGCGCTGGAACTGCTCAAGAGCAAGACCGGCATCGAGCTCGTGCACGTGCCCTACAAGAGCAGCGGCGACATCGCCCAGGCCCTGCTGAGCGGGCAGATCGACGTGTCGATCGACATCCTCACGATCCAGAAGGCGCTGATCGACACCCAGAAGGTGAGGGCGCTGGCGACCACCGGGCTCGCGCGCGACCCCAACCTGCCGCAGCTGCCCACCTTCAACGAGACCGGCGTGGTGCCCGGCGGTTACCACATGACCTACTGGTACGGGCTCTTCGTCCCGGTGCGCACACCCGCGGCCGTGGTGCAGCGCCTGCAGCGCGAGTTCACCACCGCGATGAAGGACCCCGAGATCCTGCAGCGCGTGAAGGACTTCGTGCTGCTGCCTTCCGAACTGGGCCCCGCGCAGTTCAAGGACAACGTGGCGACCGAGGCCGCCATGTGGAAGAAGCTGATCGAAAGCAACGACATCCGCGGCGACTGACACCCGCGGCGTCAGCGAACGGGCAGCCAGACCCGACCCGACGACCACCCCCCAGGAGACCGACATGAGAAGAACATTCCTTCGCGGCGTGATGCACGCCCTCGCCCTCGCCGGCATCGCGGCCGTCGCCCCCACGACCCTGGCCGCCGACTACCCGGAACGCGTGGTCCGCCTCGTGGTGCCGCAAGGCCCGGGCGGCGGCACCGACCTCGTGGCCCGGCTGATCGCGCAACGCCTGGCGACACCGCTGGGCCAGGCCGTGATCGTGGAAAACAAACCCGGCGGCGGCACGCAGCTGGGCACGGAATTCGTCGCCGCCGCGCCCGCCGACGGCCACACCGTGCTGCTCACCGCCTCGCCCGTGGTGCTGCTGCCCTACCTGCGCAAGACCCGCTTCGATTTCCTGCGCGACTTCGTGCCCATCGGCCAGGTGGGCGTGGGCAACTTCGCGCTGGTGGTCAACCCGAAGCTGCCGTTCCGTACCGCGCCCGAATTCCTGGCCGCCGTGCGGGCCAACCCCGGCAAGTACACCTTTGGGTCGGCCGGTGTGGGTTCGGCCGGCCACCTGGCGCTGGAGCTGCTCAAGGCCCGCGCCGGGCTGGAGATGGTGCACGTGCCCTACAAGAGCAGTGGCGAGGTTGCGCAGGGCGTGGCCAGCGGCCAGATCGACAGCTCGATCGACAACCTCACCACGCAGAAGGTGCAGATCGCTGCGCAGACCGTGCGTGGCCTGGCCACCACCGGCCTGGCGCGCGATCCCGGCCTGCCCGAGCTGCCCACGCTGCAGGAACTCAACCTGATTCCCGGCGGCTACACCATGACCTACTGGTACGGCATGTTCGTGCCCACGCGCACGCCCGCGCCCGTGGTCGCGCGGCTGCGCAGCGAGTTCGCGGCCATGATGGCCGAGCCGAAGATGCAGGAGCAGATCCGCGGCATGAGCCTGGTGCCCTCCGCCTTCAAGGCCGAGGAATTCGGCACCCACCTCGCGGCGGAGGCGGCCATGTGGAAGGGCATCATCAGCGCAGCTCGGATTGAAATGCCTTGAGAGGCGGCGGGTGAGGTAGGCTTCATGGATGAATCAGTCCAGCTTCGAATTTGACCTGCCGGGCCCGTTGGAGCCCCTGCCCGTGCCCGCCGCCCCCTCTGTCTCGCGTGCCAGACGGGCCAAGCCGGCGCCCTGCGCCCCGCTCCCGCCCACACTTACCCTGGAGGAGATGGCGCAACGCCTGGAGCGGAACCCCGACTTCCGCGTCCTGCGCCGCCTCGTGCCCGTCACGGACTACGGCCCCGCGCAGGCCGGGCAGGCCGCGTCGGGCAGCCGGCGCGTGCTGGTGCTCGACACCGAGACCACCGGCCTGTCGCACCAGGCCGACAAGATCATCGAACTGGCCATGCTGCTGGTGGACGTGGACCTCGCCTCGGGCCTGCCGTTCGGGCCGGTGACGCTGTTCGAAGGCTTTGAAGACCCGGGCATGCCGATCCCGGCCGTGGCCCAGCAGGTGACCGGCATCAGCGACGACATGGTGGCCGGGCACCGGCTGGACGATGCGCAGGTCGAGGCCCTGGTGGCCCAAGCCGATCTCATCGTGGCGCACAACGCCGGCTTCGACCGCCCTTTCGTGGAAGCGCGCTTCCCCGGCTTCGCGGCCAAGGCCTGGGCCTGCTCCTTCGCGGACATCAACTGGAAGGCCGCGGGCGCCGAGTCGGCCAAGCTCAGCGCGCTGGCGCAGAACCACGGCTGGTTCTACGACGCCCACCGCGCCCAGGTGGATTGCCACGCCCTGCTGCAGGTGCTCTCGCGGCCCGTGGGCCCGCAGGGCCCGGCCACCGGCCTGAACCGGCTGATCTCGGTGGCGACCCAGGCCAGCTTCAAGCTGCGCGCCACCGGCTCGCCGTTCGAGTCCAAGGACCTGCTCAAGGCCCGGGGCTACCGGTGGGACGGCGACGCCAAGGTCTGGTACTGCACCCTGGCCGACCAGGAACGCCTGGACGCCGAACTCGAATGGCTCAAGGCCGAGGTCTATGGCCGGCGCCAGGCGCGCGTGGAGATCGAGGCCCTGGACGGCCTGGTGCGCTACTCGGCCAGACCGGGCGTGGTGTCGCAAAGAGGGCTGTAAGAACCCCTTTCCCGGGCGCAGCGGCCCTGGCTTTGTCCTTTACAGTGGCCCCACCATGTCCCAAGCCGACGACGACAGCCTCTCGCCCATCGCTCCCCTGCGTCTGCCGGTGTTCCGCATGTTGTGGACCACCTGGCTCATGGCCAACATCTGCATGTGGATGAGCGAGGTGGCGGCGGCCTGGATGATGACCTCGCTGACCACCAAGCCGCTGTGGGTGGCGCTAGTGCAGACGGCCGCCACCTTGCCCGTGTTCCTGCTCGGCCTGCCCAGCGGGGCGCTGGCCGACAACCTGGACCGCAAGCGCTACTTCCTCTTCACCCAGCTGTGGGTGGCGGCGGTGGCCACCCTGCTGAGCGTGGTCATCTTCCTCGACGTGATGACGCCCCCGCTGCTGCTGGTGCTGATCTTCGCCAACGGCATCGGCATGGCGATGCGCTGGCCGGTCTTCTCGGCCATCGTGCCCGAGCTCGTGCCCCGCTCGCAGCTGCCGGCGGCGCTCGGGCTCAATGGCGTGTCGATGAACGCCTCGCGCATCATCGGCCCGCTGGTCGCCGGCGCGCTGATCGCCAGCGCCGGCAGCGCCTGGGTCTTCCTGTTCAACGCGCTGCTGTCGATCGGGGCGGCCATCATCATCAGCCGCTGGAAGCGCGAGCACACCCCCAACCCGCTGGGCCGCGAGCGCCTGGGCTCGGCGATGCGCGTGGGCCTGCAGTACGTGGCGCAGTCCTACCTGCTCAAGGGCGTGCTGCTGCGCATCTCGATCTTCTTCTTCCACTCCACCGCGCTGATGGCCCTGCTGGCCCTGATCGCGCGCGGCATGCAGGACGGCGGCGCCGGCACCTTCACCCTGCTGCTGGCGGCCATGGGCGCGGGCGCCATCACCTCCACCGCTTTCCTGCCGCGCCTGCGCCGCCGCTACTCGCGCGACGGCCTGGTGCTGCGCGGCGCCGCGGTGCAGGCCACGGCGATGGCCGTCATGGCCGTGACCCACCAGCTCTGGATCGCCGTGCCCGCGATGTTCCTCGGCGGCGCGGCCTGGATCACCGTGGCCAACACGCTCAGCGTGTCGATCCAGATGGGCCTGCCCGACTGGGTGCGCGCGCGCGGCATGTCGATCTACCAGATGTCCATCATGGGCGGCAGCGCGGCGGGCGCGGCGCTCTGGGGCCAGGTCGCCACCTGGACCAGCGTGCCCATCTGCCTGGGCATCGCCGCCGTCAGCGGCATCAGCGCCATGGCGGCCGTCAACCGCTGGATGCCCGACGCCGGGCTGGAAGACGACCTCACCCCCAAGCGCATCTTCCCCGCCCCGTCGACCCCCGAGCCGCCGGGGCATGGCCATGTGATGGTCAGCATCGAGTACCGCGTCGACCCCGCGCGCGCGGCGGAATTCCGGTTGCTGATGCTCAACGAAAGCCGGCGCGGCCGGCTGCGCCACGGCGCCCTGTCCTGGGAGCTGCTGCACGACATCAACGACCCGGGCCGCTTCGTCGAGGTCATCGTCGACGAGTCGTGGACGGACCACCTGCGCCGCTTCGACCGCGTCACCGCCGCCGACGTCGCGCTGCGCGACCGCAAGCTCGCCTTTCACCTCGGCGACGAACCGCCGCGCGTCACCCGCTGCCTGATGGAAACCACCGTCTGAACGGCGGCGCGCAGGCCGTTCAGCGCTCGATCGGCCGCTCGGCCTCGGTCAGTTCACGGCGCGCCTCGTCCAGCTTGGCCTGGCGCTCGGCCAGCTTCTTCGGGTCGCCTTTCTGCTGGGCCTCGCGCAGGCTCTTCTCGCGCTCGGCCACCTTCTTCTGCGCCTGTCTGATCTCGGCGCTGCGCTCTTTCTCCAGCGACGCGTCGGTGCAGTTGGCCTGGTTGGCGCGCAAGGCCTTCTTCAGCCCGGCCACTTCCTGCTTGCGGCCGTGCTCGGTGGCGTTGGCCAGCTGGGCCTCGATGTTGCGGCGCTTGGCCTGGCAGGCGGAAGAGGGCTCGTTGGCCAGCGTCGGCGCGGCGAACACCAGCAGGGCAGAGGCGCAGCACAGGGCGGCGATGGCTTTCATGGGCGGTTCCTTCCTGAGGGGATGAAGCGGCCATCATAGGCCCGCGCGCTATGGGCCGGCGCCGGCCTTCTGCGAGAGATCGCGCGCGGCCTCCAGGAGCCATTGCGCGATGCGCCTGACCTGCGCGTCGTCCACGCGCGCGCTCGGGCCGTACACCGCGAGCGAGCCCACCACCTTGGCGCCGGCCGAGAAAAACGGCGCGGCGATCGCCACCGCGCCCCGGATCAGCTCGTCGCGGCTGATCGCATAGCCGGCCTCGCGGATGCGCACCAGCTCGTCCAGGTAGGCCTTCTGGCGCGCCTTCGGGATGCGGCCCTCGATGTAGTGCAGCGCATCGGGCGCGAACGCGAGAATGGCGCGCCCGCTCGCGCCCAGGATCACCTTCTCGCTGTGGCCCACGCCGCGCTTGAAGCTCAGCGGCTGCGCGCTCGGCATCTCCGCCACACACACCCGCTCCTCGCCGTGGTGCACCAGCAGCGCCACCGTCTCGCCCGTCTGTTCCCACAGGCGCCGCATCATGGGCTGCGACAGCGTGGCCAGGTCCAGGCCCGAGGTCCACATGTGCGCCAGGTGCGCCACCGACGGGCCGAGCTGGAAACGCTGCGGCTCGCCCACGGACACGATGAAACCGCGCAGCTCCAGCGTGCGCAGCAGCCGGTACAGCGTGGGGCGGCTCAGGTCCACGCGCTTGAGCAGCTCGCTCGCGCTCAGCTGCCGGTCGCCCGCGCGAAAGGCCATCAGGATGTCCAGCGCGCGGTCCACGGCGCGCACGCCTTCGTTGCTCTTGTCGATGCTCATCGCCATCTCCCGGGTGTTGGAGCCCACATTGTATGAAATGCGTCCGCCTGATGGACAGTCAGCTCATTTTCTTTGACATGGATCAAGTGGGATTTCTAGAATGGACACCTGTCTCACCTGACGTACAAGCAACCCACCCCACGGAGTCCCCCAGTGAACAAGGAAATGTCTGAAACGCTCACCCGCGTCGGTCCCGGCACCCGCATGGGCAACCTCATGCGCCGCTACTGGGTGCCCGCGCTGGCATCGAGCGAAATCCCCGAGGCCGACGGGCCGCAGGTGCGCGTACAGCTGCTCGGCGAGAAGCTGCTGGCCTTTCGCAACACCGACGGCAAGGCCTGCCTGATCGGCGAGTTCTGCTCGCACCGCGGCGTCTCGCTCTACTTCGGCCGCAACGAGGAAAACGGCATCCGCTGCGCGTACCACGGTGTGAAGTTCGACGGCGATGGACAGTGCGTGGACGTGCCTTCCGCGCCGCAGGCCTGCGCGCGCATGCACATCAAGGGCTACCCCTGCGTCGAGCGCGGCGGCATCGTCTGGACCTACATGGGCCCGGCCGACCAGCAGCCCGCGCCGCCCGAGCTGGAGTGGTGCACGCTGCCGCCCGAACACGTGTTCGTCTCCAAGCGCCTGCAATACAGCAACTGGCTGCAGGCCATGGAAGGCGGCATCGACACCGCCCACGTGTCCTACGTGCACCGCTTCGAGGTCGACACCGACCCCATGCACCAGGGCGTCAAGGCGCTGGACTACATCAAGGCCGACGGCAACGTGAAGTTCGAGATCGAGCAGACGCCCTTCGGCCTGAGCCTGTTCGGCCGCCGCAACGGCGAGCCCGATTCCTACTACTGGCGCATCACGCAGTGGCTGTTCCCCTGGTTCACGCTCATCGCGCCGTTCGGCGACCACGCGCTGGGTGGCCATGTGTGGGTGCCGATCGACGACCACAACTGCTGGGCCTGGAGCATCAACTGGCAACCCGGCCAGCCGCTCACCGAGGAAGAGCGCACCGCGATGCAGGAGGGCAAGGGCATCCACGTCGAGTACGAGGCGCCGGGCAGCTTCATCCCCAGGCAGAACCGCGACAACGACTACGGCATGGACCGCGTGGCGCAGCGCGAAGACCGTTCCTACAGCGGCGTCTTCGGCTTCTCCGCGCAGGACTACTCGCTGCAGGAAAGCATGGGCACCATCCAGGACCACGAGGCCGAGAAACTGCTGCCCACCGACAAGGCCATCGTGATGGCGCGCCGCATGCTGCACGAAGCCGCGCTCGGCCTGGAGCAGGGCCAGACGCCGCCCGCGCTCGACGCCAGCGCGCAGCATGTGCGCCCCGCCGGCGTGCTGCTGCCCAAGGAGCAGGACCCCGTGGCCTGGGCGCGCGAGGAACTCGCCGACGCCACGAAGAAACCGGTCTTCAGCCTCTGAGCGGCTTCCCCTTTTCCCCCACGACAGACCAACACAGGAGACACCCATGAAGTCCCATCTCAAACTCGCGGCCGCCGTCGCGCTCGCGGCCTGCGCGGCCACCTCGGCCTGGGCGCAAGGCGCCGACTGGCGCCCGAGCAAGCCGGTGCGCATCATCGTGCCCATCGTCGGCAGCACCAACGACGTGCTCGCGCGCCTGATCGGCCCCGAGCTGCAGAAGGCGTTCGGCCAGCCCTTCGTGGTCGAGAACAAGCCCGGCGCGGGCGGCAACATCGGCGCTTATGAAGTGGCGCGCTCCGCGCCCGATGGGCACACGCTGCTGATCGGCTACAACGGTCCGCTGGCGATCAACGTCACGCTGTTCGACAAGATGCCCTACGACCCGGTGAAGGACCTGGCCCCGATCACGCTCGCGGTGAAGGCGCCGCAATACCTGGCGGTGAACCCCGCCTCCGGTTTCACCGACGTCAAGGACTTCATCGCCAAGGCCAAGGCCAACCCGACGAAATACACCTACGGCTCGATCGCCATGGGCAGCGCCTCGCACCTCACCATGGAAATGATGAAGTCGGCGGCGGGCTTCCACATGACGCACGTGCCCTACCGGGGCGCGGGCCCGGCCGTCACCGACCTGATCGCGGGCAACATCCAGGCCGGCTTCTTCGTGCCGGGCAACGTGCAGGGCTTCGTGAAGGAAGGCCGCCTCAAGCTGCTGGCCTCCACCGGCCCCAAGCGCTTTCCCAGCACGCCCGATGTGCCCACGCTCGCCGAGTCCGGCCTGAAGGACTTCGAGGCCACCTCGTGGATCGGCCTGCTCGCACCCGCCGGCACGCCACCGGCCATCATCAACCGCTACAACGAAGAGATGGTGCGCATCCTGAACTCGCCCGAGATCCAGAAGCGCCTGCACGAGATGGAGTTCGACATCATCGCGGGCTCGCCCAAGCAGTTCAGCGACTGGATCGGCACCGAGATCGTGCGCTGGGGCAAGGTCATCAAGGCCACCGGCGCCAAGGCGGAGTGAGCGACCCATGAGCGAACCCCAACGCGAACCCCGTCTGGCGGGCAAGACCGCGCTGATCACCGGCGGGGGCGCCGGCATCGGCGCCGCCGCGGCCCGGCTGTTCTGCCGCGAAGGCGCGGCCGTGCTGCTGGTGGACGCCGACGCCCAGGCCCTGGCGCGCACCCAGGAAAGCATCCTGCAGGCCATGCCGCAAGCGCGCGTGAGCACCGTTGCCGCCAACGTGGCCGACGAGGCCGCCGCGAAAGCGGCGGTGGCGCAGTGCACCGGGCAATGGGGTGGGCTCGACATCCTGGTCAACAACGCGGCCATGCGCAACTACACCGCCGCCGCCAACGCCACGGCCGCCGAATGGCAGGCCATGGTGGGCGTGAACCTGGTGGGCATGTCCAACTACTGCGGCGCGACCCTGCCGGCCCTGCGGCACAGCGGCGCGGGCGCCATCGTCAACGTCTCGTCCTGCTACGCCGTGACCGGGCGCAAGGGCATGGCGCTGTACGACGCGACCAAGGCGGCTCAGCTCGCGTTCACGCGCAGCCTGGCCTTCGAGGAAGCGCCGCACGGCGTGCGCGCCAACGCCGTCTGCCCCGGCTCCACACTGACCGACTTCCACGTCGGCCGCGCGCAGGGCTCGGGCAAGAGCGTCGAACAGCTCAAGACCGAGCGCAAGGACACCTCGCTCATCGGCCGCTGGGCATCGCCCGAGGAGATCGCCTGGCCCATCGTGTGGCTGGCCTCGGGCGAGGCCTCCTTCATCACCGGCACCACGCTGATGGTCGACGGTGGGCTGCACATCATGTGAGGCGCCAGCGATGTCGTCCATCCCCTTGCAGGCCCTGGTCTACAACCTCCGGCACGAGGCCTCCGGCATCGTCAGCGTCGAGCTGCGCCCCGTGGCGCCGGCCACGGCCTTCCCGGTGGTGGAGGCCGGTGCCCACATCGACCTGCACCTGGGCAATGGCCTGGTGCGCAGCTACTCGCTCACCAACCCGGGCGAGAGCCACCGCTGCGTGGTCGCCGTGCTCAACGACCGGCACAGCCGGGGCGGCTCGCGCTACGTGCACGAGCAGCTGCGCGTGGGCCAGGTCATCGCCATCGGTGCGCCGCGCAACCACTTCCGGCTGCAGGAAGACGCGCCGCGCAGCGTGCTGCTGGCCGGCGGCATCGGCGTCACACCGGTGTTCGCCATGCTCCAGCGCCTGGCCGAACTGCAGCGCCCGGCCTGGCTCATCTACTGCGCGCGCAGCCGCAAGGAAGCGGCCTTCGTGGCCGACATCGAGGCCCTGGTGCGGGCGCACCCCGCGCTGTCGCTGCGCTGCCACTTCGACGACGAACACGGCGGGCCACCCGACCTCGTGCAACTGCTCGACGGCCACGCCAAGGACACCCACTTCTACGCCTGCGGCCCGGCGCCCATGCTCGACGCCTACGAACGCGCCTGCGCGCAACTGGGCCAGGCGAACGTGCACCTGGAACGCTTCGCCGCCGGCGCGCCCGTGGCCGACACCACGGCCGCGGTGGGCTACAGCGTGGAACTGCGCAAGTCCGGCAAGACCGTGCAGGTCGCGCCCGGCGTGGTGCTGCTCGACGCCTTGCTCGACGCCGGCGTGACCCTGGACCACAGCTGCCGCGAAGGCGTGTGCGGCGCCTGCGAGACCAAGGTCATCTCGGGCGACGTGGAGCACCACGACCTCATCCTCACCCAGCAGGAGCGCGCGGCCAACAAGTCCATGATGGTCTGCGTCTCGCGCTGCCGCTCGGGCCGCCTCGTGCTCGACGCCTGAGCCCACCCCACCCGCCGCGCGGCCCTTGCGCGGCTCTTTTTTCGGCGGTAATATAACAACGTTACTGAAACGTACCGTTGATACATGAACCCTCCCCCATCGAGTTCCACCGGCCCCTGGGCGTCCAGCGTGCGCGACATGAAGCGCGTGGCCATCCTCGCCGCCGCGAGCGAGGTGTTTGGCGAAGAGGGCCTGCAGGGCGCCACCATGCGCCAGATCGCGCAGCGCGCCGGCTGCACCACCGGCGCCATCTACCCGCTGTTCGCGAGCAAGGAGCTGATCTACGCCGAGCTGCTCGCCACCTCGCTGGCCGACCTGCACGCCCACGTGTCCGCCGCCGCCAGCGGCGCGGGCGCGGGCCTGCCGCACGAGCGCGCCGCCAAGGCCTTTCTCGACCACTACCTCGCGCGCCCCTACGAGGTGAACCTCGGCCTCTACGCCTTCAACGGCCTGAAGAAACTCGGCGTCGGCAAGGAACACGACCTCGCGCTCAACAAGGCGCTGATGGACACCCTGGTGCTGCTCTCGCCGCACGCCCGGCGCAGCCGCCACAGCCCGCCCGACGCCGAGGCCATGGCCACCTTCGCGCAGCTCATCGGCACGCTGGTGCTGCACCAGGCCGGGCGCCTGCAATTCGCCAAGCTTTCCCCCAGGCAGCTCATCGAGCATTCATTGACCACCCGCCGGCGCGCCGCCGGACAGCAGGAGACATGACACATGGCAGTGCGAACCGAAAAGAACGGCCCGGTCTGGACCATCGTCCACAGCCGGTTTGACGAAGCGCGCAACGCGATGGACCCCGAGAGCGCCGATGCCCTCGTGGCCGCGCTGCAGGCCTTCGACAAGGACTCAAGCGCCTCCGTGGCCGTGCTCTGGGGCGAGGGCGGCGCCTTCTGCGCCGGCTGGGACCTGAAGTACGCCAGCACCCTGAACGACCGCGAGAAGTTCGACGCCGACATCTCGCGCGGCCTGGCCTTCCCCATGGGCGCCAACGACGCGCCGCGCGGCCCGCTCGGGCCCACGCGGCTCGAACTCTCCAAACCCGTCATCGCCGCCGTGGAAGGCCCGGCCGTCGCCGGCGGCATGGAGCTCGCGCTGTGGTGCGACATCCGCGTCATGGCCGACACCGCCTACTTCGGCGTCTACTGCCGGCGCTGGGGCATCCCCTTGCTGGACGGCGGCTCCGTGCGCCTGCCCCGGCTCGTGGGCCAGGGCCGCGCGATGGAAATCATCCTCACCGGCCGCAAGGTGCCGGCCACCGAAGCGCTGGCCATCGGCATGTGCGAGAAGGTGGTGGGCGAGGGCGGTGCGCGCGCGGCCGCCGAGGCCATGGCGCAGGAGATCGCGCGCTTCCCGCAGGCCGCTGTGCGCGCCGACCGCCGCACCGTGCACGAAACCTACGGCCTGCCCCTGCGCGAAGCCATGCGCCGTGAATGGCACAACGGCGTGGAGGCGCACTGGGAGCAGGGCGCCGACGGCGCGGGCCGCTTCGCCGCCGGCCTGGGCCGCAGCGGCGATTTCAAGACGATCTAGAAGCACCCCCCTGCGCCGCTGCGCGGCTTCCCCCCTCCGTGGCGCGCCTTCGGCGCTTCGAGGGGGGACGGCATCTTGGGCCGGCGAAGCCGGACCCTCGATGCCTCTGGTGGGCGTTGCTTCAGGCGCCCTGCGGCGCGGGCTGGGCCGAGGCCGGCAGGCCGAAGATCTTGTCGAACGCCAGGTTGAACACGAAGGTGTAGACCAGGAAGAACACGATCAGGCCCAGGTCCAGCACGAAGGCCTGCCAGAGCGAGATGTCCAGCCACCAGGCGAACAGCGGCACCAGCGTGATCACCAGGCCCCCTTCGAAACCGATGGCGTGCGCCACGCGGCGCAGCACGCTGCGCCCGCGCTTGGCCTGGCGCGCCTCCCAGCGCTCGAACAAGGTGTTGTAGACCAGGTTCCAGATCACCGCGATGGCCGAAGCGGCAATGGCCGCCACGCTCGCGTGGCCCATGTTGGCGCCCGACAGCAGGGCCAGGCCCGTGGTGGACATGGTGATGGCGATGATCTCGTAGAGGGTGATGTAGACGACTTTGCGTTTGATGCCTTGCATAGCGAACTCCGATTTCCCTGGCCTCCGGGCCAGTGTGGCTGAGGCAATGAGCGCATGGTAGGTCGGCTTGGCTGACGATAAAAGTCAGATACTTTCAGAAAATCTGATAAGTTAGCCGCCATGGCCTTTTCCAGCGACAACGTGCGCGTCTTCCTCGCGGTGCTCGACGCCGGCTCGTTTTCGGCCGCCGCGCGCCAGCTCGGGCGCGTGCCCTCGGCCGTGAGCATGACCATTGCCCACCTGGAAGCCGAGCTCGATCTCGTGTTGTTCGACCGCAGCGCGCGCGAACCCAGGCCCACCGACGTGGCGCGCGCGCTGGAGCCGCAGGCCCGGCAGCTCGCCAGCCAGCTGCGCCAGCTGCAGGCGCACGCCGAAGGCCTGCACCAGGGGCTGGAGCGCCAGCTCACCATCGCCATCGCGCCCGAGCTGCTGTCCGCACCCTGGAGCCAGCCGCTGGCCGTGCTGGCCACCGAGTTCCCCGCGCTCATCGTCGAAGTGCTGTCCGCCCCGCAGGCCGATGCGCTGCGCATGCTGCACGCGGGCGACGCGCAGCTCGCGCTCGTGTTCGAGCGCCCGGGCACCGATGAGCGCGAAGGCTTTCAGGAACTGGGTCAGGAAATCCTGGTGGCGGTGATTTCACCTTCTCACCCCGAGGTGCGGGCGCGCCAGGGCCAGCTGCAGCTGAACGACCTGATCGACATCCGCCAGATCGCCGTGGTCAGCCGCGACCCGCGCGGGCGCGACCCCCGCCTGCTGCTCTCGCGCCACATCTGGCGCACCGACAGCCACCTCGCCACGCTCAGCCTGGTGCAGGCCGGCCTGGGCTGGGCCTACCTGCCGCGCAGCCTCATCGCGCCCATGGTGGCGGCTGGCACGCTGACGGAAATCCGCTTCAACAACATCAGCAACCAGCTGCGCGTGTGGGTGGACGTGGTGTGGCACACCGACCGGCCCATGGGCCTCGGTGCCAAGCGCTTCATCGAGTTAATGCGGCAGGCCGCGACGAGCGGAGCGGCCTGAGCCGGGCGCTCAGACCAGCGCGTTGACCTGCGTGCCCAGCGAGCCGCCGCTGGCCAGCGGCAGGGCGGCCGGCAAGGCGTTGAGCATCGCCATGGCGCTGGACGACTGGATGTCCTGCGCCTTCTTCAGCACCTGGATCTGCACTTCGCTGGTGACCTGATCGCGCTTCATGTCGGCGACGGCGTGAACAAGGGCGGCGGGAGAAACGTCCATGGGGCTTCCAAGCGGGGAGAAAAGATGCCCCTTGTATCGGCCGCTCCCGGGCGAACTTGACCGGCCTGCGGGCCGTTCAGCCCGCGCGGAACTCCCCCGGCGCCACGCCATAGCGCTGCTTGAAGCGCCGGTAGAAGGTCGACACCTCGCCAAAGCCCGCCGCGAAACCGATCTCGGCCGTGCCCAGGTGGCGCGACGCCGGGTCGCGCAACAGCGCGTGCGCGCGCGCCAGCCGGGCGCGCGTGAGGTATTCGTGAAAACTGCCGTCCGACAGCGCGAACAGCTGGTGCAGCGTGCGCAGCGACACGCCGAACGCCCGCGCCACGCGCTCGGGCGTCAAGTCCATCTCGCTCGAGCGCTGCTCCACCTGCTGCTGCACGCGCAGCAACAGCGCGCGCCGCCGCGCCAGCCGCGTGGGCTCGTGCTGATCGGGGCCCGCCCCCACCGCACCCGCCACCAGCGCGCACAGCGTGCCCAGGGCCATGTCCCGGCTCGTGGCGGAAAGCCCCGCGTGGTGCCGCAACAGGCCGTCGAGCCAGTTCGCGATCAGCTCGCGCTCGGTGTGCGCGCGGTCGATGTGGTGCATGGGCAGCCGCTCACCCGAGCGCAGCGCCAGCAAGGGGTGCAGCCGCGCGCGCTCGATGCGCCAGAGGCGGAAATCGAACACCCCGTCGGTGCCGGTGCGAAAGGCCAGGTTGGGGTCGGCGATCACGATGTCGCCGGCCTCGGCCACACAGCGCTGGCCCTGCTGCTCGAACCACGCGCGGCCCTGCCGCTGCAGGTACACGTAGTAGGTGTCGCCCGGGCACTCATCGATGTCCTGTTCACGGCGCTGCACCAGGTGGCCGTCGCAGACGATGTCGGTCACGTCCAGCGCGCCCAGGTGGCGCCGCGCGATCGCGCCATGGAAGGGTGGGCGCGGGTGCACCGCCGGCTGGCGCTGCGGCGTCAGCGCGTACACGTGCTCGCAACACGCCTCGCGCCATTCGTCGAAGCGCGTGGCGGCCGGCACGCTGTCGGTGGACCACTCCGTGAGCATGGTGGAACTGCCTCCTGATTGGGACGGCTGCCAGTATCCAGCGTTTTGATCAAAACGAACAATATCGCGGGAATATGAACAGAAGCGAATCGATTGAGCGGCTTGTGCTCAGGAAGCCGGGCACGGCCCGGGCAGGCTATGCCAGCGGCGTGGCCTGCAGGCCGCCCACGACAAAGCGCACCAGGTACTTCGCGGCATCTTCAATCGGTGGGGCGGTGAACTCCGCACCCAGCAGCGTCAGGATCCGGTCGTGGGCGTTGTGGGCGTAGAAGAAGGCGCCAAAGAGAAACACCATGCGCCAGTAGAACTCCTTGTCGTCGAGGTGCGTGCAACGCCGATGCAGCTCCTGCATGAAGTCCTTGGCGAACCCGTCCACGATCGATCCCATCGCTTCCCGCACGTCGGGGGATGGGTCGGCCAGCATGCGGCCATAGAAGCTCCGGAACGCGTCGCGCTGCTCCGCGGCGGCGCCCGCCACACGCAGCGACGGCTCCATGGCGGCCAGCAGCAGGTCCTCGATGGGGGCGTTCGTCTCCACGGCGGACGAGAGCCGGGCCATGCGCTCCGCCATGATGGGCCCGAGGCGGCGCTCCAGCACGGCGCGACACAGCGCCTGCTTGGAGCCCCAGTAGTAATGGAACATGCCGAGGTTGACCCCGGCGGCTTCCGCGATCTGGCGAATGCTCGTCCCGCCATAGCCCTGGGCCGCGAACAGCTGCTCCGCCGCGTCCAGGATCAGCGCCTGCGTGTTGGGGCGTTCTGATTCGCCCACGGCCTCGGCGCGTGGGCGCCTGCCGGTCGGACTCAACTTTTTCGTGGCCATGTGCTCTCCCGCGCCCGCCGTCGAGCGCTCAAATCGGTTCGGCCATTGTGCCTGTTGACATGAAGTCATACGTGCGTATAAACTCAAATTACACGGACGTATAAACATGAAACTCATCGACCTCAGCACCTTGTTGGACCCCCAGGACCGAGACCTTCTGCCGCCATCGCTCAGTGCAGCGGCCGGCGTTGTCGCTCCCCGGATCGAATACCAGCGCCCCGACGAAGCCGAAGGCAAGGACCGCTTCTGCGCGTTTTTCGGCTGCACCCACGAAGACCTCCCGGACGGGGAGGGCTGGGGGTCGGAAGTCCTGACCGACATGTCCTCGCACTGCGGCACGCACGTGGACGCGCCGATGCACAGCGGCTCCCGCTGCGCGGGCCAACCGGCCCGGACGATCGATCAGATTGCCCTGGACGAGCTCTATTGCCCGGGCGTCGTGCTCGACTTGCGCGCCATGGTCGAGCCTTGTGGCGCGATCACCCCCGCCATGCTGAACGAGGCCCTGGGCACGGCCGGCGTGGGCGACATCGCCGGCCACGCGGTGCTGCTGCGCACGGGGCAGGAGCGCTTCCGGATCGGGGAGCCGGGCTTTTTCCAGTACCCGGGCATGACGCGCGAAAGCACGCTCCATCTCACCGGCCTGGGCGCCAAGGTGCTGGGCACCGACGCCGTGGGTTGGGACCGGCCGTTTCCCACGATGGCGGCCGATTTCCGCCGCACCGGCGACCGCCGGTATCTGTGGGACGCGCACAAGGCCATCACGGAGTGCGAAGCCTTCATCGTTCAGCAGCTCTGCAACCTGGAAGCGCTGCCGGCCAGCGGTTTCCACGTCGGCTTCTTTCCGATCAAGCTGGCGCGCACCAGCGCGGCACCGGCCCGCGCCGTCGCCTTCCTTCCCGACCTCCTGAAGACGCCATGAAACTCGTCACCTACCGATCCGCGCCCACGCAGCCGCCCCGGCTCGGCGTTCTCCAGGGCGATGGCGCCCTCCTGTGCCTGACCAGCCGGCATGCGGGCGACGCCCGCTTTTCGTCCATGGCCGCCCTGCTCGCGGCAGGCGAAGACGCGCTCGCGCAGGCGCGCCGGGATGCCGAGGCCCACCGCCCCGGGCATCCGAACGAAGTGCCACCCGGTGGTTATGGGTTGTTGACCCCGCTCGAACGCCCACCCCTGATGCGCGACTGGGGCACGATGACGGCGCACCCGAAGTTCTTCCTGGCAATGCGCGCGCGCCAACGCGCGCAGGCCAGCCCGGATCCCGCGGCGGCCCTGGAAGCGGCGCGCCAGGAAGGTCTGCTGGATCTGCCCGCCAACTGGTTCAGCGTGCCGCGCTTCTACACCGCCAACCCCTTGAACCTGGCCGGGCCCGGCCAGGCCATCGAATGGCCCGCCTTCGCGCAGAAACTCGACTACGAGCTGGAACTCGCCATCGTTCTGGGGCGCACGGGCAGGGACATTCCCCAGCACCGGGCGCGCGATTTCATCCTGGGCGTGACCCTGTTCAACGACTTCACGGCCCGCGACGTGCAGGCGGCCGAAGGCCAGCCCGCGGGCAAGAGCAAGGATTTCGACGGCGCCTACGCGCTCGGCCCTTGCATCGTCACGCTGGACGAGCTGCCCGACCTGTACAAGCTGCGCGTCACCTCGCGGCTCAACGGGGAGACGCAGACGGTGGACAGCACGGCCAGCATGGAAATCGGCTTCGAGGACCTGATCGCCTACGCCAGCCGGTCCTGCACCTTGCACGCCGGGGAGGTGTTCGCCTCGGGCACCTTCGCGCGGGGTTGTGGCGTGGAGACCGGCCGGCTGCTGCAGCCCGGGGACCGCATCGAGCTGGAGGCCGAGCACATCGGCATTCTGGAGAACACCATCGTCGCGTCCGGCGCCGCCCTGAAAGGCGGAGCATGAACTCTGCCGTCTACATCGTGGGCGTCGGCATGACACCGACCGGCAAGTTCGCCGATGCCACGCTGCACCAGCTCACCGCCACGGCGGTGCGCGCGGCGCTGGCGGATGCCGGGGCCATCGGGGCGCAGGTGCAGATGGCGTACTTTTCCAACGTGGCGGCTTCCTACCTGCAGGGCCAGCACATGGTGGCCGGTCAGGTCGTGCTGCGCGAACTCGGTATCGTCGGGGTGCCCATCGTCAACGTCGAGAACGCCTGTGCCAGCGCCTCGACGGCCTTCTGGCTGGCGTGCCAGAGCGTGCGCAGCGGAAGCGCCGACATGGCGCTCGCGGTGGGGGCCGAGAAGCTGTACGACGCGAACAAGTCCAAGTCCTTCGAGATCTTCGGCGGCGGCTTCGATGTGACCCGCCAGGGCGAGCTGCTGGCCTACCTGGAGCGCCTGAAAGGCGCGGCCGGCGCGCCGGCCGACCCGGCGGTTTCTTCGCCGCAGCGAAGTGTCTTCATGGACATCTACGCGGCGCTGGCCGTGAACCACATGCAGCGCCACGGCCTGACGCAACGCCAGCTGGCGGCCGTGGCGGCCAAGAACCACGCGCACTCGGTGCACAACCCGCTCGCGCAATACCGCGATGCGTGGTCCATCGACGAGGTGCTGGCCGCCCGTGCCATCGCCGACCCCCTGACGCTGCCGATGTGCGCGCCGATCGGGGACGGGGCCGCGGCCGTGCTCGTCTGCAACGCGGCCGGACTGCGGCGCCTGTCCGGCGCGGCACCCGTCGATGTGCTGGCTTGCCAACTGGTGAGCGGTCTTCCCCGCCACGACGACGACGTGGACCTCGCCATCACGCGCCGGGCCGCCCAGGCCGCCTACGAAGGCGCGGGCATCGGGCCCGAGGACGTGGACGTGGCCGAGGTCCACGATGCCACCGCGTTCGGCGAAATCCTCCAGACCGAGGCGCTGGGTTTCTGTGCCCGCGGCGAAGGGGGGATCTTCGCCGAGTCCGGCGCGACCGCGCTCGGCGGATCGCTGCCCATCAATGTCTCGGGTGGACTCGAATCCAAGGGCCATCCGATCGGCGCCACCGGTCTGATGCAGATCGCCGAGCTGACGCAGCAGTTGCGCGGGCAGGCGGGCCCGCGACAGGTCGCGGGTGCGCGCGTGGCCCTCGCGGAGAACGGTGGCGGATTCATCGAGAACGAGGAGGCCGTCGCTTGCGTCACCCTCCTTGGCGCCGGCCGCCAGAGACGAGCTTGAACACCCAAAGGAACCCTGACATGAAACGAACCCCCATCCCCCGCCGCCACGCGCTGGCGTGCCTGGCCAGCCTCGCGGTGGCATCGCCCCTGTGGGCACAAACCCCCTGGCCCAGCAAACCCATCCGGCTGGTGGTGCCCGCCAGCCCGGGCAGCGGCCCGGACGTCATGGCGCGCCTGATCGGCGATCGGCTGGCACGGCGCCTGGGCCAACCCATCGTGGTCGAACCGACCCCGGGCGCCTCCGGCATCCTGGGGGCCGACAAGGCCCTGAACGCGCCACCGGACGGCTACACCTTTCTGTTCGGATTCAACCAGCTGATGACCATGAATCCGCACATCTACGCCAAGCTCCCCTACGACTCGGTGCGCGGCATCGCGCCGGTGAGCCTGATCTCCAAGGGGGGCTATGTGCTGCTCGCCGGCCCGTCGGTGCCTTTCGATGACGTGGCGGGCATGATCAAACATGCGCGGGCCCACCCTGGCGCCCTGGTCTATGCGTCCTTCGGCAATGGCAGCGCGCCCCACCTGGGCATGGAGCTGCTCAAGCAGCGCGCCGACATCGATCTGCTGCACGTGCCCTACCGCACCAGCGCGGCGGCCAACACCGACCTCATGGCCAACCAGATCCACGTCAAGATCGAAACGCAGTCCTCGGCCGTTCCGCTGGTGCGCAGCGGCAAGGTGAAGGCCCTGGCGGTCACCACGGGCACCCGCATGAGCGCGCTGCCGGAAGTTCCCACCCTGAAGGAGACGGTGCCCGGTTTTGAGCTCACCGGCTGGAACGCCGTCTGGGCCCCCGCGGGCACACCGGCGAATGCGGTGGACCAGATGTCCCGCGCCATCCAGGCCACGCTGCAGGAACCCGAACTGCGCAAGCGGCTTGGCGACATGGGCATCGATCCCCAGGGCTCGATGCCCGGCGAGCTCGACCAGTTGACCGTCCAGGAATCCGCGCAGTGGGGCAAGCTGATCCGGGAAAAAGGCATCGAGGCGGATTGAGCATGGCACCCGCGACCCCGCACACGATCGCCGATCTGGTGGAGGCCTTGGCGCGCGAGCGCGGCGACGATCTGGCCCTGACCTTTGTCGACCACGCCGCGGCGAAGGAGGAGGAAGGCACCCAGCGCCGAACCTATGCGCAGCTGTGGCGGGCCGCCACACGCCTTGCCACCGGCCTGAGCCAGCAAGGTTTCCGCCCCGGTGAACGGGTGGCCCTTCTCATGGCCAACCACCCGGAGTTCGTGGAGATGCTGGTCGCCAGCGGCCTCACCGGACTCACGCTGGTGCCCATGGACCCTCGCACGCCCCCCGAGAGGCTGGCCTACATGCTGACCAAGACGCGCTGTTCGCTGCTGATCGCGGAGCCCGAAGCGCTGCAGGGTGCGCTGGCGGTGCGTGGCGCCTGCCCCGACCTGCGTTTGATGGCGGTGCTCGGTCACCCCGACGTGCCCCTGGTCGCGGGCGTGGTGCCTTACGACAGCCTGCCCGCCGCCACCGCGTCGCCAGCGCTTGCCGCCCTTCGGCGCCCCGCCGACGAGGACATGCAGATCCTCTTCACCTCGGGCACCACCGGGAACCCCAAGGGCATCGTGTACAGCCACCGCAAGTTCACCGACACGGCCCGCATGGCCGCCACGGCCTTCGGGTACGGCCCGGGCGACAGGCTGTACTCCGGACTCTCGCTGACCCACGCCAACGCTCAGCTGGTGACCCTGGGCGCGGCCCTGGTCCGCGGGCTGCCCGTGGTCTTCTCGCGGCGGTTCAGCAAGCGCCGGATGTGGCGCACGGTGCGTGAGCACCGCTGCACCAGCCTGACCTTGCTCGGCGGCATGACCACCGCCATCTACTGCGACCCCGCGACGCCGGCCGATCGCGACCACCAGGTGCGCCTGGTGGTGTCCGCCGGCATGCCGGCGGCCATCTGGAACGACTTCGAACACCGCTTCGGCGTGAGCCTGCTGGAGTTCTACGGCACCGCCGAGGGCGGCCTGACGATGAAGCCCGCCGGGGTCGGGCCCATCGGCAGCATCGGCCAGCCGCCACCTTCGCTGAGCACGCGCATCGTGGACGGCGCGGGGCAGGACGTGGCACCCGGCGAGCGGGGCCAACTGCTGATCCGGTCCTCGGACGGCACGCCTTTCCAGGTGTCCTATGTGGACGATCCCGACGCGTCCGAAGCCAAGTGCCGCGGTGGCTGGCTGTGGACGGGCGACGTGGTGCACGCCGATGCGCAGGGCTGGCTGTTTTTCGACTTTCGCCTGGGTCACGGCATCCGCCGCAATGGCGACTTCATCGACGCCGCGGCCATTGAAAAGGCGCTGGCCGAAACCGCGCTGGTGGACGACGTCTTCGTGTTCGGGGTGCCCGCCGCGTCCCGCGTTCCCGGCGAATCGGATGTGGTGGCGGCGGTCGTCTTCAAGCCGGGAGCGCCTGTCCAGCGGGAACCCGCTGTCGCGGCGCTCCACGCCGCCTTGACCCGGCCCGTGGTCCTGCAGCAGGTCCTGCCGTTGGATGCCATCCCCAAGACCGCCTCGGAGAAACCCCTGGCCCGCGTGCTGTGCCAGATTCTGGCGGACCGACCGGATCTGGCCCTGGATTGGCCGGCATCGACGCCGTTGAACACATGAGCACGGTCTGAACTTTTCGCGCGCGCATTGCCAAGCCTTGGCGCGCGGTTTGCGAAGACAGTTGGCCTGAGTCTGCGCAAGATGGCGGTGTGTGCCTTGACGCTTCCTCCCCTTCGCGCTGCTGCGACACCCCGCCACCCACCACGGTCCTGATCGCCGACGACCACGCGCTGGTGCGCGACGGCATGCGCGGCCTCGTGGCCGGCCTGCTCGGCGAGGTGGTCTGCCTGGAGGTGGGCGATGGCGACGCGCTGATGCGCGCGGCCCAGGCGCACCCGGCGGCCGGGCTGGCCCTGGTGGACCTGAACATGCCCGGCATGGAGCGCGGTTTTCGCCTGGCCGAACTCGCGCACCGCCACCCGGGCCTGCCGCTGGTGGTGATCTCGGCGCTCACGTCGCCCGACGTGGTGCGGCGCACGCTGGAGATTCCCAGCGTGCACGCCTTCGTGCCCAAGAGCGCGCCCTCGGCGCAGATCATGGTCGCGATCGGCGCGGCGCTGCAGGGCCGAAAGCTGCCTTTCGCGCACCGCGCCCCCGAAGCGCGGCGACCCGAGGTGGTGCTCACGCCGCGCATGGAAGAGGTGCGCCAGCTGCTGCGCCAGGGCATGAGCAACAAACTCATTGCGCGCACGCTGGGCATCAGCGAGGGCACGGTGAAGAACCACATGAGCGAGATCTTCAAGGCGCTGCAGGTGTCCAACCGCACGCAGGCGGCGCAGCTCGACGCCGACCGCCTGTGAAGCCCGCTCGGGCGGGGCTCAGCGCGCCGACAGGAAGTCGCCCGCTTCGAGCAGCACCAGCTCGTTGTCGTCCGCCTTGTTGGGGTCGCGGCTGCTGGAGAACGGCAGGTTGTTGTCGTTGCCCACCACGATGTGCCGCGCATCGACGATGTCCACGTTCTCGATGGTGAAGAACGGGAAGGTGAGCACGCCGTTGTTCAGCGGCTTGCGGGCCAGCTGGTTCGGGTCGGCGATGTTCATCAGGTCGATGTAGCCGATCTTGCGCAGGGGGCCGCCCACGTGGGCTTCGTTCAGCTCCACCTTGTAGACCCGCTTGAACTTGGCCAGGTCGTGGAAACAATCGGCGCGCTTCGTGGCTTCCGGGCAGGCCTTGTCGGCCGTGCCTTCGCCGTTGTCGCGCTCGATGATCAGGCCTTCGGTGGGGCTGATCATGTTGAAGTCGCCGATGGCGTGGTGGTTGGCCTCCAGCACGTACTTCCAGTGGCGACCGGTCCACTTCTCCGTCTTCACGTCGAACTCCAGCACGCGCAGGTACTGCTTGCCGTCGATGGCTTCCGGCGCCTTGGTGGCCTCGTCCCACACGGCACCCTCCAGCAGGGGGTAGAGCTTGCTGCCGTCGGGCGATGAGGCCATGCCCTCGAAGCCCTTGGAACGGCGCACCTGGAACTTCACCTCGCCGCCCTGCGCACCGGGCGTCTTCACCGCCGGGTGGTCGGGCGAAACCACGGTCTTGCCATCCACCTGGGTTTCGTACACCGCCTTCACGCGGCCCTTCATGTCGGCCTTGATCAGGTAGGGGCCGAATTCGTCGCCGATCCAGAAGTGGCCGTCCGCGATCTGGAAGCTCTCGGTGTCGAGGTCCGAGCCCGTCAGGTAACGTTGTGCCGTGCCCTCGTGCACGATGCGGAACGGCACCTTCTTGTCGGGGTCGTGCAGGAACACGGTGCCCAGGCGCTTGAACTGCCCGCTCTTGAAGTCCACCCGGTAGTGGTTGAGGAACAGCATGAAGTCGGGCGAGTTGGCCTTGGCGCCGGCGCCGTTGTCCGTCAGCAGCCAGTAGCTGCCGTCAGCCATGCGCTTGATGCCCGAGTGGCCCTGAACAGGCTGGCCCTTGAAGGGCAGCGACACCCCCGTGGGCCGGCCGGCGGACAGGCCTTCCACGCTGCCGATGGCCTCGACGCGGCGGTCGGTGGTGAACTTGCCGCTGACGCGCAGGTCGGCCGGCGCGTCCTTGGGCGCGGCGATCAGGGTCTGCGCGGGCAGCAAGGCGTGCCCGGCGAGGGTGGCCGGGTAAGCGGTCTGGGCCTGGGCGGACAGGCTCAGGCTGGCGACGGCCAGGGCGAGCAGGGCAGGGGGGTGCAGCTTCATGAGAGGGTGCCTTCGTTGGGGTCAATGGACGCGGATCGGGGCCGAGCTTGCCGCCCTGCCATGACAGCGGTGCGACCTTTTGATGACGGTGTGTTGACGGCCTCGCACGCCATGCCAGGCGTTGGCGCGCGCATTGCGAAGACAGGCGGCCCGCCGGTGCGCAAGATGCCGGCATGCACCGGGACGCCCTTTCCCCCCGCGCGCGCCGGGACGATCAGCCCGACCCCGAGGACAGCGCCCACACGGTGGCCTCGCTCTGGGCCTTGCGCGCCTGCGAGCTGCTGTGCGCGCTCATGTTCGCCACCGCCCTGCCCTGGCAGCAGCCGGCCGCGTGGTTCTCCGTCATCGCGGGCATGGGCCTGCTGCGCTGGTGGCACGTCAACCGCCCGGCGTTCCGCGCCCTGCCCAAGGCGCGCCGCCAGCGCGCGTACCGCCTCTACATGTGGGTGCTGATGGCCTTCGTGGGCAGCGCCTGCTGGTTCCTCTACGTGCCCGACAACGTGCCCATGCTCGCGGTGCTCATGAGCTACCTGCTGGGCAATGCCACGCTGATCGCGGTGCGCCTCACCGGCGATGTCGTGCGCACCACCATCGCGCTGTGCCTGGCGGTGCTGCCGACCTCGGTGCGCCTGATCGTCGACGGCCTGGGCGGCCACACGCTGCTGGTGCTGATGGGCATCGGCGGCATCCTCATGACCATCACCATGGTGTTCCTCTCGCGCGCGCAGGAGATCGGCGTGATGCGCCAGGTGGAGCAGCGGCGCCGCGCCGAGGCGGCGGCCGACACGATCGCGGCGCTGGGGCTGGCGAAGTCGCGCTTCTTCGCGGCGGTGAGCCACGACCTGCGCCAGCCGGTGCACGCCATCGGCCTGTACCTCGCGCCGCTGGTGAGCCTGGCCGAGCGCGCGCAGGACCGCGCGGCCCTGCGCGCCATCGACGGCATCGGCCAGTCGTGGCGCGCGCTGGACGACCTGCTGTCGCAGGTGCTGGACCTCACGCGCATGGACTCGGGCGTGGTGCAGGCCGAGCTGCGGCCCACCGAACTCGCGCCGCTGGTGGCGAGCCTGGTGCGCCAGCACAGCGCCGTGGCCGAGGCGGCGGGCGTGCGCCTCGTCGCGCTGGTGCGCCCCGAGGCCTTCGCACTGGCCGATGGGCTGATGCTGGTGCGCGTGCTCTCCAACCTGATGGACAACGCCATCAAGTTCTCGCCCGCCGGCGCCACCGTGCTGGTGGCGCTGCGCCGGGGTGACGGTGGGTGTTGGCGGCTGCAGGTGCGCGACGCGGGCCTGGGCATCGCGCCCGAGGCGCAGGCGCGCATCTTCGAAGAGTTCGTGCAGATGCACAACGAGGCGCGCGACCGCCGCCAGGGCCTGGGCCTGGGGCTGGCGATCGCGCGGCGGCTCGCGCTGCTGATGAACGGCGACATCGCGGTGCGCTCGGCGCTGGGGCAAGGCAGCTGCATGACGGTGAGCCTGCCGCGCGCCGAACCACCACCCGAGGCCGCGCCGGCGCCGGCGCACGAAGCGCATTCGATGCCGGGCGCGCTGCTGCCCCTGCCCGAGCACGCCGTGCCCTCGCCCGCGTTCGCGGTGGAGCGCGTGCTGCTGGTGGAAGACGACTCGCTGGTGGCCGGCGCCACGCGCGACCAGCTCGTGGGCTGGGGCCTGCAGGTGCTGCACGTGGAGACGGCGGCCGAGGCGCTGGCGCAGGCGGCGTATGGCGACGTGGCCATCTGCGACGTGCGGCTGCCGCACGCGGCCTCGGGCCTGGACCTCGCGCTGACTCTGCGCGAGCGGGGCCAGCGCGTGCTGCTCATCAGCGGCGAGACGCACGCGGCCTTGCGCGAATCGGCCGCGCGGCACCGCCTGCCGCTGCTGATCAAACCGGTGTCGAGCGCGCAGCTGCTCGCGGCCTTGCAAGGGCTGTAGGCGCGTGCCCATGTCCTTCGGGGCATGACCAATTTCACGTGGTTGCGAACGGGGTGCGTCGGTAGATTCAAAACCCTGCCACGCCGCCCGTGTGGCGGGCCCGACCGAAGGAACCCCCATGAGACACCAGTTCTCGCCCGATCTCGAATCGCCCCACGCGGCCCCCGCCGTGGTGCCGAGCCCACGCCCGCCGCGTCTGGGCCGTTTTGCCGAAACGCGCGGCACGCCCTCGCTGCGCCGCGCCTACGGCTGGCTGTGCCGCTGCGCGCCCGCCGTGGCCGCGCGCCTGGCCTACCGCCAGCTCGCCACGCCGCCGCGCGCGGCGCTCGGCAAGTGGCCGCTGGCGGTGCGCGAGCAGACGCGCCCGCGCCGCCTGCCGTGCGGCGCGGGTGAGCTCGCGGTGTACGAGTGGGGGCAGGGGCCGGCGGTGCTGCTGGTGCATGGCTGGGGCTCGAACGCCATGCACCTGGGTCGCATGGTGGGCCCGCTGTTGAACGCGGGCTTCCGCGTGGTGGCCTTCGATGCGCCGGCGCATGGGCGCTCGTCGGGCCACCGCACCGACATGGTGGAGTTCGCCAACGCCGTGGCGGCCGTGGCGCGCCACGCCGGTCCGCTGCACGCCGTCATTGGCCATTCCTTCGGCGCCGCAATGGCGATGTTCGCCGCGCGCGACTGGGGCGTGGCCACCTCGCGGCTGGTGCTCATCAGCTCCTTCAACCACTGCAACTGGTTCGTCGAGATGTTCGCGCGGCACATCGGCCTCACGCCCGAGGTGCTGGGGCGCGTGCGCGAGCTCTTCGTGCAGCGCTACGGCGGCCGGCTCGACTGGGGGCGCATGTCGGTGCTGGAGATGGCGCGCCAGGCCGGCCTGCCCGCGCTGCTGGTGCACGACGAGACCGACGAAGAGATTCCGTTCGAGCACGGGCTCTCGCTCGCGGCCGCGATGCCCTGCACGCAGTTCAAGGCCACGCACGGCCTGGGGCACCACCGCGTGGCGCGCAACCCCGAGGTGATCCGCCGCGTGGTGGATTTCCTCGCGCACTGAGGAGGTGGCCATGCAGAACCCGTCTTTCTCCTCGTTCCCCCATCGGCTGGCCCTGGTGCTGGGCAGCGGCGGTGTGCGCAGCATCGCGGCGCTGGGCATCGCCGAGCGCCTGGCGCGCGAGGGCATCCGGCCCGATCTGGTGGTGGGCTGCAGCTCGGGCGCGCTGTTCGGCGCGCAGGTGGCACAGGGTATGCACGGCGAAGAGGCCGTGCGCCTGGCCACCACGCTGTGGTCGGCCGAGCTCACGCAGCAGCGCCGCTGGCGCGCCTACCTGCAGCTCATCGCGCCCAGGCTCGCGGGCTTTGGCGAGGGCTTCGCGCTGCGCGACGACCGCCTGATCACCGAGCGCATCGGCAACGCCTTCGGCGACACGCGCCTGGAGCACCTGCCCACGCCGCTGCGCGTGGCCGCCACCGACGCCGCCACCGGCCAGGCCGTGGTGCTCACGCAAGGCCGCCTGGTGGACGCGCTGCGCGCCAGCATGGCCGTGCCCATCCTGTTCCCCAGCGTGGCCATCGGCGGGCGGCGCCTGGTCGATGGCGTGCTCTCCGACCCGCTGCCCCTCGCGGCGGCGGCCGATGCGCGCGTCGTGCTCTCGCTCGGTTTCTTCGGCGGCCTGCCGCGCCGGGTGGACCGCGTCTCGCGCCTGGTGGCGCAGACCAGCACCACGCTCATCAACAACCTGATGCAGGCGCGCACCGAGGCCGCGCAGGCCCGGGGGCAGAAGCTGATCGGCCTGGAGCTGGACCTGGAGCGCCCGGTCGGCCTGTGGGAGACCGCCGCCATGCCGGCCCTGTTCGAGGCCGGCTGGCGCGCGGCCGAGGCGCGGCTGCTCGACATCGTGGCCGCGCTGGAGGCCGCGCAGGCACCCAAGCGCGAGCTGACCTTCATTGAATGAACCCCTCCCCATGGAACTCAGACGCATGACCCACACCACCGTCCACACCGAGCGCTACGCCCACTGCATCGCCGCCTCGCGCCGCGTGCGCTGGGACATCGAGCACGACGTGATCCGCGCCCGCCGGCTCGACTTCGGCAAACCCTTCCTGCCCGACGGGCTCTCGCGCATCAGCCGGCTCGATTTCCTGAAACCCGCCGAGCAGCTGCGGCTGAGCCAGGTGCAGGGCCGCACCTACGCCAACATGTTCGGCCTGGTCGAGCGCTTCATCGGCATCCAGATGCTCTCGTGCAGCCGCCACCACTGGTTCGGCGACCAGGTCGCGCTGGAGGCGCTGGTGCGCTTCACCGACGAGGAACTCAAGCACCAGGAGCTGTTCCGCCGCGTCGAGCGCCTGGCCGCGGCGGGCATGGCCGATGGCTACGAGTTCCTGCCCACCGCGAACGCCGTGGCCTCGCAGGTGCTGGAGGCGTCCACCTGGGCGGTGCTCGCGCTCACCTGCCACATCGAGCTGTTCACCCAGGTGCACTACCGCCAGAGCATCCAGCCCATGGAAGACATCGCCGGGCTCTACAAGGACGTGTTCCTCTTCCACTGGAAGGAGGAGTCGCAGCACGCCATCCTCGACGAGCTGGAGTGGGAGCGCGAACACGGGCGCCTCACGCCGCGCGAGCGCGACGTGGCGGTTGACGATCTGATCGGCCTGCTGGGCGCGATCGACGGCATCCTGCGGCAACAGGCCACCGCCGACGCGCGGTACTTCACCGACACCAACCCGCGCCGCTTCGCGCCGGGACAGGACGCCCGCCTCGCCGCCGGCCTGCTGGGCGCCTACCGCTGGCAGTACATCGGCTCGGGCCTGCAGTCGCCGCGCTTTCGGCAACTGCTGGTGGCCATGACCACGACGCCCCAGCTGCAGCGCATCCAGGCGGCGCTGGCGCCGCTGTTGTCCTGAACCGTTCACAAGGAGTCATTGATGTCACGCAGATTTCTTCTCCACGCCGCCCTCCTGCTGGCGGCGGCCGGTCCGGCCGTTGCGCAACCCATGGGTATCGAGCGGGCCCACCACGCCCACTACATCGCCGAGTACGAGCGCTCGCTCGCGCTCTACGAGCAACTGGCCGCGCTGGGCGATGCCGAAGCCGCCGAGCGCGCGGGCTTCATGCTGATGCAGGGACCGGCGGCCTACGGCCCGCGCGTGCCGCGCGACGTGGCGCGCGCCACGGCCTGGCTGGAGCAGGCCGCTCGCGCCGGGCGGCCGCACGCGGTCTTCCTGCTCGGGCTGAGCGCCGGCACGGACTGAGCGGCGCACCCGGCATGCGCTGGGCGGATGCGGCCCATGCGCCGCGCGCGCTTGTCGGGCACGCGGCCCGGTTCCGATACTCGGCGCATGAATCAGAACCTGTTGCTGGATGTGGTGGTCAGCGCCGTGTCGCGGGAGACCGACGAGGTGGCCTGTTTTGAGCTGAGCCGAACGGACGGACCTTTGCCCCCGTTCGAGGCCGGAGCGCACATCGACGTGCACACCGCCGTGGGCCCGCGCCAATACTCGCTGTGCAACCTGCACGAGGCGAACGGCACCTACGTGGTGGGGGTGAAGCGCGAGGCGGATGGCCGGGGCGGCTCGCGCTGGATGCACGACACGCTCAAGGTGGGCACCCGCCTGGTGATCGGCGCGCCCCGCAACAACTTCCGGCTGGTGCCCGAGGCGGTCCACCATTGCCTGCTGGCGGGGGGCATCGGCATCACGCCCCTGGTGGCGATGGCGCACGAACTCGGCCGCCAGGGCCACTCTTTCAACCTGGTCTGTTTCGCGCGCAGCCGTGCCCACGCGGCCTTTCGGGGCCGACTGCAGGCGGCGCCCTGGGCCGCCCAGGTGCGCTTCCACTTCGATGACACGCCTTCGCATCAGGTGGATCTGTCGGCCTTCTGCGCGCACCAACCGGAGGGCACGCACTTCTACGTGTGCGGCCCGGCGGGCTTCATGGCCGCGACCCGGCAGGCCACCAGCCAATGCCCCGGCGCGCAGCTGCACGAAGAGCGCTTCGCGGCCGAACCGGCGGCGAACCCGACGGGGCTCGACCGCTATACCGTGGCGCTGGCGCGCAGCGGCCGCAGCGTGCGGGTGGAGGCGGGGCAGACCCTGCTGCAGGCGCTGCGGGGCGCGGGGCTGAACCCGCTCACCTCCTGCGAGGCCGGGGTGTGCGGCAGCTGCGTGACGCCCTACCTCGAAGGCCAGCCCGTGCATGGCGACGCCTTCCTCAGCGCGCACGAGCGGCAGCACCAGCTGGCGCTCTGCTGCGCCGGTTCGCTCGGCGAGCGCCTCGTGCTCGACCTCTAGCCCGCGCCCTTGAGGTCGAGCATCACCTGTTCCTTGAACCAGATGTGGTCCCGGTGGTGGTGCGTGCGCTCGTGCCAGTAGAGGTAGACGTCGTAGGGCGGCAGCTCGATCGGCACCTCCACGGTGGCGAGCGCGAAGCGCTCGCAGAAGCGCTGGGCCAGTGACTCGGGCATCAGGGCCACCATGCCGGTTTTTTCGATCAGGTACGGCACGGAGAGGTAACTTGGTGTCGTGAGCCGGATGTGGCGCGCCAGCCCGAGTTGGGACAGGGCCTTGTCGACCGCGTCGCCAAACGCGTGCACCGTGGGTTTGATCACGACGTGGTCGAGCGCGGCGAAGGCCTCGGGGCTGAGCGTCTGCCCGACGGCGGCATGCCCATTGGCCGCGATGCAGGCCACGCGGTCGCGGAAGATCACGCGGTGGCGCAGGTCCTCCACCGCGGGCGGCAGCATGCCCACGCAGAAGTCGGCTTCGCCGCTCTCCAGCACCTGGTTGAGGTTGCGCGGATGCACCGGGTGGCAGACCGAGACCGAGATGCCGGGGTAGTTCTGCGCCAGGCGCGTGACCAGGGGGTCCATGAACACGCATTCCAGGTAGTCCGTGGCGACCACCCGGAAGTTGCGGCGCGCCGTCTCGGGGTCGAACGCGATGGCCTGCCCGAGCAGCTGGTCCATCTCGTGGAGGATGCGCAGCGCGAACTCGCGCAGCTGCATGGCCTTGGCGGTCGGCACAAGCCCGACCTGGGCTTTCACCAGGATCGGGTCCGAGGTCAGTTGCCGCAACTGGCTCATGGCCCGGCTCATGGCCGGCTGGCTGATGTCCAGCGCATCGGCGGCGCGCGTCACCTGCGAGTGATCGACCAGCGCGACCAGGCACCTGAGCAGGTAGAAGTTCAGCGACAGATCATCTTTTTGGCGCATGGTTTTCATACACAGTCCGCATGGACTGGGGGTTGGCACATCGGGATACTAGTTCAACCTTGGCGCGGTGGCGCAAGGCACGAGAGTCCAGGGACATTCCAGGCAACACCGGTTCGAAGAGGCCGGTCACCCACGAGGAGCAACAGGTTTGGACACCGCAGTTTTGAACGCCTTGAACACCGCGAGGGCCGAGCTGCCCCGGTGCGATGGCAAGGGCCTCTACCACCGGGGCGCGCCGATCATCCAGGTCGACAACGTCAGCAAGCGCTATGCCAATGGCACGGTGGCCTTGGAACGGGCCCGGCTGGAGATCTGGAGCGGCGACTTCGTCACCCTGATCGGTCCCTCGGGATGCGGCAAGAGCACGCTGCTGCGCATCCTCTCGGGCCTGGGCGCGGTCACCGAGGGCTCGATCCAGTGGTGGGGCGAGACCACCCCGGTGCTGGAGCGGCCCGACCAGAAGCTGGCCTTCGTCTTCCAGGACCCCACGCTGATGCCCTGGGCCCGCGTGTTCGAGAACGTGGCCCTGCCGCTGGAACTCAAGGGCACGCTGGACCGCGCCACGATCCAGCGCAAGGTGGAAGAGGTGCTGAACCTGGTGGGCCTGGGCGCCTTCCAGCAGGCCTACCCGAGGGAGCTCTCGGGCGGCATGCAGATGCGCGTGTCGATCGCGCGCGCCCTGGTCACCGAGCCCAACCTGATGCTGATGGACGAACCCTTCGGCGCGCTGGACGAGATGACGCGCAACAAGCTCAACGACGACCTGATGCGCATCCAGCACGAGCGCAAGCTCACGGTGGTGTTCGTCACGCACAGCCTGCACGAGGCGGTTTACCTGTCGTCGCGCGTGGTGGTGATGGCGGCCCGGCCCGGGCGCGTGATCGCCGAGGTGGGCATCGACGCGCCCTTCCCCCGGGGCACGGCCTTCCGCCTGTCGGCGGAGTACCTGCAGTACATGACCCGCCTGAGCGCCGCGCTGGACGCGGCCAGCCGGGGCGAGGAGATCGCACCATGAAGAGCCCGGACATTTCCCGCAACGCCGCGCGCCAGGTGAACTGGGGCTCGAGCAAGCTGCCGGTGCTGGCCATCGGCGTGGGCCTGCTGGCCGTGTGGCAGCTGGTGGTGGTGGCCCTGTCGCTGCCGGTGTACGTGCTGCCGGGGCCGCTCGATGTGCTCAAGGCCTTGTACGCGGATTCGGACCTGCTCTTCACCGGCCTGCTGTTCACGCTCAAGGTCACGGTGCTGGCCTTCGCGGTGGCGGTGCTGCTGGGCGTGGCGATCTCGTTCCTGCTGTCGCAGAGCCGCCTGCTGGAACAGAGCGTCATGCCCTACATGGTGATCCTGCAGGTGACGCCCATCGTGGCGATCGCCCCGCTGATCATCATCTGGGTCAGCAACACCTTCGTGGCCCTGGTGACGATCGCCAGCATCACGGCGCTGTTTCCCATCGTGTCCAACATGACGCTGGGCCTGCGCTCGGTGGCGCCCAACCTGCAGAGCCTGTTCCGGATCTACCGCGCCTCGAACTGGCAGACCCTGACCCGGCTCAAGCTCAAGGCCGCGCTGCCGTACTTCTTTGCCGGCGCGCGCATCAGCAGCGGCCTGGCGCTGATCGGTGCCGTGGTGGCCGAGTTCGTGGCCGGCACCGGCGGCACGCAGTCGGGGCTGGCCTACATCATTCTCGAATCGGGCGTGCAGTTGAAGGTGCCGCGCATGTTCGCCTCGCTGTTCCTGATCTCGCTCACCGGCATTGTGCTGTTCGCGCTGATGGTCTTCATCTCGAACCGCGTGCTCGGCGCGTGGCACGAGAGCACCGTCAAGACCGAGCACTGAGTTTCACCCGTTCCGTTTTCGCCCCACCCCCCCCACAAGGAGTTCTCCCCATGAATGTCCGATCGGTTCTTGGTTCGGCGCGCGGCGCCCTGGCCGCCTGTCTCGTGTCGCTGACCGCCGTGGCACTCCCCGCCCAGGCGCAGGCCCCGCGCGACGTGAATGTGGCGCTGAGCTTCTACGCCTCCGCCGAACACGGTGGCTACTACGCGGCGCTGGCCGAAGGCATCTACGAAAAACACGGCCTGAACGTGAAGGTGACGCAGGTCGGCCCGCAGGGCAACAACATGCAGCTGATGGTTTCGGGCCGCATGGACTTCGTCAACGGCTGGAGCATGCGCGCCCTCAACGCGGTGCGCGAGGACATTCCCCTGGTGTCGGTGGCCGCCGTGTTCCAGCGCGACCCACAGTGCCTGGTGCATCACCAGGGGGCGTACGCCAAGCTGGAGAACATGAAAGGCGCGCCGATCCGCGTGGCCCAGCTCGCGCGCGGCAGCTTCTGGCCCTGGCTGAAGGTCCGGCACGGCTTCGACGACAGCCAGCTGCGGCCGTTCGACACCAGCTACGCAGCCCTGCTGCAGGACCCCAAGATGGTGCAGCAAGGTTTCATCACCAACGACGGCTTCCAGTTCAAGCGCCAGAACCTCGCCATGGACTGCCTGCTGCTGGCCGACTACGGGTGGTCCAGCTACAACTACACGATCGACACCACCCAGCGGCTCATCAAGGAGAACCCCAAGCTCGTGGGCGACTTCGTCAAAGCCACGGTGGAAGGCTGGCGCGCCTTTTTCAAGGACCCCGCGCCGGCCTCGCGCCTGATCAAGGCGAACAACCCGCAGATGACCGACGAACAGATCGCCTACGCCATGGCGCAGATGAAGCAGTACGGCCTGGTCGAGTCGGGCGACGCCGCGGGCGGCAGGATCGGCGCCATGAGCGATGCCCGCTGGACGGCCTTCTACCAGGAGATGGTGGCCGCCAAGGCGCTGCCCCCCGGACTCGACCCGCGCAAGGCCTACGACCTGCAATTCGTCAAGCAGCTGTATCCCCAATAACCGAAAGAGACACGCCCATGCTGATCACCCAACAACCCATGTTCCGCCACTTCTGGTACCCCGTCATGCCCACGCACCTGCTGGACGCCGGCCACCCCAAGGCCTTCCGGCTGCTGGGCGAAGACATCGTGCTCTGGAAAGTCGGCGAAGGGCGCTACGCCTCGATGGAAGACCGCTGCTGCCACCGCACCGCCAAGCTCTCGATGGGTTGGCTGGAGGACGACCGCATCGTCTGCGGCTACCACGGCTGGGCCTACGACTGCACGGGGCAATGCGTGTCCATGCCGCAGAGCCCCGAGGCCCAGAAGATCCCCTACAAGGTGAAGAGCCACCTGACGGACGTGCGCTACGGCTACGTGTGGGTCTGCCTGGAGCCCGATCCGATCAACACCATTCCGGTGCTGGAAGAAGACGGCGCGCCGGGCTTCCGCCTGATCCACGAGTTCTACGAACCCTGCCGCGCCACCGGCCTGCGCCTGATGGAAAACTTCTTCGACTTCTCGCACACGAGCTTCGTGCACAAGGGCACCTTCGGCAACCTGGTGGACGCCAAGCCGCGCAAGACCGAGATCGAGGAAACCGAGCACGGTCTGGTGCTGCGTGGCGATGTGCCGGTGCTCAACGCCGACGAACACATCCAGCGCGTGGTGCGCGACAGTGGGCTGGAGTCGGTGCGGCACATGGTCAGCAAGTGGTACATGCCCTTCATGCGCAAGTCGCAGATCAACTACCCCAACGGCCTGATCCATTCGCTGGTGACCTCGGCCACGCCCATCGACGACGAGCGCTCCATGCTGTGCCAGTGGATCTACCGCAACGACACGGAGGCCGAAGTCAGCGCGGCCGACTGCATCGAGATGGACCGCCGCATCACCAACGAGGACATCCTGATCCTCGAAGGGCTGGACCCGGACGTGCCGCTGGCACCCGCCAACGCCGAGGAGGCCCACATGTACACCGACCGGCCGGGCCTGGCGATGCGCCGGCGCCTGCTGAAGATGATGGAGGCGCGTGGCGAGAAGGAAGTGCGCACGCCGCGCAACCTGGCGCGTTTCGGCATCCGTGTCGAAACCGCCTCGGCGTGAAGGGCGCTGCCATGGCCGACACCTTCGCCGCCACCGTGCCCTCCCGCTTCTGGGCCGACCTGACCAGCGAGGCCTTCTCGCGCCTGGACCGGGCCAGCGTGATCGCCGTGCTGCCCGTGGGCGCGATCGAGCAGCACGGCCCGCACCTGCCGATGTCGGTGGACACCGCCACCGTCAACGCCATGGTGGCGGCCACGCTGCCGCACCTGGGCGCGGAGCTGCCGGTGCTGTTCCTGCCCACGCAGCCCATCGGCAAGAGCAACGAGCACTCGCGCTACCCGGGCACGCTGACCCTGTCCGCGCAGACGCTGATCACCCTGTGGAGCGAGATCGGCGCCTGCGTGGCCGCCGCCGGCGTGCGCAAGCTGGTGCTGTTCAACAGCCACGGCGGGCAGGAGTCCATCATGGACATCGTGGCCCGCGACCTGCGCGAGCGCTTCGACATGCTGGTGGTGTGCGTGAACTGGTACCAGCTGGGTCTGCCCGATGGGCTGATCGGCGACGACGAGATGCGCCACGGCATTCACGCGGGTGAACTGGAGAGTTCCATCCTGCTGCAGATTCACCCCGAGTTCGTGCGCATGGACCGGGCCAAGGACTTCGCCAGCACCGACCGCGCCCTCAGTGGTGGCTCGCGATACCTGTCCTATGTGGAGGGCAAGGCCCGCGTGGCCTGGCAGACGCAGGACCTGAACCCGCAGGGCGCCTGCGGCAATGCGATGCTGGCCACGGCCGAGAAGGGGCGCGCCACGCTGGACTTCGTGGGCGGCCAGTTCGCCCAGGTGCTCGAAGACGTGGACCGCGTGCCCCTGGCCTCGCTGGACAGCGCCACGGCGTGGTGAGCGACCGCTGGCTGGCGCGTGCCCGCGTGCCCGAAGCCCTGCTCGACGCGGCGGTGCGCGATGCCTTCGCGCTCGCCGCGCCGGGCCTGCGCACGGTCCACCTGCGCCTGCGCAACGGATTCATCGATGCGCTGGCGCCAGCCCGGGTCGACGACGGCCTGCCGGTGCTGGACCTGGCCGAGGGCATCGTGAGCTCGCGCTGGGTGGACCTGCACACGCACCTGGACAAGAGCCACACGGCGAGCCGCATCGGCCGCCACCACCACACGCTGCGCGCTGCGGTGGCGGCCTCCGGCGAAGACCGCGAGCGGTGGACGGCCGAGGACATCCGGCGCCGCATGGGTTTCTCGCTGCGCAGCGCTCTCGCGCAGGGCACGCGCGCGGTGCGCACGCACATCGACTGGGTGGGGGCCGCCACGCCGCCGGCCTGGACCGTGGGCCAGGACCTGCGCCGCGAGTGGGCGGACCGCATCGAACTGCAACTGGTGTCCCTGACGCCGCTGGCCCTGTTCGCCGATGCCGCACTGGGTGACACCGTGGCCGCCGTGCTGGCCGATCAGGGCGGCGTGCTGGGCGCGTCGGTGCACCCCGTGCCGGGCCAGCGCGGTCTGCTGGAGCGGGTGTTCGCGCTCGCGGTGGCGCACGACCTGGACCTGGACTTCCACGCGGACGAGCATCTGCAGAACGACATCGAGGGCCTGCGCGGCATCGCCCGCCTGACCGCGCGCCATGGCAGGCAGGGCCGGGTGACGGTGGGCCATGCCTGCGCCCTCTCGGTGGCGCCGGCCGACGAAGGCAGCGCCGTGCTGCGCGCGCTGGCCGAGGCCGGCGTGGGGCTGATCGGCCTGCCCCTGGCCAACCTGCAATTGCAGGACGGCGATGTGCCCGGCCGCACGCCGCGCCTGCGCGGCATCGCACCGCTGCAGGAGGCGAGGGGACATGGGGTGGCCGTGAGCCTGGCCTCCGACAACGTGCAGGACGCCTTCGTGCCGATGGCCGATTTCGACCCGCTGCAGGTGCTGGCGCTCGGCGCGCTCGCGGCCCACCTGGACGACCCGCTCGTGCAGTGGGTGCACAGCATCACCACCACGCCCGCCGCCGCCATGGGCCTGGCCTGGGATGGCCGGCTGCGCGTGGGTGCACCGGCCGATCTGGTGCTGCTGGCGGGGCGCAACAGCTTCGAGGTGTGTGGCCGGCCTCAGCGCCGCGTGTTGCACCGGGGTCGTCTGCTCGACGCCGGCCTGCCCGATTTTCGCGAGCTCGACGCGCCCGCCGGCTGAAGCGCCGGCGGGCGCGGTCGATCAGGCTGCCGCCATGGCCAGCGTGAGCAGATCGCCCTTGGCGATCTTGCCGGTGGGCGTCATGGGCAGTTCATCAAGGCTCACCACCTCCATCGGCGACAGGTCGTAGCTCACCTCGGCCTGCACCGCCTTTTTGAGCGCGGCCGGGTTGGGCGTGGTGCCGGCGTGGCAGGTGATGAAAGCGCGCGGCCGCACGCCACCGCCATCGGCCGGCAGGCCGATCAGCGCCGCCTGGCGCACACCGGGCTGGCGGCAGAGGGCTTCCTCGACATCGCGCGGGAACCAGCTCACGCCGTTGACGTGCAGCAGCTCGGAACGCCGCCCGCGCATGGTGACGTGGCCATCGTGGTCGATCAGGCCGATGTCGCCGGTGCGCAGCAGGCCCTGGGCCGTCACCTCCTCCGTCTTGCCGGGCTTGCCCCAGTAGCCCCACATGAAGCCGCCCCGCAGCACGATCTCGCCCAGCTGGCCGGGCGGCAGGCGCTGGCCATCGGGGCCCATCATCCAGACTTCCTTGTCGGGCAGGGCGGGGCCCACGCGCATCAGCTTGCTGTCTTCCGGTTCGAGTTCGGGGTAGCCCAGCGCCATGAAGCCGCCGAGCTCGCTCTGGCCGAAGCTCTCCACCAGCGGCAGGCGCAGTTCGTCGCGCCAGGCGCGCTTGAGGGTCGGCGGCACCGGCCCGCCGCCCGAGAGGCCCATGCGCAGGCGGCCGGGCGCGCGGCCGCGCAGGGCGCTTTCGGTGCGCAGCTCTTCCAGCAGCGTGGGGTTGCCCACCAGGATGCTGGCCTGCGCCTGTTCGAGCGCGTCCCAGCCGGCGGTCTGGGTCCAGAAGCGCATGACGTGCACGGTCGCGCCGCGCGAGAGCGCGGGCAGCAGGTTGCCCACCAGCTGGTAGGAGCTGGACAGCGCGGTCGGGCCGAACGAGACGTCGTCCGCCCGCACGCGCAGGCGCTCGGCGATGCAGCGGCTGGCGCGCACCGTGGGTTCGTGGCTCAAGCAGGCGCCCTTGGGTTTGCCGGTGGTGCCCGAGGTGTAGGACAGGTGGGCGATGGCGCCCTCGTCCTCGGGGTCGGGCGGCGCCGCGAAGGCCTGGGCCATCAGCTCGGGCAAAGCGTGGGCGCCCGGCTGCGCGCCGTCCATGCACACCAGGTGGTCGATGCCCGGCACCTGGGCCACTGCCGCGAGCACGGCGTCGCGCATGTCGTGCGTGTAGATGAGCACGCGCGGGCGGTGGTCGGCCAGGTAGTAGGCGAGGTCGTCCTTGAACTTGACGTTGACCAGCGCCGCGATCGCCCCGATGCGCCACGCGCCCAGCATGGCCAGCAGGTAGTCCATGCCGTTGTGCGCGAACACCGTGACGCGGTCACCTTGGCGCACGCCCAGGTGCGCGAGCGCGCCGGCCATGCGCTCCATCTGCGCGACGGTCTCGGCGTACGACAGGCGGGCCTGCCGATCCACCCAGACGAAGGCGGTCTTGTCGGGGTGGCGCATCGCGCCGTCGGTGATCAACTGATGCATCAGCATGGGGAAGGTCCTTTCTGTGGGGTGGAGGGGTGGGCGGTCTCTGCGGCGCTGGCTTCCTCGCAGCGCACGGTGACGTCCAGGCTCGCCAGGTCCTGCACGTATTCGAAGGACGCCTGCAGGCCGTCGATCCATTGCAGCGCGCTCGTGTGCGACCGGAAGACCATGGCGCCCTGGTAGACGATGGTGTTGCCCCGCCGTTGGCCCTGGCCCCGGCTGCGCGTGCTGACGGTGCCCGCGCCCAGGAAGAGCGCGCCGCGCCCTTGCCACTGGTAGTGGCCGTCGGGGCCGAGGTGGCCGATGAAGCTGCAGGCCGCGCTGCCCGGGCCCAGGCGGACGGACGCGAGCGCGGCGCTGAAGCTGATCTCCATGCGCGGTCCATCGGGCGCGGGCCGCAGCACGCGCCGCGATTCGACGCGCCCCTGAAGCAACATGAACGGGGCGGTGGTCTCGGTGGGGGTGGCGGGCATGGGTGGCTGAAGAATGGGCACTGGCCGCCGAGTATGGGAACAGGGCCCTTTGCATTCCATGCCCGCGCCGGCATGACGCCGATCCGCTGAACGCATGGACCGAAAGACCGGGTGCTCGGGATACTGGGCCGCACCATGAACCCATCCTTGCCCAAACCCCGCCTGCTGATCGCACGCGCCGTTTTTCCCGAAGTGATCCAGCGCCTGGAGGCCTGTTTCGAGGTGGACAGCAACCAGGCCGACACCGTGCTGGACGCCACGCAGCTGGCCGGTCGGCTCGGGGACAAGCAGGCGCTGCTGTCCACGGCGGGCGATGTGATCGACGAGGCCTTGCTGGCGCGTTGCCCGTCGCTGCGCATCTGCGCCAACCTCGCGGTGGGCTTCGGCAACCTGGACCTGGCCGCGATGTCGGCGCGCGGCGTCGTGGCCACGCACACGCCGGGCGTGTTGACCGAGACCACGGCCGATTTCGGCTTCGCGCTGCTGATGGCGACCGCGCGGCGCCTGGGCGAGGGGGAGCGCTGCGTGCGCGAGGGTCAATGGACGAAGTGGTCCGTCGACTTCATGGCCGGGCAGGACATCCACGGCAGCACGCTCGGCGTCCTGGGCATGGGGCGCATCGGGCAGGGCGTGGCGCGCCGGGGCGCGCACGGCTTCGGCATGCGCGTGATCTACCACAGCCGCACGCGCCTGAGCGCGGCCGACGAGGCCGCGCTGCCGGCCTGCTTCGTCGGCATGGACGAGCTGCTGAGTGAGGCCGACCACCTGGTGCTGGCGCTGGCCCACAGCGCCGCCACGCACCACCTCATCGATGCCCGGGCGCTCGCGCGCATGAAGCCGGGCGCCACGCTGGTGAACATCGCGCGCGGCGGCGTGGTGGACGAGGCCGCGCTGGTCGAGGCCCTGCGCAGCGGCCGCATCGCGGCGGCCGGGCTGGACGTGTTCGAGCACGAGCCGGCGGTGCACCCGGGGCTGCTCTCGCTGCCCAACGTGGTGCTCACGCCGCACATGGCCAGCGCGAGCCGCGCGACCCGCCTGCGCATGGCCCACTTGGCGGCGGACAACCTGATCGGATTCTTCGAGACCGGCCGGGCGTTGACGCCCGTGCCGGCCCCCGCGCTCAGCGCGCCGGCCTGAGCAGCGCCGCCGTCGCCTGCCGCGAGATGTGCTCCGCGTCGACCTGGAAGAAGGCGCGCAGCGCGGCGCGCGTGTCGCTGCGGCCGAAGCCGTCGGTGCCCAGTGTGTGGAAAGCCCGGCCTTCAGGCACGAAGGCGCGCACGCTCTCGGGCACGGTGCGCACGTAGTCGGTCGCGGCGATCACCGGGCCCGCGCTGTCGGCCAGCAGTTGCGTGAGGTGCGAGCGCTCGCCACGCGCCACGCCGTCGCGCGCGAGTTCGCTCCAGCTGGTGATGCTGAACACGTGCACGCCGATGCCTTGTTCGGCCAGTTGCGCGGCGGCCTTGAGCACCTCGGTGAAGATCGCGCCCGAGCCCAGCAGGGTCACCTGCTGCGCCGCGTTGTCGGGCCCGAAACGGCCGAAGCGGTAGCCGCCCTGGAGCACACCGTCGGCCGCGCCCTCGGGCAGGTCGGGCTGGGCGTAGTTCTCGTTCATCAGCGTGACGTAATAGAACACGTCCTGCTGCTCCACCAGCATCTCGCGCATGCCCGCGTCCAGGATGACGGCGAGTTCGCCCGCGAAGGCCGGGTCGTAGGCCTTGCAGTTGGGGATGGTGGCGGCCACGAGGTGGCTGCTGCCGTCCTGGTGCTGCAGGCCTTCGCCGCCCAGCGTGGTGCGCCCCGAGGTGGCGCCCAGCAGGAAGCCGCGCGAGCGCTGGTCGGCCGCGGCCCAGATCGCGTCGCCCACGCGCTGGAAGCCGAACATGGAGTAGTAGATGTAGAAGGGCAGCATCGCCAGGCCGTGCACGCTGTAGCTGGTGGCCGCCGCCGTCCAGCTCGCGATGGCGCCGGCCTCGCTGATGCCCTCTTCCAGGATCTGCCCGTCCAGCGCCTCGCGGTAGCTCAGCACCGAGCCGATGTCTTCGGGCGCGTAGCGCTGGCCCACGCTGCTGTAGATGCCGACCTGCTTGAACAGGTTGGCCATGCCGAAGGTGCGCGCCTCGTCGGCCACGATGGGCACGATGCGCGGGCCGAGTTGCCCGTCTTTCAGCAGGCCGCCGAGCATGCGCACGAAGGCCATGGTGGTGCTCATCTCCTTGCCGTCGGCCTTGAGCGCGAAGGCGGCGTAGGCGTCGATCGCGGGCACGGGCACCACCTCGCAGGCGGTCTCGCGCCGGGGCATGGCACCGCCCAGGCGGGCGCGGTGCTCGCTCAGGTAGCGCATCTCGGCGCTGTCGTCGGCGGGCTTGAAGAAGGCCAGGCCCGTGGCTTGCTCGTCGCTCAGCGGCAGGTTGAAGCGGTTGCGGAATTCGATCAGGTCGGCGCCGTCGAACTTCTTCTGGCTGTGCGTGGTCATCTTGCCCTGGCCTGCGCTGCCCATGCCGTAGCCCTTCTTGGTCTGCGCCAGGATCACGGTGGGCTGGCCGGTGTGCGCGGCGGCGGCCGCGTAGGCGGCGTGGATCTTCACCAAGTCGTGGCCACCGCGCTTCAGGCGGTCGATCTGCTCGTCCGTCATGCCCTGCGCCAGGCGGGCCAGTTCCTCGTTCTGGCCGAAGAAGTTGTCGCGGTTGAAGCGGCCGTCCTTGGCGGCGAAGGTCTGCATCTGGCCGTCCACCGTGTGGGCGAAGGCGCGCACCAGCGCGCCGGTGACGTCGCGCGCGAACAGGCCGTCCCAGTCGCTGCCCCACACCAGCTTGATCACGTTCCAGCCTGCGCCGGCGAAGAGTTTTTCCAGCTCGTCGATGATGCGGCCGTTGCCGCGCACCGGGCCGTCCAGGCGCTGCAGGTTGCAGTTGACCACCCACACCAGGTTGTCGAGCTTCTCGCGCGCGGCCAGGGTGAGCGCGCTCATGCTCTCGGGCTCGTCCATCTCGCCGTCACCGAACACGCCCCACACCTTGCGGCCCGCGCAGTCCTGCAGGTTTCGGTGCGTGAGGTAGCGCATGAAGCGCGCGTGGTAGATCGAACTGATCGGACCGATGCCCATGGAGCCGGTGGGGAACTGCCAGAAGTCGGGCATGAGCCAGGGGTGCGGGTAGCTCGAGAGGCCGCGCGCGCCGCTGGCCGGTGCGGTGATCTCCTGGCGGTAGTGCAGCAGGTCGGCTTCGCTGAGCCGGCCTTCCAGGAAGGCGCGCGCGTACACCCCGGGCGCGCTGTGCGGCTGGAAGAACACCAGGTCGCCGCCGTGTTGTTCGCTGCGCGCATGGAAGAAGTGGTTGAAGCCGGTCTCGAACAGGTCGGCCGCGCTCGCGTAGCTCGCGATGTGCCCCCCGAGTTCGCCGTACGCCTGGTTCGCGCGCACCACCATGGCCAGCGCGTTCCAGCGCATCAGCGAGGCCAGGCGCTCCTCGACCGCGAGGTCGCCGGGGAAGGCGGGCTGGTCTTCCACCGCGATGGTGTTCACATACGGCGTGTTCAGCTCGGGCTGCCAGCCGATGCGCTGCTGGCGGGCCAGGCGCGCGAGTTCGTCGAGGATCTGCCGCGCGCGCGCCGGCCCCTGGCTGGCCGCCAGCGAGAGCAGGGCATCGCGCCATTCGAGGGTCTCTTGTGGGTCCGGATCGGTAGAGAGGGACTCGCTGAAATGCAGCTGCTTCGAAACGTCGTTCATGGTGGGTTCTCCTGGATCAGGCACTGTAGGCGCGCCCCGCTGGCAGTTGGTGTCGATCGGACGCACGGCCACGCGGTCGGCGGGCATAAAATGCTTCGATCATGAAAACAGACGGCACAAACCACTTCGATGCCACCGATCTGAAGATTCTGGAAGAGCTTCAGAACGACGCCAGCCTGTCCAACGTCGAGCTGGCGCGGCGCGTGCACCTCTCGCCATCGCCCTGCCTGGCGCGGGTGCGGGCGCTGGAGGCGCGTGGGCTGATCCGCCAGTACGTGGCGCTGCTGGACGCGAAGCAACTCGGGCTGCACCTCAACGTGTTCATCTCCATCAGCCTCAAGCAGCAGAGCCGCGAGGCGCTGGAGGAATTCGAGGCGCGCATCGGCATCCGCGACGAGGTGATGGAGTGTTACCTGATGACGGGCGACGCCGACTACCTGTTGCGCGTGGCCGTGCCCGACATGCCGGCGCTGGAGCGCTTCATCCTGGAGCAGCTCTCGCCGATCGCCCAGGTGGAGAAGATCCGCTCGAGCTTCGCGCTCAAGCAGGTGCGCTACAAGACCGCGCTGCCCCTGGCCGGTTGAGCGGTCGGCCCATGTTCAGCCTGAGGCACATCGAGGTTTTCCACGCCATCATGCGCGGCGGCACGGTCACGGCCGCCGCGCGCATGTTGAACGTGACGCAGCCGGCCGTGAGCGCGACGCTCAAGCACATGGAAAGCCGCATGGGCATGAAGTTGTTCGAGCGCGCCGGTGGCCGGCTGTTGCCCACGCCCGAAGCGCGGGCGCTGCTGCCCGATGTGGCGGGCATCTATGGCCGCATGGACGCGATGGAGCGGCTCGCGCAGGACCTGGCGGGCGGGCGGCTGGGCACGCTGTCGATCGCGGCCTCCTCGCCGATTGCCAACGGGTACGGGGCCGCTGCCGTGGCGGCCTTCATCGCCGACAGCCCGGGTGCGCGCGTCACGCTGCAGTCCCTCGCTTCGCCTCTGGTGCTGGACCGCGTGGCCAGCGGCGAGGCCGAGCTGGGCGTGGCTTACGAACCGGTGCTGCACTCCGAAGTCGTGACCGAGGTGCTGGTGCACAACAGCGTGGCCTGCGTCATGCGCAGCGATCACCCGCTGGCGGCGAGGCCCGAGATCCACATCGAGGAACTGGCACCTCACGGCCTCATCACCTACCTGCCGCAGGCGGTGCTGCGCCCCTATGTGGACCGCGCCTTCAGCCAGGCCGGCGTCACGCCGGACATCCGCGTGCAGGTGGGGTTGTCGATCACCGGCATCGCGCTGGCGTACCACGGCGCGGGCATCGCGCTCGTCGAGCCGCAACTGCTGGCCTCGCTGCCTTTGCCAGGGCTGGTGGCGCGGCCCTTGTTGCCCCGGCTCGAAGTGCGGACGCTGCTGCTGCGGCACAAGACGGCGCCTTCGTCGGTCCTGCTGGACAAGTTTCTGCCCCACCTGCGCAAGGCGGCGGCCCCGAACTGAGCCCAGGGGTCCCCCGGGCATAAAGCGGGCTTATGGCCTGGGCCCGATTGGTGATTGGCGCCCACGGCGGGTCCTTCATAGACTGCCCAGCCAGAACACCCGACCTGGACAGAGACCCACCATGAACACCCACCCGCCGGCGCAGGCCGGCCGATCCGTCTACCAACCCGAACAGGAAGGCCTGTACTTCCCCCAGCCGCCGCAATTCGCGACCTTCGCCGAGGAACGCCTGCACCGCAAGCAACGCCTGGCGGCGGTGTGCCGCGTGTTCGCCCGGTTCCGCTACGAATACGGTTTTGCCGGTCATGTGACGGTGCGCGACCCCGAGCACACGGACCTGTACTGGACGAATCCTTTCGCCATGGACTTCGGCCGTGTGCGCACGTCCGACCTGCTGCTGGTCGACCACGACGGCAAGGTGCTGGAAGGCCGCTGGGCGGTCAACCGGGCCGGCTTCGTGCTGCACGCCGCGATCCACGAGGCCAACCCGCACATCGTGGCCTCGTGCCATGCGCACACCACGAACGGCATGGCCTGGGCCGCGCTCGGCCGCAAGCTCGACCCGATCACGCAGACGGCCGCCAGCTTCCACAACGATCACGCGCTGATCGCCGAAGAGGCCGGTGCCGTGGTGGTGCAGCGCAGCGCCGGCGCGAGCGTGGCCGCGGCGTTCGGCGAGAACAAGATCGCCATTCACCAGAACCATGGCCTGTTCTCGGCCGGCCGCGACAGCGTGGACGAAGCCGCCTGGTGGTTCATCGCGGCGGAGCGGGCCTGCGAAATCCAGCTCAAGGCCGAAGCCACGGGCCATCCGCTGCAGCACATCGGCGCCGAGGCGGTGGCCCACTCGTCGACGCACCTGGGCACGCCCTTCATCGCGTGGCTGCATTTCCAGCCCATCTACGACGCCATCTGCCGCTCGGACCCGGACCTGTTCGACTGATCCTTTCCTTTTCCTCACAACACCGACGGAGACATTCTTCCCATGTTCAACACCTTCAAGCGCACCGCCGTGCTGGCGGCGATGCTGGCCTCGACCCTGACCACTGCCCACGCCGCCTGGCCCGACGACAAACCCATTGAAATCGTCGTCGGCTTCGCCGCTGGCGGCGAGACCGACATCATGGCGCGCGGCCTGGCGCCCTTCATCCAGAAGCACCTGGGCGGCAAGGCGAACCTGGTGGTCATCAACAAGGTGGGCGCCTCGGGCGAGATCGCCAACGCCTATGTGCAGCGGGCCGCCGGCGATGGCTACACCCTCGGCGTGGTCAATGTGCCGCCGCTGCTGTTCGTGCCGCTGACCAAGAAGGCGCAGTACGACCCGAAACAGCTCTCGCTGCTGGCCCGTGTGGTGAGCGACCCCACCTTCCTGGTGGCGCGCGCCAACAGCCCCTACACCTCGCTCACGCAGGTGGTGGCCGCGCTCAAGGACAAGCCCAACTCGCTGACCTTCGGCTACAACGGCGTGGGCACCAACGGCCACCTGGCGATGCTGCAGCTGCAACTGGCCACCGGCGTGAAACTCAACGACATTCCGTTCAACGGCTCCAGCCAGTCGAAGAACTCGCTGCTGGGCGGCCACACCGACTTCATGTTCACCAGCCTCACCGCGGTGCCCGCGCCCGAGAAGGAGGCCGTGCCGCTGCGCATCGTCTCGCAGTTCATGGAAACGCGCGCGCCGGCGATCAAGGACGTGCCCACTGCCAAGGAGCAGGGCATTGCCGTGGTGATGCCGTCCGACCGCGGGTTCGCCGCGCCCAAGGCCGTGCCGGCCGACATCCAGGCGCGGCTGCAACAGGCGATCGCGAGCAGCCTGAAAGATCCCGAATTCCTGAAGACCGCGTCGTCCTATGCGTCGGTGATCAGCTACCTGCCGGGCGCCGAGTGGCAGCGTTCGCTGGATGCCAGCCTGCCGATGCTGGAGGCGCTGGCGGCCAGGATGCCGAAGGAGTAAGGCGGGGCCTTTGAGCTCACAGCAGGGGCCGCGCGCTGCGCGCGGTGTCCTGCAGCACCGGCAGGATGCGCTTGACCGCGAGTTCGCTGGTCTCGTTGTTCATGGGCATGGTCACGCTCATCGCGCCCAGCAGCTCGTCGTTGTGGTCCCACAGCGGCACGGCGATGCCCCGGTAGTTCATCTCCAGCTGCTGCTCCGAAATCGCCCAGCCCTGTTGGCGCGCCTGCACCAGGTTCTGCTGCAGCTGCTGTTTGTCCAGCACGGTGTGCGAGGTGAAGGGGCGCAGCGTCTGCGCCGCGAGCCAGGGTTCCCAGAAGCCCGGCCCGAGCGCGGCCAGGATCACCATGCCGGCGGCCGTCAGGTGCGGCTGCACGCGCGAGCCCAGCATGTAGCCGGTGTTGAGGTGGCGCTGCGTGCCGCTGCGCGCGATGTAGACCAGCTCGTCGTGGTCCAGCACGGCGCTGTAGGCGACCTCGCCGGTGCCGGCGGTCACGCGCTGCAGGTAGGGCTGCACGGCGCGCGGCAGGCGTGCCGATTCCAGGTAGGCCTGGCCCAGGCGCATCACGCGCGGCGTGAGCCAGAACAGCTTGCCGTCGGTGGTCACGTGGCCGGTGTGCACCAGCGTGAGCAAGTACCGGCGGGTGGCGGTGCGCGTCATGCCGCAGCGCTGCGCGGCCTGGCTGGCGGTCAGGCGCGAGTGTTCGGCGTCGAAGGCCTCGATCAGGTGCAGGCCCTTCTCCAGGCCGGCGATCCAGTCGCGGCGTTCCATGTCCTGGGGGGCGTTGTAGGGTGGTGGCGGCATGCGGTGGATTCTGCCGGCTGCGTTCAGGCGCTGGCCAGGCGCAGCGCCAGGAAGTCCACGAAGCAGCGGATGCGCGAGGCCAGCTCGGTGTTGCGGTAGTAGACCGCGTGCACCGGCTGGCGTTGCTCCAGCGTGTCGCGCATCAGCACCTGCACCAGGTCACCGCGGGCGCGGTCGGGCCCGGTCATGAAGTCGGACAGGCAGGCGATGCCCGCGCCCGCGAGCGCGAGCTGGCGCACCGTCTCGCCGCTGGAGGCGGCGATGGTGGGCGTGATCGCCAGGCCGTCGCCGTCGGGGTGGCGCAGCGGCCAGGTGTTGAGCACCGCGGGCTGGGTGAAGCCCAGCAGCGCGTGGCGCGCCAGGTCCTCCACCTTGGTCGGCCGGCCGGCCTTCTTCAGGTAGGCCGGGCTGGCGTACAGGCGCAGGCGGTACGAGGTGAGCGGCCTGGCGTGCAGCGTGGAGTCGCGCAGCGTGCCGATGCGCACCGCCACGTCGGCGCGGTGCTCGATCAGGTCGATGATGCTGTCGCCGCTGTGCAGCTCCAGCTCGATGTCGGGGTACTCGGCCAGGAAGTCGTTCACCAGCGGCACCAGCACGTGCAGGATGAAGGGCGAGGCCGCGTTCACGCGCAGCTTGCCGGCGGGTTTGAGGTGGCGGCAGGCCAGCTCGTCCTCGGCGGCCTCGACCGACTGCAGGATCTCGCGCGCCCGCGCGAGGAACAGCTGGCCTTCCTCGCTCAGCTCCAGGCGCCGCGTGGTGCGCCGCATCAGCGTGGTGTTGAGCTTCTGCTCCAGCCGGCTGAGCGCGCGGCTGATGCCCGAGCTGGTCTGGCCCAGCTGCTCGGCGGCGGCGCTGATGGAGCCCGTGTCCACCACGGTCCTGAAGGCGAGCAGTTCGTCGAGGGTGGTCTTCATTCTTGAATTTTCGGCACAAATGTTGTTCCAGGCAACCGCTTTTTCTCAAGAAAGAACCGGCCCACACTGCGAACCTTTCCAGCCCTACGGAGTGGTTTCATGCCTTTAGCCTTGCTCGCGCTGACCATCAGCGCCTTCGCCATCGGGACGACCGAGTTCGTCATCGTCGGCCTCATCCCCACCATCGCGGCCGACCTCGGCGTGAGCCTGCCCTCGGCCGGCCTGCTGGTCAGCCTGTACGCGCTGGGCGTCGCCGTGGGCGCGCCGGTGCTCACCGCGCTCACCGGCAAGCTGCCGCGCAAGACGCTGCTGCTCTCGCTGATGGTGCTCTTCACCGTCGGCAACCTGCTGGCCTGGCTCTCGCCGGGCTACGAGACGCTGATCGCCGCGCGCGTGCTCACCGGCCTGGCGCACGGTGTGTTCTTCTCCATCGGTTCGACCATCGCCACCGGCCTGGTGCCCAAGGAGAAGGCGGCCAGCGCGATCGCCACCATGTTCAGCGGCCTCACCGTGGCGCTGGTCACCGGCGTGCCGCTGGGCACCTTCATCGGCCAGCACTTCGGCTGGCGCGCCACCTTCCTCGCGGTCGCCGCGCTGGGCATCGTGGCCATCGTCGGCAGCCTGCTGTTCGTGCCGCGCAAGCTCGCGCACAGCCAGCCCGCCTCGCTGCTGCAACAGCTGGCGGTGCTCAGGCAGCCGCGCCTGCTGCTGGTGTACGCGATGACGGCCGTGGGCTACGGCGGCACCTTCGTGGCCTTCACCTACCTCGCGCCCATGCTGCAGCAGGTCACCGGTTTCCAGGCCAGCGCGGTCGGCGGCGTGATGCTGGCCTACGGCCTGTCGGTGGCGGTGGGCAACCTCTGGGGCGGCAGGCTGGCCGACCGCAAGGGCCCCATCCCCGCGCTGAAGATCATCTTCTCGCTGCTCGCGCTGGTGCTGCTGGTGCTGACCTTCACCGTTTCCAACCCCTGGCTCATGGTGCTGACCGTGCTGGCCTGGGGCGCCGTGGCCTTCGGCAACGTGGCCGGCCTGCAGGTCTATGTGGTGCAGCAGGCCGAGCGCTTCGCGCCGCGCGCCATCGACGTGGCCTCGGGCCTGAACATCGCGGCCTTCAACCTCGGCATCGCGCTCGGCGCCTGGGGCGGTGGCTGGATCGTGGACGGCATCGGCCTGCGCCACACACCCTGGATCGGCGCCCTGGTGGTGCTCGGCGCGTTCGGCCTGACCGTGTGGAGCGGCCGCCTCGACGCGCGCGACCCGGCACCGGCCCGCAGCGGCGGACGCACAGCGGCGTACGCTGGTCACTGACTCCCTTTTTTTTGAAAGACACACCATGAACACCCCCATCCCTTCCTTCGGCCTCGGCACTTTCCGCCTGCAGGGCCAGGTCGTCATCGACGCCGTGCGCCAGGCACTGGAGCTCGGCTACCGCCACATCGACACCGCGCAGATCTACGGCAACGAGGCCGAGGTCGGCCAGGCCATCGCCGAGAGCGGCGTGCCGCGCCGCGAGCTGTTCGTCACCACCAAGGTCTGGACCGAGCACCTGGCCGCCGAGAAGCTCGTGCCCAGCCTGCAGGAGAGCCTGCGCAAGCTGCGCCTGGACCAGGTGGACCTCACGCTGATCCACTGGCCCTCGCCCGCGGGCGCCGTGCCGCTGGCGGATTCGCTGCACGCGTTGCAGGCCGCGCAGGCCCAGGGCCTGACGGCGCACATCGGCGTCTCCAACTTCACCATCCCGCTGCTGCGCCAGGCGATCGACGTGGTGGGCGCGAAGGCCATCGCCACCAACCAGATCGAGCTGCACCCCTACCTGCAAAGCCCGAAACTCGTGGCCTTCGCGCGCGAGCAGGGCATCCACCTCACCTCGTACATGACGCTGGCCTACGGCAAGGTGCTGGGCGATGCCGTGGTCACCGAGCTGGCGCGCTCGCGCGGCTGGACACCGGCCCAGGTGGTGCTGGCCTGGGCGCTGCAGCGCGGCTTCGCGGTGATTCCTTCGTCCACGAAGCGCGAGAACCTGCAAGGCAACCTGCTCGCGCCCACGCTGCGCCTGAGCGACAGCGAGCTGGCGCGCATCGACGCGCTGGACCGGGGCGAGCGCCTGGTGAACCCCGACGGCCTGGCGCCGGTGTGGGACTGAGCGGCGGCGGCCCCTCAGGCCCGGGCCGCGCGGCGTGAGGCCTGTCGCGCCGCGCCCGGCGAGGTGCCGACCCAGCGTTTGAAGGCGCGGCTGAAGGCGGCCTCGGACTCGTAGCCGTGGCGGCTCGCCAGGTCGGCCAGCGGCGCGTCGTCTTCCTTGAGTTGCGCCAGCGCGAGATGCATGCGCCAGCGCGCGAGGTACTGCATGACCGGCTCGCCCACGCGCGCCGTGAAGCGGGCCGAGAGCGCGGAGCGCGACATCGCCACCTCCGAGGCCAGCGAGGCCACCGTCCAGGGCCGGGCGGGGTCGAGGTGGATGAGCGCGAGCGCGCGGCCGATCTGCTTGTCCTGCAGCGCGCCGATCCAGCCGGTCTGCGCGGCCGGGTCCTGCGCCATCCAGTTGCGGATGGCCTGGATCACCAGGATGTCCGCCAGCCGCGTGATGATGGTCTCGCCCCCAGGCAGCAGCGTTCGCGCCTCCGACATCATCAGCCGCAGGCTGTGCTGCATCCACTCGTGCTGCCCCGCGCTGGCGCTGTCGACGCAGAGCAGTTTCGGCAGCAGCTTCACGAGCCGCTCGGCCGCCGGGTGATCGAAGCGCACCACGCCGCAGACCATGCTGGTGGGCGCACCACCGCCGCCGTGGCGCAGAACTTCATAGCGCTCGCTGACGGTCTGGCGCGGCAGGTCGAACAGCGCGACGGTGGGCACGTCGGGGCCGCTGTAGAAGGCATGGCCCTGGCCGTGCGGCACCAGCGCGAACTCGCCGGCGCGCAGCAGCCGGGGCGCCACACCGGGCACCGCGATCCAGCATTCGCCGGCCGTCACGACGTGGAACATCAGGCAGTCGTCGAGCGCGGGCAAGGCCACCGACCACGGCGCCGTGACCTCGGAGCGGCAATAGAAGCTGCCGCTCATGCGCAGGAAATGCAGGGCCTCGCCGAGCGGGTCGATGGCGGGCCAGAGGTCTTTGGCTTTCATGCCGGGGAGTATCGGCCGGTGCGGTGCCATCGTCCAATGCACCTGGACGAATGGTCATGAAAGAGCGCTTCTGAATCATTGTTGATCCCACGTGGCCTGCGGACACTGGACGCCTGGCAAGCCGGCACATTCGTCGGCACCGATCCCAAGGAGATTCGACATGACCACCCCCTCACCCACCCTGGTGCTCGGCGGCCACGGCAAGACCGGCCGCCGCGTCGCGCAGCGCCTGAGCGCGCTCGGCCGGCCCTGGCGCATGGGCTCGCGCAGCGCCACGCCCCCGTTCAGCTGGGACGACCCCGCCACCTGGGCACCGGCCCTGCAAGGCGCGGGCTCGGTCTACCTCTCGTACTTCCCCGACCTCGCCGTGCCCGGCGCGGCGGACACGGTGGGCGCGTTCGCGCGGCTGGCCGTGCAGCGCGGCGTGCGCCGGGTGGTGCTGCTGTCCGGGCGCGGGGAAGAGGGCGCGGAACGGGCCGAGCAGGCGGTGCAGGCCTCGGGCGCCGACTGGACCGTGGTGCGCGCCACCTGGTTCAACCAGAACTTCAGCGAAGGCGGTTTCCTCGACGGCGTGCTCGCCGGTGAACTGGCGCTGCCGGTGGGCGACGTGGCCGAGCCCTTCGTGGACGCCGACGACATCGCCGACGTGGCCGTGGCCGCGCTGACGCAGGACGGCCATGGGGGGCAGGTCTACGAGCTGACCGGCCCGCGCCTGCTCACGTTCGCGCAGGCGGCCGAGGAAATCGCGCGCGCCATCGGCCGGCCGGTGCGCTGCACACCGATCCCGCTGGACGCCTTCACCGACGCGATGGCGGCGCAGGGCGAGCCGCCGGAGGTGGTGGAGCTGCTGCGCTACCTGTTCAACGACGTGCTGGACGGCCGCAACGCCCACCTGGCCGACGGCGTGCAGCGCGCCCTGGGCCGGGCACCGCGCGACTTCGCGGACTTCGCGCGGGACGCGGCGGCCCAGGGCGCCTGGTCGCCGCGCTGACGCGCCGCCCGGGCCGGGCACAGCGCGGTACCGAACAGACCCGCAGGGCCGCCACCGATGTAATGGCCCATCGTGCCTTCCGGCACCGGAGCACGCCTTGTTGGCCATCATCATTCCCGCGAACAACGAAGAAGAGGCCATCGGCGTCTGCCTGCGCTCGGTGTCGGCCGCCGCCGCCTGCCCGGGACTGGCGGGCGAGCAGGTGCTGACCATCGTGGTGCTGGATGCCTGCACCGACGGCACGGCGGCCATCGCCCACGAGGCCGGCGCGGTCACCACCTCGGTCGACGTGCGCAACGTCGGCATGGCCCGCGCGGCGGGCGCGCGCCTGGCCCTGGCCCTGGGCGCGCGCTGGCTCGCCTTCACCGATGCCGACACCACCGTGGCCCCCGAATGGCTGCACGAGCAGATGGCCCTGGACAGCGACGCGGTGTGCGGCACGGTGAGCGTGACCGACTGGGGCGTCTATGGCGATCCCATGCGCCGCCACTTCGATGCCACCTACACCGACGCCGATGGACACCAGCACATCCATGGCGCCAACCTGGGCGTCAGCGCCGAGGCCTACCACCGGGCGGGAGGCTTCGAGCCGCTCGCCACCCGCGAGGATGTGGCCTTCGTGCTGGCGCTGCAAGCGGTGGGCGCGCGCATCGCGTGGTCGGCCGCGCCGCGCGTCGTGACCAGCGCGCGCAAGCTGTTCCGCGCGCCCGGCGGATTCGGTTCGACCCTGCTTGCCCTGGCCCAGGGTCGCCTGCCGATGTCCTCAGAGCGTGGGGCATGAGCCCTCCCGGCGCCCGCGCATGCCTGCGCGCGCGACTGAGCGGCGCGCTGGCCCGGCTGGACCCCGACGCCGGCCCGGCGCAGGGGCTGGCGGAACTGGTGCACCAGGGCCTGGACGAGGTGCCTTTGCCTGCCCAGGGCCGCACCTTGATGCGGTGGCAGCTGCTGTGTGCGGTCGCCGAGCATGACCTGTCGCTGGCCAAGCTCTATGAAGGGCACCTCGATGCCCTGGCCGTGCTGGCGGAGGTCGCACCCGGGACGCCGCGGCCGGTCGGCTCCACCTGGGGCATGTGGGCCTCGGAGGCGCCGGGCGGGCGCACCCGTTTCGAGGCCTGCGCAGCGGACGAAGTGCGTTTGAACGGTCGCAAGGCCTGGTGCTCCGGTGCCGCGCGGCTGAGCCACGGTGTGCTCACCGCCTGGTCCGCCGATGGCACGAAGCCGCAACTGGTGCGCGTGGCCATGGCACAGCCGGGCGTGTGCGTGTCGGACGCCGCGTGGCAGGCGGTCGGCATGGCGGCCAGCGCCAGCGGGGACATCACGTTCCAGGACGCGGTGGGCCACCGCGTGGGCGACGCAGGCGCCTACCTGCAGCGCCCGGGTTTCTGGCAGGGCGGCGCGGGCATCGCCGCCTGCTGGCATGGCGGAGCCCTCGCGCTGGCGAACACCTTGCGCCGGGCGATTGCCGAAGCGCCTCCCGAACAGCGCAGCGCCTTCCGGATGGCCGCGTTGGGCCGGGTCGACGTGGCCTTGCAATCCACGGCCGCCTTGCTGCGCGAGGCTGCGAGGTGGATCGACGAGCACCCCGCGCGGGACGCCAGCGCGCTGGCCTTGCGCGTGCGGCTGTGCGCCGAGCGCAGCGCCACCCTGGTGCTGGACGAAGCGGGCCGCGCGCTGGGCGCCACGCCGTTCTGCCGTGACCGGCGCTTCGCGCGCATGGCGGCGGACCTGCCGGTCTACCTGCGCCAGAGCCACGCCGAACGCGACCTGGCCGCGCTGGGCGAGCGCACGGCCGCAGCGGAGGGCGCGCCATGGTCGCTGTAGAAACGCCTCGGCGGATCGAAGGCGAGGGCACCAGCGAACCCACCTGGCAACGCTGGCTGGCCGCCACGCCGTGCTCGGAGCTGTCGATGGCGCAGGCGCTCGCGCCGTCGCAGCGCCTCGTGGTGGTAGCGCCCCATCCCGACGACGAGGTGCTCGCCTGCGGTGCGCTGGTGGCCATGCATGCCGCGCGCGGGGGCGAGGTGGTGTTCGTCGCCGTGACCGACGGGGAGGCCAGCCACGCCGGGCTGTCCCCGCCGGGCCGCTGCGAGCTGGCGGCGCAGCGCCGCGCGGAGCGGCTGCGTGGCCTGGCGCGGCTGGGCATCGCGAAACCGCAGGTGCACATGCTGGCCCTGCCGGACGGCGACGTGCAGGCCCAAGGCGGCTTGCTGCGCGGCTGGTTGCTGTTCTTCCTGCGCCCTGGCGATGTGGTGGTGAGCACCTGGGAAGGGGACGGCCATCCCGATCACGACAGCACCGGCCGCGTCACCCAGGGCGCGTGCCTGCGCGTGGGCTGTCGTTTCCTCGCGGCGCCGGTGTGGATGTGGCATTGGGCCGCCCCCGCCGACGCGCGCGTGCCCTGGCACCGCCTGCGCCGCCTGGCCCTGAGCACCGACGCCTGCGCGCGCAAGCAGGCGGCGCTGGCGGCCCACGTCACGCAGCTCACGCCGCGCAGCGCCAGCGTGGGCGCGGTGCTGGGCCCCCACCTGCTGGCGCGGGCGGCGTGGCGCCACGAATACTTCTTCGTCTGACCATGCCCAACGTCCCGAGCCCGTGGCACTTCGACGAGCTGTTCCGGCAGAACGACGACCCCTGGGGTTTCCGATCGCGCTGGTACGAGGCGCGCAAGCGCGCGATGACGGTGGCCTGCCTGCCCACGCGGCGCTACACCAGCGGGTACGAGCCGGGGTGCGCCAACGGTGAACTCTCGGCGCAACTGGCCGAACGCTGCGAGCGCTTGCGGGTGTCGGACGTGTCGGCCCGTGCGGTGGAGCTCGCCCGCGCCCGGCTGGCCGCGTTTCCCCACGTCGAGGTGGTGCGGGCGCACCTGCCGGCCGATTGGCCCGTGGGCCGGTTCGACCTGATCGCCATCAGCGAACTGGGCTACTTCGTGGACGTGGCCTCGCTCGATGCCATCGCCGGGCAGGCGCGCGAATCCCTGCTGCCCGGCGGCACGGTGCTGGCGTGCCACTGGCGCCGCCCCATCGATGGCTGCGCGCTGGACGGCGAGGCCGTGCACGAGCGGCTGGCGCGGGGCCTAGGGCTGCCCACGCTGTGCGAAGTGCGCGAGGCGGACTTCGTGCTGCACGTGTGGAGCAGCGACCCGCGCTCGGTCGCCGAGCGCGAAGGCTTCGACTGGTAGCGCCGGCCTCGTGGTGGATCAGAGGGCGCGGGGCTTGTCCGGCACCTGCGTCAGCAGATCGGCCAGTTCGTCCGCGTGTTCCTCTTCCACCTCGAGGATGGACTCGAACAGCCGGCGGGTGGTGGGGTCGTCCGCACCGACGAACTCGATCGCGTGGCGGTAGCTGTCGATGGCGATGCGCTCGGCCACCAGGTTCTCCCGGATCATGTCGCCCAGCGTGGCGCCTTCGACGTACTCGGCGTGGCTGCGCTTCGTCAGGGTGTCGGGCGAGAAGTCGGGCTCGCCGCCGAGCTGCACGATGCGCTCGGCCAGCTGGTCGGCATGGCCCTGTTCCTCGTTCGAATGGACCAGGAACTCGGCCGCGGTGGCTTGCGAGTGGATGCCGCTGGCCATGAAGTGGTGGCGCCGGTAGCGCAGCACGCACACCAGTTCGGTGGCCAGTGCCTCGTTGAGCAGGTCGATGACTTCCTGGCGGTTGGCGCTGTAGCCGGCGGTCACGGCGCCCTCTTCGATGTGCTGGCGCGCGGACTGGCGCAGTTCGGTGATGTCGAGGGGTTTCAGGGGCTGGTTCATGGTGTTCTCGGGTGGGGCGGAAGGGGTTTTCTGCAGGCGGCATCTGGGCCGCCTCCAGCATGGATCGCCGGCCCGGCCGCGTCGGTGCTTTGGCGCACAGACCTGGCGTCTCGACCGCGTGTGCCTGCGGACGGTCTCCGTTCTGTGCCGTTGCGTGCCGCGTCGGGCTACCCGGCGCATGTCCAAGCTCATCAACGATGTGCTGGACTTCACCCGAGGGCGGCTGGGTCCGGCATGGGCATCCACATCGAACCCGTGGCCCACATCGAGTCCGCGCTTCGGGACGTGGTGGCGGAATTGCGGGATGCGCACCCGGCGTCCACCGTCGTCGAGCGGTACCACCTGTCCGGGTCCGTGGCGTGCGATGTCGGGCGTGTCCAGCAACTGCTGTCGAATCTGTTAGCAACGCGATCGTGCACGGCGGTGAGCCGTCGTCCGTCGAGGTCGCTGCAAACCTGGACCTGAACTGGTTCGAGATTTCGGAGCTCGTCGAAAGAGGCGGGCACCTGTTTCACGGCCAGGCTTCCAGCGATGCGGGAGGTCACGGCGATCGCGTGACCCTGGCAAGGCTCAATCCTGCGGCAGCAGCTTGCCCGCGATCGCCGCCGCCGCCGAGCGCGTCTCCACGCCCAGCTTCTCGAAAACGTGCTCCAGGTGCTTGTTCACCGTGCGGTGGCTCATGCCCAGGATGTCGGCGATGTCGCGGTTGGTCTTGCCCTTGGCCAGCCACGACAGCACCTCGGTCTCGCGCGGCGTGAGCGCGATGTCGCGCAGGCGCTGCGCGGCGTCGCTGTCGGGCGGCGTGAGCGTGAGCAGCAGCATGGCTTCGCCCAGGTTGCCCTGGCCCATGTGGCGCGCCAGCAGGCGGCCGTGGCGGCCGAGGTCGCGCGTCGTCTCGCGCTGGTTCAGCGAGGCGCCCAGCCATTCGCGCGCGCGCTGGCCGGCGGCGGCGTCCTGGCCGAAGGCCAGCGCCAGCCAGGCCGTGGCCTGGGGCGAGCGCCAGGCCAGGCGGCCCTGCGTGTCCAGCACCACCGTGCCCATGCCGGCCACGTCCACCGCTTCCTGCGCCAGGCGGGTCACGCGCGCGTTGCGCACGTGGGTGGCCAGGCGCGCCATCACCTCGGGAATGCGCAGCGGCTTGACCACGTAGTCCACCCCGCCGCTGGCGAAGCCGCGCAGGATCTGCTCGCTTTCGGACAGACCGGTCATGAAGACGATGGGCACGTGCGACCAGGCCGGCGTGGCCTTGAGCCGTTCGCACAGCGTGAAACCGTCCATGCCGGGCATCACCGCGTCGAGCAGCACGCCGTCGGGCACGGCGACCTCGAAGCGCTCCAGGGCTTCGTCGGCGTCGCGCGCGGCGAGCACCACGTAGCCCTCGGCGACCAGCGCGTCGCCCAGCATGCGAAGGGTGTCCACGGCGTCGTCCACCACCAGGATCACGGGGGGCGTGACCGACGGCGGCGCAGGGGCCATGGGGTCAGGTGTCGATGTCATCTTCCGTCAGCTCCGCGGTGTCTCTGAGGTACTCGATCAGGGTCTGGAAATCGAAGCGGTCCGCGCAGGACTGCAGCAGCGCCAGCGTGGCGGCGTGCGCGGGTTCGGCGGTCTGGGCCTGCCACAGTCGCTGGCGCAGCGCGGCGGCCTGCCCCTGGCGGGCCAGGCGCTGCAGCTCCTCGCGCAGGTCTTCGGGCAGCGGCAGGCCGGTGACGCGGTGGCGCACGAAGCTCACCGGCGGGGTGGCCGGCGCCTGCTCGGTCACCCACTCCAGTGCCAGCGCGTGCTGGAGCGCGTCGAGCAGTTCCGACTCCATCATGGGCTTGGCGACGAAGCCCTGGCAGTCCAGCGCGGTCAGCTGCTCGGGCCGGTTGTCGAACAGGTTGGCCGAGACGAACACGATGGGCAGGCGGGAGGCGGGCAGCAGCTGGCGCACGGCGGCGGCGGTCTGCCAGCCATCGAGCCCGTCCATGGTGAGGTCCAGCAGCAGGCCGTGGGGCGCGTGCTGTTCGATGATCTCCAGGCATTCCTGGCCGCTCGCGGCCTCGCGCACCACGAAGCCCAGCGGCACCAGGATGCTGGCGAGCAGCTGGCGGTGCAGCGGCTGGTCGTCCACCACCAGCAGGGTGCGGCGCTCGCCGAGGTAGCCGGTGACCGCGCGCAGCGTGGAGGGGATGGGCAGCGGGTGTTTCGGGTCCGAGGGGATGGGCGGCAGGTACAGGCGCAGCGAGAAGGTGCTGCCGTGGCCCGGGCGGCTTTTGAGCAGCAGCTCGCCGCCCATCATGTCGGTGAGCAGGTGCGTGATGGTCAGGCCCAGGCCGGTGCCGGTGTCCAGCGCGCGCCGCCCGGCGCTGCCGCGCTCGAAGGGCAGGAAGATGCGCTTCTGGTCCTGCGCGGCGATGCCGATGCCGGTGTCGATCACGTCGATGCGCGCCACCTGCTGGCGGAAGTCCAGCCGCAGCGTGACCTCGCCCTGGTCGGTGAAGCGCACCGCGTTGCTCAGCAGGTTGATCAGGATCTGGCGCAGGCGCTTGGCGTCGGCCCGCACCCAGGCCGGCAGCTCGCCTTCCTGCTGCACCACGAAGCGCAGGCCCTTGGCCTCGGCCTGCGGGCGCACCATGCGCTCCACGTCTTCCAGCAGCTGGCCCAGCGGCAGCGGCACCGGGTCGAGCTTGAGGCGGCCGGCCTCGATGCGCGCGAGGTCCAGCGAACCGTCGATCAGCGCGTGCATGTGCTGGCCGCTGCGCTGCATGGTGGCGATGGTCTCGCGCACCCAGACCGAGATCTCGTTGTTCTTCAGCAGGATCTGCGCATAGCCCAGGATGCTGGTGAGCGGCGTGCGCAGCTCGTGCGTCATGCCGGCCACGTAGCGCGTCTTGGCCTGGCTGGCGGTCTCGGCGCGGTCGCGCGCGGACTGCAGCTCGGCGTCGGTGCGCTGGTGGGCGTCGATCTCCCGCATCAGCAGCTGCGTCTGCCGCTCGGACTCGTCCTGCGCCATGCGCCGGCTGTCGGTGGTCAGCACCACCCACCACGAACACACCGCCGCCAGCAGCACCAGGAAGGCGTAGATCTTGAGCAAGGGCGATTGCAGGGCCTCGGCCGGCGCGTGCAGGCTCTCCTGCAGGTAGACCATGCCGATCAGGAAGGCCATGACCGCGCTCAGCGACAACCAGACCGCGAGGAACTGGCCGGCGCGGAAGTTGACCCGCACCATCGCGCCCTGCGGCAGCACGGCGGCGAGGGCGGCGCGCACCTGATCGATGGCGCGCGAGTTGGTCTTGCAGCGGTCGTGGCAGCGCGATTCGAGCGAGCAGCACAGCGAGCAGATGGGCGCCTGGTAGGCCGGGCAGCTGGCCATGTCTTCCGACTCGAACTGGTTCTCGCACACCGAGCAGCGCACCGCCTCGCCGGGCGCCCAGCCGCCCGAGGGCGTGCGCGCCAGGTAGTACCTGCCCTGGGTGGCCCAGGCGATCAGGGGCGAGAGCAGCAGCGCCAGGCCGAGCGCGATGAAGGGCGAGAAGGCCGCCGCGACTTCGCCCATCACGCCCGCGTAGGCCAGGCTCGCCACCAGCGCCGCGATGATCATGGAACCCATGCCCACCGGGTTGAAGTCGTACAGGTAGGCGCGCCGAAACTCGATGCCCTTGGGGCTCAGGCCCAAGGGCTTGTTGATGATGAGGTCGGCCACCAGCGCGCCGACCCAGGCGATCGCCACATTGCTGTAGACGCCCAGCACCTTCTCGATGCCGGCGAACACGCCCAGCAGCATCAGCAGCGTGGCGATGCAGACGTTGAACACCAGCCAGACCACGCGGCCGGGGTGGCTGTGCGTGACGCGCGCGAAGAAGTTGGACCAGGCCAGCGAGCCGGCGTAGGCGTTCGTCACGTTGATCTTGATCTGCGCCAGGATCACGAACACCACCGTCATCGCCACCGCCAGGCCGGGGTGGCCCACGGCCTCGGTGAAGCCGGCCAGGAACATCTGCGTGGGCTCGGTGGTGCGCTCGGGGTTCACCTCGAATTGCATGGCGGCGAACGCAAGGAAGGCGCCGCCCACCATCTTGAGCATGCCCATGACGATCCAGCCCGGGCCCGGGATCAGCACCGCGGCCCACCAGCGCCAGCGGTTCTCGCGCTTGCGCTCGGGCATGAAGCGCAGGAAATCGACCTGCTCGCCGATCTGCACCACCAGCGAGAAGATGACGGCCGCCGCCGCGCCGAACATCAGCGGGTGGAACTCGCTGCTGCCCGAGCGGATGCCGGTGAGGCTGGTGAAGTCGCGGTAGAGCTGGGGTTGCGAGAGCCCGATCCACACGAAGGGCAGCACCAGCAGGAACAGGTAGAGCGGCTGCGTCCAGGCCTGCAGCTTGGAGATGAGGGTGATGCCCCGGATCACCAGCGGAATGATGACCACCGCCGAGATCAGGTAACACCAGGCCAGCGGCCAGTCGGTCGCCATCTGCAGGGCCAGCGCCATGATCACCGCCTCGATGGCGAAGAAGATGAAGGTGAACACCGCGTAGATCAGCGAGGTGATGGTCGAGCCCAGGTAGCCGAAGCCGGCGCCCCGGGTGAGCAGGTCCATGTCCAGCCCGTAGCGCGCGGCGCAGTAGGCGATGGGCAGGCTGGTGAAGAAGATCACCAGCCCCACCACCAGGATGGCCCACATGGCGTTGGCGAAGCCGTAGTTGACCGCGATCGCGCCGCCGATGGCCTCCAGCGCCAGGAAGGACAGCGAGCCGAAGGCGGTGTTCGCCACCCGCCACTCGCTCCATTTGCGGAAGCTGCGCGGCGTGTAGCGCAGGGCGTAGTCCTCCATGGTCTCGTCGGCCACCCAGGAGTTGTATTCCCGGCGGAACCGGAAGATTTTCTGCGTGGCGACGGGGTGGGCGGGCTCGGGCGAGGGCATGCCCGGGACGCTAGCAAGAACCGGCCCTACCCACCAGACGGGGCCTCTACGTTATTTGACGTATGGGCCGGATCAAGGGCTTTCCCTAGTCTTCACCCCAGTCGGCACACCGCCGGTTCCACCGCCCCAAACGTCCCAGGAGTCCTCCATGAAGCACCCTTCCGATCCGAATGCCCAGCCGTCCGAATGCCTCGAAACCCCGGAAGCCAGCCGCCGCCGCGTGCTGCAGATGCTGGGCGTCGCCGGCCTGGCCGGCCTGCCGGCCTGGAGCTTCGGCCAGCCCACCGCCTCGGTGAACACCACCAAGCTGGCCGTGACCGACACCGAAGTCACCGTGGGCCAGCTGCACTCGTCCACCGGCACCATGGCGATCTCGGAAACGGGCTCCATCCAGGCCGAGCAGCTCGCCATCGACGAGATCAACGCCATGGGCGGCATCCTGGGCCGCAAGATCAAGGTGATCAAGGAAGACGGCGCCTCCGACTGGCCGACCTTCGCCGAAAAGTCCAAGAAGCTGCTGATCAACGACCGCTGCGCCGCCGTGTTCGGCTGCTGGACCTCGGCCTCGCGCAAGGCCGTGCTGCCGGTGTTCGAGAAGGAAAACGGCCTGCTGTACTACCCCACCTTCTACGAAGGCCTGGAGCAGTCCAAGAACGTGATCTACACCGGCCAGGAAGCCACGCAGCAGATCCTCTACAGCCTGGACTGGGCGCAGAAGGAGAAGAAGGCCAAGACCTTCTTCCTGATCGGCTCCGACTACATCTGGCCGCGCACCTCGATGAAGATCGCGCGCAAGCACATCGAGAACTTCCAGAAGGGCAAGGTCGTCGGCGAGGAGTACTACCCGTTGGGCAGCACCAACTTCGGCTCGCTGATGAACAAGATCAAGCTGCAGAAGCCCGACTGCATCTTCTGCGCGGTGGTGGGTGGCTCCAACGTGGCTTTCTACAAGGCGCTCAAGGCCGCCGGCATCACCGGCGACAAGCAGCTGCTGGTCACGCTCTCGGTGACCGAGGACGAAATGACCGGCGTGGGCGGCGAGAACTTCGCCGGCTTCTACTCGTCGATGAAATACTTCCAGACGCTGGACAACGCGAACAACAAGAAGTTCGTGGCCGCCTTCAAGGCCAAGTACGGCAAGGACGCGGTGATCGGCGACGTGACCCAGGCAGGTTACCTCGGCCCCTGGCTGTGGAAGGCCGCAGTCGAGAAGGCCAAGAGCTTCGACGTGGACAAGGTGGTGGCCGCCTCGCGCACCGGCATCGAGCTCACCACGGCGCCCGAGGGCTACGTGAAGCTCGACCCGAACCACCACCTGTGGAGCAAGTCGCGCATCGCCATGGGCATGCCGGACGCGACCTTCAAGGTGGTGGCGGAGTCACCCGAACTGATCAAACCCGATCCGTTCCCCAAAGGCTACCAGTGAGCTGACCCACCCTGCCGCGGCGCACCCACGCCGCGGCCGCCTCCCTTCTTGCCCTGGAGTCTTCAACATGAGTTTCAACGACCTGCTCAACATCGGCCTGATGCAGGGCTTCGCCGGCCTCAGCCTGTTCGCGGTGCTGCTGCTCATGGGCCTGGGCCTGGCCATCATCTTCGGGCAGATGGGCGTGATCAACATGGCGCATGGCGAGTTCATGACCATTGGCGCCTACACCGTCTTCCTGGGCTCGACGCTGGCCAATGCGATCAGCCCCGGCGCGGTGGCGGCGTACTTTCCGTTCGCCATCGTGGCCGCCTTCTTCTTCGCCTTCATCGCGGGCTGGCTGGTGGAGTGGGCGCTGATCCGCCACCTGTACAAGCGCCCGCTGGACACGCTGCTGGCCACCTGGGGCATCAGCCTGGCGCTGCAGCAGTGCTTCCGCACCTTCATCGGCCCCAAGGAAGTGAGCCCCACGCTGCCCGACTGGCTGCTGGGTTCCTGGGCGCCGGCCGAGGGGCTGGACATCCCCATCAACGGCATGTTCGTGCTGGCCCTGGCCATCGTGGTCACCGCCGGCGTGCTGATCGCGCTGCACAAGAGCCGCTGGGGCCTGCGGGTGCGCGCCACGGTGAGCAACCGCGTGATGGCCAACGCCATCGGCATCGACACCAGGAAGACCGACCGACTGACCTTCGCCATCGGCTGCGGCATCGCCGGCGTGGCCGGCGCGGCCTTCACCACCATCGGCTCCACCGGCCCGACCTCGGGCTCGCTCTACATCGTCGACGCCTTCCTGGTCGTCACTTTCGGCGGCGCGGCCAGCCTGCTGGGCACCGTGGTCTCGGCCTTCGGCATCGCCCAGACGCAGTCGATCACCGAGTTCTTCATGGCCGGCTCCATGGCCAAGATGCTCACGCTGTCGCTGATCGTCGTGATCCTGATGCTGCGGCCTCAGGGTCTGTTCGCATCCAAGGTGCGTCGTTGATTTCTTTGTCTCCCGGAGTCCGTCATGAACGCCCTGAAAGCCTGGATCACCCGCTACCAGCTCGCCAGCCTGGTCTTGCTCACCGTGCTGCTCGCGGTGGTGCTGCCGCTCAGCCTCGACATCTTCCGCCTCAACCTGGTCGGCAAGTACCTCACCTACGCCTTCGTGGCCATCGGCCTGGTGATGTTGTGGGGCTATGGTGGCGTGCTCAGCCTGGGGCAGGGCGTGTTCTTCGGCCTCGGCGGCTACGCCATGGCGATGTTCCTCAAGCTGGAGGCCTCCGACCCTGAAGCGACGAAGATCCAGTCCACCCCCGGCATCCCGGACTTCATGGACTGGAACCAGCTCACTGAGCTGCCCGCGTTCTGGGTGCCGTTCAAGAGCTTTCCGTTCGCGCTGGCCGCCGTCATCGTGGTGCCCACGCTGCTGGCCTGGCTCGTCAGCTTCGCCATGTTCAAGCGGCGCGTGGGCGGGGTGTACTTCGCCATCATCACGCAGGCCGTGGCGCTGATCCTCACGGTGCTCATCATCGGCCAGCAGGGCTACACGGGCGGCGTCAACGGCATGACCGACCTCAAGACCCTGCTGGGCTGGGACACGCGCACCGACAGCGCCAAATACATCCTGTACTACGTCTGCGTGGGCCTGCTGGTGCTGTCCATCGTGGTCTGCCGCTGGATCCAGACCAGCAAGCTCGGCACCCTGCTGCTGGCCATGCGCGACAAGGAAGACCGCGTGCGCTTCTCGGGCTACGACGTGGCCGACTTCCGCATCTTCGTGTTCTGCCTGGCGGCCGCGCTGTCGGGCATCGGTGGCGCGCTGTTCACGCTGCAGGTGGGCTTCATGTCGCCCAGCTTCGTGGGCATCGTGCCCTCGATCGAGATGGTGATCTACGCCGCCGTGGGCGGGCGCATGAGCCTGGTGGGCGCGGTGTACGGCGCGCTGCTGGTCAACGCCGGCAAGACCTTCTTCTCGGAAAGCTTCCCCGACCTCTGGCTGTTCCTGATGGCGGGCCTTTTCATCGGCGTGACCATGGCCTTCCCCATGGGCCTGGCCGGCTTGTGGGAAAGCAGGATCGTGCCGTGGTGGAAGTCGCGCCAGGCCGCGCTGCGCGAGGCCTCGGCCGCGCGGCCCCAGCCGCCTTCGCCGCCCCCTCATGCACCGATGGCCAAACCCAAGGCCGAGGTGAAGTTGCCCGACGGCACCCGAAGCCAAGGCGTCTGAGCCCACGGAGAACCTCATGAGCAACACCGACTTCGCCCTCTCCGTGGAAGACCTGACGGTTTCCTTCGACGGCTTCAAGGCCATCGACGCCCTCACGCTCTACGTCGACAAGAACGAGCTGCGCGTGATCATCGGCCCCAACGGCGCGGGCAAGACCACGCTGCTGGACCTGATCTGCGGCAAGACCAAGGCCAGCGCGGGCAGCATCAAGTTCAAGAACGAGGAAATCATCAAAGTGCCCGAGCACAAGCGGGTGCGCAAGGGCATCGGGCGCAAGTTCCAGACGCCGTCGATCTACGAGAACCTCTCGGTGTTCCAGAACCTGGAGGTGTCCTTTCCCTCGGGGCGTTCGGTCTGGGGGGCGCTGGCCTTCACCGCCACCGAGGAGATCCAGGCCCGCGTGAAGGCGGTGGCCGAGGACATCGGCCTGGGCGACAAGCTGGAGACCGAAGCCGGCCTGCTCTCGCACGGGCAGAAGCAGTGGCTGGAGATCGGCATGCTGCTGATGCAGGAGCCCGAGCTGCTGATGCTGGACGAACCCATCGCCGGCATGAGCGCGCGCGAGCGCGACCTGACCGCCGAGCTGCTGCAGCGCATCTGCCAGAACCGCGCCGTGATCGTGATCGAGCACGACATGGACTTCGTCAAGAAGATCGCGCACAAGGTCACCGTCATGCACCAGGGAAAGATCCTGGCCGAAGGCCCGATGGACCAGGTGCAGGCCGACCCCAAGGTCATCGACGTGTACCTCGGCCACTGAAGGAGTCACCACCATGCTGAAAGTCAAGGACCTCGTCGTCGCCTATGGCCAGAGCCAGGCGCTGCACGGCATCTCGTTCGAAGGCCGCGAGAACGAAACCGTGGCCATCATGGGCCGCAACGGCATGGGCAAGACCACGCTGTTCAAGAGCCTGATCGGCGTGCTGCCGATCAAGAGCGGCCACATCTCGGTGGCCGGCCAGGAGGTCTCGCAGTTGGAGAGCTTCCAGCGCGTGGCCAAGGGCATCGCCTACGTGCCGCAGGGCCGCATGATCTTTCCCACGCTCACGGTGGAAGAGAACATCCAGACCGGCCTGGAGAACGCCAAGGACAAGACCATCCCCGAAGAGATCTACGCGCTATTCCCGGTGCTGTGGGACATGCGCCGGCGCAAGGGCGGCAACCTCTCGGGCGGCCAGCAGCAGCAGCTGGCGATCGCGCGCGCGCTCGTCACCGACCCCAAGGTGCTGCTGCTCGACGAGCCCACCGAAGGCATCCAGCCGTCCATCATCAAGGACATCGCCAAGGCGCTCAACGAGATCCGCAAGATGCGCAAGATCACCATCGTGGTCTCCGAGCAGGTGCTCTCGTTCGCCATGGACGT